>Ga0160474_100019_pt1 | contig 310232 bp, 283 predicted proteins | sample HID1975K_E11MG_FD_108240 | JGI IMG/M metagenome (GOLD analysis project Ga0160474, IMG submission 108240) | Enriched soil microbial communities from UW Madison campus, WI, USA - HID1975K_E11 MG | ecosystem: Environmental > Terrestrial > Soil > Unclassified | place: USA: Madison, Wisconsin...
ACGGGTTCTTCAACACCGTCCCGCGCGAGCTCGACGAGGCCGCCAAGATCGACGGCGCCACCCACGCCCAGACCTACTGGACGATCATCCTGCGGCTCGTCACACCGATCCTCGCGGTCGTCGGCCTGCTGTCGTTCATCGCGACGTTCGGCGAGTTCATCATCGCCCGCCTGGTGCTCACCTCGGAGTCCAACTGGACGCTCGCGGTCGGCATGTACGGGTGGGTCTCGCAGCAGCTCAACGCGAACTGGGGGCTGTTCGCCGCCGGGTCGGTCATCGCGGCCCTCCCGGTCCTGCTGCTCTTCCTGAGCCTGCAGCGGTACATCGTCGGCGGGCTGACCGCCGGCTCCGTCAAGGGCTGACCGCACCCACCCGGAGGGACCTGACGTGCCACGACGCCACCGGTACACCCCGCGCCCGACCGCCGCCACGGCGATCGGCGCGCTGCTCCTGACGCCCCTGCTCGCGGCCGCACCACCGGCGTGGGCCGACGACGGACCCGTCGCCGCCGGTGTCACGGTCGCCAGGGTCGACGGCCTGCGCGCCGACTTCGTGCAAGGCGTCGACGTCTCGTCGGTGCTGTCGCTCGAGGACAGCGGGGTGACGTTCCGGGACGCCGCCGGCCGCCCGGCCGACCTGTTCGGCGTGCTCGCGGACGCCGACGTCACGCACGTGCGCGTGCGCGTGTGGAACGACCCGTTCACCGCGGCGGGCGACGGGTACGGCGGCGGGGACGTCGACGTCGCACGTGCCGTCGAGATCGGGCGGCGCGCGACGGCCGCGGGGCTGCGGGTGCTCGTCGACCTCCACTACTCGGACTTCTGGGCCGACCCCGGCAAGCAGAAGGCACCCAAGGCGTGGAGCACCCTGGACGTCACCCAGAAGGCCGCGGCCGTCGAGGAGTTCACCGCCGACAGCCTGCGGGCGTTCGTCGCCGCGGACGTCGACGTCGACATGGTCCAGGTCGGCAACGAGACCAACAACGCGGTCGCGGGCGTCAGCGGCTGGGACGACATGGCGCAGGTCCTCGCCGCCGGCAGCGCCGGGGTGCGCGAGGTGCTGCCCGACGCGCTCGTCGTGCTGCACTTCACGGACCCCCAGAGCCCCGGCCGGTACGCCGGCTACGCCGCGGAGCTCGACGCCCGCGACGTGGACTACGACGTGTTCGCGTCGTCCTACTACCCGTTCTGGCACGGCACGACGGCGAACCTCACGTCGGTGCTGGCGCACGTCGCGTCGACGTACGGCAAGCAGGTCATGGTCGCCGAGACGTCGTGGGTGTCGACGCTCGACGACGGCGACGGGCACCCGAACGTCATCGACCAGCCGTCGCAGGCCACGGCGTACCCCGTGAGCGTGCAGGGGCAGGCCACCGCCGTGCGCGACGTCGTCGCGGCCGTCGCCGCCGTGGGGGAGCCGGGCCTGGGTGTCTTCTACTGGGAGCCCGCCTGGCTGCCCGTGGGCCCGCCCAGCGCGCTGGCCGCCAACAGGCTGCTGTGGGAGGCCCACGGCTCCGGCTGGGCGAGCAGCCACGCCGGTGAGTACGACCCGGTCGACGCCGGCCAGTGGTACGGCGGGTCGGCGTGGGACAACCAGGCGCTGTTCGCGCCCGACGGCACGCCCCTGGAGTCGCTGCAGGTCTTCCGGCACGCGCGTACCGGGGCGGTCGCACCGCTCGCCCCCGTGTCGGTGGCCCCGGTGGCGGTGACGGTCGACGACGGCTCACCGGTCGTCCTGCCCGCGACCGTGCGGGTGAGCTACAACGACGGCACGACGCAGGAGCAGCCGGTCGTGTGGAGCGACGCCCTGTCCTGGGTCCGCGGCCCCGGCACCTACGCGATCACCGGCAGCACGCCGTCGGGCATCGCGGCGACCGCGACGCTCGTCGTGCGCGACGCACGCACGAACCTCGTGGTGAACGGCGACTTCGAGGACACCGACCGGTGGGACGTCTGGACGGTCACCGGCACCGGCGCGCAGATCGACTGGTCGGAGAACGCGACCACCGGCGGTGCCTGGATCGGGCCGGACCGCTGGGCGCCGGCCGTGAGGTTCTGGGCCGCCGACGACTACGCGTTCACCGTGCAGCAGCGCGTCGACGGCGTCCCGCCCGGCACCTACACGCTGAGCGCGCACGCCCACGGCGCCGGGGAGGGCACCGAGCGGGTGCTCTTCGCCGCGACCGCGGCCGGGGAGCGGACGGCGCCGGTCGAGCTGGGCGGGTTCCAGACGGTCCGCCGCGCGACGATCCCCGACGTGGCCGTCGGCGAGGACGGTGTCGTGACCGTCGGCGTGCGCCTGCAGCTCACCGGCGGCGCGTGGGGGGCGCTCGACGAGTTCACCCTGACCGAGGCCGACGCACCGGCACCCGGCACCGGCGCGCTCGAGGCCCTGCTCGAGCAGGCCCGGGTGGTCGACCGGCGCGTGTGGACCGCCGACTCGCTCGTCGCGCTGGACCGCGCCGTCGAGATCGGCCGGGTCGTGCTCGCGGGGGGCCGCGCCACGCAGGGCGACGTCGACGCGGCAGCGGACCTGCTGCGGGACGCGCTCGACGAGCTCGTCGCCCAGCCCACGCCGACCCCGACGCCGACGGGCACGCCGGCCCCGACGACGACCCCGGCACCGACGGCCGCACCGACGCCGCGGCCCACGGCGGCCCCGACCGCCACGACGGCCCCGGCCGGGCCGCGGATCACCGTGGACCGCGCGTCGGTGCGGCCGGGCGACACCGTGACCGTGACGGTCACGGGCCTGGCGCTCGACACGGTCGAGGTCGGCATCGCGAGCGCCTACCAGCGGCTCGCGGTCGTCCCGGTCGTCGACGGCACCGCGTCCGTGCGGGTCACGATCCCGGCGAGCCTGACGCCCGGGCTCCACCACCTGCAAGTGCTCGACGCGTCGGGCGCCGTCCTCGCCGAGGTGGCCGTCGAGGTCGCGTCGGACGGTGCCGCCCGGCTGGGCGACACCGGTGCGTCCGTCGTCGCGGGCGCGGTCCTGGCCCTCGCGCTGCTGGGCGCCGGCACCGGTGCGGTGGTGGTCGCACGTCGCCGCACGAGCGGCACCACGGCCGCCTGACGCGTCGAGGCGCGTGCCGGCAGCCGCGCCGCGACAGCAGCGTCCCGCCCACGCCCCGCCCCGGACCTCACGTCCGGGGCGGGGCGTTCGTCTGCACACTGTGGGGATGACCGGACCGTTCGAGGACGTCGTGCGTGCGCACGGCGCCACCGTGCTGCGCGTGTGCCGCGCCCTCGTGGGGGCGCACGACGCCGACGACGCGTGGTCCGAGACGTTCCTCGCGGCGCTGCGCGCCTGGCCCGGCCTGCCGCCCGACGCGAACGTCGAGGCGTGGCTCGTGACGATCGCCCGGCGCCGGTCGATCGACGAGCTGCGCCGACGGGCCCGGCACGCCGTCCCCGTCGAGGACCCCGCCGTCGTGCTCGGACTGCCGCTCGTCGGGGCCGCGACCGCGCCGGGGGAGCGGGACCTGGACCTGTGGCGCGCGGTCGGCGCGCTGCCGCACAAGCAGCGGCGGGTCGTCGTGCTGCACCACCTGGGCGGCCTGCCGTACGCGGACGTCGCGCGGGTCGTCGGCGGCACCGACGCGGCGGCGCGGCGCGCGGGCGCGGACGGCATCGCGGCGCTGCGCCGCACCTACGCGACCGCACCCGACGAGGAGGGCACACGATGAGCACCGACCACCGGCCGCAGGACGCACCCGACGAGCGGACGCTGCGGGCCCTGCACCAGCGGCTCGTCGCACGCGCCGAGGCCGACGGGCTGCTCGACGTCACGTACCGCGTCGTCGACTCACCCGTCGGCAGGCTGCTCGTCGCCGCAGGCCCCGCGGGCGTGCTGCGTGTCGCGTTCGAGGTGCAGGGGCACGCGACCGCGCTGGACGACCTGGCGGCCCGCGTCAGCCCGCGCGTCCTGCAGGGGGGCTCCCGGCTCGACCCGGTGCTGCGCGAGCTCGACGAGTACTTCGCCGGGACGCGGCGGACGTTCGACGTGCCGCTCGACCTGCGGCTCGCCCGCGGGTTCCGCCGCGACGTCGTCGCGGCGCTGCCCCAGGTCGGCTACGGCGCGACCGCGTCGTACGCGCAGGTCGCCGCGGCCACCGGCCGCCCCACCGCGGTCCGGGCGGTCGGCACGGCGTGCGCGCTCAACCCGGTGCCCGTGCTGCTGCCCTGCCACCGGGTCGTGCGGTCGGACGGCACCCCGGGCCGGTACGCCGGTGGTGACGCGGCCAAGCGCGCGCTGCTCGACCTAGAGCGGGCCGCACCGTGACCGCCGGCGCTCGGGGCGGTGCCCCCTCGCCGTGAGCGCGTCCGAGGCGTAGGTTCGGCTGGCATGTGCAGGAACATCACGACGCTGCGCGGCCTGGAGCCGCACGCCACCGACGACGAGATCGAGGCCGCCGCGCGGCAGTACGTCCGCAAGGTCACCGGTGTCCAGCAGCTGTCCGACGCCACCCGCGAGCCGTTCGAGCGGGCCGTCGCGCAGATCGCGCACATCACGGCGCACCTGCTCGACGAGCTGCCCGAGCGCCGTCGCCCGCCGGCGACGGTCCCGCCGCTGCGCCGCCCCGAGGTCCAGGCGCGCCTCGCCGCCCGCACCGGCGGCTGACGCGCCGGCTGCCGGCGGATCAGGAGGCGCCGGCCCCGGGTGACCCGGGGTGGGGCGTCAGGCGCGGGATGCCCTCGGGGGCGACGGCCGACAGCGCCAGGTAGCGCGCCTCGGCCCGGTGCAGCCGGATGTGCTCGTCGAGGGACCAGCCGGGCCCGTTGGTCAGCGTCATGCCGCACGCGCAGCCGATCGTGACGGCGCCGTCGTCGTCGACCACCACCTGGCCGACGGTCGTGTGGTCGGTGAACGCCCGCACCTTGGCGTGCCGCATGGGCGCGCTGACGGGCACGGGCAGGTCGTCGGAGACCGGGTCGGTGGTGCCGTCGTGGCCCTCGTGGTCGTGCACGAGGTCAGTGTCCGCCCGTGAGCGTCCCGTCGTCCACGAGCTGCTGCAGCTCGAGCGCCGCGTCCCACGCGCCGCCGCCGAGGCTCGGCATGAGCCGCTGGAGCTGCGGGCGCCAGGCGTCCGCGCGCTCGGGGAAGCAGCGGTCGAGCAGGTCCAGCATCGTCGCGACCGCGGTCGACGCACCCGGGGACGCACCCAGCAGGCCCGCGATCGACCCGTCCGCCGACGACACGAGCTCGGTGCCGAACTCCAGCACGCCCCCGCCCTTGCCGCGCTTGATGACCTGGACGCGCTGACCGGCCTCGATCAGCTCCCAGTCCCGCGGGTGGGCCGACGGCAGGTAGGTCCGCAGCGAGCGCAGGCGGGCGGTGTCGTCGGCCGTGACCTCGCCGATCAGGTAGCTCAGCAGGTCGAGGTTCCGCAGCCCGACCGCGAGCATCGGCACGAGGTTGCCCGGCCGCACCGAGCGCAGCAGGTCGGTCCACGAGCCGCGCTTGAGGAACTTCGTGCTCCAGCCCGCGTAGGGGCCGAACATCAGGGCGCGACCGCCGTCGACGACGCGCGCGTCGAGGTGCGGCACCGACATCGGCGGCGCACCGATCGCGGCCTTGCCGTACACCTTGGCGCGGTGCTGGGCGACGATCTGCGGGTTCGTCGTGCGCAGGAACTGCCCGCTGATCGGGAAGCCGGCGTACCCACGGATCTCCTTGATCCGCGAGCGCTGCAGCAGGCGCAGCGCGCCACCGCCGGCGCCGACGAAGACGAAGCGCGCGGTGAGCGTGCGCGGCGGGCGGCCGTTCCAGCGCCGGTCGGCGACCGTGACGCGCCAGCGGCCGTCGCGCAGCCGCTTGAGGTGCGTGACCTCGCTGCTGGTGTGCAGGTCGGCGCCGCGGGTGACGGCGTCGGCGAGCATCGCGCGGGTCAGCGAGCCGAAGTCGACGTCGGTGCCCCAGGTGGCGCGCGTCGCTGCGACGGGCTCGTCACCGGCGCGGTCCGTCATGAGCAGGGGCGCCCAGCGGGCGATGACCGCCCGGTCCGTCGTGAACTCGAGGTCGGCGAACAGGCGGTGGCGGCGCAGCGCCTCCCACCGGCGGCGCAGGTACTCGACGTCCTGCGCGCCGCGCACGAACGTCATGTGCGGTGTGGTGGTCACGGCGTCCTGGGCGCCCGGCAGGCGGCCGGCGGCGGCCAGGTGGTGCCACAGCTCGCGCGAGAGCTCGTACTGCTCGTTGATCGTGACGGCCTTGGTGACGTCGACGGTGCCGTCGGGGCGCTGGGGCGTGTAGTTGAGCTCGCACAGCGCGGCGTGGCCGGTGCCGGCGTTGTTCCACGCGTTCGAGCTCTCGAGCGCGGGTGCGTCGAGGCGCTCGTGGATCGCGATCCGCCAGCCGGGCTCGAGGGTGCCGAGCAGCGACGCCAGGGTCGCGCTCATGATGCCCCCGCCCACCAGGAGGACGTCGACGTCGGCCGCTGTGTCGTGCGTTCCAGGTGCCACGCCCGCGATGTTAGGTCGACGTCGAGACATCTCCCAGGGGAAGTCATGTGATGTTTGTCTCGTGGGACTTTCGTCACATGTCCGACCTCTGACCTGGTGCGACGCGCGACGGCGCCCCGGCAGCGTGCTGCCGGGGCGCCGTCGTCCGGACCTCCGTCAGGTCACGAGAGCGTGCAGGCCGTCCCGTCGAGCGTCGCGGACGTGGGCGGCTGGTTGGTGCCGGTGTGCGAGCCGTTGAACCCGATGTCGACGCTCGCGCCGGCCGCCAGGGCGCCGTTCCAGGCGGCGTTGGTGGCCGTCACGACGGCACCGGACTGCGACCAGGTCGCGCTCCAGCCCTGCTGCAGCTGCTGACCGTTCGCGTACGTGAGGCGCAGCGTCCAGCCGGACAGGGCGGCCGGGCCGCGGTTCGTGACCCGGACCCCGGCGGTGAACCCGGTGTTCCAGCTGTTCGCCGTGTAGGTCACGGCGCACGCCCCGGCGGGCTGGGTCGTGGGTGTCGGGCTGCTGGTCGGTGTCGGGGACGCCGTCGGGGAGGCGGTCGGGGTGGGGGAGGCGGTCGGGGTCGGCGACGTGGTCGGGGTCGGCGACGTGGTGGGTGTCGGGCTCGCGGTCGGCGTCGGGCTCGCTGTCGGCACCGTGCCGTCCGACGAGCCGACGACGATCCCGCGTCCGTTGGTGCCGACGTACACGCGGCCGAACACGTCGGGGTCGCCGGTGATGGCCGCACCCGTCCAGGCGTACCGGTGCTCGTCGTCGTTGATGCGGACCCACGACGAGCCGCCGTCCGTCGACCGGAAGAACCCTCGCACGCCCTGGTAGAGCGACGTCGTGTAGATCGCGGGGTACGACGCGCCCGGGGCCGCCTTGCCGAAGCCGACCGCGCCGCCGTCCTCGAAGCCGGGGACCCGGGTGAAGGTCGTCCCGGCGTCCGTCGACCGGAACAGCCCGTTCTCGGCCGCGAGCCAGACGTGGCCCTCGTGGCCGGGGACGGCGCCGAAGCGCACGTTCCCCTCGGTGGGGAACCCCGTCGCGGCGGACCGGGTGAACGTCCTGCCGCCGTCGGTCGACACGTAGAACGCGCCGGCCGCGTAGGCGTAGAAGGTCGCCGGGTCCACGCGGTCCGACTCGACCTGCGCCTGCGCGGGGACGCCCGTCGCGGCCGTCCACGACGAGCCCAGCGTGGTGGAGACGTGCACGCCCGTGCCCTCGGGGCTCCAGACGATCGTGCCGCCGTCGGCCGACATCGCGACCGTGCCGGACTTCGTGACACCCGCGGGCTCCTGCCCGGCCCACCACGACGAGCCCGACGACGTGCTCACGGCGATGTGCGACTCGACCTCGCCGTCCACGGCGTACCCGACGCGCACGACGGTGGCGGGCTTGTCCTGCGCGAAGTCGACGCCGGAGACGGACCCGTGCACGGGCTGGGTGTAGATGCTCGTGGGCACCTTGGTGATGTCGGTGTGCACGAACCCGCCGAGGTCGCCCAGGCCGGAGTACAGCTCGACGGACCCGGGAGGTGCGGCCAGGTCGAGCACGGCCGTCTCCTCGATGCCGCGCGCCCGGATGGTCAGGTCGATCGTGCCGCCGGTGTCCCAGTCGGTCAGGTTGTCGGTGCCCCAGACGGTCGCGCCCGTGCCGTACATCATCCTGTCGGAGTCGAACGGGTCGATCTCGAGCGACTCGGTCATCCAGCCGAGCTTGACCAGCGGCTCGGGCTCGGTGGCGGACGTCGCGCCCATCGTGATCCAGGGCGTCGCCGAGTAGTCCATCGTGTAGCGCAGCGTGCGTGACGGGTAGCCGGCCCAGTCCCAGATGCGTGACCACGTCGCCCCGCGGTCCGTGGAGCGGAACACGATGATGTCCGGCCACCACGACACCTGCGTGGTGACCATGATCGTGTCGGGGTCCTGGCGGTCGATCGTCAGGCCCGAGAAGCCGTAGTACAGGTCGTCGGAGGACAGCGGCAGCGGCGAGATGTCGGTCCACGTGCCGGTGGTCGCGTCCAGCCGGTACACCTGGCCCTGGCCGCCGTCGTACGGACCGCCCGTGTCCGACGTCGCGATGTACAGCTGCTTGCCCTGCGCGTCGTACACGCCCTTGTGGGCCAGGAAGCCGGTCGGCTGGCCGGGCACGCGCTGCCACGTGGCGCCGGCGTCGGTCGAGCGGTAGACGTTGTTCTCCTTGTCGGCGACGCCGACGTAGATCGTCTGCGTGCGCGTCCCCGAGGTGCCGGACGACGGGTCGAACGTCACCCAGACGACGCCCTGGTTCTGCGTGAGGTAGGAGTTGTCGGACGTCGGGTCCTGCGCGTAGTTCCCGGCGTTCGGGAAGCTCGCGACCTTCGCCCACGTCGCACCGCGGTCGGTCGAGCGCCACAGGCCGTTGCCGCCCTCGGCGCCGAAGTACAGGACCCGGTTGTCGTTCGGGTCGACCTGCAACCGCTCACCCATGCCGCGCCCGGGCATGTTGCCGCCGACCTTGAACGGCAGGTCCGTCTTCTGCCACGTCTCGCCGCGGTCGGCCGAGCGCAGGATCGCGCCGTTCTGCGGGTCCCAGTCGTTGGTGTAGGTGCCGACGGCCGCGTAGACCCGGTCGGGGTCGACCGCGTCCGTGGCGAGCGACAGCACGCCGGTGTGGCTCCAGTCGTCCCAGCCGACGTGGTCGAGCAGCGGGATCCAGCGCCTGGTCGCCGTGTCGAGGCGGTAGGCGCCGCCGATGTCGGTCCGGGCGTAGACGAGACCGTTCTCGCCCTGGTTGTAGACGATGCCGGGGACGAACCCTCCACCGCCGATCTCGACGTTGCCCCAGGTGTACCCGGTCGCGGCTGCGGCAGGTGCCGCCGTCGCGACGCTGCCGGTCAACGCCCCGGCGGCGAGGGCCGCGACGGCCCCCGCTGCGGCGAGGGGGGCGATCAGGGGTGGGACGCGCATCCGCTGCTCCTTCGCGTGGCGCGGCGCCGGCGCGTGAGGCGGCCGGCACCGCGACGGTGGCGGGCCCGCCGGGAAGGAGTCCCGGGGGCGTCGGACCGCGGCCGCTGCTGCGAGGCCGGCCGATCCGCGCGTCACGCTATCGATGCGCTTCGACGAGGCGTAGGGGGCAAAACGATTACGCAGCGAGGGACGGCGGCGGGTGCGTGCGCGCGCGCCGCGTGCGCGAGCGCTCCCACCGGGGTAGAACGTGTGCATGAGCCCGAACCGTGCCCGCGACCTCACGTCCGACCCCGCGGCCCACGGCCTCGCCGACCAGCCGCTGAGCGAGGCCGAGCTCGACGCCGCCGACGCCCGCTCCGGCGGGGACGCCGCGCGGGCGCCCCGATCGCTGCAGGCGTCCGAGCTCGAGCCCGACGACGAGGCCATCGCCTCGAGCGACGACTGGGACGACCCCGAGCGGCTCTGACCCCGAGCGGCTCTGGCACCCACGGCACCGCTGGCACCGCAGGCCGCGGCCGGCGGTGTCAGCGGGCGCTGTCGGTGCCGGTCGGTGTCAGCCGGCGAGGCCCGCCGCACGTACCCCGTGCAGCAGCTCCTCGCCGTCGGCACCGAGCAGCACCGTGACGCCCGGTGCGTCGGCACGGTCCTCGGACCGCTCCTGCTCCGGTGTCGCGGTGGGCAGACCGTGCGACAGGACGTGCTCACCGGCCGTCAGCTGGCGGATCAGCACCGCCTCGACGTGCTCGGGGTGGTGCATGACCGCTCCGGCGTAGATCTGCGGGTCGTGCTGACCGTCGTCGCCCACCAGGATCCACCGCACCTGCGGCAGCTCGGCGAACAGCCGGCGCAGCTGCTCGACCTTGTGGCGCTGCCCGCTGCGGAACAGACCCGTGTTGGTCGGGCCCCAGTCCGTCAGCAGCAGCGGACCCGCGGGGAAGTCGTGCCGGCGCAGGAACCGGCCGATGGCGGGCGCGGCGTTCCACGCGCCCGTCGAGAGGTAGACCACCGGGGAGTCGGGACGCGCCGCGCGCAGCGCGCGGTACAGCCGCGACATGCCGGGGACCGCCTCGCGGGCGTTCTCGTGCCGCACGAAGACGTTCCACGCCGCCACGAGGGGGCGCGGCAGGCGCGTCACCATGACCGTGTCGTCGACGTCGCTGACCACACCCACGGTCGGGTCGGGGCCCACCACGACGACCCGCGCGGTCGTCCGGGCGCCGTCCAGCGACGTCAGCTCCACGTCGTGCCAGCCCGGCGCCAGGTCCGCCTCGACGACCGTGTCGACGTAGCCGCCGCGGTCCGTCGTCAGCCGGTGCGTCGTCCCGCCGATCGTGACCTCGACCGGTGCGCCCGCGACGGGTGCGCTGAAGAACGAGCGCCAGCCCCGTACCGACGGCCCCGGCCGCTCGCCCGTCTGGGCGCCGCCGCCCGCGTCCGGCAGGTCGCGCTGCCGCAGGGCGGGGGAGGCCAGCAGCGTGCGCGCCAGGATGCGGACCCAGCCGCCGGACCCGTAGCCGGCGTACCCGACGACCCGCACGGTCCAGCCACGGCGGCGCAGCAGGTGCGCCACGGCCGCGTCGACGCGGTCCTCGATGCGGGCCGCGACGTGCGGGCGCTGCACGGGGGACCCGTCGGGGTTCTCGAGGCGCGGCGCGACCCGGCCGGCACGCAGCCCGTCCCCGCCGGACGCGGCGGCGTCGGCGGGGACGGGTGGTGCGGGGACGGTCTCGACGGTGGGGTCCGGCAGGCGGTGCGACGCGGTCACGAGGCCTTGCGCGCAGCGGCCTCGGCGGCCTTGGCGGCGCCCTTCTCGGTCCGCGCACCGGCCGTCGACAGCGCACCACCGGAGGACTCGAGGTGCGCACGGACGAACCAGTGGAAGAGCTCGAGCTCGTGCAGGTGGCCGACCAGCAGGTCGTTCGTCACCGTGTCGAGGGCCTCGGTGTCGGCCGCCGCCTTGCGGTGCGCGGTGATGACGCCGACGTACACCTCGTCGAGGGCACCCAGGTGCTCCGCGGTGCTCGCCCGCCCGATCGCGTAGTCGTCCCACGTGCGGGCCTCCACGAGCGCGCCGGGGGTCCCCACCGGGGCGACGCCGAGGGTCGCGATGCGCTCGGCGACTGCGTCGACCATGAGCCTGACGGCGTCCACCTGGGGGTCGAGCATCTCGTGCACCGCGATGAAGTGCGGGCCGACGACGTTCCAGTGGATGTGCTTGAGCGTGAGCGCCAGGTCGTTCAGCGCGTTGAGACGTCCCTGCAGGATCGCCGCCACCTTCGCGCCGTCCTCCGGGGTGAGCGACGGGACGGTGTACTTCGGCAGATCGCGGGCCATGACCACTCCTTCGCGTACGTGCCGGGCTCGTGCGGCCCGGTGACGTCCACGCTGCCAGGACCGGCGCGGCACCGCCATCCGAGCGGCCCGCGTCTCGCACGGCGGACGCCCGGCGCGTCACGCCTCGAACGGGTCCCCGTCACGAACCAGGCGTGCCGCGGCCTCATCGGCCGTCAGCTGCCGCAGACCCGGCCCGATCTCGTCCCAGTCGCGCGGTGCGGCGACCGTCGGACGGTCCCGGCCACGCAGCGACCACGGTGTGATCGTCGTCTTGGCGGGGTGGTTCTGCGACCAGTCGAGCAGCACCTTGCCGCCGCGCAGGTCCTTGCGCTGCTGCGCGACGACGAGTCCCGGGTGCTCGGCCGCCAGCGCCAGCGCCAGCGTCCGGGCGTCCTCGCGGACCGCGGTGGCCGGGCGGGGCCGGGGGAGCGGTGCGTACAGCTGGAGCCCCTTGGAGCCGGACGTGACGGGCACCGTGCGGACCAGGCCGTCGGTGCGCAGGTGCTCGGCCACGAGGTGCGCGACGCGCGCGCACTCGTCGAGACCGGCGCCCGGTCCGGGGTCGAGGTCGACGACGAGCCGGTCGGCGTCGCGCAGGCCACCGCGCGGGCCGACCGTCCACTGCGGCGTGTGCAGCTCGAGCGCCCCCGAGTTCGCGGCCCACATCAGCCCGGCGAGGTCGTCGAGGAACGGCAGGTCGAGGACCGTGCCCTCGTCGTCGGTGCCCGGCGACGCGGGCAGGCGCTGGTGCCGCAACCAGGGCGGTGCGCCGCGCGGGGTGTTCTTCTCGAAGAACTTCTCACCGCCCACGCCGTCGGGCCAGCGGATCCGTGTCACGGGGCGGTCGCGCAGCTGGCGCAGGATCGCCGGCTCGACCTTCACGAGGTAGTCCATGACCTCGGCCTTGGTGGTGCGCGTCGCGGGGTACATCACCTTGTCGAGGTGGGTCAGGCGAACGGGACGTCCCCCGACGTCGACCGTCTGGCGCTCCGGGCTCATGCGGACCGTCCCCTCGCGTCGCTCACGGCTGCTCCCACGCGTCGGCCGCGGTGTCGGTCCGCACGCCGCGCACCACGGGCTGGCGCAGCCGTCCCGTGGGGGTGCGCGCCAGGTAGAGCGTGTCGACCAGCACCACCGGGTCGACCCACACCGTGCCACGGGCGTCCACGGGCGGCACGTCGTCCGCGAACGGGCTGGTGGGTCGCTCGTGCCGGGTGAGCAGGTCACGCATGGCCCGCGCCGCGCCCCCGCCCAGTCCCGAGCCCGCGCGGCACAGGTAGCGCAGCGCACCGGTCGCGTCGGGTGCGCCGAGCAGCACGGCGCCCAGACGCCCGGTGCCGGTGGACTCGGGTCGCCACCCGCCGACCAGGGCCGTGCGGGTGCGGCGGTGGGCGGCCTTCACCCAGTCGGGTGACCGCCTCCCGGGTCGGTAGGGCGCGTCGCGGCGCTTGGCGACGACACCTTCGAGGCCGTGCGCCGCGGTGACCCGCCACAGGTCGTCGCCGTCGTCGTACAACGGGGACGGCTGGACGTGCTCGGGAAGGCCGAGCGCGTCGAGCACGGCGCGCCGCTCGGCAAGCGGCAGGGCGGTCAGGTCGTGGCCGTCGCGGCGCAGCACGTCGAAGACGAGGTACGTGACGGGCCGGGACGCGGCGAGCGCGCTCGCCCGGCGCGCGTCGCGCACGTGCATGCGCTCGGCGAGCGCCGTGAACGAGGGGCGGCCGGCGTCGAGCAGCACGACCTCGCCGTCGAGCAGCACGTCGCCGAGGCGTGCCAGGCCGTCGAGCTCCGGGTACGCGGGCGTGACGTCACGCTCGTTGCGGCTGCTCAGCCGCACGCGGCCGGTCTGCACGTCGGCCAGCACGCGCACACCGTCCCACTTGACCTCGAACACCCAGTCGCGGCCGCGCGGCAGCGCCGCGGGTGCGGGCGCTGGGGTGGCGAGCATGGGCTCCACGGGTCCATCCTGCCCGTGGACGGCGCGACGGGCCGCGTGGGGCGGACCAGGGGTACGGTGCCGCCGCCACGACGAGGGAGGACGTGCCGTGCGGGCGATCTGGAAGGGCGCCGTGGCCTTCGGTCTGGTGAACGTGCCGGTGCGGCTGTACGCGGCCACGGGTGAGCACGAGGTGCGGCTGCACCAGGTGCACCGCGAGGACGGCGGTCGCATCCGCTACCGCAAGGTGTGCAGCGTCGACGGCGAGACCGTCGAGTGGTCGGACATCGCCAAGGGGTACGAGACGCAGGACGGTGAGCTGGTCGTGCTCACGGACGCGGACTTCGAGCAGCTGCCGCTGGCGACCGAGCGCGAGATCGAGGTCCTCGAGTTCGTGCCCGCGGACCAGGTCGACCCGATCCTGCTGCAGAAGACGTACTACCTGGAGCCGGACAGGACGGCCGCCAAGCCGTACGCGCTGCTGCGCGGTGCGCTCGAGGAGACCGACCGGGTCGCGGTCGTGAAGGTCGCGATCCGCCAGCGCGAGTCGATGGCGGTGCTGCGGGTGCGGGATAAGGTCATCGTCCTGCAGACGCTGCTGTGGCCCGACGAGGTGCGTGAGGCCGACTTCCCCGTGCTCGACGACGACGTGACGGTGCGGCCGCAGGAGCTGACGATGGCGTCGTCCCTCGTGGAGTCCCTGGCGGCGGACTTCGACCCGTCGCAGTACGAGGACGCGTACGTCGCGGCCCTGGAGCAGCTCATCGAGGCGAAGGTGTCCGCGGGTGACACGCAGGCACCTCCCGCACCGCCGGCGCCGGAGGGTGAGGAGGGCGGCGGTGCCGAGGTGGTCGACCTGCTCGCCGCGCTGCAGCGCTCGGTCGAGAAGGCGCGCGCCGCCCGGGGCGAGGACGAGGGCGAGGCGCCGTCGCGCGCGGCCGGGTCTGCTGCGACGTCGGCGACCGAGAGCCCGACCGCGAGGAAGTCGGCGGCGGGCAGGGCCACGACGACGAAGGGCGCGACTGCCAAGGGCACCTCCGCCAAGGGCGCCTCGGCGAAGGGCACCTCCGCCAAGGGCGCCTCGGCGAAGGGCACGTCGGCGAAGGCAGGCGCCGGCGCGGCCGGTGACGACGAGTCCGCCGAGAAGTCCGCACCGCGCCGCCGCGCCCGCACCAAGGCGTCGTGAGCGGCGGCGACGACCTGGACCGCGCGGTCGCGACGCTGCGACGCATCGCGTTCCTGCTGGAGCGCGCGCAGGCGAGCCGCTACCGCGCCGAGGCGTACCGCGCGGCGGCTCGCACCGTCGAGCGCGAGGCGCCTGCGCGGCTGCGGGCGCTGGCGGCCGCCGGCGCCCTGACCGACCTGCCGGCCGTGGGGAGCAGCACCGCCGACGTCGTGTCCCGCGTGCTGTCCGGCCGGCCGGTCCCGACGCTGGACGACCTCGAGGACGCGGCCGCGTCGCAGGACGCGCAGGTGCCGCCCGCGGCGGCCGCGCTGCACGCGGCGCTGCGCGGCGACCTGCACAGCCACACCGAGGCGAGCGACGGGGCGACGTCGGTGCAGGAGATGGTCCTCGCCGAGCTCGAGCTCGGGCGCGACTACCTCGCGGTGACGGACCACTCCCCGCGCCTGACCGTCGCGCACGGGTTGTCGGCCGCGCGCCTGCGGGCCCAGCTCGCCCAGCTCGCGGCGCTGCGGCCCGCGGTCCGTCCGTTCGAGGTGCTCAGCGGCATCGAGGTCGACATCCTCGACGACGGCACGCTCGACCAGGACCCGGACCTGCTGGACGAGCTCGACGTCGTCGTCGCGTCGGTGCACTCCAAGCTGCGGATGGACCGTGCCGCGATGACGCGCCGCATGCTGACCGCGGTCCGGGACCCCCGGACCGACGTGCTCGGGCACTGCACGGGCAGGCAGGTCGTCGGCAGACGTCGGCCGCCGAGCGAGTTCGACGCGCACGCGGTCTTCGACGCGTGCGCCGAGCACGGCGTCGCGGTGGAGATCAACTGCCGTCCCGACCGGCTCGACCCGCCGCACGACCTGCTGCAGGTCGCCGTCGACGCGGGGTGCGAGTTCACGATCGACTCCGACGCGCACGCCCCCGGACAGCTCGACTGGCTGCGCGTCGGCTGCGAGCGCGCGGCCACGCACGGGATCGGCGCGGAGCGGGTGGTCACCACCCGGACGGCCGCCGAGGTCCGCCGCCGCGGGCGACGGTGAGCCGCGACACGGCCGGTCCGACGCGCTGCACACGGTTCGCGAGGTTAGGGTCGGTGGCCGTGCGCACGCTCGTCGTGACGCACCGGTCCCGGCCTCCACCCGGCCGGGGACGTGAACCGATCACCGAGGAGCACCCGTCGTGAGCGTCAACCGCACCGAGCTCGTCCAGGCCGTCGCCGCGAAGGCCGGGCTGACCAACGCCGACACCGACAAGGCACTCAAGGCCCTGCAGGAGGTCGTCGTCGAGCAGCTCGCCGCCGGCGGCAGCGTGTCGATCCCCGGCTTCCTCGCGGTGGCTCGTGCCGACCGCGCCGCGCGCACCGGGGTGAACCCCCAGACGGGCGAGAAGCTGGAGATCCCCGCGGGTCACCGCGTGAAGATCACGGCCGGCAGCGCCCTCAAGCGCGCCGTCCAGGGCTGAGCGACACCGACGGCCCCGGGCGCACCGCACCAGGTGCGTCCGGGGCCGTCGTCGTGCTCACCCACGGCTACCGGGCCCCGGGCCCCGGCTCGTCGCGGCGTGCGATGAGCCGGGGGAGCACGACCCAGGTGACGGCGATGAGGATCAGCAGCGCGGCGCCTACGACGCGTCCGGCCGTGCGGGACAGCACGACGTCGAACAGCAGCATCGTCGCGCCCGTCAGCACGAGCGCGAGAGCCGCGAGACCTGCGCGCGCGAACCAGTGGCCCGCGTCGACCAGCTGCGGCTTGAGCCGGCGGCGGAACAGCAGCCGGTGCAGGCTCACGGGCGCGATGATCAGCACGGTGGCCAGGGCCGCGAGCACGACGAGCACGAGGTACACGTCGCGCTGGTAGTCGTCGAGGTCGCCGAACCGCTGCTGGAACGGGATGGTGAGCAGGAAGCCCGTGAGGATCTGCGCACCCGTCTGGGTCACCCGCAGCTCCTGCAGCAGCTCGTCCCAGTTGCGGTCCATGCGCTCGATGTACGTCTCGTGGCGGCCGTCGTGGCGCCGGCCCGGGTGGTGCGTGTCGCTGCCGGTGCGGTCCATCGCGTCGGCTCCTCCTGTCCGTCGGCTGCACGGATCATGCCGGTCCCGTGGCGCACGTGCACGACGAGGGGCCGTCGCCGCCACCGGTATCGGTGAGACTGGGCGGGTGACCGACCTGCACCCGCCCGCCGCCCGCCACTTCGCGTCCGACAACTACGCCGGCGTGCACCCCGAGGTGCTCGCGGCCGTGGCCGCCGCCAACGTGGGCCACGCACCGGCGTACGGCGACGACCCGTGGACGGCGCGGCTGCAGGAGGTCGTCGCGGCGCAGCTCGGCGACGGTGCGAGCGCGTACCCGGTGCTCAACGGCACCGGCGCCAACGTGGTGGCGCTGCAGGCGATGCTGCCGCGCTGGGGAGCGGCGGTCTGCACCGAGTCCGCGCACGTCAACACCGACGAGAACGGGGCACCCGAGCGGGTCGGGGGGATCAAGCTGCTGACCGTGCCGACGCCCGACGGCCGCCTGACGCCCGAGCTCGTCGCTCGCCACGCCTGGGGCTTCGGCGATGTGCACCGCGCGCAGCCCGGTGTGGTGTCGATCACCCAGGCCACCGAGCTGGGGACCGTGTACACGCCCGACGAGGTCCGGGCCCTGTGCGACCAGGCGCACGGCCTCGGGATGCGCGTGCACATGGACGGTGCGCGGGTCGCCAACGCCGCCGCGAGCCTCGGTCTGCCGCTGCGCGCGCTGACGACGGACTGCGGTGTCGACGTGCTGTCGCTCGGCGGGACGAAGAACGGGCTGCTGCTCGGTGAGGCGATCGTGGTGCTCGACCCGGCGGCCGTCGACGGTGTCGAGTACCTGCGCAAGGCCGGCATGCAGCTCGCGTCGAAGGCCCGGTTCGTGTCGGCGCAGCTCGTCGCGCTGTACGAGGGCGACCTGTGGCTGCGGTCCGCGCGGCACGCGAACGCGATGGCGGCCCGGCTGCGTGCCGGGCTCGACGCCGTGGACGTCCTCGAGGTCGTCCAGCCGACCGAGGCGAACGCGGTCTTCGTGCGGCTCCCCGCGCACGTCGCCGCGGCCCTGCGGCAGCGCTGGCGCTTCTACGACTGGGACGTGTCCGACGGCACCGTGCGTCTCATGTGCTCGTTCGACACGACCGAGCAGGACGTCGACGACCTGCTCGCCGCGCTGCGCGCGGTGCTGCAGGAGGACGGGACCGCGCCCCGCCGCACGACCTGATCGGTCGCCCCTGGGAACGCGCCGGCCGTCGCACCCGTGGGGGGTGCGACGGCCGGTGGTGCCCGTGCGTGCGGCTCAGCGCACGGTGCAGAACGCGCCGTTGAGCGTGAAGCCCGTCGGCGTGCCGGCCGTACCCGGGTGCGACGCGTTGAAGCCGATCTCGGCCGTGCCGCCCGCGGCGAGCGTGCCGTTCCACGCGGCGTTCGCCACGGTGACCGTGGTGCCGGACTGCGACCACGTGCCGCCCCAGCCCTGCGTCACGGTCACGCCCGCCGGTGCCGTGAACGTCAGGGTCCACGAGGACAGCGCGCTACCCGTGTTGGTCAGGCGCACCGAGCCGCTGAGGCCCGAGTCCCACGAGCTCGCGCTGTAGGTCACCGTGCACGCCCCCGTGCCCGACGTGGGCGTCGGGCTCGGTGTCGGGCTGGTGGTCGGCGTCGGGGACGTCGTCGGTGTCGGCGACGTGGTCGGCGTGGGGGACGCGGTGGGCGTGGGGCCAGCCGTCGGTGTCGGGCTGGCGGTCGGCGTGGGGGAGGCCGTGGGGCTCGTGGTCGGCCCCGTGCCGTTGACCTGCGAGAGGGACTTGCCCGTCGTGCTGCCGACGCCACCGAGCGGGACGTCGTGGTCGAGACCGACGAACTTGCCGCCGTCCTGCCACAGGGCGGGCTTCAGCAGCGCGTACTTCTGCTCGTCCCACGTCGCCCAGTCGTAGCCGAGCAGACCACCGGTGTCACCGGAGTTCGGGTTGAGCACCCAGAACGTGTGGCTCAGACGGCGGTCGACGATGAGGTCGCGCAGCGCGAGCATCCACTTCTCGTTCTTGCCGCCGTCCATGAAGCCGCCCCACTCGCCGATGAGCAGCGGGGCGATGTTCTCCTTGTGCAGGTAGAGCCAGTTCGGGTCCCACACGTCACGCTCGAGGCTCGCACGGTCGAAGTCGCCCTCGAACCACTTCTGGGCGAAGACCAGCGGCCCGTAGTCGTGCGGGGAGTACACGAGCTGGTCCTGGTGCGCGCCGAGGTCGATCGGGAAGTCGCGCACGCCGCGCAGGTTGCCGCCCCACCACGTGCCGTAGTAGTCGGTCATGCCCGTCGACGTCCACGAGACGCCGGGCTTCGGGTAGATCTCGATGCCCTCGATGAAGACGAGCCACTGGGGGTTGATGGCCAGGATCTTGCGCGACGCGGTCTGCGCGAAGTGCTTGAAGTTGTCCTTGTCCGTCGAGCCGTCCCACTTGGCGCGCTCGGTGTCGTGCTGCGTGCCGTGCGGCTCGTTCTTGATGTCGGCGCCGATGATCGTGTCGTTGGTCCTCCAGCGTGTCGCGGCCCACTCCCAGCCGGTGTACACGTCCTCGGTCGTGATCGAGCCCTTCCACCAGGTCGGGTACACGTGACCGGAGTTGTCGGCCTCGGCGCTGTGCACGTCGAGGAAGACCTTGATCCCGTACTCCTCGCACATCTCGAGCCACTTCTCGAAGACCTGGAGGCTGTTGAGGCCGGCGAGCTCGGGGTTGGCGAAGTCGTTGACGTTCGGCTTGGTGAACGTCCCGGCCTTCCACTCCAGGAGCAGCTGCGTGGAGATCGGCACGCGGACCACGTTGAGTCCGCGGTCGGCGATGTCCTTGGTCAGGGTCCGCATGTTGGCGGACCACAGCCCGTGGAACACGCGCTCGGAGGCGTTGAAGCCGAACCAGTTGACGCCGGTCAGCCACACCTCCTTGCCGGAGGAGTCGACGATCTTGTTGCCCTGGACGTGCAGCCAGTCGGGCGTCGACGCGGCCTGCGCCGGGGCTGCGGACAGTGCGAGGGGAAGGGCGAGGGCGCCGGCGGCGAGGGCTCCGCCGAGCGCGGTGCGCAGGCGGCGCACGCGAGAGCTGGACACGTTTCTCCTGGGAGTGCGTGGAGTGGGGGGGAGGTGCCGGGCGTGACCGCCCGTCGCCGAAGGGGCCCTCCCGGACTGGTCCGGAAGGGCCCCCTCGTCACATCAGGCGCTGGGCGCCGGGCTCATCAGCCCACCGAGCAGGTGGCGCCGTTGAGCGTGAAGGACGTCGGCGCGTTGTTGGTGCCCGAGTGCGCACCGTTGAAGCCGATGTCGACCGAACCGCCGGCCGCCAGCGTGCCGTTCCACGCCGCGTTCGCGGCCGTCACGGTGCTGCCGGACTGCGACCAGTCAGCGCTCCAGCCCTGCTGGACCGTCTGGCCGTTGGCGAAGGTGAACTGCAGCGACCAGCCGCTGAGTGCGGCAGAGCCGGTGTTCGTCACCTTGACCGAGGCGGTGAAGCCGTTGTTCCAGCTGTTCGCCGAGTACGACACCCGGCAGGCACCCGCGGGGTTCGACGTGGGAGTCGGCGTCGGCGAGACCGTCGGGGTCGGCGTCGGCGTCGGGCTGACCGTGGGCGTCGGCGTCGGGGAGACCGTCGGCGTCGGGGTCGGCGTCGGGCTGACCGTCGGCGTCGGCGTCGGGGAGACCGTCGGCGTCGGGTTCGGCGTCGGGACGGGCCCGTTGTCGGCGGCGATCACCGGGTGGGCGTTCTTGACGAGCGTCACGAACTGGGTCTCGAACCACTTGCCCGACACCGGGGCGTCCGGCGTGGCGCCCGTGAGCTGGTCCGCGAGCTTCGGCGACACGAAGGTCGGGTCGCACATGCGGTCGAAGCTCTTGCCCTCGTCGTTCGGGATCTCCTTCGACGAGCCGTCCGACTCGCCCGGGGGCTTGATCCAGACGTACGCGTCGAGGTGCGACGCGGCCGGCGCGCTGGACGGCGTGGCCGTCGGCAGCTCGCCGATGCCGGCACCCAGCGGGTTGCACCAGGCGCCGCGGTGCACGCGGCGGTCGATGCGCGACTGGTCGACGTAGGTGTCGAGGTTCGTGCTGGTGGAGACGCTCGTGGGACGGTTGGGGCCGCCCCAGCCGTTGCGCGACGTGTCGATCAGCATGCCGATCGAGGACGGGAAGCCCTCGGCGACGAGCAGGCGGTGCAGCTGCGCCGTCCACGCGTGCTCACCGAAGTCGGGGTTCCACTCGTAGAACTTCGAGGCCCGCACCGGCTGACCGCCGACCTGCAGGTCGGGGTTGGTGAGGAACGGCTCGGCCAGCGGCGTGGTGTTCGCCGTGTTGGTCACGAACCCGTCGACCGAGGCGAAGCCCAGCCTGGTGGTCTTGGCCACGTCGGCGAAGAGCTTGGCGGAGGGACCGGAGTTCGAGTCCCAACCGAGCCAGCCGGAGTGCGCCGCGTCGATGTAGGTGTAGACGTTCGAGAGCGTCTTCAGCTCGTCGAGCGCGTACTTGACACCCTCGCGGTAGTAGGGCGCCGACTGCTGGCACGAGCTCTCGGAGATGTTCGTGATGAGGTTCGGCAGCGAGTCGGGCTCGATCGTGGCCGCGATCCGGATGTCCCCGTACTTCGGCTCGGCCAGCAGGTCGACGATCGGGTCGATGTACTCGGTCTTGTACCGCTCGAACCCGGCGTCCGTGGCCGGGAGCTCGCCGTTGGAGGCCAGGGCGTAGCAGTCGCGGCCCGGCAGGTTGTAGATGACGAGGTTGAGCACCAGAGGGGTGCTGCCCGTCTTCTGCTTCAGGGCCTCCTCGAGGTGGTACTCCAGGCCAGGACCGTCGGCGTTGCCCCAGATGGCACCGATCCGGTCCATCCAGACGGCGGTCGGCTGCTTCGCGACCGTGCGCATCTGCGCGGCCAGCGTGGCGTCGCCGGCACGTGTGGCAGCGCTCTCAACCGTCGCGGCCCAGATCGGGTTCACGTACTGCTTGGCGCCGGCGTAGGGGTTGTCGACGTGGGCCTCGGCGGCCGTCGCCGTCGTGCTGCTGAGCGTCAGCGGCACCGCGACGAGCGCCGTTGCCGTCGCGGCGGTCGCGACGGCGCGCCAACGCCGTCGTGCCGTTCGATTGCCGTGTGTGGACACGGGTGTCCTCCGGGGGTCGGTCGGTCGTACCCGGCCCTCGGCGGCGACGGGTACGAGTCGCCAGGGACACGTCCGCGACGACTGCGGGGAATCCATCACGCGGGGGCTCCGACCGGATGAGTACGAATCGCTTAAGTAGCCTGCGTTACCAAATCGTTACCTTCTCATCGTGCTGCCACAGAACACGAAGGGGCTGGTCAGGGCCGTGCACGGGCGCACAGAGCCCCCGGGCGGCCGGAGCCGCACCGGGGGCCGAGGCGCGCGGGGGTCCGCGCTCAGCGGGAGCGCGGACCGGTGCTGCCACGCACCGCCAGGCCACCCACCTCGATGTGCCGGACCGGCGCCGGCTGGGAGTCCAGGACCGTGAGGACCGCCTCGCCGACCGCGGTGCCCAGCTCCGCCTGGACCGACGGCAGCGCCGTGATCGACGGCGTCGCCAGCCGGCACAGCGGCGAGTCCGACAGCGCCACCACCGACACGTCCCACGGCACCGCGAGGCCGGTGCGCCGCGCGACGTCGAGAGCCGCGACCGCCATGTGGTCGGTGTCGAACACCACGGCCGTCGGGGGCCGGTCTCCCGTCAGCAGCCGCCGGCACGCCGCTGCCGCCTCCTCCGGCGAGCCCCCGGTCGGCTCGTGCGCGAGCGTCGCGCCACCGGCGTCGAGCGCGTGCTCGAGCCCCGCGACCCGGGTGCGCGTGCGGTGCAGCGACGCCGGGCCGGTCACGGCCCCGACGTGCCGGTGCCCGAGCTCGATGAGGTAGCGGCCCACGCGCTCCGCCGCCTGCTCGTCCTCGACGCGCACGCTCGCGACCTCGCCGGCGACCTCGCCGGCACCGACGACGACGGCTGGGATCCGCAGGCGGCGCAGGGCGTCCAGGCGCGGGTCCTCGGTCCGCACGTCCGTCACGACCATGACGTCGAAGCGCCGCTCCGCCCACCACTCGCCGTAGATCGCGACGGCCGCCGGCAGGTCGTCGACGACCTGCAGCACGAGCGCCAGCCCTCGCGTCGCGAGGACGTCCTGGAGCGCGACGACGAACTCCAGGACGTGCGCGCCGTAGCCGACGGCGCCCGTCAGCCCGCGGTCGACCACGAGCCCGACGGCGCGTGGGCCGCTGCGCATCGAGCGCGCGGCGGCGCTCGGCCGCCAGCCGAACTCGTCGGCGACGCGCAGGACGCGTTCTCGTGTCGCCGCCGAGACCCCGGGGCGCCCGTTCAGCGCGTAGGACACGACGGCGATGGACACCCCCGCAGCCTTGGCGACGTCGGTGATTGTCGGTCGACGGGCCCCGGGGCCGCCGAGGACGGGCTGTGCTCCGGTCGTCGGAGAGACAGCTTCTTTGCCTGTGTCATGTGCAGGAGTGACCACGATCACCTAGTGTTGCGCCCGATGTGGGTGAAAAGCATCAGCTCGACTCCGACGGCGTGGGCGAGGTGTGGAAGATGGTGACGGTCCGACGCGGGGTGCCCGCCACGGTGCGTCGGACGATCGGCGTGCTCTCTCCGGTGGTCGGAGGGTTCTACTTCGGCGCCCTGATCGCCGGTGTGGCCCGCGCGGCACGCGGTGTGGGACACCGTGTCGTGGCCGTCCAGACGTACCCGGCAGGCCTCGACCGCGAGCGCTACCCGGAGGAGTCCGTCCTCGACACGCCGGTCGCGCTGGGCGCGGTGGACGGTCTGGTCGTGATCGGCAAGGCGCTGAGCCCGGAGCGGCTCGCGGCCGTCCGCGAGTGGGGCGTGCCGGTCGTCCTGATCAGCGAGGACCCCGCGCACCCGGACGACCCCGTGGTGGTGCCCGACAACGTCGGCGGCGTGCGTGCGGCCGTGGAGCACCTGATCTGGCACGGTCACACGGCGATCGGCTTCCTGGGCAACCTGGGTCAGCGGGACATGCGCGAGCGCTTCGCGGCGTACCGCACGACGCTCGCCGAGCACGGCATCGAGTCCGACGACTCGTGGTGGTACGAGGCGTCGGACAACCAGGAGCAGGGCGGTGCCGACGCCGCGGCGCGCATGCTGCAGGCCGGTACGCCCACGACCGCGGTCATCGCGGCGACCGACCGCAACGCGGTCGGGTTCCAGCGCGCGCTGCGTTCGCACGGTCTCGTGCTGCCGCGGGACCAGGCCGTCGTGGCGTTCGACCACGCGGACTCGGGAGCCCGGGTCAGCCCGCGGCTGTCGACCGTGGACGCACACTTCGGGCGTGTCGGCGAGCACGCCGTCGGTCTGCTGCTCGCCCGTATGCGCGGTGACGACGTCTCACCTGGTGAGCACCGCGTGCCGTCGTCGCTCGTGGTGCGCGAGTCCTGCGGGTGTACCGAGGTCACCTCGCCCGGCGGTGCCGGCGACGTCGACGTGGCCGGCTCGGAGCTGCTGCGGCGGCTGGCGGAGTCGGCCTTCGCCGGCCCCGCGGGCTCGGCGGTGTCACGGCGTGCCGGTCCCGACGCGCGCGAGGCGTGGTGGCGTGCCGTCGAGGAGCCCGTCGACGTCGCGGCCGAGCGCGGCATCTCCCCGGCGCCCGCGGCACTGGGTCGCCTGTCGGACCTGACGGCGGCGCTCCAGCCGCACCCCGAGGCGCTCGAGCAGATGGTGACCGTGCTGCGGACGGTCGAGTGCCGGCGGGTGGACGCTCTCGGCGAGGGCCGCGCCGACCACGCGGCGGCGGTGCGGCGTGCCGTCACGGACGTGCTGCTCGCGGTGACCAAGGGCTGCACGCGCGCGATGCTCGCGCGCAGCGGACAGCTCGAGCGCACGATCGTCGACCAGTACGAGGTCGACATGGACCTGCTGCGGGGCGACGGGGCGAGCCCGCGCGCGCTCGGCTGGCTGCCGCGCGGCGTGCGGGGCCACGCCTGCCTGGGGCTGTGGGTCGGCAGCGACCGCGGCCCCGGCGACCGTGAGATGGAGATCGTCGGCGTGCACGACACGAGCGGCACGCTGTCGCGGCTCGTGGGGGTGCGGACCACGGCGAGCCAGTTCCCGCCCGCGGCGCTGACGCGAGCCGGGACGGTGGGCTCCAACGAGCTCACGTTCGTCGTCCCGGTCACGTTCGGCGGCAGCGACTGGGGTCTGCTCGCGATCGACGGCACGGTCGAGACGCGTGCCACGCAGCCGCGCGACAGGTTCAACCACTGGGCGGCGCTGCTGGCCGTGGCGCTCGACCAGGAGCGTCTCCTGGGGTCGCTGCGCGAGCAGCGCAAGGCCCTCGAGCAGGCTGCGGCCCGCGAGCGGGCCCTGGCGGACACGGTCCGCGAGAGCGAGGAGCGCTACGCCCTCGCGTCGATGGCCGCGCACGACGGCACGTGGGACTGGGACGTGTCGGCCGGTGCCGTGTACTACTCGCCGCGCTGGAAGCAGACGCTGGGGTACGCCGAGGACGTCATCGGTGACCAGCCGTCGGAGTGGCTCGAGCGGGTCCACCCGGCGGACCGTGACGAGCTGTCGGCGGCCATCGCCGCCCAGCTGGCGGGGTGCGGCACCCCGCTCGAGCTCGAGCACCGGGTGCGCACGCAGTCCGGCGACTACCGGTGGATGATGTGCCGCGCGGTCACGGTGCTCGACGACGCGGGCTGCCCCGCGCGGCTCGTGGGGACGCTCGTCGACGTGACGGAGCGCAAGGAGGCGGAGATCGCCCTGCAGCGCGACGCGCTGCACGACCCCGAGACGGGTCTGGTCAACCGCCTGCTGTTCCTCGACCGGCTCGGGGCGGCGCTCCTGCGCTGCCGGCGCTCGTCGGCGTACGACTGCGCGCTCGCGCTGGTGCGCGTGGTCGACACCGGTGCGCTCGCCCGGGACGACGACCACGCGCCCGACGTGCACCGGGAGGTCGTGCGGCAGCTGCGCCGGCCGCTGCGCGAGGGAGACACCACGGCGCGCACGGGCGAGGACGACTTCGCGATCCTCGTCGACGACGTCGGCACCGGTGGGATGCCGGACCGGCTGACCGAGCTGCTCGAGCGGCTGCGCCGCGAGATCGGACCGCGCATCTCGATCGGTGTGCTCGGCTCCGTGCGCGGGATGCGGGACGTCAACGAGGTGCTGCGCGAGGCGGACATCGTGCTCCTGCGCGGTCAGACGCGCAGCGACCCGCGCAACACGGCGCTGCGCTGACCTGCTCGCGGGGCGGCGGGCGCGCACCGGGAGGACGACGACGGGGCGTCACCGTGAGGTGACGCCCCGTCGTCGTGCGGAGGTGCCGGGTGCGACGTGTCAGGCGTGCGCGCGGTGCACGCGCTCGCCGCGTGACGGGCCGCGGGAGGCCTGCGGGCCGGTGTCGAGCCGGATGCGCAGCGGACGGCCCGCGACGCGCGTGCGGCCGAGCCGGTCGACGACCTCCGGCGTCAGGCCCTCCGGGATGTCGACGAGCGCGAAGCTGCCGAAGATGTCGATCTTGCCGACGTCCTTGCCGTTGAGCCCGCCCTCACCCGTGAGGGCGCCCACGAGTGCGCCCGGCTGCAGCCCGTCGCGGTGGCCGACCGCGACACGGTAGCGGGGACGCCCGCTGGGGCCGGTCGTGCCCGGGCGGCGACGGTTGCCGGCGACCTGGCCGCCGCGGACCTCGTCCGCGCGGGTCTCGCGTGCGCGGCGCACCGCGTCGTCGAGGTCCTCGACCTCGGCGGCGGCGAGCGGGCCCTCGTCGCCGACCGCGAGCGCGGTCACGGCCGTGAGCAGGTCGAGGGGGTCGAGCTCGGGGTGCGCGGCGAGGTGCTCGCGCACGGCCTCGCGGACCACGTCGAGCCGACCGGCGGCGATGCGCTCGGCCGTGCGTGTCAGCAGGGCCGTCGCGCGGTGGGCGCTGACCTGGGCCGGCGTGGGGATCGTGACCTCGACGAGCGCCGCGCGCGTCGTGCGCTCGATCTGCCGCAGGCGCGAGCGCTCGCTCGGGGTGACGAAGGTCAGTGCCTCGCCGGTGCGTCCGGCGCGCCCGGTGCGGCCGATGCGGTGCACGTACGCCTCGGGCTCGCGGGGCAGGTCGAGGTTCACGACGAGCCCGATGCGCTCGACGTCGAGGCCGCGGGCCGCGACGTCGGTCGCCACGAGGACGTCGAGGGCGCCCGAGCGCAGGCGCTCGACGATCCGCTCACGGTCGGATTGGGCGACGTCGCCGGAGATGTGGGCGGCGGCGATGCCGCGCTGCACGAGCGCGTTGCCGATCTCCTCGGCGGCCTCGCGGGTCCGCACGAACACGATGGCGGCGTCGGCGTCGCTGACCGCGAGCACCCGGGCGAGCGCGCCCGTCTTGTGGCGGTGGGGCACGACCGCGTAGGTCTGGCGCACGGCGTCGACGGTTGAGGACTGGCGCGTGACGGCGACCGACACGGGGTCGACGAGGTGCTGGTCGGCGACACGGCGGATCTGGGTGGGCATGGTCGCGGAGAACAGCGCGACCTGCCGGCCGGCGGGCGTGCCGGACAGGACGCGGTCGACGTCCTCGGCGAAGCCCATCCGCAGCATCTCGTCGGCCTCGTCGAGCACGAGGAAGCGGACGTCCTCCAGGCGCAGGGTGCGCCGCTCGATGTGGTCGATGACGCGTCCGGGTGTGCCGACGACGACCTGTGCGCCGCGCGCGAGGGCACGCTGCTGGGGCAGGTACGGCGAGCCGCCGTAGACCGGCACGACCTGCAGCCCGGGCATGTCGGCCGCGAAGGAGGTGATCGCGTCGGCGACCTGCATCGCGAGCTCGCGGGTGGGCGTCAGGACGATCACCTGGACGGCCGCGACGTCGGGGTCGACGGCCTGCAGCAGCGGCAGGCCGAAGGCCGCGGTCTTGCCGGTGCCGGTCTGGGCGACGCCGACGACGTCGCGACCTGCGAGCAGCGCGGGGATCGTGCGCGCCTGCACGGGGGTCGGGGCCGTGAACCCGAGGCGGGTGACGGCGCTCAGGATCTGGGGGGCGACGCCGAGGTCCGCGAACGTGGGTGCGTCGGCGTCGGCGTCGGGCGTCGTGGGCAGGGCAGAGGACAGGGGGGAGCTCATGGAGGAACCATTCGGTGGCAGCGGGGGAGAGCCGGGCGTCGTCACGACGACCCGGACGTCGCTCACCCCGAACCAGACCACGCGCCGCTGTCGGCGGCGCACGCATGTGCACGAGAAGGGAGGTGGGTGCCGGACGACCGGCTGACCGCCCTACGAGAGGGGATGCGACACGACTCCAGATGTCCGGGCAAGACTACCCGTCGTCGCCGTCTGCCGGGGGTCCTCGCAGGGGTGACGTCGCGCACAGGGGTGCCGGACGGTGTCATCCGAGCCCGCGGGCGCGTCCCTCGATCGCGGGGCACGTGTCCTGGACGACGACGAGCCCGGCCGCGCGGGCGCGGGCGACCGCGTCGTCGGCGTGCACACCGAGCTGCAGCCACACCGCGCGTGCGCCGACGGCCACTGCCTCGTCGACGACGGCGCCCGCGCGCGAGCTGTTGACGAAGACGTCCACGACGTCGGGGGCGGACGGGAGGTCCGACAGTCGCGCGCAGCCACGCGCGCCGTGCACGGTCGGTGCGCTGGGGTGGACCGGGACGATGGTGTGGCCGAGACGCTGCAGGTACGCGGACACGCCGTGGGCTGCACGGGCCCGGTTGGTCGACAGGCCGACGACGGCCCACGTGCCGGGGGTGCGCAGCAGACCGTCGATGACGAGGGCGTCGTCCATGGCACGAGCCTGCCAGGCCCTGCGGCGGTGCGCCCTGGGACGCACGTCCGGGTGACGACACGGACGACTCGGGCGTCGGGGCGCGGGACGCTGCGGGGGGCGACATAGGATCGCGACCAGGACGACGACGGGGGAGGGCGTGACGGAGGACGCACCGGTCAGCACGCGCGTGCTCACCGTGCCGAACGTGATCAGCCTGGTGCGGCTGCTGCTCGTGCCGGTGTTCGCGTGGCTGGTCGCCAACGGCGACGACGCGTGGGCGCTCGCCGTGCTCCTCGTGTCGGGTGCGAGCGACTGGCTCGACGGTGTGCTCGCGCGTCGCATGCACCAGGTCACGCGTCTGGGGCAGATGCTCGACCCCTCGGCGGACCGCCTGTTCATCCTCGTGACGCTGCTGGCCCTCGCGTGGCGCGGGGTCGTGCCGGTGTGGCTCGTGGTGGTCCTCGTGGTCCGGGACGTCGTGCTGGCGGTGATGCTGGTGTGGCTCGCGCGCGTCGGGTACCCGCCGCTGCGCGTCCACCTGGCCGGCAAGGCGGGCACGTTCGCGATCATGTACGCGTTCCCGCTGCTGCTGCTGTCGGAGTGGCCGGCGCCGGTGGGCCTCGTCGCCGGGGTGCTGGGGTGGGCGTGCGCGTTGTGGGGCGTCGGCCTGTACTGGTTCGCCGGCGCGCTGTATCTGACGCAGGCGGTGTCGGTCCTGCGTCGCGACGCCCGTGCCACGCGCGCTGCGAGGACGCTGTGAGCCGCCGGCACGCGGAGCCCGGGCCGGCGCGCGCTGCCGACGAGTCGATGACCCTCATCAACGAGGTGTACCGCCGGCCGCTCGACCCGGGGTACCTGGACGTCGCCGCACGGCGGGCGGCGGGGACCGCGCGGCCGCGCACCGTGCTGGGTGCCGTGGCGCTGCTCGTGCTCGCGGTCGCGCTCGGCGCGTTCGCGACGACGTCCGCCGTGGCGCTGCGGCGGCCGGCCCCTGCCGTGCTGGAGGCCCGTGCGCTGCTCGAGGCGGAGATCCGTGAGCGCACGGCCCACGTCGACGAGCTGCGTCGCGGCAACGCGGCCCTCTCGGCGCAGATCGCGCAGCTCCAGAGCCGGGCGGCCTCGACGGACGACCCCGAGCTGTTCGCCCAGCTGCAGCGTGATGCGGTGCCGGCCGGTGTCGTGCCGGTGACGGGCCCGGGCCTGCGCGTGGTGCTCACCGACGGTGTGCCGGTCGACGGTGCGGCACGCGACGACGGCAGCACGTACGTCCTCGACCTCGACCTGCAGACCCTGGTGAACGGCCTGTGGGCGGCGGGCGCGGAGGCGGTGGCGGTGAACGGCGAGCGCGTGACGTCGACGACGGCGATCCGTGGGGCGGGTGCCGCCGTGCTGGTCGACAGCACCGCGGTGAGCAGCCCGTACACGGTCGAGGCGATCGGTCACGCCGAGACGATGCAGACGCGGCTCGCGCGACTGGCCGCGGGGCAGTCGCTCGCGTCGCTGGCGCAGTACGGCATCGACGTGCGGATGTCGGCCCAGCGCACGCTCGAGCTGCCGGGGCGGGGGCAGATCACGTTGCGGTCGGCGCAGGTGCTCGGCGCCGAGGACGGTCCCGCGGACGCGGGGGCGGTGTCCGGGGCGGGCGACGCCACCGCGTCGGGTACGGACGTCCTTGGGGGCGGCTCGTCCGATGTGGCAGGGTCGGGGCGTCGTGACGGAGAGGAGGCCCGGTGATCGCAGTGATCGGGCTCGTGCTCGGGGTGCTCGCCGGACTGGTCATCGAGCCGACGGTCCCGGCCAACCTGCAGCCCTACCTGCCCATCGCGGTCGTCGCGGCCCTCGACGCGCTGTTCGGCGGCCTGCGGGCCTACCTCGACGGCATCTTCGACGAGCGGGTCTTCCTCACGTCGTTCCTGTCGAACGTCGTCGTCGCGGCGCTCATCGTGTTCCTGGGTGACCAGCTCGGTGTCGGCTCGCAGATGACGACCGCGGTGATCGTCGTCCTCGGCATCCGGATCTTCTCCAACGCCGCCTCGATCCGCCGGCACCTGTTCAAGGCATGACGAGCGAGGACGGGCTGCGTCGCGACCCTCTCGACGGTCTCGGGCCGGGCGGGCCGCTCGACGACGGGCCCGTGATCGACCCGCGCGACCCGTTGGGGCTCGGTGACCTGCCGCTCGACGACGTCGTCGCGGCACCGGGCGACGACGACCCGCCGCTCGAGGACGACGTGCCGCCCCCGGACGACGACGAGCTGCTGCTCCCGGACGACGACCTGCCGGACGACGGGTCCGACACGCCGCCGCCGGAGCTGCCGGACCCGCCGGGCCCGGCGGAGGGTGCGTCCGTCGCCGTGCCGGTGGACGACGGGCGCGTCGGGGACCCGGACGACGAGGCCGCGCCGGTCGCTGCCGACGCCGCGCACGTCCCCGCCGGTCGTGACGAGGTACCGGACGACGCACCGGAGCACGCACCCGCCGGCGCACCCGACGACGCACCGGGGGAGGAGCCCGCCGCCGGTGCCCCGGTCCGCCCCGCGCGTTCGGGGTGGGCGCGGCTCGGGCACGCGATGCGGCCGCGCACGACGCAGGGGCAGCTCATCGCCGCCGGGCTGTGCGCGCTGCTCGGGTTCGCGCTGGTCGTCCAGGTGCGCCAGACGACCGACACCCAGCTGGGCGCCCTGCGCCAGAACGACCTGGTGCGTCTGCTGGACGAGACCACGACGCGCACCGACGAGCTCGAGCAGGAGTCGCTGGACCTGCAGCGTGAGCGTGACGAGCTGCTGTCGGGCTCCGACCGGCAGCAGGCCGCGCTCGACGCCGCCCGTCGCACCGCGGCGATGCAGGGGATCCTCACCGGGCGCCTGCCCGCCACGGGCCCCGGCGTGCGCATCACGCTGACGGAGCCCGACGGCGAGATCCGGCCCGCGACCATGCTGCACATGCTCGAGGAGCTGCGGAACGCCGGTGCCGAGGCGATGGAGCTCAACGGTCTGCGCATCATCGCCAGCAGCGCCTTCACGGGTACCCGTGGTGCCGTCGTGCTCGACGGGACGGCGTTGGAGCCGCCCTACCGGTGGAACGTGATCGGCGACCCCGACACCATCGCACCGGCGCTCGAGATCCCGGGAGGCGCGCTGGCCCGTGTACGCGTCGACAACGGCCGTGCCACCGTCGAGAAGTCCGACCGGGTGGAGGTGACGGCGGTGCGTGAGCTGCCGGACCCGGTGCACGCGACACCCGTCGAGGACGACGACTGAGGCGTGGTGCGGCGGTGCGGGCCGAGCGCGCGGCGGTCTGCCCGGATCTGCCCGGTGGCGTGTCACCCGACCAGCGCTGCGCGCGTGCTGCGCATGCGCGCCGACTGCACATAGGGTGAGTCCCGCAAGGCTGGGTCGAGGGCGAGCACGCTCGCACGGTGCCCGCGACCGACACGGGAGGTGCGCATGAGCGACGATCGACGGGCGCCGGGCGGTGGACTGCCCGCCTACCGGGGGGACGGCCCGGACACGACCGTCAGCTTCGGCTCGCTTGATCCGGTCGAGCTCGAGGTGTCGCCCCCGGGTCTCAGCGGCGACGAGGCGGCGGCCGTGCAGGCGTTGCCGCCCACGTCAGCGCTGCTGCTGATGCAGCGCGGACCGAGCGCCGGCGCTCGCTTCCTGCTCGACGCCGAGCGCACGACCGCCGGCCGCAGCACGAGCGCCGACATCTTCCTCGACGACGTCACGGTGTCGCGCAAGCACGCGGAGTTCGTGCGTGAGGGCCAGCAGTTCGTCGTGCGCGACATCGGCTCCCTGAACGGCACGTACGTCAACCGGGCGCGCATCGACGCGGTCGTGCTGCGGCCCGGGGACGAGGTGCAGATCGGCAAGTACCGGATGACGTTCCACCCCAGCCCCCACCGTGACGCGTCCTGAGAGCGCGATGACGGCGGCGGTCGGGGCGGACACCGAGGTCACCGACCGGTCCACGCCCGAGCCGTGGCCGCGCGGCATCTCCCGCCGGGCGTCGATGCGCATCTCCGACGTGCTCGCGGCGCTGCGCATCGAGTTCCCCGCGGTGACGACCTCGAAGCTGCGCTTCCTCGAGGAGCAGGGCCTGGTCGCACCCGTGCGCACCCCCGCCGGGTACCGGCAGTACTCGCCCGCGGACGTCGAGCGCCTGCGGTTCGTGCTGCGTCAGCAGCGGGACCGCTACATGCCGCTGAAGGTCATCGGCGAGCGTCTCGCGGCGCTCGACGCCGGCGACGAGGAGGAGACCCCGACCCGTGCGCGCCTCGCGACGCGCGACGGCGTCGCCCCCGCACCCGACCGGCTCACGGCCGAGCGTCTGGCGCAGGAGGCGGGGACCACGGTCGACCTCGTCGCGGACCTCGTGGCTCAGGGAGTGCTGCGTCCCGGCCCGCGCGGGGTGTTCGACCCCTGGGCGCGTGAGGTCGTGGCCGTCGCGGCTGCCCTCGCCGACCACGGCATCGACCCGCGCCACCTGCGGACCTTCCGCGCCGCGGCCGATCGTCAGGCCGACCTGGTCGACCAGGTCGTCGCCCCCTGGCGCGGGCAGCGCAGCGTCTCGGCACGCGCGCGGGCCGGCACGCTCGCAGCCGAGGTGGGCGAGCTGTGCGCACGGATGCACACCGCGCTCGTGCGGTCCGCGGTCCACGACCTCGCCCCCTGACCGGCCCCCGTGCCGGACCGCGCGGCGCGGATCGGCTCTCCCGGGCAGACGGCACGCGCTGCGCGACGTAGCGTGGGTGCGTGGGCGGCGTCGAACCCGAGATGGTCCCGGTCGAGGTCGTCGGCGTGCGTACGCACCTGGCCGACGACGAGATCGTCGTGCTGCTGCTGGACCCGGACGCCGCGCTGCTCGTGCCGATCCTCATCGGGCCCGCGGAGGCGTCCGCGATCGCGTCCGCCCAGGCTGGCATCGTGCCGCCGCGCCCCATGACGCACGACCTGCTGCGGGACGCGCTGCTGGCGGCGGGTACGCCCGTCGACCGTGTCGAGATCACGCGGCTCGAGGACGGCGTGTTCCACGCCGCGCTGGTCCTGGTGTCGGGCCGCCGGGTGGACGCGCGGGCGTCCGACGCGATCGCCGTCGCCCTGCGGTTCGGGTGCGCGGTGCTGTGCTCGGCCGAGGTCGTCGCGCTGGCCGGTGTCGAGATGCGACCGGCGGCCAGCGAGGAGGATGTGGCGCAGTTCCGCGAGTTCCTCGACCACGTCTCGGCCGAGGACTTCGAGACCGGGCGGGACCCCGGGACCGAGGGCGGCGCGCGTGGCGTTGGGCCACCCGGGTGAGCGACCTTCGACGTCCACCTGAAGGTGAGACCTGATGCTCACGACACGCCGGGGCGCGCTCGTTGCGCCCCCGACCCGGCAGGCCTAGCGTTGCCGAAGAACCAGCACAGCACGGTCGCCGCACGGCGCCGTCGAGGGAGGGCCCCGTGATCAGCAACGAGAGTGCCGACGACAGCGGCACGATCCCGCAGCACGCGCAGGGTCTGCTCTTCGACGACGACCTGCCGGACCTCGACATCACGACCGGCTACCGCGGCCCCACCGCGTGCCGCGCGGCAGGCATCACGTACCGCCAGCTCGACTACTGGGCCCGCACCGGCCTGGTGGAGCCCTCGGTCCGCCCGGCGACCGGCTCCGGCACGCAGCGCCTCTACTCGTTCCGCGACATCCTCGTGCTCAAGGTCGTCAAGCGGCTGCTCGACACCGGTGTCTCGCTGCAGCAGATCCGCGCCGCCGTCGGCCACCTGCGCGAGCGCGGCGTCGACGACCTGGCGCAGATCACGCTGATGTCGGACGGTGCGAGCGTCTACGAGTGCACGTCGGCCGACGAGGTCATCGACCTCGTGCAGGGCGGGCAGGGCGTGTTCGGCATCGCCGTGGGCCGTGTGTGGCGCGAGGTCGAGGGCACCCTGGCCCAGCTGCCCACCGAGCGCGCCGACGACGAGGCCGCGCCCGTCGCGGCCACGCTCGCGCAGGACGAGCTCGCGCTGCGTCGTCAGGCCCGCACCGCCGGCTGATCCCGTCGGGCTGCCCCGTCCCTGCACGCGGCGGGGCGGGGGGAGTCAGCGGCGTGGTGCCCGCAGCGCCCGCTCGAGGAGCTGGTCGAACACGCCGGCGAGCTCGGCCGCGGCGGCGCCGGGCCACACGTGCACCGGCTGCGCGGCGCCCTGCGCCTGCTGCAGCGCCGCGCGCTCCGGGACGTTCGGGCTCAGGACGAGCGGCCCGTACAGGGACTGCAGCTCCTGCAGCCGGTACGCCTGCTCCACCGAGCGCGCGCGCACCCGGTTGACGACGATGCCGAGCGGCTGCAGCGAGGGCGCCGGACCGCGGCGGAGCTCGTCGATCGTGCGCATGGCCCGGCCCACCGCCATCACGGCGAACAGACCCGGCTCGGTCACCACGATCGCCCGGTCGCACGCGGTCAGCCCGGTGCGCGTCAGCCCGCCGAGCGACGGCGGGCAGTCGATCAGCACGAGGTCGTAGCCCGCGACCCAGGACAGCGCGTAGCGCAGGCGGTCGGCATCGGAGTCGTCGACGCGGTCGTGCAGCACGGACGACTCCGAGCCGATCAGCACGTCGAGCCCGTCGTCGGCCCAGGACGACGGCGCGGTGGCTGCCGCGACGGACTGCGCCGACGGCGCGTCGAGCACGGACGCCACGTCGCCCTCACCGCGTGGGGTGCCGAGCGCCATCGTCGAGTCGCCCTGGGGGTCGAGGTCGACGACGAGCGTGCGCAGACCGCGCTCGAGGGCCGCCGAGGCGAGCCCGAGCGTCACGGAGGTCTTGCCCACGCCGCCCTTGAGGCTGCACACACCGAGGACCAGCACGCGGCAACCGTAGCCGGGTGGGGCGCCGGTCACGAAACCCCGGGCCCGAAATCCCGCTCCACGCCCGCAGTCGGTGCCGCGCGACGGGCGGCTGCGTCCCGGTCTGCGCCAGGATGGGCGGTATGCCACTGACACTCACCCGCCTCGGCCACGCATGCGTCCGCGTGAGCACCGCGCACGGCGCGTTCACCATCGACCCCGGCTCCTACAGCGACGTCCCGGCAGCGCTCGACGGCGTGCGCGTCGTGCTCGTCACGCACGTCCACGCCGACCACGTCGACGTCGCGGCCCTCGCCGCCGCCGACCAGGTCGAGGTACACGCCCCCTCCGAGGTGCTCGACGCGCTCGCGGAGGCCGGTGCGCGTCGTGAGCGGCTGCACCCCGTGGTCGCGGGGGACCGGCTCGACGTCGAGGGTGCGCACGTCCAGGTCCTCGGCGAGCTGCACGAGCTCATCCACGCCGACCTGCCGCGGCCCGCCAACGTCGCCTACCTCGTCGACGGTGTCGTGCTCCACCCGGGCGACTCGTACACGCTGCCGCCCGCGGGCACGGACGTCGACGTGCTGCTGGAGCCGATCGGGGCGCCGTGGCTGCAGCTCGGGCAGGCCGCCGAGCACGTGCGCGCGGTGGCGCCCAGGCGGCTCGTCCCGATCCATGACGCCCTGCTGAGCGACGCCGGCCGCGCGACCGCGTTCCGGCTGCTCGGGAGCCTCACGAGCGCGCAGCTCGTGCCGTTGGTGGCGGGGGAGAGCCTGACCGTCGGGTGAGGCCGCCGTGACGGCGCGGCCGGTCGCCACCGACCCGGGAGCGGCGCTAGCGTGGCTGGCGGCGGAAGGAGACCGAGATGACCGAGTCGTTCGACGTCACGCAGGTACCCGAGCTCGAGTACGACGAGACGATCCCACCACGCCCGGAGGAGGAGGTCGCCGACGCCGCACGCGCGACGCCGGACCCCGCCGGGCACGGGGTCGACGCCGGGCTAGCGGGCCGCACGGACGTGCTGCAGGCGGACTCCCGGGGGGCGGACGACGGCCCGGTGACGGCCCACCAGCTCGACTGAGGCGCGCCTCGGCGACGTCGTCGGGCCGATGCGGCATGCTGGTCCGGTGCTGATCCGACGCGCCGACGAGGACGACTGGCAGACCGTGCGGGGCGTGCGGTTGCGCGCGCTGCGGGAGTCCCCGGACGCGTTCGGGTCGTCCCTGGCGCGCGAGGAGCGCTTCGCCGAGTCGCACTGGCGCATGCGGCTGCGCACCAGCGCCACGTGGGTCGCCGTGGACGACGGGGACGAGCCGCGCGGTCTGGTGTCGCTCGTGCAGGAGCCCGGGTCACCCGAGGACGACCGGCACATCGTGTCGCTGTGGGTCGCCCCCGAGGCGCGGCGCCGCGGCATCGGCTGGTCGCTGCTCGACGTCGTCGTGCGCGCGGGCGCCGCGGAGGACGCCAAGACGGTGTCGCTGTGGGTCGTCGACGACAACGCGTCGGCCGTGGACCTGTACGTGCGCGCGGGCTTCACGCGCACCGGCGAGCGGCAGGTGCTGCCGCGCGACCCGGACCGGACCGAGGAGCGCTACGTGCGCCACACCGACCTCGGGGGACTGGTCGGCAGCTGACGCCCGCCCGGTCAGCCCGCGGGGCGGAGCTGGTCCGCGAGCGGGCACCGGAACGGGTCGGCCGCCGTCAGGCCGACCTCGTTGAGGTGCCGCACCACGATGGCGTACGAGTGCAGCAGCGTCGTCTCGGTGTAGGCGATGTCCCGGTCGGCGCAGAGCTGCCGCACGGTCGGCTGGAGCCGACGCAGGTGGGGTCGCGGCATGCTGGGGAACAGGTGGTGCTCGATCTGGTAGTTCAGCCCGCCCATGAACAGGTCGGTGAGGCGCCCTCCGCGCACGTTGCGGCTCATGAGGACCTGCCGGCGCAGGAAGTCGATCCGTGCGTCGCGCGGCACCAGCGGCATGCCCTTGTGGTTGGGTGCGAACACCGCGCCCATGTACAGACCGAACAGCCCGAGCTGGACCGCGAGGAACGCGAACGCCATCCCGACGGGCAGCAGCCAGAAGACCACGGCGAGGTAGCCACCGAGCCGCAGGGTGACGAACGCGATCTCGACGGGGCGTCGCTTGACCGGCCCCCGGCCGAAGATGGTCTTGATCCCGGACACGTGCAGGTTGAGGCCCTCGAGCAGCAGGAGCGGGAAGAACAGCCAGCCCTGTCGTCGGGTGACCCATCCGCGCAGGCCGGTGCGGGGCCTCGGGAGGTCCTGCGTGTGGAAGACGAGGGCGCCGGTGCCGATGTCGGGGTCCGCCCCGACCTGGTTCGGCCGGGCGTGGTGCCGCGAGTGCTTGTGCTGCCACCAGCCGTAGCTCATCCCGGCGTAGAGGTTCGCGATCACGAGGCTCGACCAGTCGTTCCAGCGGCCCGAGTCGAAGATCTGCCGGTGCGCGGCGTCGTGGCCGAGGAACATCACCTGCCCGAGCAGCAGGGCGAGCACGGCTGCCGTCAGCAGCTGCCACCACGACGGCCCGAAGGCCACGAGGGCCCCGAAGGTGGCTGCGATCAGCGCGCTGAGCACGACGAACCTCACCCAGTAGAAGGCCCGGCGCCGGTCCATGAGGCCTGCGGCGTGGACGGTCCGGCTCAGCGCCGCGTACTCGCTGACAGCACGGTCACGCTCACGGGCGCCCGCGGGGGGCGTCGTGGTCGTCGGTGTGGTCATGGTGCTCGACCTCGCTCAGGTGGGTGGTGGGGGGAGGCGCGGACCTCCCGGCGCTCACGGCGCGGGCGGCGCCGGGTGCAGGCCGTCGCGGACGCGGCGGCGCAGCTGGCCGATCCGCAGGCCCCCGACGACGATAGCGACGAGGCCGACGCCGAGGCCAGCGATCAGCAGGACGAGCGCGAGCGGCGCGGAGCCGACCATGCCGAGGAACGCGACCTCGACCGGGGTGGTGTTCTGCATCATGAAGACCACCAGCGCGACGAGGACGAGCGCACCGGCACAGATCCCCACCCACGCCGCGCTGGTCCGTGTGCGCGTCGGCGACGGTGGTGTCGCGGGTGCCCGCACGTGCGACCGGGGATGGTCGTCGGTCGACGGGCTCGACGCGGGGACCACGGGCAGCTGGTCGGGGGATCGGCGGACGGGCATGATGCCCTCCTTCAGCGTCCGACCGGGGGCTCCCTGCTGGGAGACGGTCGCGCCGGACGTCCTCCTATCGTACAGGTGTTCGTTCGCTTTCGACGCTGGCGGTCGTGAGGCCGTTCTCGGCCCTGGGTGGTCGTGAGCCGCAGCCCTCGGGCCGCGATGGTCCTCGGGTGGCGGCCCTCCGTCGGTGGGAGATCCCGGTCCTCGGGTGGTCCAGGAGGCTGGCCGGAGGAGCGGGTCCGCGAGGCCAGGAGGACGCGTAATGACATAATGCACATTATCGGCGTCAGCTGATGCGAGCTGCTCCATCGTGCGCGGCTCGATCAGCGGCGAGGTGATCGCAGGGTGCGAGCCTCAAACCGCCGTGCTGATCATGAGGCCATGGACTGTCACTTCCACGCTGCACGCCCCAAGGTCAGGTACGACCACGTCTGCAGCACCGAGGTCGTGAGCCGGGTGGGACGTCGCCACCCCGAGCACGTGGGCCCCTGCTGCGCGACCGGCCTCCAGGCCGGCCGGGGCGTCTTCGACGACGAGGCACCGGCGAATGTCGAAGCCGAGCGCCCTGGCCGCCAGCAGATACCCCTGCGGGTCGGGCTTACCGAGCCGCACATCTTCGGCCGCCACCAACACGTCAGGCACCGGAAGCCCGGCGACCGCCAGGCGCGCACGCATGAGCGCCCGCGAACCGGAAGTCACCGCGGCCCACCGGCCGCCTGGAAGGCCCGACAACAGGTCGCGCGTGGCAGGGAGTGCGGTCACCTCATCGAGGTCGGCCAGCTCCAAACGCTCAAGCTCGGCAACCGCGGCGGCGCGTTGGCCGCTCGGAAGAAACTCAGCCACCGTGTCCTCCGAGCGCCGCCCGTGACAGACCCGGAGAACCTCCGCGTGGTCGATCCCGCGCGCTGCGGACCACGCCTCCCAGGTCCGCACGACCGCAGCGGTGGAGTCCACCAACGTCCCATCGATGTCGAACAGGATCGCGTCGACCTCAAAGCGCATGGGCAACAACCTACGGGGACCGGAGCCCGACCCCGGAAGGGGTTCGCGGTGGCCTACCGTGCCAGCCGAAGGGTGGTGCGTTCACCGGTTGAGACCGCCATCGTCTACGCACACCCACTCGCACCTCGCGAACACGCACCGGTACCAGTGACGAGGTGCGGGTGATGTCGCAGGTCGACGCGGCGGCGTCACGCGCGCACATCTGACGTCGAGCGGACCGTGGGCGTGGTCAGCAGCGAGGTCGCGGTGTCGGCCAGCGTCTCGTGGACCGGGCGCGGGTGCCATCCCACGAGCCGCCGCGTCGCGGACCCGTCGACGACGACCTTGCGACCGAGCGCCGGTCGGATCGTGGCCATCTGGGGGTTGGTCCGGGCCAGGACCTTGACGAGCAGGTCCGGCATCGTGCGCACCGGCACCCTGGCGGTCTGTTCCGGGAGCTGGTCCTTGAGGACCTTGGCCAGGTCGCTCCACCACATGAAGGTGCCGGCACCCAGCAGGCGTCGTCCCGCCGCCTGCGGGGCCGTCATGGCCAGGACGTGCAGATCTGCGACGTCCCGGACGTCGACCACGTCCCACCCGATGCGCGGGACCGCCGGCAGGCTGCCGTCGAGCAGCCGGGCCACGACCTGGGTGGAGCCCGCCGGGCTCGGTCGCCCGAGGGCGGGACCCTGCATGAAGGTCGGCAGGACGGTGACCAGCTCCAGGCCCGTGCGTGCGGCCTGGTCCCACGCGTCGCGCTCCGCGAGGATCTTGGAGGCCGCGTACTCCTGGCGCGGGTCGTCCGACGGGGTGGCCCAGACGCTCTCGTCGGCCGCCGCACCCGGCTCGTCGGGCACGACCGTGACGCCGGACGACGTGACGACCACGCGCCGCACGCCCACCCGCACGGCTGCACCCAGGACGCGGCGCACCCCTTCACGAGCGGTGCGGACGACGTCCGTCCCGGGCGCGGTGCCCAGGGGCGACGCCGTGTGGATCACGTGGTCGACGCCAGCGACGGCCTCGTCCCAGCCGTCGTCCGCGAGCAGGTCCGCCACCACGACGTCGAGGCTCGTGGCCGCCTCGCCGGCCTCCTCCCCCACGGCTGCGCGCACCTGGTCGGCCTTGCCGGCGTCCCGGACCGTCGTGCGCACCTGGTGGCCGGACCGCAGGAGCCTGGCGATCACCCACGCGGCCAGGTACCCCGTGCCGCCCGTCACGAGCACTCGCTCACCCATGATGCTCCTCTCAACTCATTGATATGGTCAATGAGTTGAGAGGTTAGCATGGGTGTGTGAGCGAGCGACGCGACCCCGCGATGGCGCAGACCGTCGAGCTGGCCCGGCGGGTGGTGGAGACGGCGGAGGCGGTGAACGGCGTCGTCGCGCAGGTGCTCACCGAGCTCGACGTGGCGCCGTCGACCGTCGGCGTGCTCTGGGCCCTCGGGGCGTCGGGCGCTCCCCCGACGATGCGGGACCTGGCCGGCCGGCTGGGCTGCGACCCGTCGACGATCAGCCTGACCGCGGACCGGCTGGAGAGCGCCGGGTTCCTCACCCGCGAGCCCCATCCGTCCGACGGGCGCAAGCGCATCCTCGTCCTGACGGAGCGCGGCCGCGAGGTGTGGCACGAGGTCGGCGTCCGCCTGCACGCCTCACCCGTCCTCGCGGGACTCGACGCCGCCGAGCGCGGGACGCTCGTGACGCTGCTGGCCCGGGTCCGCGCCTGACGGCTGAGGCGACGCGCGGGCACGGCCCGACGACGAAGGTGCACGTCAGGCCGTCGAGCCGACCACAGGAACGCGCCGCGACGAGCCGTTCCACAGATGTCCGGTAGGCGCCCCGCAGGACCCGTCCGGGCCCGCAGGCTCGTGGCATGGACACGCACGACTCCCCCGGGTGGCACGCACCGGGGCCCGACGACGACCTGCCGGTGCTGCCGGCCCACCCGCTGCGCGACGCCGACGACCTCCTCGAGGTGATGCTCTCGCTCGTGGGCGCCGAGCGCGCCGGACCCCCGGCGCTGTGGCTCGTGCTGCTGGACGCCGACGGCATGATGCTGCCGGTCGTCCTGCCCCTCGTCGGCGTCCCGCTGCGACCGGACCTGGGCCAGGTGCGGCAGATCGTCCTCGCGATGGCCGACATCCTGGACCACGACGCCCCGGGAGGGTCGATGGCTGTGGCGATCGTCCGGGCCGCAGGTGGTGACCGCGGGTCGTTCGAGCGCACGTGGGAGCGTGCGCTGCGGGCGGCGGCCGACGACCAGGGCGTCCCGGTGAGCGCCGTGGTCGCGGTCGGTGAGCACCGTGCCCGGGTGCTCGGGAGGTGACCGCCGGCAGGCGCGCGGACGGCAGGGTCAGACGGGTCCGGGGGCCGCCTCGTCGATCGCGGCGAGCTGCTCGGGCGTCGGCTCCCACAGCGCGGCGGCGACGTTCGCGCGCACCTGCTCGGGGGTGCGGGCACCGGAGATGATCGACGCGACGGCGGGTTGTGCCGCCAGGCCGCCGAGCGCCACCGTCGGCAGGTCGACTCCCCACCCGTCGGCGAGCGACGCGAGCGCCTCGATCCGGTCGAAGTCGGCTGCGCCGAGCCGCTGCGGCATGCGTGACAGCCGGCTGCCCTCGGGTGCTGGCTGCCCGCGCCGGTACTTGCCCGTCAGCAGGCCGGAGGCCAGGGGCACGTACGGCAGGATCCCGACGCCGACGTGCTCGGCGGCCGGCACCAGGTCGGCCTCCACGTCGCGGTCCAGCAGGTTGTACCGGTTCTGCGCGGACACGAATGGTGACGTGCCGGCCGTGCGCGCCGCCCAGTCGGCGTCGACGATCTGCCACGCCGCGAGGTTGGACGAGCCGAGGTAGCGGACCTTGCCCTCGACGACGAGCTCGTGCAGCGCGGCGAGCGTCTCCTCGACCGGTGTGGCCGGGTCGGGTCGGTGCAGCTGGTACAGGTCGACGTGGTCGGTCCCGAGGCGACGCAGCGAGCCCTCGATCGCGCGTCGCACGTAGCGGCGTGAGCCGCGCGCGTCCCAGTCAGCGCCGTTGAGGCCGCGGACGTCCAGGCCGAACTTCGTCGCCACGACGACGTCGTCACGGCGCCCGCGCAGCGCGGCACCCAGGAGCTCCTCGCTCTGACCCGGTACTCCCCCGTACACGTCGGCGGTGTCGAAGAACGTCACGCCCGCGTCGAGCGCCGCGCCGACGACCGTGGGCACGTCCTCGGCCGCGAGGGTCGAGCCGAACGTGTTGCAGCCGAGCCCCGCCGTGGACACGGCCAGACCGCTGTCGCCGAGCCTGCGGTACGTCATCGTCATGCGGCTACCCTAGGCATCCGGCTCCCGACGACGGCGGCTCCCGCGCGGGTGGAGCACGAACGGACCATTTCGGGTGAGACCGGTCGTGCACCGCTCATCCGGCGCGCGACGGGCGCCGGTTCCTGACACAGTGTGTGTTCACCAGACCTTCACGGCGGGCCGGAACACCGGGGTCCCGGACCGCGTTGACAGTCAGGTAGCAGAACGATTCGACTCACGATTCGGCAGGGCTCCAGCTGCCGGAACGACACGGCACGGAGGTCCACCATGGCCAACAGGTCCCTGCGCGGCATGCGCATCGGGTCCCACAGCATGGAGACCGAGGACGGCGTCGACTTCGCCCCTCGTCTCCAGGCGTACTACGACTGCCCCAACGGGCACACGATCATCCTCCCGTTCTCCGTCGAGGCCGACGTCCCGGTCGTGTGGGAGTGCCGCTGCGGCACCGAGGCGCTGCTGCGCGACGCGTCCAAGCCCGAGGCGAAGGCCGGCAAGCCGCCGCGCACGCACTGGGACATGCTCCTCGAGCGGCGCACGGTGAACGAGCTGCAGGAGCTGCTCGACGAGCGGCTCGGCCTGCTGCGGGCCGGCAAGCTGCGCCGCAGCGCCTGACCCTGACCCGGGCCCGACCCGGCACACCCGCGACGACGCCCCGGTGGATCCCACCGGGGCGTCGTGCTGTCCGGGTCCGGGTCCGGGAGCCGGCGGGACGGGTGCGGTGGTGGTGCGGGTGCCTCAGGCCGGCCCGTCGGGCCGCTCGTCGCGGCGCAGCCGCGCGGCACCGACCATCCCCGCCAGGACGATCCACACCGCGAGCACGTCGGCCGTGAGCGCGGGCCAGCCCCCCGCGCGGGTGGCGGGGGTCAGGGAGTCGCGCAGCGGCAGCGAGGCCACCATCTGGTCGGCGGTGAACAGCTCGGTGCGCTGCGTGACGACGCCGTTGGGCGCGATGACCGCGCTGACGCCGACGGTCGAGATCTGCACGGTCGCGCGCCCGTGCTCGATGGCCCGCAGCCGTGACATCGCGAGCTGCTGCGTCGACTCGTCGGACCACCCGAACGACGCGTTGTTGGTCTGCACGACGAGCACCTCACCGCCGTGCGCGACCGACCCGCGCACGATCGCGTCGTACGCGACCTCGAAGCAGATCACGTCGCCGACCACCACCGTGCGGTCGAGCCGCGGGGACTCCAGCGGCACCACGCCCGGCGCCGTCCCCGGGAGCATGTCCCGGGTGACCAGGTCCACCGCGTCGGAGAAGTGCCGCACGAACGAGCGCATCGGGATGTACTCGGCGAACGGCGCCGGACGCTGCTTGGAGTACGTGGCGACGGGACCGACGCCCGGCTGCCAGAGCACGGCCGTGTTGTAGCGCCCACCGGACGGCGGGTACTGCACGGTGCCGACGAGCATCGGTGCGGCGACCTCCTGCGCGACGCCGTCGATGAGCGCGGCCGCCTCGTCGTCGACCTGCGGGTCGATGTCGGTGCCGTTCTCGGGCCACAGCACCAGGTCGAGCTCACCGGGCTCGACCCGGTCGAGCAGGGCGCGGGTCCCGGCGACGTGGTTGTCGAGGACCTGGCGCCGTTCGCCGAACGCGTCGAGCTGCCCCGGTTCGGGCACGTTGCCCTGCACGGCGCCGACCCGCAGCGTGCCGGTCTGCGCGACCGTGTCGAGCGGGATCACCAGCGAGGCCACGACGAGCCCGCCGGCGGCACCCAGGGCCCCCAGCGTGCGTCCGAGAGCGACCTGGCCCGCGGCCAGCGCGGCGCGTGCCAGCAGGACGCCGAGCGCTGCGACGACCCCGCTGAGCAGGGGTGTGCCGCCGAGCCACATGTACGCCGACAGCGGCGAGTCCGCCTGGGAGAACGCGAGCCTGCCCCACGGGAACCCGCCGAACGGCCAGGTCGAGCGCAGCTCCTCGACACCGACCCACAGCAGCACGAACGCGAGCAGCTGCCACGCTCCGCTGCGCCACACCGCGTGCCCGCGCCGGGCCCACGCCCACGCGGCACCGAACAGCGCCACGTAGGACGCCTCGAGCACGGTCAGCGCCAGCCACGGCACGGGGCCGACGGCGTCGTCGGCCCACGTGATCATCGGGCCGAAGCAGGCCAGGCCCCACACGAGGCCGACGAGCGCGTTCCAGCGGGCGGAGTCGCGCCGCAGCGCGAGGTACAGCAGCGCCGTGCCGAGCGGCGCGAGGAGGGACCAGCCCGGCTCGGGGAACGCGAGGCGCGTGAACCAGCCGCCGGCCGCGGCGAGCACGAGCGTCAGCCAGCGGGCGGACGGCGGGACGGGCACCGCAGAAGGGTACGTCAGCGCGCGGGCGACGCCCGCGACGTCGCACCCACGAGGTCGCTCCGCCAGGAAGGTCGCCTCCGCCAGGAAGCGACCGGTCGCGGCCCGGCGGACGACGACGTGCCCGACGACGACCCGCCGCGGCGCGGGTGCCGGACGACCGCACGGCCGGTCCGACCGACCGGCCCGCGCGCCCTTCGTACCGGCGAGGACACGTCCTGCCGTTCTCTGTTGAGCACGCGGGCCCGGTCGGAGCTCAGACCGTGCGGCACCGGTCAGTGGTACGTGCGTCCCCCTCCGGTGCCCGCAACGACGGGCCACTGCGAAACTACCCGCCTCGCCGTCGCTGTCAAGGGGACATCGGGCCAGGTCAGAGGGATCGACGCAGGCCAGCGCGCCCGGTTCGCCCGGTGTCCGATCTCGTCACCCGGCGTGTCGCCCGCGTGTCGCGATTCGACACGTCCTGGACGATTCCCCGCCACCCGGCGTCGCCCAGATTTCACCCGCAGCCGGTCGGGCGGGAGCGTTCAGCCCAGTGCGTCGTGCACGACGACGCCGTCCCGCACGGTCCGCAGGCACCGCGGCGCCGGCTCGTCGGGGGCCAGGTCCGGCAGCAGCGGGCTGCCCGCGCGGGCGTCGGCGCTCCACGACGACGTGCGCGATGCCTGCACCACCAGGTGCTCGGCCTGCCACACGGCCAGGTGCGCCGGGGCGCCGACCCGCAGCTCGCCCGCACCGGTGTGGTCCAGCCCGGCCAGGCGCCACCCGCCGCGTGTCGCGGCCCGGAAGGCGGCGCGCACCGAGATCCGCTGGTCCGGTTCGTGGTGGGCCGATGCGGCCTGCACACCGCCCCACGGGTCGAACGGTGTGACGGGCGAGTCGGAGCCGAGCGCGAGCGGCACACCCGCGGCCGCGAGGTCGGCGAACGGGTTGAGCGCGGCGGCACGCCCCGGTCCCAGCCGCGTCGCGTACATGCCGTCCGGGCCGCCCCACGCCGCGTCGAACGCGGGCTGCACCGACAGCCGCAGCCCGAGCAGCACGATCTGCGCCAAGGAGTGCGCGTCGACCATCTCGGCGTGCTCGAGGCGGTGCCCGACGGCGGCGACGGCCGCCGTTCCCTCGACGTCGACGGCGGCGCGCATCCCCAGCAGCAGCTCGTCGAGCGCACGGTCGCCGATGACGTGGAACGCGGCGTGCGACCCGGCGCGGGTCACCGCCGTCACGTGGTTCGCGATCTGCTCGGCGGACAGGTGCAGCGTGCCCGACGTGCCCGGCGCGTCGGTGTACGGGTGGCGCAGCGCGGCCGTGCGGGACCCGATCGACCCGTCGACGTTCAGGTCTCCCCCGATGCCCGTGAGCCCGGGCAGGTCCGCGAGCAGCGCGCGGGCGTCGTCGACCGTGACGCACGTCTCGGCCCGGTACCCCACGACCAGCGGCAGACCGGACGCGGCGTCACGCGTCGCCGTCAGCAGCTCGCGCAGCCCGTCACGCGTGTCCACGTGCGGTGCGGACTGCTCGTGGACCGCGACGATGCCGGCAGCCGCGGCCCGCCCGAGGGCGTCGCGGTACAGCGCCGTGCGCTCGTGCGCCTCGACCGCACGGGCGACGTCGCGGGCCGCGTGGTGCGCGGCGCCCTCGACGCGGCCGTCGTCCGACCAGCCCGGGAGCCCGCGCAGCCCGGCCAGGTCGGCCAGCGCGCTCGACACGACCGCCGAGTGCACGTCGACGCGCGCCAGGTACACCGGCAGGCCCTGCCCGGCGGCGTCGAGCTCCGCACGCGTCGGCGGGCGCCGCTCGGGCCAGGCGCCCTCGTCCCAACCCGTGCCGTGCAGGACACGTCGGTCACCGGCCACCCGCGCGGAGGCGGCCCGCGCGACCGCGTCGAGCACGTCGGACACGCCGTGCACCCCCGCGCCCGCCGTCAGGTCGAGACCCGCGGACGCCAGCGCCGTCTCCAGCAGGTGGACGTGCGCGTCCACGAACGCGGGGGCCACGAGCGCACCGCCGAGCTCGACGACCTCGTCCACCCCGGCCACCAGGCCGTCGGCGGTGTCGTCCGAGCCCATCCAGGCCACGACACCGTCCTCGACGAGCACCGCCTCGGCGAACGGGTCGGCGGGCGAGTGCACGACACCGTGCCGGTAGAGGGTCGAGCTCACATCAGCCCACGATAGGGCCACGTCGGGCGTGCTGCGGACCGATCGGACATCCGTCCGGGTCCGCCGTGGCCGATCACACCGCCGAGTAGGCCACCACGCCGCGTCGCAGCGCCGTCACCGCACGGTCCGCGGTCGTGCGCAGCCGCGCCGTCGGCGCGGCGCCCGCGATCTGGTCGAGCACGTCGACGACCTGCTTGCACCACCGCACGAAGTCGCCGGCCGCGAGGTCCGACCCGCGCAGCACCGCGTCGAGGCTGCGCCCCGCCGCCCACCGGTGGATCGGCTCGACGAGCCCGAGGTCGAGCGGCTGGATCGTGTCCAGACGCGCGTCGTGCTCGAGGTCCTCGAGCTGCGACCACGCCCGCACCGCGGCGTCGAGCGCACGTCCCAGGCGGCCGTCGGGCCCGCCCGGCACCCGGGCCTCGGCATCGTCGTCCCGACGCGACCGGTACACGATCGTCGAGACCACCGCCGCGAGCCCCGCGGGGTCCAGCTCGTCCCACACGCCCCGGCGCAGGCACTCGGCCAGCACGAGGTCGTTCTCGGCGTACAGGCGCCGCAGCCAGCGCCCGTCGTCGGTGACGCGCAGGGCCCCCGTGTCGTCGGTCGCCAGGTAGCCCAGCGTGCGCAGCACGTCGCACGTGCGGTCGAACACGGCCGCGATCGACCCCGTGCGCCCCGAGATCCGCCGCACGAGCGCGGCGTGCTCGTCGTGCAGCCGCTGCCACCGCTCGGCCCACCGGGCGTGGTCCTCCCGGTCCGGGCACCGGTGGCACGGGTGCGCCCGCAACCGCCGACGCAGCACGTCGAGCTCGGCGTCCTCGGCCGCCGCGGACCGCTGCTGCGCGCGCCGCCCGCCCGAGCGCACCGGCGACGGCACGACGTCGAGCTCGTCGAGCCGCACCCGCAGCCGCGCCGCCAGGTCGCGGCGCGCCGCGGGCACCCGCACCTCGAACCGGCCCGGCACCTTCAGCCGCCCCACGGTGCGCAGACCCGTCCCGACGTCCGCGACGGTCAGCCGCCGCACCTGCCGGTCGGTCGTCAGGACCGTGGGCCTCGGGCCGTCGAAACCGCCCGCACCACCCGGGTCCACGACCACCGCGTGCTGCGCGCGCCGGCCGACGGGGATCTCGACCACGTCGCCCACGCGCAGCCCCTCCAGCGTGCGCGCCACGTCGGCGCGACGCGCGGCGGCCTGCGCCTTGGCCAGCCCGCGCTCGCGGTCCCCGATCGCGCGCCGCAGCGTCATGTACTCACCGAAGTCCCCCAGGTGGCACGACATCGCCTCGGCGTAGCCCTCGAGCGCCTCGGCGTGCGCCTGCGCCTGACGTGCCAGCCCGACGACCCCGCGGTCCGCCTGGAACTGGGCGAACGACGTCTCGAGGACCTCGCGCGCGCGCTCGCGGCCCACCTGCGCGACGAGGTTGACGGCCATGTTGTACGTCGGGCGGAACGACGAGCGCAGCGGGTACAGCCGCCGCGACGCCAGGCCGGCGAGCTGCACCGGGTCGAGGCCGGTGTGGGCCACGACGACCGCGTGCCCCTCGGTGTCGATGCCGCGCCTGCCCGCACGTCCGGTGAGCTGGGTGTACTCCCCCGGTGTGACGTCGACGTGGGCGCTGCCGTCCCACTTCACGAGCTTCTCGAGGACGACCGAGCGGGCGGGCATGTTGATGCCGAGCGCGAGGGTCTCGGTGGCGAACACGACCTTGACCCAGCCGCGCGAGAAGAGGTCCTCGACGGTCTCCTTGAACAGCGGGAGCATGCCCGCGTGGTGCGCCGCGACACCGCGCACGAGGGCCTCGACGAAGGCGTCGTACCCCAGGACCCCGAGGTCCTCCGGCGGGATGGTCGCGCACCGCTCCTCGACGACGCGTCGGATGTCGCTCTGCTCGCGCGGTGTCGTCAGGCGCACCCCTGCCGACAGGCACTGCTGCACGGCGGCCTCGCAGCCGGCGCGCGAGAAGATGAACACGATCGCGGGCAGCAGCCCGGCGTCGGCGAGCTCGTCGACGACGACGAACCGCGGTGCGGGGCGTACCCCCGGTCCGGGTCGCTGACCGCCGCGACCGCGGTGCGCGCGGTCGCCGGGTCCGCGGCGCGAGGGGCCGGCGGGCGCCTGGCGGCGCAGCAGGTGCGTCAGGTCGGGGTTGATGGGCGGGTCCACGCCCGGCGCGGTGGGGTCGACGTGACCGGCGTACAGGTCGAGGAGCTGGTCGCCGACGAGGACGTGCTGGCCGAGCGGGACGGGCCGGACCTCGCTGACCACGACGGTGGTGTCGCCCCGGACGGTGGCCAGCCAGTCGCCGAACTCCTCGGCGTTGGACACGGTCGCGGACAGCGAGACGAGCTGCACGTCGTCGGGCAGGTGGATGATCACCTCCTCCCACACCGGGCCGCGGAAGCGGTCGGCCAGGTAGTGCACCTCGTCCATGACGACGTACCCCAGGCCGTCGAGCGCCGCGGAGCCCGCGTAGAGCATGTTGCGCAGCACCTCGGTCGTCATGACGACGACGTCGGCGTCGCCGTTGACGGTGGTGTCGCCCGTGAGCAGCCCGACGCGCTCGGGACCGTGCACGCGCGCGAGGTCGGCGTACTTCTGGTTCGACAGCGCCTTGATCGGGGTCGTGTAGAACGCCTTGCGGCCCGACGCGAGCGCGAGGTGCACCGCGAACTCGCCGACGACGGTCTTGCCGGCTCCGGTCGGTGCGGCCACGAGCACGCCGCTGCCGCGCTCGAGGGCGGCGCAGGCCTCGAGCTGGAAGTCGTCGAGCGGGAAGTCCAGGCCGGTGCGGAAGGCGGCGAGCTCGCCGCGGTCGGCGGCGGCGCGGCGTCGGGAGGCGGCGTACCGCTCGGCGGGTGACGGCGCGGCGGGTGACGGCGCGCCCTGGGGCGGGCGCGCCGGGCCGGAGGTGCGGGGGGTGCGGCGACGCGAGGGCACGGGCCCACCCTAGGCACGCTGCGGGCGTGCGCTACCCGAGCACGCCGAGGGCGCCCGGCACCACCTCGACGCGCAGCGGGACGCGTCCGGCCGGCTCGCCGTCCGCGAAGGCCGCCGGCGGCGGCGGGCCGAGCTCGGGTGCCGGCTCGACGAGCACGGTGCGGCCGCGCAGGACGCGCACGCGCGGGTCGTCGACGTGCCGGCCGCGGTAGATGCGCGGGAAGATGCCGACCGTCCCGAGGCGCGTGAAGGGGCCGGCGACGACGACGTCGAGCAGCCCGTCGTCGGGCGCGGCGTCGGGTGCGATCGGCAGCCCACCGCCGAACCACGCGGTGTTCGCGACCGCGACGAGCGTGCCCGCGGACTCCCACGTCGCGTCGTCGACGTGCACGCGGTAGCCGTACGGGCGGAAGGCCGCGAGCTCGGGGAGCAGGGCGCGCAGGTAGCGGGCGTGGCCGTGCGGCCAGGTCAGCGTGTTGGCGCGGGCGTTGACGGCGGCGTCGAGGCCGCACGACACGACGCCCGCGCTCCACTCGTGGGCGGCGGCCCCGGGGGGTCCCACGCGCATGGCGTCGATGCGTCGCGGGCCGGTGCGCAGCGCGCGGTCCAGGGCCGCGACGGCCGCGTCGGCGTCGCCGCGCGGCAGCCCGAGGGCGCGGGCGATGTCGTTGCCGGTGCCGACCGCGACGATGCCCAGGGGGAGGTCGGTGCCGGCGACCACGTTCACCCCGAGGTGGACCATGCCGTCGCCGCCGACGACCACCAGGGCGTCGAGGCCCGTGGTGGCGGCCCGCCGCGCGTGGTCGGTGGCCAGCGCGAGGGTCGGTGCCGACAGGTCGTGCACGTCGTGCCCGGCGCGCTCGAGGAGCCGGTGGGTCCGTCGTCCGACGCTGCCGCCGTGGCCCGTGCCTGCGACGGGGTTGACGACCAGGCCGAGCGTGCTCATGCGGTGCCGTTCACGCCGTGCCGGGGGCGGTGTCGTGCCCGCGTCCGCCGGTGGTGCCGTGGTCGGCGCCGTGCTCCTCGTCCGGCAGCGTGCCGTCGAGGCGGGGCAGGCCCTGCGCGACGAGCCGGCGGTCGAGGCGGCGGTCGTGCAGGTGGCACAGCCCGATCGCCGCGAAGAACAGCACGCAGATCGGGAAGGCGACGACGAGCATGCTCACGGCGTCGGGCGTGGGGGTCGCGACGGCTGCGAACGTGAAGGCGACGACGACGGCCCACCGCCAGCCGGCGAGCCAGGTCCGGGCGCGCACGATCCCGGCGAAGTTGAGGGCGACCATGACGACGGGCAGCAGGAACCCGATGCCGAACGCCAGCACGACGCGCATCACGAAGCTCAGGTAGAGCTGCGCGTCGACCCAGTGGGTGGTGTCGGCGGGTGCGAAGGCTGTCAGCAGCTGCACCGCGTTCGGCAGGGCCCACCACGCCAGCGCCGCGCCGGACAGGAACAGCGGGACGCCGGCGGCGATGAACCCGATCGCGTACCCGCGTTCCTTGCGGGTCAGGCCCGGGGTGATGAACGCCCACAGCTGGTACATCCACCACGGGCTGGTCACGAGCACGCCGAGGAAGAGGGACACCTTGACCTGCATGTCGAACGCGGTCGCGACGCCCTGGAAGTTCAGGGACACGCTGTCGTCGCGCTGCGCGGCGACGTCGAGCACGGGCTGCTGCAGGATCCGGAACACCGGCTGGTAGACGAACCAGCCGGCCACGGCACCGACGACGAGCCCGACGGCGATCAGCACGACCCGACGGCGCAGCTCGCGCAGGTGCGCGCGCAGCGGCATGCGACCGTCGTCGGCCTGACGGGTCACCGGCGGCTCAGGGGCGCGGCGCGGCGGGCGGCGGGGGGACGTCGGTGCCGCCGTCGGGTGCGGCGTCCACGACGGGGTCGGGCGCCGGCGTCGCGCTGCCGGCCCCGGGGACGGCAGGTGCGGAGGTCGAGGCGCCGTCACCGGTGAGGTCCGAGACCTCCTTCTTGAAGATCTTCAGCGACTGGCCGACGCTCTTGGCCACTCCCGGCAGGCGGTTCGCGCCGAACAGGAGAAGGACGACGACGACCAGGATGACGACGTGCAGCGTGGTGGGCCTCATGACGACGTTCGTTCCCTCGAATGGGCGACAGTGCTGACCGCCAGAGTGTACGTGGCGGACCTGCGCCGTCGCAGCGCCCCGCCCCGGTGGGTCGAGACGCGTGAGCGTCAGCCGAACCACCGCGCGGTGGCGTCCGCGACCGTGGCCCGGTGCCGCTGGCGACGCCGGGCACGCTGCTCGCGCCGGACGGCCCGCAGCTGCTCGACGCGCTCGCGCAGCGCGTCGGCGTCGGCCCCGAGCGCCGGCCGGATCGTCTCCTGCGTCGCGCGGGCCTGCTCCTCGAGCGCGGCCGTCCGCTCCGCGAGCCGCGCGGCGACGTCCTGGGCACGTGCGAGCTCGCGGCCCAGCGCCACCAGCGCGCGCCACAGCCGCCGCCCGACCAGGAACGCCCCGGCGAGCGTCGCGAGCACCAGGACCGTCCACACCGTGAACCACAGCACGTCAGGCCTCCCCCGTCGGGACCGGCAGCGGCGCGTACGCCTCGAGGGCCGCGCGCGCCGCGGTGGCCGTGTCGCGTGCCACGTGCGGCGGACGCACGTCCAGGACGTCCTCGGCGACCTGCAGCAGCAGGTGCTGCAACCACGCGCGCTGCACGACGCGCAGGTCCACCTCGAACGACCCGTCGGACCTCTCCCGCATGCCCTCGACCGGGACGGACTCGGCGACCCAGCGTGCGCGCCCCGCCAGCCGGACCGTGACCAGGTCGCCCGACGCGTCGGGCTGGAACACGTCGGCGTCCGCCGCGACGGGGTGCTCGTCGGCCGGTGCCTCCAGCACCGTGGCGTCCACGATCCGGTCGACGCGGAACAGTCGCTCGGCGTCGGCCGGCAGCGACCACGCGAGCAGGTAGGAGTGCTCGTCCTGGCTGACCAGACGCACCGGATCGACGTCGCGCTCGGTGACCACGTCGGACGCGTCGACGTAGCGCAGCCGCAGCCGCCGGCGCCGGGCCAGCGCCGTGCCGAGGGCCGCGGCGACCGCGGGCACCGCACCGACCTGCAGCTCGACCTCCACCGGCACACCGGCGGCGGCGTCCCCCGTCGCGGCCTGCACCTTGGCGAGCACCGAGTCGAGCACCGCGGCCCGCTCGGCGTCGAGCGCCGGTCGCAGCGCCGCGAGCGAGCGCAGCGCCGCCAGCAGCGCGACGCCCTCGCGCGGCCCCAGGCGCAGCGGACGGGTCATGCCGCGCCCCTCGGTCAGGCGCACGACGCCCTGCTCGTACGACGAGGCGTCGAAGTCGATCAGGTCGTCCGGCAGGTACCCGGGGGTGCCCGTCACCCACAGGGTGTCGACGTCGGCCATGACCTGCTCGGGCGTCACACCGAACTGCGCGGCCACCTGCTCCACCGGGACGTCCTCGTGCCGCTCCAGGTAGGCGATCATCCCCAGCATCCGCACCAGCCGGTCGCTCGCGCGCTCAGGCACCCCGGGCCTCCCCCACGTCGGCACGTCGCGCGTCGCCGTGCAGCCGGTCCAGGGACGCCGCGACGCGCAGCATCCCGACGACCTGGTCGCGCACGGCCGGCGGGTCGAGCACGACGACCGCGTCGCCGTACGCCACGACCTCCTCGGCGAGCTCCCAGCCCAGCCGGTACGGCACGGCCACCAGGTCCCGGCCGGTGAGCACGACGTCGGCACCTACGGGCAGGCAGGTGCCCGGCGGGACGGCGTCCGGCCCCACCACGGTCCCCCGCGCGCGCACCGCACCGGCACGTCCCGGCGTGACCGCGAGCAGCGCGGTGCGCTCCGGCCCGTCGCCCACCCACGCCCGCGACGCGTCGGCGAGCTCGGCGGCGCTCGGTGCGGCGAACCCGCCCGGCTCCCCCAGCGCACGCACCTGACCGCGGATCCGGCTCAGCCGGAACGACCGGCTCGCGCCACGGTCGCGGTCGCGTGCCAGCAGGACCCAGCCACCGCGACGCGCCAGCAGCTTCCACGGCTCGACGTGCCGTTCGCGCACCTCACCCGTCGTGGCCGCGTGGTACGTGAACCGCACCGCCTGCCGGTTCTGCACGGCGTCCACGAGCGGCGCGAACGCGTCACCGCCCGCGCGCACGCGCGGCGCCAGGCCCGCCACCAGGTCGTGCGCCTCGGGTGCGACCCCGACCGCGCGCAGCTTCGTCAGCGCGCGCGTGGAGTCCGCCCGCAGCGACTGGTCCTGCCACACCTGCGCGGCCAGCGCGAGCACCCCGAGCTCGGCGGCCGTCAGCTCGATCGGCGGCAGCGACCAGTGCGCGACGTCGATCCGGTACCCGACGTCGTCGCCGTGCCCCGCGTGGGTCACGGTCAGCACCGGCATCCCGAGCTCGCGCAGCGTGTCCTTGTCGCGCTCGAACATCCGCTCGAACGCGTCGTCCGAGCGGGCGTCGCCGTAGCCGGCGACGGACGAGCGCACCTGCTCCTTCGTCATGCGCCCGGGGGTGTTCACCAGGGCGATGACGAGGTTGAGCAGGCGCTCGGCGGGCGGGATCGCGGGGGGCATCGAGGACCACGGTAGCCGTCGCGGGTGCGCTCGGCGGCGTCGGGGGCGCACGGCACGCCGGTAGCGTGGAGACGTGATCGCGTGGCGTGCGGGAGTGGTGACGCAGTGCCGTGCCCGGTGGGACGGCGCGTGCGAGTCGACGGTCGTGCTCGACGGCGAGGACCGCACGGTGCGTGCCCTGTCCTACCCGCACCTCGTGGGCGAGGTCGTGCCCGGGGCGCACGTGCTGCTCAACGCGACCGCGCTGCTGCGGGGCCTGGGCACGGGCGGGTACGCGCTGGTCGTGGCGCGCACCGACACGCTGGTCCCGGACCCGCTGCCCGGCCCCGGTCACCTCGTCAAGGCCCGGTACACCCCGCTGCAGGCGATGGTGCTGGGCGTCGACGACCAGGAGTCGCCGCACCACGACGTGCTGCGCGACGCCGACGACCTCGCCGGTCTGCCGGTGGTCGTCGCGGACCTGCACTCCGCGTTGCCCGCGGTCGTCGCCGGTGCGCGCGCCGCCGCGGCCCGCCTCGGCCGGCCCGCGCCGCGCGTCGCGTACGTCATGACCGACGGGGGTGCGCTGCCCGCGTGGTTCTCCCGCGCGGTCGACGGTCTGCGTGCGGCCGGGTGGGTCGAGGCGTGCGTGACGACCGGGCAGGCGTTCGGCGGGGACCTCGAGGCCGTGACGGTCCACACGGGTCTGCTGGCCGCCCACCACGTCGTGGGCGCCGACCTCGCCGTCGTCGCGCAGGGCCCGGGCAACCTCGGCACCGGGACGCGCTGGGGGTTCTCGGGGGTCGCGGCCGGGGACGCGCTCAACGCCGCAGCGGTGCTGGGCGGGCGGCCCGTGGCGTCGCTGCGGGTCTCGGGCGCCGACGCGCGCGAGCGGCACCTCGGGGTGTCGCACCACTCGCTGACGGCCTACGGGCGTGTCGCGCTGGCTCCCGCCGACGTCGTCGTGCCGGACTTCGACCCCGGTCTGCCGGGCACGCCGGCGGACCTCACCGACGCACCCGACGCGGGGGCCTGGTCCGCGCTCGCGGACCGGGTCGCGGACCAGGCGGACGCGCTGACGGCGCCGCGGGGGCGTCACACGGGCGTGCGGGTCGCGGCGGACGGCGGGCTGCTCGACGCGCTGCGGGGTGCACCGGTGAGGTTGTCGACGATGGGGCGGGGGCTGGACGCCGACCCGGCGGCGTTCCTCGCGGCGGCGGTCGCGGGCGTGCACGCGGTCACGGTGGCCTGAGCGCCACCGTGGCCGGACGTCGCGGTGGCCTGGACCCTGCGGTGGTCCTCAGTCGTCGGACGCGGTGGCGCTGCGGCGTGCGACGAGCGTGGCGAGGCGGCGGGCCTCGTGCTCGGCGTGCTCACCGTCGGCACGCTGCACGCCCATGACGGCGAGCGTGTCCCCGTCGGACAGGTCGAGCTGCACCCAGGGGCGTCCCTGACCGAACCGCACGGACACGATCTGCGCCCACGTGACGTGCGTCGTGACCAGGAGGTTGCGCACACGCAGCCCGGTCGCGTCCGGCACGGCGGCGACGGTGGCCTGCCGCCAGCAGAACCACGCGATCGCGACGCCGAACAGCACGAACCCGGTCTGGTCGAGCGGTGACAGGCCCGGCATCGTCGTGACGAGCAGCGCTGTCAGCGCGAGCACCGCGACGGCGATCGCGAGCGTCACGACGCGCGCGAGGCGCGGACGGAACGGTGCCGCGAGGGCGGCGTCGTCGGCCGGTGCGTCGGGCACGTCAGATCCGGCAGGCCAGGATCGAGGTGACGAGGATCGCGCGGGCGCCCACGTCGTACAGGGCGTCCATGACGCGGTTGGTCTGGCTGCGCGGCACCATGGCCCGCACCGCGGCCCACTGGCCGTTGTGCAGCGGGGAGACCGTCGGGGACTCCAGGCCGGGGGTGATCGCGACGGCCTGCTCGACGAGCTCGAGCGGGACGTCGTAGTCCATGAGGACGTACTCGCGGGCCGTCAGGACGCCCTGCAGGCGTCGCGTGAGCACGTCGAGACCGGCCGGCTGGTCGACGTCGGCGCGGCGCACCAGGACGGCCTCGGAGCGCAGGATCGGCTCGCCGAAGACCTCGAGGCCCGCGGCGCGCAGCGTCGAGCCGGTCTCCACGACGTCCGCGATGACGTCGGCGACGCCGAGTCGGATCGCGGACTCCACGGCACCGTCGAGGCGCACGACGGCCTCGGGCTCGATGCCGCGCTCGCGCAGGTACGCCGCGACGAGCTCGGCGTACGACGTCGCGACGCGCAGCCCGGCGATCTGCCGCGCGTCGGTCAGCCGGCCGGCGGCGCCGGCGAACCGGAACGTGGAGCGGGCGAAGCCCAGCGGCAGGTGCTCGACGGCCTGCGAGGCGGAGTCGATGAGCAGGTCGCGGCCGGTGACGCCGACGTCGACCGTGCCGGCGCCGACGTACACGGCGACGTCGCGCGGGCGCAGGAAGAAGAACTCGACGTCGTTGTCCGGGTCGGGCAGCACGAGCTCGCGGGAGTCGCGCCGCTGGCGGTACCCGGCCTCGCGGAGCATCTCGGCGGCGGGCTCGGACAGGGAGCCCTTGTTGGGGACGGCGATCCTCAGCACGGTGTCCTCGGTGGTTCGGTGGGTGTCGGGGGTGCGGCGACGGCGGGGGCCGTCACAGGTGCGTGTACACGTCCTGCAGCGTCAGGCCCTTGGCGAGCATGAGGACCTGCAGGTGGTACAGCAGCTGCGAGATCTCCTCGGCGGCGCGCGCGTCGGACTCGTGCTCGGCCGCCATCCAGACCTCGGCGGCCTCCTCGACGATCTTCTTGCCGATGGCGTGCACACCGGCGTCGAGCTCGGCGACGGTGCCCGACCCCGCGGGGCGCGTGGCGGCCTTGTGGGACAGCTCGGCGTACAGCTCCTCGAACGACTTCACGCGCCGAGCCTAGACGTCCGCCCGGGCCTCGCCGCACACGCGTCCGTCAGGCGTCGCCCAGGGTGCGCAGCGTCAGGGCCGTCGCGACCGCGGCCTGGGCCGCCTCGGCGCCCTTGTCCTCGTGCGAGCCGGGCAGGCCGGCACGGTCGAGGGCCTGCTGCTCGTCGTCGCACGTCAGCAGGCCGAACCCGACGGGCACGCCCGTGCGCAGGCCCACCTCGGTCAGGCCCCACGTCGCGGCCTGGCACACGTAGTCGAAGTGCGGGGTGCCGCCGCGGATCACGACACCGAGCGCGACGACCGCGTCGGCCGTGCCGGCCGCGCGCTGCGCGGCGACGGGCAACTCGAACGAGCCGGGCACGCGCACGGTCGTGACGTCCTCGACGCCCGCCTCGGTCAGGGCGCGCAGCGCGCCCGCGACCAGGCCGTCCATGACGGTCGTGTGCCAGCTCGCCGCGACGACGACGACCTTCAGGCCGCGGCCGTCCAGGTCCAGGGTGGGTGCGCCTGCACCGCTCATGCCAGCTCCTCCAGGGTGTCGAACGTGTGGTCGGTGGTGTCGGCGCCCGCGGGCGCGGGGCCGGCGAGGACGGGCTCGACGTGCACCGCCGGCACCAGGTCCGGCGTGCCGGGGGCGCCGGTGTCGAGGTGCAGCGCGTGCCCCATGCTCGTGGCCTTGGTCCGCAGGTACGCCTCGTTGTGCGGCGTGCGACCGACCTCGAGCCCGCGCACCTGCGTGACGTCGATGCCGTGCGCACGCAGCCCCGCGACCTTCGCCGGGTTGTTGGTCAGCAGCCGCACGCGACGCGCACCCAGCTCGGCCAGGATCGCGGCCGCGGCGCCGTACTCGCGGCGGTCGGCCGGCCAGCCGAGGTCGACGTTCGCCTCCACCGTGTCGCGCCCGACGTCCTGCAGCGCGTACGCCGCGACCTTCGCCAGCAGGCCGATCCCCCGGCCCTCGTGCCCACGCAGGTAGACGACGGCACCGCCCTCGGCTGCCGCGATCTCGAGCGCCGCGTCGAGCTGCGGGCCGCAGTCGCAGCGGGCCGACCCGAACGCGTCGCCCGTCAGGCACTCGGAGTGGACCCGCACCGTCGGCTCGTCCGCGAGCCCCGACGTCGACACGAGCGCGACGTGCTCGTCACCCGTGCGCAGGTCACGGAACCCGTGGATGCGGAAGTCGCCGTGCCGCGTCGGCAGGTACGCCGTGTGGGTCGCGTGCACCCGCGGCGCCCCCGCGTCGAGGCCGACGTGCGCGGCCGGCTCGACGTCGTCGTGCACCGCGCGCCACGCCCGCAGGTCGGCGATCGTCAGGAGCACCAGGCCCGCGTCGGAGGCGATGCGCGCCGCCTCCGGCAGGCGGACCATCTGACCGTCGTCGCGCACGAGCTCCGCGATCGCGCCGACGGGCTCGAGCCCCGCGAGCCGGCACAGGTCGACCGCGGCCTCCGTGTGGCCCGCGCGGTGCAGCACACCACCCGGAACGGCCCGCAGCGGCAGGACGTGCCCGGGACGGATGAGGTCGTTGCGGCCCGACGCCGGGTCCGCCAGCACCCGCAGCGTGCGCGCACGGTCCGACGCCGAGATGCCCGTCGTGACACCCGTGGCCGCGTCGACGGTCACCGTGTACGCGGTGCGTCGCGGGTCCTGGCTGTGCGGCACCATCAGCGGCAGGTCGAGCGCGTCGGCGCGGGCCGCGGGCATCGGCGCGCACAGGTAGCCCGACGAGTGCCGGATCGTCCACGCGATCCACTCGGGGGTCGCCGACTGCGCCGCGAGCACCACGTCGGCCTCGTCCTCACGGTCCTGCGAGTCCGCGACGAGCACGGGCCGCCCGGCCCGCAGCGCCTCGAGCGCCTCCTCGACCGTCCCCAGCCGGATGTCGCCGCTCACCTCGTCACCCCCGTCGTGGCCAGCAGCCGCTCGGTGTACTTCGCCAGCACGTCGACCTCGAGGTTCACCCGCGACCCCGGCGCGAGCACACCCAGCGTCGTGACCTGCAGCGTCGTCGGGATCAACGAGACACCGAACACGTCGTCACCCACGTGCGTCACCGTCAGCGACACCCCCTGCACCGTGATCGACCCCTTCTGCGCGACGTACCGCGCGAGCCCCGGGTCCAGCCCGATCTCGACGTCGTCCCACCGCGGCCCCGGACGACGCGAGCGCACCACGCCGACACCGTCGACGTGACCCTGCACCACGTGCCCCCCGTACCGGCCGCCCACAGCCAGCGCACGCTCCAGGTTCACCGCATCACCCTCGGCCAGGTCCCCCAGGGCCGAGCTCCGCAGCGTCTCGGGCATGACGTCCGCCACGAACGTGCCGTCGCCCGGCAGCTCGCAGACCGTCAGGCACACCCCGCTCACCGCGATCGAGTCGCCCAGCCGCGCGTCCGACGTGACCAGCGGGCCACGGACCTGCAGGCGCGCGTCGGACGCGCCGTCCTCACCCGCCACGAGCGCGACGACCGTGCCCATCAACTCGACGATCCCGGTGAACATCAGTGCTCCTCCTCGGTGGACGTGCGAACGGTCGCGGGCGCATCGCCCGCAGGTGGGGGCTGCGGGCTCGCGATGACGAGCACGTCCGGCCCCAGCGGCACGACCTCGGTCGGCACCAGCCGCACCGCCTGCGAGATCGTCCCGACGCCGAGGTCACCCACCGCGCTCGCACCGGCGCCCAGCAGCACCGGCGCCACGTACGCGTGCACCTCGTCGACCAGACCCGCCGCGAGGAACGCCGCCGCGAGCGTCGGCCCACCCTCCACCAGCACGTGCCGCACCTCACGTGCGTGCAGCACCGCCAGCACGTCGCCCGGCACGTGCGTGCGCACCTGCACGAGCTCACCGCCCGGCCCACGCAGCCGCGCAGCCGCCGGCACGTCCCGGCGACCCACCACGACCCGCAGCGGCTGCTGCTCGGTCAGGGACCCGTCACCCGTGCGGGCCGTCAACGACGGGTCGTCGCGCAGCGCCGTACCCGTGCCGACGACGATCGCCCCGACCTGCGCCCGCAGACCGTGCGCGTGGCGGCGCGCCACCTGCGACGTGATCCAGCGGCTCGACCCGTCGGCCGCCGCCACGCGGCCGTCGAGCGTCGACGCGATCTTCAGGGTCACGAACGGCCGTCCCCGCCGCACCGCAGGGAGCCAGGCCCCGAGCACCTCGACGCCCTCGGCGGCCAGGACACCCGCCACGACGTCCACGCCCCCCGCACGCAGCCTGGTCGCTCCCCCGGCGGCCACCGGGTTCGGGTCCTCGACGGCCACCACCACGCGCGCGACACCCGCACCCAGCAGCGCGACCGAGCACGGACCCGTGCGACCCGTGTGGTCGCACGGCTCCAGCGTGACGACCGCCGTCGCTCCCCGCACGTCGCCGCCGCGCTCGCGGGCGTCGGCCAGCGCCGCGACCTCGGCGTGCGCGGTGCCGGCCCCGCGGTGCCAGCCCTCGCCCAGCACCGTGCCGTCGGCCGCCAGGAGCACGCACCCGACGCGTGGGTTGGGCCCGAGCGGGCCACGCGCGGCGAGCTCGAGCGCGCGGCGCATCGCAGCGACCTCGCGCGGGGCCACCGACGCCGCCGGGTCGGGCCCGGGGGTGCACGTCGTGGCACTCGTCGTCGCGCTCATCGCCCCGCACCTCCGTCGCCTCGAAGGCTCCGGGGTCGCACGGGCGGGGGTCCGCACCGTCACGGCACACCCAGGGGTGTGCCGTGCACGCGTCTCCTCCCATCCGGACTTTCACCGTCGGTCCTGGAGTTCCACCAGGTCAACCGCTCGCCCCTCGCGGGGCTCACGGGTCGCGGACTGTCACCGCCGGCTCGGACTTTCACCGACCCCGGAGCACGTGTGTGTTCGTCCCGATGATGCCACACACCGCATTCCCGACCGTCGCGGTGTCCATTTCACGGACCGCCCGGCCCCGGACGGGCGGAACGGCACGTCACGCCTCGATCGTCGGGTGCTGCGCGAGCGCACGCAGCGCCGCGACCTCCCCCGCGACGTCCTCCGCCCCGTACACGGCGGACCCCGCGACGAACACGTTCGCACCCGCCCGTGCGATCCGACCGATCGTGTCGCGCGACACCCCACCGTCCACCTGCACCCACGTGCCCGCACCGCTCGCGTCGACCGCCGCCCGCGTCCGCCGCACCTTCGCCAGCGTCCCCTCGATGAACGACTGCCCACCGAAGCCCGGCTCGACCGTCATCACGAGCACCATGTCGACCTCCGCCAGCAGGTCGAGGAACGGCTCCACCGGCGTCGCCGGCCGCAACGCGACCGCAGCCCGCACCCCACCGGCACGCAGCTCACGCGCCAGACGCACCGGCGCCTGCGTCGCCTCCGCGTGGAACGTCACCGACGCCGCACCCGCCTCGGCGTACTGCGGCGCCCACCGGTCCGCGTCCTCGATCATCAGGTGCACGTCCAGCGGCACCGGGCTGACCTCCGCCAGCCGACGCACGACCGGCAGCCCGATCGTCAGGTTCGGCACGAAGTGGTGGTCCATGACGTCGACGTGCGCGTAGTCCGCCGACGCGATCGCCTGCAGGTCACGCTCGAGGTTCGCGAAGTCGGCGGACAGGATGCTCGGGTTGATCAGCACAGGAGCCACCCGCACACGCTACCGAGCCGCACCCGCACCGTCGCGCGTGACCTCCGCGCCGGACCCCGCGCCCCGCTCAGAGCCGACGCAGCAGCGTCAGGTGCATCGCATCGGTCCCGTGCACGTGCGGCCACAGCTGCACGTCCGCACGGCCCGCCACCGGCTCCCACAACGGCGCCACCTGCGCCATCACCGGCACCGCGTCCACGACCTCCACCGGCGTGCCCGCCCGCGCCGCCGCCCGCACCGCGTCGAGCACCACGAGCTGCGTCTCCGCCAGGTGCGGCGAGCACGTCACGTACCCCACCACACCACCAGGACGCACCGCCGACGCCGCCGACGCCAACAGCTCACGCTGCAGCGCGCTCAACGTCGCCAGGTCCGCCGGCGTGCGACGCCACCGCGACTCCGGCCGCCGACGCAGCGCACCCAGCCCCGTGCACGGCGCGTCCAGCAGCACCCGGTCGAACGCCCCCGGCTCCAGCGCACCCACCGTGCGCCCGTCACCCGTGCGCACCTCCTCGACGGCCTCGCGCGGCACCGCCCGCAACGCCTGCGCCACCAGGCGCGCACGGTGCGGCTGCACCTCGTTGGCCACCAGCCGGGCCCCACGACGTGCCGCCAGCGCGCCCAGCAGCGCCGCCTTGCCGCCCGGCCCCGCACACAGGTCCAGCCACCGCTCGTCCGGGCCCACGACCGGGACCGCCGCGAACGCCAGCGTCACGACCTGCGACCCCTCGTCCTGCACGCCCGCCAGCCCGTCGCGCACCGCCGGCACCGCCCCCGGGTCCCCACCGGGCAGCACCAGCGCCGTCGGCACCAGCCCCGCCGGCGCCGCACCGCTCTGCTCCGCGAGCACCTGCGGCTCCACGAGCCCCGGACGCGCCACCAACGTCACGCGCGGCGGCGCGTTGTCCGCCGCCAGCAGCTCCCCGAGCTCGTCCGCCGACCTCCCCGACCCGACCAGCGCCTCCCGCAGCGCACGCACCACCCACGCCGGGTGGCTCTCGACCGCCGCGAGCCGGGCCACCACGTCCTCGCCCCCCGGGTCCGCCGCGTCACCGACCCGCTGCACCCACACGTCCAGCGGCTGCTCCGCGACCCGACGCAGCACGGCGTTGACGAACTGCGCCGCGCCCGCCCCCACGCGCTCGCGGGCCAGCCCCACCGTCTCCGACACCGCCGCGTGCGGCGCCACGCGCATCCCCAGGAGCTGGTGCGCGCCCAGCCGCAGCACGTCCAGCACGGGCGCGTCGACCTGGTCCAGGGGTCGTGACGACGCCTGCGCGAGAACCGCGTCGTACCGGCCGCGCAGTCGCAGCGTGCCGTACGCCAGCTCGGTCGCGAACCCCGCGTCACGGCCGACGACGCGGCGCTCGCGCAGCAGCGGCGGCAGGACCAGGTTCGCGTACGCGTCGGAGTCCGCCACGGCGCGCAGCGTGTCGTACGCGGCGCCGCGAGCGGGGTCGCCCTGACGTGCCCGCCGGGCCGGCGCCGCCGACGTGCGTCCCGCGCGACCCTGCACGCGAGCCTCGCCGCGCTGCCGGCCCCGCGCGTCGCGACGCGCGTCCTGCTGCGGGTCGCGCCCCCGGTCGTCGCGCCCCCGCCGCTCGTCGCGGCTCATCGTGCGTCCTCCGCGGACGCCGAGCCCGGCGCGGAGCCTCCCAGCAGCGTCCCCGGCTCGGGACGTGCACCGCGCGCCCAGTCCGCCGCGGGCATCGGACGCTTGCCCGGCGCCGTCACGTCGCCCAGGCGCACCGCACCCGCACCCGTCCCGACGAGCACCTCGTGCTTGTCCGCCCGCACCTCGCCCGGGCGCAGGTCCGTCACCTCGGGCACGGCACGCACGGGGCCCAGGCCGAGCCGTCGGCCGTCCGGCAGCGTCGTCCACGCACCCGGCGCCGGGGTGCAGCCCCGGACCCGCCGGTCCACGGCGTGCGCGGGGTGCGTCCACCGCACCCGCGCGTCCTCGGGGGTGAGCTTGGGGGCGTGGCTCACGCCGTCGTGCGGCTGCGGCACGGGCTCGAGAACACCGTCCTCGAGCGCGTCGAGCGTCTGCACCAGCAGGTGGGCGCCCGCCACCGACAGCCGGCCCAGCAGGTCTCCCGCCGTGTCGGTCGGACGGATCGTCTCGGTGAGCGTGCCGTACACCGGGCCCGTGTCGAGGCCCTCCTCGATCCGGAACGTCGACGCGCCCGTCACCTCGTCGCCGGCCATCACGGCCCGCTGCACCGGCGCCGCGCCACGCCACGCGGGCAGCACCGAGAAGTGCAGGTTGACCCACCCGTGGGTGGGCACGTCGAGGACGTCCGCCGGCAGGAGCACGCCGTACGCGACGACGGGCGCCGCGTCGACACCCAGGTCCGCGATCTGCGCGACCACCTCGGGGTCGCGCAGCGTCCGGGGCGTCAGGACGGGCAGCCCCCGCTCCTGCGCCACCGCGCCGACCGCCGAGGGCTGCAGCGTGCGCCCCCGGCCGACCCGCGCATCGGGGCGCGTCAGCACGGCCACCACCTCGTGCCGCGACCCCAGGAGGGCCTCGAGGGACGGCACGGCGGCCGCGGGACTCCCCGCGAAGAGCAGACGCATGGGTTCGATCCTAGGTCGAGGCCCGCGTACCTCCGCACGTCACAGCAGGTCCGCCGGGTCGACCTGGACGCGCACCGTCCCGCCCTCGCGGCGTGCGCTGCGGATCGCGAGCGACGCCGCGACCGCACGCGCGAGCCCTGCACCGTCGGTGGGCGGCACGCGCAGCAGCGTCCGCACCTCCGGCTCGAGCGCGGCACCCCGGCGCTCGTCGAGGGGCTGCGGCACGGGCCCGAGCACCTCCAGCACCGGCACGTCCACCCGCGCGACGACCGCCGCGACCGCGTCACGCGTGCCCGTCAGCGCCGCGACGCGGACCGCGGGCGGGAGCCGCAGCTCGGCGCGCTCGTCGAGCTCGCGCGCCGCCAGACCCGCCGGGTCCCACCGGACGAGCGCCTGCGTGGGACGCGGCGCACCGTCGCCGACGAGCAGCACCTGCCCACCGTCACCCGCGGGACGCACGAGCGCGGCAGCCGCGAGCCACCGACGCAGCGCGTCCACCTCGGCACCGAGCCGCTCCCCCGCACTGGCCACGGCGGCGTCGAGCAGCACCGCCGCCGCGTACCCCGACGGCGCGTGCGGCTCGGCACCGGGCGTCGCCACGACGAGCGCCGGCCGGTCCGGCACGTCCGCCAGCACACCGCCCGCCGCCCGCGCACCGGACACCCGCACGGTCACGCCCGGGAACGCCCGCCCCAGCTCCTCGGCGGTCCGCTCGGATCCCACCCGCACCGACCGCAGGCCCGCCGCACCGCACTCGTCGCAGCGCCAGTCCGTCGCCAGCCGGCCGCACCACCCGCACGACGGCGGTCCGTCACCGTGCGTCAGCCCCAACGGGCCGTGGCACGTCCCGCACCGCGCGGGCGTCCGGCAGCGCACGCACGCCACGACCGGCACGTACCCCGCCCGCGGCACCTGCACGAGCACCGGACCGACCGCCAACGCCTCACGCATCGCACGCCACGTCGGCCCGGGCAGCCGTGCCGCCGCAGCCGGACCCTCACGCGCGAGCTCGACGCTCGTCAGCGCCCGCACGCGCGCGGTGCGCTCCCGCACCGCGGCACGGTCCGCCGCGACCTCCCGCGCCCAGCCCGTCGCGACCAGGTGCTGCGCCTCGACCGTGCGCGCATGCCCGCCCACGAGCAGCGCGGCGCCCTCGAGCTCCGACCGCAGCGCGAGCACGTCCCGCACGTGCGGGTACGGCGCCCGGGGCTCGGCGTGCTGCAGGTCCCCGTCGTCCCAGCACACCACCAGCCCCAGACGGTCGACGGGTGCGAACACCGACGCACGTGTCCCGACCACGACCCGCGCCCGACCCCGCAGCGCGGCGAGGAACGCGCGGTAGCGGGCCGCCGGGCCGTCGTCCGCGACCAGACGTGCGACGGCTCCCCCGCGCGCGACGTCGTCGAGGCCGACGTCCCGCAGCGCGGCGCACACCCGGTCGACGTCCCGACCGTCGGGCACGACGACCAGCGCACCACGCCCGCCCAGCAGGCACGTCGCGACGGCCTGCGCGACGGCCGCGGCCCAGCGCCTATCACCCGTGCCCGGCAGCGCGGTCCACACGGCGCGCGGCGCACCGCCCGCCAGGACGTGCCGCAGGAACGCGGGACCGCCACGGTACGCGTCCCAGCCTGCCGCCGCGGTGACCGCACCGCCTGCGGTCGCGGGGGCCTCGTCACCTGCGGGACGCCCGTCCGCCTCGCCCTCGACGCGCGCGTGCCGGGGCGGCACGGCCAGACGCAGCACGTCGGCGAGCGTCCCGGCCCAGCGGTCGGCCACGGCGCGTGCGAGCCGAGCGACCTGCGGCGCGACCACGGGCTCCTGCGACACCACACGGCGCAGCGGCAGCAGCCGGCCCTCGTGCTCGGCCCGGTCCACACGGTCGAGCAGCCACCCGTCGACGTCCTGACCGGCGAACCGCACCTTGACCCGGACACCGGGCTGCGCGGCGGCGTCGAGCGTCTCGGGGACGAGGTACTCGAACGGCCGGTCGAGGTGCGGTGGCGCCAGGTCCACGCACACCCGCGCCACCGGGAGCCGTGCGGCCGGGCCGGGAGGTGCGGCGACGCGCCGGCGACGCGCCGTCGCCGACCTGACCTCGAGCCCCGCCAGCGCGGGCTGCTCGGGGGGGATGGCGCCGGTCACGGAGCCCATCCCACCACGACGCGAGCCCGTCCTGCGGGCGTCGGCGACGTGCGCGCCGCCGACGCCGGGCACCCGCCCGCGAGGGTCAGCCGACGGCCGACAGCAGCTCGGCTGTGCGGTCCGTCCGCTCCCACGTGAACTCGGGCAGCTCCCGACCGAAGTGGCCGTACGCCGCCGTGCGCCGGTAGACGGGCCGCAGCAGGTCGAGGTCGCGGATGATCGCCGCAGGGCGCAGGTCGAACACCTCGCGGATCGCGGACGTCAGGCGCTCGTCCGGGACGGTGCCCGTGCCGAACGTCTCGACGTACAGGCCGACGGGGTGGGCCTTGCCGATCGCGTACGCGACCTGGACCTCGCAGCGGCGCGCGAGACCGGCGGCCACGACGTTCTTCGCGACCCACCGCAGCGCGTAGGCGGCGGAGCGGTCGACCTTCGACGGGTCCTTGCCCGAGAACGCGCCGCCGCCGTGGCGGGCCATGCCGCCGTACGTGTCGACGATGATCTTGCGTCCCGTGAGCCCGGCGTCGCCCTGCGGGCCGCCGATGACGAACTGGCCGGTGGGGTTCACGAGCAGGCGGTGGGCGGAGGTGTCGATGTCGAGGTCCGCGAGGACCGGGGCCACGACGACCTCGCCGACCTGGGCCGCGAGGCCCGCCGCGCTCAGGTCCGGCTCGTGCTGCGTCGAGAGCACGACCGTGTCCAGCGCCACGGGGCGGTCGCCGTCGTACCCCACCGTCACCTGGGTCTTGCCGTCGGGCCGCAGACCCGCGAGCGTGCCGTCCTTGCGGACCTGCGCGAGCCGCTCGGACAACCGGTGCGCGAGCCAGATGGGCAGCGGCAGCAGCGAGGGCGTCTCGTCGCTCGCGTACCCGAACATCAGGCCCTGGTCGCCGGCGCCCTGCAGGTCGAGCGGGTCGAGGTCGCGGTCGTCCTGACGGACCTCGATCGCCTTGTCGACGCCGGCCGCGATGTCCGGCGACTGCTGACCGATGGACACCGAGACCCCGCAGGAGTCACCGTCGAAGCCGATGTGCGACGAGGTGTAGCCGATCCCGCGGACCACCTCGCGGACGATCTGGGGGATCTCGACGTACGCGCTCGTCGTCACCTCGCCGGCCACGTGCACGAGGCCGGTGGTGACCATGGTCTCGACCGCGACGCGGGCGGTCGCGTCCTGCTCGAGGATCGCGTCGAGGATGGCGTCGGAGATCTGGTCGCAGATCTTGTCGGGGTGGCCCTCCGTCACGGACTCCGAGGTGAACAGGCGGAGATGCGTCGAGGTCATACGCGAAGCGTAGCGGCGTCCCCGGGGCCCTCCGCACGGCCGTCCACCGACGGGACCACCGCGTCCCACACGGCGTGGGCGACCTCGTCCTTGGTGCCCGCGGCCGTGGTGACGACGTCACCCGCGCGGTCCAGCACGGTCACCTCGTTGGTGGTCGCGCCGAAGCCGCGACCACCCCCGACGGGGTTGACGACGAGCAGGTCGGCGCCCTTGCGCCTGGCCTTGGCGCGCGCGTGGTCGAGGACCGTGCCGCCCGCGTCGCCGGTCTCCGCGGCGAACCCGACGACGACCTGTCCCCGCCGCGGCGGGTCGGTCACGAGCTCGCGCAGGATGTCCGTGGTCTCCACGAGCGTCACGACGGGTGCCGTGCCGGACTTCTTGAGCTTGGCGTCGGCGACGGACGCGGGGCGGTAGTCCGCGACGGCGGCGGCCATGACGACGACGTCCGCGTCCTCGGCGGCCGTGCGGACCTCGTGCCGCAGCTCCTCGCCGGTCTCGACGTGCACGACGTCGACGCCGTGGGACGCGGACGCCAGCACCTCGGTGCCGACGTTGGCGGCCACGAGCGTGACGTGCGCCCCCCGGTCGGCCGCGGCACGTGCGAGCGCGACGCCCTGCCGTCCGGAGGACCGGTTGCCGAGGAAGCGCACGGGGTCGAGCGGCTCGCGGGTGCCGCCGGCCGACACGACGACGCGCCGCCCGGCGAGGTCGGGAGCGCGCCCGGACCCGACGAGCAGCAGCGCGGCGGCGGCGATCTCCTCGGGCTCGGGCAGGCGTCCGGCGCCCGAGTCCGCGCCGGTCAGCCGGCCCACGGCCGGTTCGAGCACGTGCACGCCGCGCGCGCGCAGCGTCGCGACGTTCGCGACCGTCGCCGGGTGCTCCCACATCTCGGTGTGCATCGCGGGCGCGAGCAGCACCGGGCAGCGTGCGACGAGCAGCGACGCGGTCAGCAGGTCGTCCGCGCGTCCCGCGGCCGCGCGGGCCAGCAGGTCGGCCGTCGCCGGTGCGACGACCACCAGGTCGGCGCTCCTGCCGACGGCGACGTGCGCGACCTGGTCGACGTCCTCGAAGACGTCGGTCGTCACCGGTTCACCGGACAACGCCTCCCACGTCGCGCGTCCCACGAACTCCAGGGACGCACGGGTGGGCACGACGCGCACCGCGTGACCCTGCTCGCGCAGGAGCCGCAGCAGCAGCACCGCCTTGTACGCGGCGATGCCGCCCGCGACGCCGAGGACGATGCGCATGGCAGGAGGCTCAGGCCTCCGCGACGGGCTCGGACGTCAGCAGGCCCGCGTCGATCTCGCGCATGGCGATCGACAGCGGCTTCTCCTGCGGGCGCGTCTCGACGAGCGGGCCGACGTACTCCAGCAGGCCCTCGTTGAGCTGCGCGTAGTACGCGTTGATCTGGCGCGCGCGCTTGGCGGAGAAGAGCACGAGCGCGTACTTGGAGTCGGCGCGCTCGAGGAGGCGGTCGATCGGCGGGTCGGTGATGCCCGTGGGGGCGGCAACGGTTCCGGACACGGAGGACTCCCGTCCTGTGGGATGGCGGTGCGGGTCGCAGGCGCCGCCGGCTGATGCCCCGGGCGCGGTGTGCCGCAGTCCCCGGGGCGCCGAGCGGCGCAGTCACTGCCATGGTACCCGCTCACGCGGCCGCACCCGGGCGCAGGTCGGTACGGCGCAGGTGGGACGGCGCGGGTCGGACTGGGCAGGTCAGACGGTGAGGCCCATGAGCCGCACCAGCTCGTCCGTCGCGCGGTGGACGTCGTCGTTGACGACGACGTGGTCGAACTCGGGCTCCGCGGCGAGCTCGACGCGCGCGGTGGCGAGTCTGCGCTCGCGCTCCTCCTCGTCCTCGGTGCCACGTCCCACCAGTCGTCGGACGAGCTCGTCCCACGACGGCGGGGCGAGGAACACGAAGCGCGCGTCGGGCATCGACTCGCGCACCTGCCGCGCGCCCTGCAGGTCGATCTCGAGCAGCGCGGGCTCGCCGGCGGCGAGCCGCTCCGCCACGGGAGCCCGGGGCGTGCCGTAGCGGTTGCGACCGTGCACCACGGCCCACTCCAGCAGCTCGCCGTTCGCGGCCATCTCGTCGAAGCGCTCGGCCGAGACGAAGTGGTAGTGCAGCCCGTCGACCTCACCGGGGCGGGGTTCGCGGGTCGTCATCGAGACCGACAACCAGACCTGGGGGTACCGGGCGCGGATGTCGGCCGAGACCGTCCCCTTGCCGACAGCGGTCGGTCCGGCGAGCACGGTGAGCCGTGCCGGCTGCGTCGTCATGGGTGGTGCACCGTTCCAGTCCGTTCGAGGTGGCGTCCGGGTGGGTCCCGGACGTGCAGCGGCGCCCCGCCCGGTGGCCGGGCGGGGCGCCGCGTGGTCGCGCGACGCTCAGCCGAACCGGTCGACGAGCGCCTTCACCTGGTGCGGGCCGAGGCCACGCACCCGGCGCGTCTCCGAGATGCCGATCTCGGACATGATCGCGCGGGCCTTGACCTTCCCCACACCGGGAAGGGACTCCAGCAGGGCGGCGACCTTCAGCTTGCCGATGGTCTCGTCCTGCTGGCCCTGCTCGATCACCTCGGACAGGGAGCCCTGCGAGTACTTGAGGCGGTTCTTCACCTCGGCACGGGCCTGCCGCGCCGCGGCGGCCTTCTCGAGCGCGGCGGCTCGTTGTTCGGGAGTCAGCGGAGGAAGAGCCACGCGCTTCACCTTCTCGTCACTGGGCCGGAGATCCTCGTCAGGTTGCGTGGGATCTGAGGACGAAACTAGCGACGGGATTGCCGCTCGGCAACGCGGGCGTGTCGCGTGTCGCGCCGCGACCTGCGTGGACGCGCGCCCGGCAGCCCGTCGTGAGGCCCGTCAGGACGCCCTCGGGGGCGGCGCGGCGCCCTGGTCGTCACGATCGGCGGCCGGTCCCGGGGCCATCGCACGGACGTGCGCGACCGTGCAGCTGGCGAGCCGCGGATCGCCGTCGACCAGCGCGAGGACCACGTCGGTGAAGGCCTTGCGCAGGCCGCGCGCGGTGATCGGCATGCCGACCGCGGCGATCGCGCCGGTCCGCGGGTGGACGGAGGGGTGCGCCCGCACCCACAGCTGGGCCGGCGGGCTCCCCTCCAGCGTCGCGACGAGGCCGTCCCGCAGCGGCAGCCACGCGGTCACGGCGTGGCGTGCCGGCGGGCCGAGCACGTGCCGCACGCCGCCGAGCACGATGCTCGACGCCGCCGGCCCCAGGTCGGCGACGCGCGCGCGGGCGAGGTCCCGCTCGGTCGCGCCCGACGCGGCCAGGACCAGGACGTGCGCCCGGAAGCGGACCCAGACGTGCCAGGAGACACCGTGCGGCCGCCGGCCGTCGAGTCGCTCGAGCAGCAGCCGCGCAGGTGCTGCCGCGCGGACGACAGGCGGCGTCGCGGGACGTCGCAGGGCCTCGTGGGCCGACTCGGCCGTCGCCGCGTCGAGCCGTCCCCGTGCGACGGCCCACCGCAGCAGCGCCCGGACGGCCGCGGCGCGCTGCCGCACGGTCGCCGCGGACGGCTCTCGACCCGAGGCGGTCGGCGACGTGAGCCACAGCGCCACACCGCCCTCCCCCAGCACGACGGTCGCGGGTTCGTCCCCCAGCGCCTCACCGAGTCCCCGCAGGGCCCAGCGGTGCGCCCGCGCGGTGCTCGGATGCCGGTCGGGCTCGTCGGCCAGGTACTGCCCGACGAGGCTGACCACCGTCACGTCCCCACGCACGCCAGCACTCTAACCACAGGCTCCGACAGGCCTGGTCTCGTCGAGGCAGGCCGCCGTCAGGCGGCCCTCCTTGTCGTCTCCCATGTGGCAGTTGGCCGCTAGGTTCCGTTATCGTGGAGCGATCGTGAACCCAGAGGACCGCCGCACCTGTGAGCCCAGATCCGCGTGCCCTGGTCTGTGCGCGGGACTCTGTGCCCGGGACTCTCCGGCTCGTGAGACCGCCGCAGTGCGGCCTCACGAGCCGGGGGTACGCCTCCCCGCAGGGACGTCAGCGCAGCGCGGCGGCGGCCTCCGCCGCGGCCGTCAGCGCCGCCGCACGCAGGGCCGCCGTGTCGGGTCCCGCCCGCAGCACTCCCCTGCTGGACGACGCGAGCACCTGACCGCGGGCCGTGCCGAACACGGCAGCCAGCTCCGCCGGTCCTGCCCCCTGCGCGCCGACGCCCGGTGCGAGCAGCGGGCCGTGCACGGCCTCGAGGTCGACGCCCGCCTCGAGAGCCGCTCCCCCGATCGTCGCGCCCACGACGAGGCCGACGGACCCCAGGGGCTCGGCACCCCTGTTGAGCGCGGCCGCCCGCGACGCCACGCTCCCCGCCACGGTCGCACCGTCCGTCGTCCGCGCGTGCTGCACGTCCCGCCCCTCGGGGTTCGACGTCAGGCACAGCACGAAGAGCCCCCGCCCCGTGGACAGCGCGAGGTCGACGGCCGGGTCGAGCGACCCGAAGCCGAGGTACGGCGACACCGTCAGAGCGTCCCCCGCGAGCGGCGAGCCGTCCCGCAGGAACGCGTCGGCGTACGCCCCCATCGTCGACCCGATGTCACCCCGCTTGGCGTCGACGACGACGAGCGTCCCCGAGGCCCGGCCGGCCGCGACGACGTCCTCGAGAGCGGCGACGCCGGCCGAGCCGTGCCGCTCGAAGAACGCTGCCTGCGGCTTGACGGCCGCGACCCGCCCCCCGACGGCCTCCATGACGCGCAGCGCGAACTCGCGCACGCCCGCCGCGTCGTCGCGCAGCCCCCAGTCGGCCAGCAACGACGCGTGCGGGTCGATGCCCACGCACAACGGGCCGTGCGCGTCCATCGCCTCGGCCAGACGCGCACCGAAGGGCCGCACCGACGAGCCCGTCACGCACCCACCTCGACCCTGGACGCCCGGCGCGCCGCCGCAGCCGCGTCGTGCTCCTGCAGGCTCGTCACGCTGAACGGGCCGGCCTGCCGCGCCTCGATGGCCTGGACGGCCGCACCGAGCTGCTGCACCGTCGTGACGATCGCCTTGTCGGCCGCCGTCGTCGCCGCCCGGATCTCGTAGCCGTCGGCGCGTGCGCCCTGCCCCGACGGCGTGTTGACGACCATGTCGATCTCGCCCGCCGTGATGAGGTCCACGATCGTCGGCTCACCGTCGGCACCGCGGCCCGCGGAGTGCTTGCGGACGACGCGCGAGACGATCCCCGACCGGCGCAGCACCGCGGACGTGCCCTGCGTCGCGAGGATCTCGAAGCCGAGCTCGACGAGACGCTTCACCGGGAACACGATCGAGCGCTTGTCGCGGTCCGCCACCGAGATGAACACGCGCCCGCCGGTCGGCAGCCCGCCGAACGCGGCCGCCTGCGACTTCGCGAACGCGGTCGGGAAGTCGACGTCGAAGCCCATGACCTCGCCCGTCGAGCGCATCTCGGGGCCCAGCACCGTGTCGACGACCGTGCCGTCGGCGGTCCGGAACCGCTTGAACGGCAGCACGGCCTCCTTGACCGCGATCGGCGCGTCGAGGTCGACCACGCTCGCGTCCGTCGCCGGCAGCAGGCCCTCGGCACGCAGCTGGGCGATCGACCGGCCCGTCATGACGTGCGCCGCGGCCTTCGCCAGCGACACCCCCGTGGCCTTCGACACGAACGGCGCCGTACGCGACGCGCGCGGGTTCGCCTCGAGCACGTAGAGCACGTCGGAGACGAGCGCGAACTGGATGTTGAGCAGGCCGCGCACACCGACACCGCGCGCGATCGCCTCGGTCGACTCCCGGATCCGCACGAGCTCGGCCTCCGACAGCGTCACGGGAGGCAGCACGCAGGCCGAGTCGCCCGAGTGCACGCCCGCCTCCTCGATGTGCTCCATGACACCACCGAGGTACAGCTCGGTGCCGTCGTACAGCGCGTCGACGTCGATCTCGATCGCGTCGTCGAGGAAGCGGTCGATGAGCAGGGGCGGCAGGCTGCCGCCACGGTCGCCGCCGAGCTGCTCGGCGATCGCCCGCTCGACGTACTCGGTGAGCTGGGGCTCGTCGTAGACGATCTCCATACCGCGTCCGCCCAGGACGTACGACGGGCGCACCAGCACGGGGAACCCGATGCGACGCGCGGTCTCGCGCGCGGCCTCGAGGTTGGTCGCGGTGCCGAACGCGGGCGCGGGCAGGCCCGCGGCCGCCAGCACCTCGCCGAACTCCCCGCGGTCCTCCGCGGCGTCGATCGCCTCGGGCGGCGTGCCGAGGATCGGCAGACCCGCGTCGGACAGCCGCTGCGCGAGCGACAGCGGGGTCTGCCCGCCGAGCGTGACGATGAGCCCGGCCACGGGCCCGGCCGCGAGCTCCGCCTCGTAGACCTCCAGCACGTCCTCGAACGTCAGCGGCTCGAAGTACAGGCGGTCCGACGTGTCGTAGTCGGTCGACACGGTCTCGGGGTTGCAGTTGACCATGACGGTCTCGTACTCGCCCTTGAGCGCGAGCGCGGCGTGCACGCACGAGTAGTCGAACTCGATGCCCTGCCCGATGCGGTTGGGCCCGGACCCGAGGATGAGGATCGCGGGACGCTCACGCGGGGCGACCTCGGTCTCCTCGTCGTACGACGAGTAGTGGTACGGCGTGCGCGCCGCGAACTCGGCCGCGCACGTGTCGACCGTCTTGTAGACGGGCCGCACACCCAGCGCCCAGCGCGTGCGCCGGACGGCGTCCTCGCTGGTCTGCCGCAGCGAGGCGATCTGCGTGTCCGACAGCCCGTGCCGCTTGGCGTGCGCGAGCACGTCGGCCGTGAGCGCCGGTGCGTCGGCCGTGGCCTGCGCGACCTCGTTGATCAGCTGCACCTGGTCGAGGAACCACGGGTCGATGCCGGTGCGCGCGTACACGTCGTCGACGGACACGCCCGCGCGCAGCACCTGCTGCACGTCGACCAGGCGGTGCTCGGTCGGACGCGACACCGTCGCGACGAGCGCGTCGAGCACGTCACCGGCGGCCGGCTCGCCGTCCCAGTGGAACGTCGAGCCCTGCTTGTCGATCGAGCGCATGGCCTTGCCGAGCGCCTCGGCGAAGTTGCGGCCCATCGCCATGGCCTCCCCGACGGACTTCATGGTCGTGGTCAGCGTGTCGTCGGCCGCGGGGAACTTCTCGAACGCGAAGCGCGGCACCTTGACGACGACGTAGTCGAGCGTCGGCTCGAACGACGCGGGCGTCGAGCCCGTGATGTCGTTGGGGATCTCGTCGAGCGTGTAGCCGACCGCGAGCTTGGCGGCGATCTTCGCGATCGGGAAGCCGGTGGCCTTCGACGCCAGCGCGGACGACCGCGACACGCGCGGGTTCATCTCGATGACGATGACGCGCCCGGTGTCGGGGTGCACCGCGAACTGGATGTTGCAGCCACCGGTGTCGACGCCGACCTCGCGGATCACGGCGATGCCGATGTCACGCAGCCGCTGGTACTCGCGGTCGGTGAGCGTGAGCGCCGGCGCGACCGTCACCGAGTCGCCCGTGTGCACACCGACCGGGTCGACGTTCTCGATCGAGCAGACGACCACGACGTTGTCGTGCTTGTCGCGCATGAGCTCGAGCTCGTACTCCTTCCAGCCGAGGATCGACTCCTCGAGGAGCACCTCGGTGGTCGGCGAGTAGTGCAGTCCCTGCCCGACGATGCGGCGCAGGTCGGCCTCGTCGTACGCGATGCCCGAGCCCAGCCCGCCCATCGTGAACGACGGGCGCACGACCATCGGGTACCCCAGGTCCTCGGCCGCGACCAGTGCCTCGTCGACCGTGTGGATGATCGCCGAGCGCGCCGACTCGCCACCGCACACCTCGACGACCTGCTTGAACTGCTCGCGGTCCTCGCCCTTCTGGATGGCGGGGATGTTGGCGCCGATGAGCTCGACGTCGTACTTCTCGAGCACACCCGCCTCGTCGAGCGCGATGGCCGCGTTCAGGGCCGTCTGCCCGCCGAGGGTCGGCAGGACCGCGTCGGGGCGCTCCTTGGCGATGATCGACGTGAGGACCTCGGTGGTGATCGGCTCGACGTACGTCGCGTCGGCGAATTCCGGGTCCGTCATGATCGTGGCCGGGTTGGAGTTGACGAGGACGACCCGCAGGCCCTCCTCCTTCAGCACGCGGCACGCCTGCGTGCCGGAGTAGTCGAACTCGCAGGCCTGTCCGATGACGATCGGGCCGGACCCGATGACGAGGACGGACTTCAGGTCGTCGCGACGAGGCATCAGGCGGCGCCCTTCCCGGTGGTGGCGGCGTCCGGGGTCGAGCCGGCGCCGTCGTGGTGCGTGGTCATGAGGTCGAGGAAGCGGTCGAACAGGTACGCGGCGTCGTGCGGGCCCGCTGCGGCCTCCGGGTGGTACTGCACGGAGAACGCGGGCAGGTCGAGCGCCTCCAGGCCCTCGACGACGTCGTCGTTGAGGTCGACGTGCGACACGCGCACGCGTCCGTAGCGACCGCCGTCGAACGGGGCGACGGTCTCGGCGTCGAGCGGGGCGTCGACCGCGAAGCCGTGGTTGTGCGCCGTGATCTCGACCTTGCCGGTCGTGCGGTCCATGACCGGCTGGTTCACACCCCGGTGCCCGTACCGCAGCTTGTACGTCCCGAACCCGAGCGCCCGGCCGAACAGCTGGTTGCCGTAGCAGATGCCGAAGAACGGGATCCGGCGGTCCAGCACGCCGCGCAGCACGTCGATCTCGTGGCGGGCGGCCGACGGGTCGCCGGGGCCGTTGGAGAAGAAGACGCCGTCGGGCTGCACCGCGAGCACGTCCTCGATCGACGAGGTCGCCGGCAGCACGTGGACCTCGATGCCGCGCTCCGCGAGGCGCTGCGGCGTCATCGACTTGATGCCGAGGTCCACCGCCGCCACGCGGGCGCGCGGCTCGTCCAGGGGCGTGCCGCCGGGGCCGAGCGCGGGCACGACGTACGCGGCGTCGACGCTCACCTCCGCCGCCAGGTCGGCCCCCGCCATCGGGGGCGCGGCCAGCACCTCGGCGACGAGCTCGTCGACCGGCCGGCGCTCGCCCTCGGGCCGCCCGAGCGCGTCGCCCGAGAAGATGCCGGCGCGCATGACGCCCCGCTCGCGCAGGTGCCGGGTCAGGGCGCGGGTGTCGACGTCGCTGATCCCGACGACGCCCTGCGCGACGAGGTCGTCGTCGAGGGTGCGGCGCGCGCGCCAGCTCGACGACCGGCGCGCGGGGTCGCGCACCACGTACCCGGCGACCCAGATCCGCCGCGACTCGGGGTCCTCGTCGTTGACGCCCGTGTTGCCGATGTGGGGCGCCGTCATCACGACGATCTGCCGGTGGTACGACGGGTCCGTCAGGGTCTCCTGGTAGCCCGTCATGCCGGTGTTGAAGACGATCTCGCCGACCGTGCGGCCGGTGGCCCCGTAGGCCCGTCCGGCGAACGTCCGGCCGTCCTCGAGGACGAGGATCGCGTCGCTCATGCCTGCTCCTCCTGCGCCGGGGGCGGCGCCGTGTCGGTGTCGGGGGGCGCTGCCAGCAGCGTGCGCGCGGCGGCGAGGAACGCGCTGCGTCCGTCGTCGTGGCGCACGTGCAGCGCGGTGTCGAGGGGGGTGCCGGTGCTCGGGTCCGGCACCCAGGTGAGCACGACGAGCTCGTCGCGGCCGACGAACTTGCCGGCCTGCCCGCTCGTCGTGCCCACGGCGGTCAGCGCACCGGCAGGGACCCACACGTCGCGGGCACCCGTGCGGGCCACGAGGACGCCCGCCGCGTGGACCCGCACGCTCGCCGGGCTCCGGACGCCCAGGCCGTGCGCGACGACCCGGTCGAGCCAGTCGCCGGAACGGGTCGAGGACACGTAGACCGCCTCGAGGTCGTCCGTGCGCGCGTCGCCCGGTGCGTCCGGGACGCCGGGCAGCGTGGTCACGAGGGCCGCGGTGCGCCGGCCGCGCGACCGCCAGCCGTGCCACATGCCCCACAGGCCGAGCAGCGCGAGCACGACCAGGACGGTGACGGAGAGCCAGACGGGCATCAGACGTGCGCCCCGGCCCCGACGAGGGCGCCGTCGAGCACGGTGGCGCGCCCGCGCAGGAACGTCGCGACGACCCGGCCCGGCAGCTCCTGGCCCGCGAACGGCGAGTTGACGCTCGCCGTGGCCTGCTGCTCGGGGACGACGACGCGCCGCGCCGCCGGGTCCACCAGCGTGAGGTTGGCGGGCTCACCGACCGCGATCGGTCGGCCCTGCCCGGTCAGCCGGCCGATGCGCGCCGGTGCGGTCGACATGACGCGCGCGACGTCGGCCCACGTGAACCGACCGGTGTCGACCATGACGGCCTGCACGACCGACAGCGCGGTCTCCAGGCCCGTCATGCCGAACGCCGCGGCCGCCCACTCGCAGTCCTTGTCCTCGCGCGGGTGCGGCGCGTGGTCCGTGCCGACCGTGTCGATCGTGCCGTCCGCGAGGCCCTCGCGCACCGCCTCGACGTCCTCGGCCGTCCGCAGCGGCGGGTTCACCTTGTACCGCGGGTCGTACCCGCGGACGAGCTCGTCGGTGAGGATCAGGTGGTGCGGCGTGACCTCGGCCGTGACGTCGATCCCGCGGGCCTTGGCCCACCGCACGATCTCGACCGAGCCCGCGGTCGACAGGTGCAGGACGTGCAGGCGCGACCCGACGTGCTCGGCGAGCAGCACGTCGCGCGCGACGATCGCCTCCTCGGCGACCGCCGGCCAGCCAATCAGGCCCAGCTCGGCCGACACGACGCCCTCGTGCATCTGGGCGCCCTCGGTGAGGCGCGGCTCCTGCGCGTGCTGCGCGACGACGCCGTCGAACGCCTTGACGTACTCCAGGGCGCGTCGCATCACGACCGGGTCGTGCACGCACCTGCCGTCGTCGGAGAAGACGCGCACACCCGCTGCCGAGCGGGCCATCGCGGACAGCTCGGCGAGCCGCTCCCCCGCGAGCCCCACCGTGACGGCACCGACCGGGTGCACGTCGCACCAGCCGGCGTCGCGCCCGAGCCGCCAGACCTGCTCGACGACGCCCGCCGTGTCCTGCGTCGGCGTCGTGTTCGCCATCGCGTGCACGGCCGTGAACCCGCCGAGCGCCGCGGCGCGCGTGCCGGACTCCACGGTCTCGGCGTCCTCACGGCCCGGCTCGCGCAGGTGCGTGTGCAGGTCGACCAGCCCGGGCAGCAGGACCAGCCCGTCCGCGTCGACGACCTGGACGCCCGACTGACGCGCCTCCGCGCCATCCCGACGCGCCTCCGCGCCCAGCGCGGCGACGACGCCGTCGGCGACGAGCACGTCGGTCGGGTCGCCGCCCAGCGGACGCGCCCCGGTCAGCAGATACGTCGTCACGCGTGCACCCTCGTCTCGTCCGTGCGCACGTCCGTGCGCTCCTGCCCGTCCCCGGCCCGTGCGGCCCCCGCGTCGTCGCGGCCGCGTGCCTGCTCACCGCCGGCGAGCAGCAGGTACAGCACCGCCATGCGCACCGCGACACCGTTCGCGACCTGCTCGACGATCACGGCACGCGGCGAGTCCGCCGCGTCGGCCGAGATCTCCAGCCCGCGGTTCATCGGCCCGGGGTGCAGCACGACCGCGTGGTCGGGCAGCACGGCCAGGCGCCGGGCGTCCAGCCCGTACCCGCGCGTGTACTCCAGCGGGCTGGGGAAGAACCCGCCGCCGGCGCTCGACATCCGCTCGCGCTGGACCCGCAGCATCATCACCGCGTCGGGTCCCGTCGCCAGCACCTCGTCCAGGTCGTAGGACACCTCCGCGGGCCACGACTGCACGCCGACGGGCACGAGCGTGGGCGGTGCGACGAGCGTCACCCGCGCGCCGAGCGTGCGCAGCAGCTGCACGTTGGAGCGTGCGACGCGGCTGTGCAGGACGTCCCCGACGATCGCGACGTGCGCACCGGCGAGGTCCCGGCCCGTGGCGTCGGCCCGCCCGCCGTCACCGACGAGGTGGCGGCGCAGCGTGTACGCGTCGAGCAGGGCCTGGGTGGGGTGCTGGTGCATGCCGTCGCCCGCGTTGACGACGGCGCCGTGCGTCCAGCCCGAGTGCGCGAGCGTGTGGGGTGCGCCCGACGCCTGGTGCCGGATCACCACCGCGTCGGCGCCCATGGCCTGCAGCGTCAGCGCCGTGTCCTTGAGCGACTCGCCCTTCGACACGCTCGAGCCCTTGGCGGAGAAGTTGATGACGTCGGCCGACAGCCGCTTGGCCGCCGTCTCGAACGAGATGCGCGTGCGCGTCGAGTCCTCGAAGAACAGGTTGACGACGGTCCGCCCGCGCAGGGTCGGCAGCTTCTTGATCTCGCGTCCCTGGGTCGCGGCCATCTGGGCGGCCGTGTCGAGCACGAGCACCGCCTCGTCGAGGCCGAGGTCCGCGGCGGACAGCAGGTGCCTCACCGTGCCACCCCCTCGATGACGACGCGGTCCTCGCCGTCGGTCTCCGCGAGCAGCACCCGCACGCGCTCGACGGTGGCAGTCGGCAGGTTCTTGCCGACGTAGTCGGCGCGGATCGGCAGCTCACGGTGCCCGCGGTCCACCAGCACCGCGAGCTGCACCGCACGGGGTCTGCCGAGGTCGCTGATCGCGTCGAGCGCGGCGCGGATCGTGCGACCCGAGTACAGGACGTCGTCGACGAGGACCACGACCTTGCCGTCGATGCCGTCACCGGGCACGTACGTCTCGCCGATGGTCCGCGTGGGCTGGTGCGCGAGGTCGTCGCGGTGCATCGTCACGTCGAGGCTGCCGACGAGGCCCTCGGCCGGCACCTGCTCGACCTGCGCCAGACGCTGCGCGAGGCGGCGTGCCAGCGGCAGACCACGTGTGGGGATGCCCAGCAGGACGACGTCCTCGACCCCCTTGTTGCGCTCCACGACCTCGTGGGCGATGCGGGTCAGCGCCCGTCCGACGTCGTCGGCGCCGAGGACCGTCGTGCCCGTCGACGTGCCCGCCGGGTCCGACGCGAGCCGTCCGGGACCGGACGTGGGCGTGCCAGTGCTCATACGTGCGACTCCTTCCCCGCCTCACAGGACGGGCTTAAAGGGAGGTTGCTCGACGCACCACCCTACCGTCGCCCCCGCCCCGGCACCGTCCGCGCCGCGCGTGACGCGCGGCACGCCCGCCGCCCCGTCAGGACGTCCGCCGGACGGGCGACGCGTCACCCGGATGCCGTTCATGTGCCGGCCGACGTCCGCCGATGTACCCCACATGCTCGGCGACGTCCCCCTGTGGACCACCGTCCTGCAGTTCCTGGCGGCCGGTCTGATCGGCGGCTTCTGCGTCCTGCACTGGGTCTGGTGGCGCGGCGCGCTGCGCTCGGAGGGCTCGACGTGGGCGCTCGCGCTGTCCGTGACGATGGCCGCGCTCGCGCTCGTCGCGGGTCTGCACGGCATCGTCACGGGCTCCGACCTGAGCGAGGCCCTGTCGTTCCTGCACGGGCAGCTCGTCGGCGTCGTCGCGCTGCTGTGCCTGCCCGCGACGCGCGCGTTCGGCGGCAGCGGCCCGCCGCTGCGCCCGTGGGTCGTCGCCGCATCGGTCGTGCTGCTGCTGCGCGTCGTGCTGTGGTTCGTGCCGTTCGGCCCGGCCGACGAGCCGGGTCCCTCGACCGGCCGGACCCTCGCGGTCGCCCTGCTGTTCGTCGTGCTCGGGATCGCCGTCGGCTACGTCGTCGCGGCACTCGGCCAGGTCCGGCTGACGCTGCTCGGCTGGCTGCTCGTCGCGGCCGCCGGCGTCTCGCTCGCGATGCTCACGGCGGGGATCCTGCTCGGGAGCCACCACGTGGGCGCGCTGCTCACGAGCATGTGGCCGCTGCCGCTCGCGCTCGGCCTGGAGGCCCTGGCATCCGTGCGGCTGCGCCACGCGCAGCTCACCGCACGGCGCCGCGAGCTCATGCGCGACGCGTTGTCGTCCGTCACCAACAGCGCGTGGTTCCACCGCGACGCCGACGCGCTGCTCGTGCAGGCACGCGACGCCGCACGCGGCGTGCTCGGCGACCCGACCATCGAGGGCTCGCTGCGGCCCCTGCAGCGCGACCGGTACGTCGTCGACCTCTTTCCCGCCGACCCCGACCTGCTCGCACCGCACGAGCGCACGTTCCTCATCGACCTCGGCCTCGTCGTCTCGAGCGCCGCCGAGCGGTACGCCCTGACCGACCGCCTCTCGCGCGCGGCCGTGACGGACACCCTCACGGGCCTCCCGAACCGTCGAGCCGTCGACACGCACCTGTTCGAGGTGCTCGAGCGCGGTGCCGTCGAGCGCACCCGCGTCGCGGTCGTGTACTGCGACATCGACGGGTTCAAGGACGTCAACGACCGCGAGGGCCACGCCGCGGGCGACGACCTGCTGCGCCGGACGGCGGACTTCCTGCGCACGTGGGTCGACGACGAGACGTACGTCGCGCGGCTCGCGGGCGACGAGTTCGCCGTCATCGTGTCCCGCGCACCCGGCGACGACGAGCTGTCCGACCTGGCCGGCCGGGTCCGCAGCGGCTTCGGCTCGCGCGTCGGCACGGTGTCCGGCCCGCGGCTCACGTGCGGTGTCGCGACCTGGAACCCGACCGACGTCGTCGACCCCGACGCCCTGCTGCGCCACGCCGACGCCGCGATGCTCGAGGCCAAGCGCACGTCGTCGGGCCACCGGGTCTTCGACCCCGCGCTGCGTGCACGGGCCGAGGACACACGCCGGATGCGTGCGGCGCTCGAGCGTGCCGTCGACGAGGACCGGATCACCGCGTACTTCCAGCCCATCGTGGACACCCACACGCTCGAGGTCGTGGGGCTCGAGGCGCTCGCGCGGTGGCACGAGGGCGACGCGTTCGTCCTGCCGGAGCACTGGCTCGCGCTGGCCGAGGAGACCGGGCTGATCGTGCCCGTCGGCCGGTCGATGGTCCGCCAGGCCCGGCGCGCGCTCGACCGGCACCAGATGCCGGTCGCCGTGAACCTCTCGGCGCGTGAGCTGCACGAGTCCGACGTGCTCGAGCAGCTCGACACGGCCTGGTCCGGCGGCCCGTGGGAGCACCTGACCATCGAGATCACCGAGAGCACGATGCTGCGGACGTCGTCCGCGGTGCCGGTGCTCTCCGAGCTGCGGGCACGCGGGGCGCGGATCGCGCTCGACGACTTCGGCACCGGCTTCAGCTCGCTGGCGCGCCTGGCCCGGCTGCCCGTGGACATCCTGAAGATCGACCGGTCGTTCGTGCGGGAGGTCCGCACGCCGCGCGGCGCCGGACCCATCCGCGCGATCGTCGCCCTGGCCGAGCACCACGGGCTGGACGTCGTCGCCGAGGGTGTCGAGTCCGCGGGCGACCTGCAGGTGCTCGTGGAGCTGGGCGTGCCGCAGGCCCAGGGCAACTTCGTCGGGCGGCCCGCCCCCGGCCTGCCCGTGCGGGGCGCACGTCCGCAGCCGCGCACGACGGGCGCCGTCGCCGCGAACGGCGAGCTGCGGCGCGTCGAGGCTCTCCCCCAGCGCCGCTCCCGGCTCGTGCCCCGTCCGCTGCGCGTCGTGCAGGGCTCCCTGGACGACCTGACGCCCGAGCACCTGTGACGGGTGCCCGGGCGTCGTCCGGTGCGCGGCGTGCTGCCGGTCTGCTCAGGCCAGCAGCGTCGGCTTCAGCACGACGATGCGTCCCAGCAGCCCGTTGACGAACGCGGGCGACTCGTCGGTCGACAGCTCGCGCGCCAGGGACACCGCCTCGTCGACGGCGACCGCGTCCGGCACGTCGTCGTTCCAGAGGACCTCCCACGTGCCGATGCGCAGCAGCGCACGGTCCACCGCGGGCATGCGGGCGACGGTCCAGCCGTGCGCGTGCGTCGCGAGCAGCTCGTCGATGCGCTCGGCGTGCGCGAGCACGCCCTCGACGACGTCGACCGCGTACTGAGGCAACGACGCCTCGGTGCCCGGCTCCACGACGCGCGTCGCCAGGAGCTCGGCGACGTCGAGACCGCGCTGCTCGGCCTCGAACAGCACGTCGAGCGCACGCTTGCGCGCCTTGGTCCGGGCGCCCACGTCAGTCGTTCACGCGGCCGAGGTACGACCCGTCGCGGGTGTCGACCTTGACCTTGGTGTTCGCCTCGAGGAACAGCGGGACCTGGATCTCGTAGCCGGTCTCGAGCGTCGCGGGCTTGGTGCCGGCCGACGAGCGGTCGCCCTGCAGCCCGGGCTCGGTGTACGTGACCTCGAGCACCACCGACGGCGGCAGCTCGACGTACAGCGGCACGCCCTCGTTGGTCGCGACGAGCGCCGTCTGCGACTCGAGCATGAAGTTCGCGGCGTCGCCGACCGTGGCGGCCGGGACGTTGATCTGGTCGTACGTGTCCGTGTCCATGAACACGAAGTCGTCGCCGTCCTTGTACAGGTACTGCATGTCACGCTTGTCGACGTTGGCGGTCTCGACCTTCACGCCCGCGTTGAACGTGCGGTCGACGACCTTGCCGGACAGCACGTTCTTCAGCTTGGTGCGCACGAACGCGCCACCCTTGCCGGGCTTGACGTGCTGGAACTCCACGACGGTCCAGAGCTGGCCGTCGATGCGCAGCACGATGCCGTTCTTCAGGTCGTTGGTGGTCGCCACGAGCGTCGTTCTCCCGGTCGGTGGTGGTTGCGCGCCGTGCGACGCGTCCGGTGCGCAGGCGCCCGTCGGACGACTGCCGGCCACGGAGCCGGCGGGCGGGATGCCACCGCACCAGGCTCGTCAGGCTCGTTCTGCCTGGCCGGACCACCGCACCCTCGTCACGAGAGGACCAGGTGCACGGACCGGCCGCAGGCCGTCGACCATCCTAGCGTGCCCACCGGACCAGCAGGTTCAGGGTCACGAGGCCGACGACCGCGGACCACAGCAGCGAGGCGAGCGTCCCGATGACGAACCGCTCGGACGCGCCCGGGTTCTCGCGCAGCTCGGGGTAACGTCCCAGGCCCTTGACGGCGACGACGACCGCGATCCCCTCGGGCGAGCCCGCGAGCAGCGCACCGGTCACGGCGAGCCGCTCGAGCACGCCGATCCAGGTCCCGCCGCGCAGGGCGATCTGCGCGCCCTCGCCGTCGGGCCCGTCGCTGATGCGCAGCGGCTCGAGCAGCACGGGTCCGTGCTGCGCGCGTGCCCGGCCGGCGTCGCGCGAGCGCGAGGCCAGGCGCAGCACGAGGCGTGTGACGAGCCACCCGCCCCCGGCCGAGACGAGCAGCGCGGCGACCCACACGACGACCACGAGGACGGGATGCACGGGTGAGACCCTGGCTCAGGCGCCCGCGCGCGTCAACAGGCGCGCCGCAGCGGGGCGTGCGGCGACCTCCTCGGCCCACATGGCGGTCCGCAGCCGTTGGCTCACGGCCTGCTGCGACACGCCGAGCGCCTGCGCCACGGCACCCTGCCCGGCGCCGACGGCGATGCCGTGCCCGGCCCTCTGCCCGGCGCCCTGCGCAGCGCCCTGCACCGAGACCTCCGCAGTGCCGTGCGCAGTGCCGTGCGCAGCGCCCTCCCCCGTGTCGTGCGCAGTGCCGTGCGCAGCGCCCTCCCCCGTGTCGTGCGCAGTGCCGTGCGCAGCGCCCTCCCCCGTGGCGTGCGCAGTGCCGTGCGCAGCGCCCTCCGCCGTGGCGTGCGCAGTGCCGTGCCCGGCCCCCTCGTCGGCAGCCCGTAGCGCGTCCACGGCGTCCCAGCCGGCGGCGGTGCGGCGCGCCGCCACGGAGCCGAGCAGCACCAGCACGGCGTCCGCGTCGGCCGCGGCCTGCGGCTCCGCACCACGGACCGCGACCGACACGGGTCGCTGGCGGCTCTTGGCCGCCTCGACGGCCTCGCGTGCCAGCACGAACGCCGCCCCGCTGCCCTCACGCGGCGAGTCCGGCAGCGGCTCGTCCACGGGACCTGCCCCCACCCCGACGCTCCAGCCGCCGTCGCGCAGCACGCGCAGCACCGTGTCGACCACCACGTCGGCGTCGTCCAGGACGCCCTGCACCTCGTCGCCGACGGTCCGCTCGAACCCGCGCACGACGGGTACGTCCGCGAGCGCGTCCAGCAGCTCCGGCACCCGGTCCGAGCCCTTCCGGCTCCCCCGCTGGTCGATCGTCATCACGAACACGCCACAAGTATTCACCCTTGTTCCACTCCGAACAAGGCCACACCCACCCATCCCCCTCTCGCGAGGTCGAGCCACACGCCCGTCGAATGGGCAGGTTCCTCGACCTCACGCAGGCCGGGTCGCGAGCGCGGCGGCCTCGAGAGCCTGCCGGATCTGCGCGACGACCCGACCGGGCCGCAGCGTCAGGTCGTCCCAGGTGTATCGCAGGACGATGCAGCCGGCGCCCACGAGGAGGTTCTGGCGGGTGCGGTCGTGCTGGAAGCGGTCGTCGCCGTGCGCGACACGCCCGTCGACCTCGACGACGACCCGTGCCGCGGGGAACCACACGTCCACGACCGCTGCCACACCGAGGTCGTCGAGGAGCGAGGCGTTCGCCGCCCACCCCGTGATGCCGGCACCGTGCAGCAGGCCGTGCAGCAGGTCCTCCGCCTCGCTCAGCGCTCCACGACGCAGACGATCGGCCATCCACGACCGCTGCACGTTGCCGCGACGCCCGGGGTGCGTCCAGGTCCATCGGTCCAGCTCGTCGGCATCCAGCAGCTGACGTGTCCCGACCCACGCCAGCAGCCGGGACGCCTCTCGCCGGGGCAGCCACCCGAGGCAGTCGACGAGGGTGCGCGTCAGGCTCGTGAGGCGGACGCCGTCCCGCACGACGACGTCACCCGGTTCGAGCACGTGCCGGTGAGGGCGCACTCGCTGCCGCGCGACACGCCGTTCGGGGATCACGACGTGCACGTCGTGGCCGCCGACCGGAAGCCCGTGCAGCAGCGCTGCGCTCGTCAGTGCGACGGTCGCGTCCGGCCAGGTGACGGTCGCGGCGTGCGCGTCGTGCCACGGGTCGTGCTGGACGTCGGTGTGCACGAGCCCGTCGCCGCACACGGGTCGCCAGACCTGCTGTGCCACCCGGTGGCGCGCCTGTTTCCAGGTCAGGCCCGCCTCGACCGCGTCGGCGAGCGTGAAGACTCCCCGGTGCTCGGCCGACGTCGGCGGCACCCACGAACGATCGATCCTGCTCGGCATGGGCATCACCGTGCACCGCGCCGACGTGCACGTGGCGCGCGATCGACTCGGCTGTGGACGCGCCTGCCCAGCCCCGCGCCTGTGGTCGGCTCGCCGACAACCGAACCACCACGAGAGGGAGGATCACCACCATCCGACGGGCACACCCCTCCCCCTCGCGAAAGGGAGGATCGCGACCGTTCGACGGGCACACCCCTCCCCCTCGCGAAAGGGAGGATCGCGACCGTTCGACGGGCAGATCCCGTCCTCTCGCGAGGGGGAGGGTTGCGACCGTTCGACGGGCAGATCCCGTCCTCTCGCGAGGGGGAGGGTTGCGGCTGTTCGACGGGCGGGGGGCTCCCTCTCGCGAGGGGGTGGTCAGAGGGCGGAGATCTCGGCGTAGGCGGCTGCCAGGAGGGTGGGGTCGGGGCCCTCGAGGCGGGACGGGCGGGCGAGGTCGTCCAGGACGACGAAGCGCAGCAGGTCGCCGCGGGTCTTCTTGTCGCGCCGCATCGCGGTGAGCAGCTGCTCCCAGCGGTCGCCGCGGTAGGACACGGGCAGCCCCAGCGACGTCAGGACGCTGCGGTGGCGTGCGACGACGTCGTCGTCGAGACGCCCGGCGAGGCGCGCGAGCTCGGCGACGAACACCATGCCGACGGAGACCGCGGCGCCGTGGCGCCACTGGTACCGCTCGACGTGCTCGACGGCGTGGCCGAACGTGTGCCCGTAGTTGAGGATCTCGCGCAGGCCGGCCTCGCGCAGGTCCTCCCCCACGACGCGTGCCTTGGTACGCACAGCGCGCTCGACGAGCTCGGCGAGCACGGGCGACGCCGCGGCGGCGACGGGGTCACGCAGCAGCTCGGTGTTCTCCTCGACGAGCTCGAGGATCCGCGGGTCGTCGATGAACCCGCACTTGACGATCTCCGCGAGCCCGGCGATGAAGTCGAACGGGGCCATCGACTCGACCGCGGCGAGGTCGCACAGGACGCCCGCGGGTGGGTGGAACGCGCCGACGAGGTTCTTGCCCTCGGCCGTGTTGATGCCGGTCTTGCCGCCCACGGCGGCGTCGACCATGCCGAGCACGGTCGTGGGTACCTGCACGACGCGCACGCCGCGCAGCCAGGTGGCGGCGACGAACCCGGCCAGGTCGGTCGTGGCACCGCCGCCGAGCCCGACGACCGCGTCGGAGCGTGTGAAGTCGGCCTGGCCGAGCACGCCCCAGCAGAAGGCGGCGACCTGCGCGGTCTTCTGCTCCTCGGCGTCGGGCACCTGCGCGAGGTACACCTCGTAGCCGGCGGCGAGCAGGTCCTCGCGGACCGTCTCGGCCGACGTGGCGAGCGCCGCGGGGTGCACGACGAGCACGCGGCGCACCCCCTCGCCGAGCAGGGCGGGCAGGTGGCCGAGCAGGTGCCGTCCGATGACGACGTCGTACGGCTGCTCGCCCGCGACCCGGACGACGGCCTCGCCGCTCATGCGCCGGCCTCGGTGACGCGCTGTGCGCACAGCGCGGCCTCGATGGCCTCGGCGACCTCCGTGGGACGTCGTCCGTCCGTCGACACGCGCACCGTCGCGACCTCCTCGTAGACCGGACGCCGGGCGTCCATGAGCGCCTGCCACTGCGCGCGGGGGTTGCCGACGAGCAGCGGACGGGCCTGGTTGAGCCCGACGCGCGGCGCGGCGTGCGCCAGGCTCACGTCGAGGAAGACCACGACGCCGCCGGCGTCGCGGTAGCCGTCGAGCGCCGCGCGCGTGTCGGGGTGCAGCACGGCGCCCCCGCCGAGGGCCAGGACGCCGTCGTGCTCGACGAGCGCGGTGGTGACGGCGCGCCGCTCGAGCTCGCGGAAGTGCGGCTCGCCGTCCTCGACGAAGACGTCCGAGACGGACTTGCCGGCGACGGCCTCGACGTCGGCGTCGGTGTCCCGCACCTCGAGCTGCCACCGCTCGGCGAGGGCGGCGGCGACGGTCGACTTGCCCGCCCCGGGCGGGCCGACCAGCACGAGGCGGGGTCCGGACGTGGGGGCAGCGCTGGGCACGGTGCGCAGCCTAGCCCGTGCGCCGCACACCCCCCGACCCGGTACCGACCCGGTACCGACCACGTGCCGACCCTGCACGGAGCGGCCCGGGCCCCGCACGCGTGCCGCCCCGCCGGCGACGGTCCCGGCGACTCCGGAACTGGACGCTGGATCACGAGCCGTCGGCCTGCGACAGTCGGATGCGGTACGGCACTCCCGGGGGGGACGTGTCCGCGCGGACGAGACCGTTTCTCGGCGGTGCCGGGGACGCGTGGAGGAGACGCACATGACCGCACAGGCGCGGGACGGGCGACGACGCACGGCGTGGGCGGCGGCCGCGGCCGGTCTCCTGGCCCTGATGGTCGCGATACCGGTCGGGGCGTCGCGGGCGGGCGGCGAACCGCTGGGCGTGGCCACCGTCCAGCTGTACGTCGGTGACTACCGCAGCGGCCCGCAGAAGATCGACCCGGCGGTCCCGGGCGTCACCTTCGGGCTGTGGCTCACGAACCCCAGCGCCTCGATCCGGGAGAACGACGGGTTCGTCGACGCCGCCACGGCTCCCCCGCTGTTCACCTGCGCGTCGCAGCCGGACGGCGACTGCGTGTTCACGGTCCCGATCGGCACCGCGGCGACGGTGACCTCCGACGAGGTCCCGCAGGGGACGAGGTTGTGGGCGGGCCCGATCGCGCCACCGGCCGGCGCCACCGTGGGCTACTACGCCAACCCGTTCTGGCAGACGGCGCCGCTGGCGAACACCGACCAGGTGTCGCTGCGGCACCTGTTCCAGACGCCGCCGCTCGTCGCGGGTCAGACGTACACCGCGGGCGCCGACTGGGTCACCGACCCCGGTCAGACGCCCTCCCCGCCGAGCACGGTCACGGACTACACGCGACGTGTCGCGTCGGGCGGCGTGTGGCCGCTGTCGCGGTACAACCTGGAGATGCCCGAGCAGTGCGGGCTGCGCGTCGCGATCGTCGTCGACCTGTCCAGCTCCGTCCAGCAGGCCGGTGCGGTCCCGTCGCTCGTCGCCGCGATCCACGCCTTCGTCGACGCGCTGCACGGCACGCCGTCCCAGGCAGCGCTGTACACGTTCGGCACCGGCTCACCGGCCAACGGGTTCGGCCCCAACTCACCCCTCATGCCGGTGGCGACGACCGCCGACGCGAACGAGTTCAAGGCGTTGTACTCCGGGTGGACCAGCACGCCGACGAACTACACCAACTGGGACCGGGCGCTGGCGGCCCCCGCGGGCGTCAACGTCCAGGCGGACGGCACACCCCTGTTCGACATGGTCGTGATGATCACCGACGGGAACCCCACGGTGTACGGCGAGCAGCCGCTCACGGACGGCGGCTCCCTGGTGGACCGCAGGTCCGGGTACACGCGGTTCCGTGAGATCGGCAACGGCCTGGCGTCGGCGAACCTGCTCAAGTCGCAGGGCACCCGCATCCTCGCCGTCGGCGTCGGCACCGGGGTGGCCGGTGCGGGCTCGGAGTACAACCTGCGCACGATCTCGGGGCGCGACGCCTACGACGGGACCAACATCCTCGCGGCGGACTACCTGCAGACCGCGGACTACGAGGCCGCGGGCGTCGCGCTGCACGACGTCGTGCTCGCGAGCTGCGCCCCGTCGATCTCGCTGGTCAAGCGCATCGTCCCGTACGACGCGACCGACACGAGCCAGGCGACGCGTCCCGGCAGCCCGTGGGCGTTCGCGGCGAGCAGCACGACCCCCGACGTCACGATCACGCCCCCGGCCGGTGTGACGGACGTCGCCACGGGTGCCATGGCGTTCGACCTGGCCTTCCCGGCCGGTCCGGTCTCGGTGACGGTCACCGAGTCGCTCGAGGGCGGCTTCGAGCCGTTCGTCCCGCCCGGCGCGACCGGTCCGCTGGTCGAGTGCGTCAACAAGTCGGCCGACGACGTCGTCGTCCCCGTGGTGACCGACACGTCGACCCCCGGCGAGCTCTCCTTCGACGTCCCGCTGGGACTCGAGGACGCGATCTCCTGCGAGCTCTTCAACAGGGCGCCGCCGGATGCCGAGCCGGCCTCCGTCGTCGTCGACAAGCGGTGGCGCGTCGTGAGCGCCGCCGGCACGCAGGACGCGCTGGACGGTGCGCAACCGGCCGGGATGGAGTCCTCCCTGAGCCTGTCCGGACCGGGCAGCGCGGACCTGACCGAGCAGAGCTGGGGCGTGCCGCGCGAGGGGTACGACGTGTCCCCCGTCGCGCCCGCCGAGGCCCGTGCCGTGACGGTCTCGGAGCACCCCACCCTGACGGGCCTGCCGGGATGCGTCATCAGCGACGTCACGATCGAGAGCGGACGCGCGCAGGAGTCCGAGCCGGCCTCGGGCACCGTCCTGTACAGCGCCGCCGGGGCGTCCCCGCCGCAGGTCCCGGTGGCCGATCCGGTGTTCCCCGACCAGGAGCTCGTCGCCGGCGAGAACGCGTGGACCCTCACCAACGTCGTCACCTGCACGAGCTACCTCACGCTGACGAAGGACGTCGGCGACGAGGACGCCGACCTGTCGTGGTGGGACCTGACCGCGTCGAGCCCCGAGGGCGCGCTGCCCGGGCCCACGGGCCTGAGCGGGGTCCGCGTCCCGGTCACGCCGGGCGCGGAGTACACGCTGGCCGAGTCGGTGCTCCCGGGCTCCCCCCACGAGGCTCTGCACTACGTGCAGAACGACATCCGCACGCGTCCTCTGCTCTTCCCGGCCTCGACCGGGTCGTGGGCCTGCTCCCCGAGCCCGTCGGTCGGCAACGAGGGTGCCGTGGTGGTTCCGCTCGGCGCCGAGTACGAGTGCGCCGCGCTCAACCGGACCGCGCTCGTCACCGTCTCCAAGTCGGTCGTCGGCGGCGCGGCCGCACCGGGCGACTTCCGGTTCACCATCGACCCGCTGCCGCCGGCGATCCCCGGCGCCCACGAGCACGAGGTGGTCCCCGGCGTGGCACGGACGCTGGCCCCGGGACAGCGCTACGCGCTCACGGAGACGGGCGTGCCGGACGCCTACGAGCTGACCGACCTGACGTGCACGACGGCCGGCCAACCCGTCGACCCCGCGGACTTCGCGATCCTCCCCGGAGCGAGCCTCGAGTGCGCCGCGACCAACACCGCCGTGCCACCGGTCCCCGGCGACGACGGCGGCGGCGACGGCGGCACCGACGTCGACCCGGCCGGGCCGCCTGCGGCGGGTGGCGCCGGCGGGGTGGGTTCGCTGCCGGTCACGGGTGCCGGCTGGGGGGCCGGTCTGGCCGCGCTGGTACTCCTGACGGTCGGCTCGGCGCTCACCGCGCTGTCGCGCCCGGGGCGTCGGACCGGACGCGCGCGGGGGACGGTGCCGCCGGGCGGCTGACCCGAGCGCCCGCGGTGGGGCACCGACCCGGGGTCGTCGTGCAGCGGGCTGTCAGGACAGCAGCTCCGGCACGGCCGCGACGTACGCGTCGAGGTTGCGCCGCACCTCGTCGACGCTGTCGCCGCCCGTCTTCTCCAGGAGCGTCTGCGCGACGACGAGCGCGACCATCGCCTCGGCGACGACCGCGGCCGGCGGCACCGCGCACACGTCGGAGCGCTGGTGCTGGGCCTTGGCGGCCTCCCCCGTCGCGGTGTCCACGGTGTCGAGCGCACGCGGCACCGTCGAGATCGGCTTCATGGCCGCGCGCACGCGCACGACCTCGCCGTTCGACATGCCGCCCTCGATGCCACCGGCGCGGTTGGTGCGACGCACGATGCGACCCGACGCGTCCCGCTCGATCTCGTCGTGCGCCTGCGACCCGCGGCGCGCGGCCGTGCGGAACCCGTCGCCGACCTCGACCCCCTTGATCGCCTGGATGCCCATGAGCGCGGCGGCGAGCCGCGCGTCGAGCCGGTTGTCCGCCTGCACGTACGTGCCGACACCGGACGGCAGGCCGTGCACCAGCACCTCGACGACGCCGCCGAGCGTGTCACCGTCCTTGTGGCACTGGTCGATCTCGGCGACCATCGCCGCGCTCGTCGTCGCGTCGAAGCAGCGCACGGGGTCGGCGTCGAGGGCCGCGACGTCGTCGGGCGTCGGCACCGGTGCGTCGTCGGGCACGGCGACGGGGCCGATCGCGACGACGTGCGACACGAGCCGCACCCCCGCCGCCTGCTCGAGGAACGCCGCCGCGACCGTGCCGAGCGCGACCCGCGTCGCGGTCTCGCGCGCCGACGCCCGCTCGAGCACCGGGCGCGCGTCGTCGAACCCGTACTTGCGCATCCCGACGAGGTCGGCGTGCCCCGGCCGGGGACGCGTCAGCGGCGCGTTGCGCGCGCGGGACAGCACGGCGGGGTCCGTCACGGGGTCGGCGGACATCACCTCGACCCACTTGGGCCACTCGGTGTTGCCGACCTCGATCGCGACCGGGCCGCCCTGCGTCAGGCCGTGGCGCACACCGGCGAGCAGGCGCACCTCGTCCTGCTCGAACTTCATGCGCGCACCGCGCCCGTACCCCAGGCGGCGGCGCGCCAGGGCGGACTGGACGTCGGACGTCTGGACCCGCACACCGGCGGGCAGACCGTCGAGGATGCCGACGAGCGCGGGGCCGTGCGACTCACCAGAGGTCAACCAACGGAGCATGGGCAGATCCTTTCACGCACGCGCACCGCATCCGTCGCACCGCCCGCACCGCGGACGGCAGGTCGACGCCCCGCGGCCCTCGACGGGCAGCGGGGCGTCGGCCGTGCGGCTCAGCCCAGCGGGACGAGCGGGTTGCGGCCCTCCGGGGGCACCGGCAGCGCAGGCTGCTCCGTGGGCTCGTCGACGGGTGCCGCGAGCGTCGTCGCGGGAAGCACGAACAGGTAGCCGGACACGCTCACCTCGAGGTCGCCGATCGCGGTGGCGGGGCGACCGCCGCCTGCTTCGGCGTCCGGGAGACCGGCACCGACGACCGACTCCACGAGCAGCAGCCGGGGTGTACCCGTCTGCAGCGCGTCGAGGAACGCCCGCACGTTGTCGTACGTCCCGACGGCCGTCAGACCCAGCGGGACGGCGACCATCCCCGCGGGCGCGATCGACACGGGTGCGGCCGTGGCCGGGTCCGTGGCGACGTCGCCGGCGGTGTCGTCGGCCGTCTCCTCCGCCGGCACGGCCACCGGCTCCGTGGGGACCGCGGCGGCGGGCACGAAGGTCGTCGGAGTCGACGGCGACACGGTCGTCAGGGTGACCGAGTGCGCCACGGCGAGCCCGTCGAGCTGGCGCAGGTAGTCCGCGACGTCGTCGTCGGTGGGCACCGCGGTGCGCAGGCTCGCCAGCTCGGCGCGGTACGTCTCGATGTTCGCGAACTGCTCCTTGAGCACGGTGATCCGCTCGCGCAGCAGCACGTTCTCCGACTCGACCTGGTCCGCCGTCGCATTCGTCTCGCCGGCGCTCGTCAGGACGGGCGAGACGAGGAGGAACCACGCTCCTGCCAGCAGCAGGACGACGACCACACCGGTGCCGGCGATCCAGGGAGAAGCCTTGGGCGTCCGCATGTCAGTTCTCCTCCGGGGTCTCGACGAAGCGCTCGGCGAGCGTCGAGTCGGCCAGCTGCACCGTGAGCGAGAAGGTGTGGAAGGTCACGCCGTTGATCTCCGTCGCGGCGATCGCCGACACCCACGGGTCCTGCAGACCCGGGACGTTCTCGAGCGCGTCGAGCATGGCGCTGGTGTCGGGCAGCGTGAGCGACTGGCCCTCGATGCTCAGGCTCGCGATGCTCGGGGCGTCGAGCGGGCTCAGCGCCTGCTGGGCACCGAGCGTGGGCGAGGGACCGGTCGCGCTGAACGACACGATCCGCACCGAGTCGGGCAGCGCCGCCGTGACGGCGTCCAGGTAGGGCCGCCAGATGATCTCGGTCGCCGTACCGGCGAGCCGGGCACGCGTCACCTCGTCGATCGCACCGCGGACCTGCGGCACCTCGGCGTAGGTGCGCTCCTCGGCGCGCAGCGTGACGGTCTGGCTCTCGGCGGCTGCGAGGCGGTCCTCGGCGGACCCGCGCACGAGCAGCGCGAAGACGTACACCAGCGCGACGACGGTGAGCGTGACGAGGACCGCCACCACGAGCCATCGCTTGACGACCGCGAGGGAACGCGCGGCGCGCACCTCGGGCGGCAGCAGGTTGACCTGCGGCAGGCCGGTGCTGCCGAGCCCGCTCTTCTTCTGCCGCGTCCCCAGGACGCGGGAGGTCTGGACGCTCATGCTGCGACTCCGTAAGCGAGGCCGACGGGGAGGGCCACCTGGGACTCGGCGCCCTGCAGTCGGCCGCGGTCGACGTTCTTGCCGAACCGGAACCCGGCGAGCGGGTCGCCGGGCGTGGCCGACAACCGTGTGCTGCTGGACAGGAACTGGCCGAGCCCGGGCAGCTGTGACCCGCCGCCGGTGACGACGATGGTCTCGATGGAGCGTCCGGGGTTCGTGGACGAGTAGTAGACGAACGTGTTGCGGATCGACTCGACGAGCGTGCGGCTCGCCTCGACGATCGCCTCCGCGGCCACCTCGTGCCCGGGCGCCGGGGAGAAGCCGAGCCCGACGCTGCGCTTGACCGCGTCGGCCTCGGGCTGGGAGACCTGCAGCGCTGCCGCGACCGCGTCGGTGATCCCCTGGCCGCCCGACGGCAGCACGCGCACGAGGCGAGGTGCACCCGCGTCCGCGACCACGACGTTCGTGAGCCGGGCGCCGATGTCGACGAACGCGACGACGTGCTCCGTGTACTCGCCGCGGCACAGCGCACGCAGCAGCGCGAACCCGTTCAGATCGACCAGGACGGGACGCAGCCCGGCACCCTCGACCGCGACGACGTTGGCAGCGACGGTGTCCCGCTGCGCCGCGACGAGGATGCCCTGCACGTGCCGCCCGCCCTCGTTCGTCGACTCCCCGGTCGGGTAGTAGTCGAGCAGCGCGTCCGCGGACGCCACGGGGAGCAGCTCCTGGACCTGGAAGGGCAGTGACGCCTTGAGCTGGCCCAGCGGCATCCAGGGAAGCTCGAGCTCCCGGACGATCACGCGCTGGTTGCCGACGCCGATGACGACGTCCTTCGAGGAGAAGCCGCCCTTCGACCACAGGCTGCGGATCACGTCGGACACGACGCGCTGGTCGACGACCTCACCTTCGCGCACAGCGCCCGGAGGCAGCGGCGCCGCCGCTGCGTGGTGCAGGGTCGGTGAGGCTGTCGCGGCCGGACCGCCCGAGCCGAACTCCACCTCGACCGCGCGCACCGCCGTGGTGCCGATGTCGAGGCCGATCACACGCGATGAGGCCACGAGACGTCCTTCCAGGAGTCCATTCGTACGTGGCTGTCATCGGCACGTGGGGGGCCGGCCTTGAGAGGTCAGGGCGCTACAGCAGACGCAGGTAGGCATCCGTGACGCTCGGCCCGGCGACCAGGCCGACGGCCGCGCCCAGGAGCATCCACGGCCCGAACGGGATGGCGGTACGGCGTCCGGCCCGGCCGGCGACCATCAGCACGAGGCCGAACACCCCGCCGAGCAGGAACGCGGAGAACGCGCCGACGACGACGGCCGACCACCCGACCCAGCCGAGGTACAGGCCGAGGACGCCGGCGAGCTTGACGTCGCCGAGTCCCATGCCGGCCGGGTGGATGACGACGAGCACGAAGTAGAACGCGAGCAGGACCGCGGCCGCGAGGGCCGCGCGCAGCAGCGCGCTCCAGTCGGACTCGCCGTCCGGCGCCCAGCTGGCGACCGCGAGCAGCACGATCGTCACGGGGTACGAGGGCAGCACGATCGCGTCGGGCAGGCGGTGGACGTCGATGTCGATGAGCCACAGCGCGACGGACACCGCGGCGAGGTACAGGAAGGCGGGCAGCGCCCACGACGTACCGAGCCACCACGCGACGAGTGCGAACAGCACGGCCGTCGACGCCTCGACGAGCGGGTAGCGCACGCTGATCGGTGCACGGCAGTCCCGGCACCGGCCGCCCAGCAGCAGCCACGAGACGACCGGCACGTTGTCACGCGGCCGGATCCGGTGCCCGCAGGCGGGGCACGCGCTCGGCGGTGCGACGACCGACTCGCCCCGCGGCACCCGCCACACGACGACGTTGAGGAAGGAGCCGACGACGAGGCCCAGCAACGCGGCGAAGGCGACGAGGAAGGTGGTCATGGACGAGGAGCCTGCCTCATCCGCCCCTGCTCTCGAGGTAGTTGCCCACGGACGCGGTGACGTTCTCGGGCGGCGCGTTCCACTTCTGGTCGATGCCGCCGGTGCAGTCGGTCAGGACCATGATCGACCACGCGGTCTCGAACTTGTCGCCGAGACCGATGCACTTGGTCGACGCCGACTTGGGCGTGAACGTGTAGCTCGTCTGGTAGTTGCCCGTGTCGCCGGACCGGATCCACTTCTGCGCGGGGTCCGAGGCGTTGCACGTCGCCAGCGTCGGGTAGAGCGTGCCGGCGGACGCCTTGAGGCACCACCGGTCGCCGTCGCTGTTGTTGCGCCGCACGTAGATCGTCGTCTCCACCGTCGCCTGTCCGGCCGCGGGCTCGGTGTAGTACCACTTGTGGTTCCAGGCGAGCTTGCTGCCGCCCGACGGGTCCTGCTTGCACGGGTAGATGATCATGTGCGGGTGCGTGACCGTCGCCCACGTCACGTCGAAGCAGCGGCCGAACTCCAGGAAGTTCACGATCTGGTAGGTGCTCGGTCCTGCCGCGCCGGCGCCCACGGCGGGGTCCGGGTTGTACGACCCCCAGTCGGCCTTGTCCGCGCACGTGCCGGTGTAGAGCTTGCTGTTCTGCGGGTTGCTGGTCTGGGCGCGCAGGCAGAACGAGCCGTAGTCCGTGATCGTCGTGTTCTCGCCCTTGAAGATCGCGCCTGCCTCCCAGCTCCACAGCTGGTTCCACCGCGTGGCCGAGTTCGCGGCCGTGCACGCGCGCAGGTACGCCTGGGTGGTGGACGTCGTGTTGCTGTTCGGACCCGTGATGCACAGCTGCGGCCCCGAACCGGGCAGCGTCGACACGGCGAGCTTGATGCGGTAGTCGGTGTCGTACACCCACAGCTCGCGGTCGTCGTCGACCCCGCACTGCGCCACCGGGATGTAGCTGATCGCCGAGCCCGCGGTGGTGCCGTCGGCACGCAGGCAGTAGCTGGAGAAGTACGAGTACAGGCGTCCACCGATGACGTTGGTGCTCGTCGTGTTGAACCGGTAGATGCTCGACATCGTGCGGACCCCGTCCGTGCCCGTCAGCGCGGCGCCCGTCGCGGCGTCGCCGGTCGACGTGATGTACGCGAAGAGCGGCTGCAGCGTCGTCCCGTTGCCCGGGACGCACGCGAGCTTCTTCGCCTCGAGCCACGACTCGCTCTGACCCGCGGGGTTGTCCCGGTAGTAGCGGACCTTCACGTCGTAGCCGAGCTCGCCGCCGGGCGTGGCGACCGTGCCCTTGAGCGTGCAGGGCAGCTTGCGCACGTCGCCGTAGACCGCCCCGACGAAGTCGGGCGAGCCGACGGCACCGCGCAGCGTGCTCAGCGCGGTCTCGATGCCGGCCTCGGCCGCGTAGACGGTCTGCGTGCTCTTGCGGGCGAACTGCGTCGGCATCGCCTGCGAGATGACCAGGCCCAGCACCAGCGTGCTCAGCGTCGTCAGGATGAGGATGAGCAGGATCGCGCTGAGCATCGCGATGCCCTCGTCGCCGTTGCGCTGCGCGCCGACGCGTGCCTCTCGGAGCCGCTTCACGGTCGTCCTCCTGCCATGCAGACCGGGATGTCGCTGACACCGGCGGTCGCCGTGTCGCTGTTGGTCAGGGAGTTCGTCGAGCTGTTGCGCGCGACGAAGACCGTCTGCTGCTCGACGGGGCTCGCGAACTGCGGGTCTCCCGCGCGCAGCCGCACCGCGAGGCGCTGGCGCGGGTTGTCGGCCGTCGCCTTGAGGAGCTGGAACGGGTAGGGGTCCGCGTCGCCCGCGTCGGGCGGCTGCACGTCGCGCACGACCGTCCCGAACGCCGGCACGGTGACACCCGCGCGGTCCTCCCACGAGCGCCGGTCGAGCGTGCGGGACGTCGGGTCCCAGCGCCACTGCGTGCAGGTCGCCTTGCCCGTGCTCGACACGGTCGCGCTCACCCGGAACTCGACGTACTGCCGGCCGCCCGAGCCTGCGCCGGGGAAGTTGACGGCCTCGGCGTAGCGGACCTGCCGGTCCAGCCGCTGGAACGCGGTCCGAAGGCCGTCCCCGGCCGACACCGTGATGTCGGAGCGGACGGTGCTGCGGCTCATGATGACGACACCACCCATGATGACGGCGACGAGCACCGTGAAGATGCCCATCGACACGAGCAGCTCGATCAGCGTCATCCCCGCGTCACGTGACGGCGGCGCGGTGCGGTCCTCGGCGCGGGCACGCATGGTCAGTTCGTCACCACGATGGTGATCGTCTTGACCTCGGACACGACCGCGGGGTCGCTGGGGCTGGCCAGCTGGTAGGTCATGGTGCACGTGCCCGCGTTCTTGTTGGTGGTCCGGATCTTGATGATGCCGTTGTGGTACTCCTGGCCGCCGGGGTTCGTCACGCAGGACGGGAACGCGCCGACGACGAGCTTGACCGTGCCGTTGAAGTTCTTCGGTGCCATCCCCGCGACGCTCTTGAGGTCGATGCGCGCCTCGTTGACGTCGCGCTTCACCGTGTACGTGAAGTCGACCGCGACGGGAACGATGCGCAGCGTCACGGTCTTGACCGCGGAAGGCTGACCCCCTTCGGGGTCGTAGACGCGGTACTGGAACGTCCACGTGCCCAGGGTGTCCGTCTGCGCGGCATACAGGAACGCGGTGCCGCGCTTGTAGTTGGCCATGTTGATGTTGCTGACGCCCTGCGGGCCGTTGATCTTCATCTGGCCCTGGTTCACCGACATCGAGACCACCTCGAAGAGGTAGCCCGCGGGGTTGCCCGTGGCGCCCAGCATGTTGATGTCGAAGTCCGTGCTCGTCATGGTCGCCGGCACGTTGGCCACGAAGTCGGCGACGAGCGGCGCGGCGTAGGACGTGACGACGACCGTCACCACCGCCTGGGTGCTCTCGGACGCGCTGTCCGTGAAGTGGTAGCGGAACGTGTAGGTGCCGATGGCCGGCGCCGTGAACTCGACCGTCCGGCCGTCGACGCCGACGGCCGCGGTCGCGCCCGTGGGCGCGACGTCGATCACCGCTCGGACCGGCGACCCCTGGTCGTTGTCCAGCACGGGGATCGTCACCGTCTGGTTGCGGATCGCGGACGCCGAGTCGGCGACGGCCTTGCCGGTCACCGTCACGCTGACCGTGGCCGGCTCGGACATGTGCCCCGCCTGGTCGCGCAGCTGGTAGGTGAACGTCGCGACGCCGGAGGCGTTGAGGGGAGCCGTGTAGCGCAGCACCCCGCTCGTCGCGGCGTTCCCGACGGAACCGAAGCTCACCGCGGAGACGTTGACGACCGGGTTGCTCGTCACGGGGCCGATGATGTCGTTGAGCAGGACCGCGATGTCGACGGACTCGCCCACGGCGACCGTGGCCATGTCGTCGACCGCGATGGGGCGCGTGGTGTTGTTCCAGACGATGTCGTCGCTCGGGTCGACCAGCGACTGCGCCTCGTACGAGCACACGTCGCCGCCGCAGCTGCCGGCGACGTCGGGCCACGTCACGAGGACCATGACGCGTACGAGCTGCACCATGTTCGCCGGGACGGTCGCGGGCGGGGTGCTGCCGCCGAGGCGCGTGCAGTCCTGCGAGGCCGTCGCGCCGGTCGGGCGGTAGCACGTGCCCAGCAGGATGGTCGACGAGTACTCGATGCCGTCCAGGTGCGTGGTCCGCGTGATCGGCACGGCAGGCTTCTTGCCGACCGTCGGGACGGGGTCCCAGGCGGGGTACGTCTGGTCGAGGCCGGCGAGCCCGGCGGCCTGGGCGACGGTCCACGCGGCGGTCACGTCGGCCTCCGTGCGGTCGAGCAGCAGGCCGGAGAACGTGTGCGTGCCCTTGGTGAGGACCTTCGCGCTCACCGCGAACGCGTCCTCCATCGACTCGTTCGCGACCGTCACGGCCGACTGCGAGCGCGACTGGTGGGTGACCGAGCGCGACCCGTTGACGAAGAAGTAGAGCGCGGCGGCGGCGATGACGCCGACGAGCGAGATCGCGACGACGACCTCGACGAGCGTGAAGCCATCGTCGGTGGGTCGCGGGCGGGGGCGAACAACGCTCACGTCACACTCCTCGGGTGTCGGGACCTGCTCTGTGTGCTGGACAAACCGAGCGGTCGCCGGGGAAGCGAAGTGTCTCCCCCGGCGACCGCCGTCACGCGAATGACGTCAGTCGGCCGTCGACGTCACGGTGAACCCGGTGACATCCTCACCGGGCTCACTCTGCAGCCCGCCCGCAGCCGACTCGTAGATCCACGCCTCGTCCGAGTCGAGGCTCGAGGGCTGTGCGCCGGTCGCGCGGGTGGCCGCGATCGTGTACGACGCGCCGCCGGTCGCGACCGCGACCTTCAGCACGTTGCCGGGGGACAGCGCCACGGCACCGAGCTCGGTCTCGTTGGCCGGGTAGCCGTTCTTCTGCGTGAGGTACGTCTCCATCGCGGTGGCGACCGTGCGCAGGTCGGACTTCATCGACGCGTCGACCGCGCTCTTGCGCTGGTTGAGGAACACCGGGATCGCGATGGCCGCGAGGATGCCGATGATGATGACGACGACCAGGAGCTCGATGAGCGTGAAGCCCTGCTCCCCGTCCTTCTTGTTGAGCGCCTTGCTGATGCGAGCGATCATGCTCGTCCCCATTCAGGTGTCAGGTTCCAGTGGCAGGTGGTGCCGGCCGCGAGGCCGGTCCCGACTCGTGCTTCGGCGCCTGCGGAGCCCACCTTGACCTCGGCGGACGCGGATCACCCGAGCGGCGGAGCAGGACGTCCCCCGGCGGGCGTTCCCGCCACGAACGGCCCAGTCGACAGGTGAGGGCGTCGCGGACGTGTCCGCGACGCCCTCGGCGCCGGTCAGCCTCACCCGACCGTCGCGTACCTCGTCAGAACGTGACCGCCGCGGCACCGGTGCACCGCGCGTCGTCGATCGCGAGCCCGTCGGCGTCCAGGACCCAGCGCCGGGAGTGGAACGGCCCGTCGTGCCAGCCCCGGACGCACCACACCTCGCCGTCGGGCGCGACCTCGACGACGTTGCCGGGGCTGATGACGATCTCCTCGCGCAGCCGGTCGGCGTCGAGCGCACCGCTGCCGTAGGTCGCCGCGCGCACGGCGATCGCGACCGACCGCAGGTCGGCCTGCACGGTGGTCTCGAACGCGCGCGCGCGTTGCTCGAGGAACACGGGGATCGCGATGGCGGCGAGCACCCCGATGACGACGACCACGACCAGCATCTCGATCAGTGTGAAGCCGTCGTCACCCGGCGCCCGCCGCCGGGTCACTGGATGAGCTCGAAGATCGAGAAGATCGGCATGTACAGCGCGATGATCATGCCGCCGATGATGGACCCGAGCACGACGATCATGAGCGGCTCGATGAGGCTCGTGAGCTGCTCGGTGGTCGCCTCGACCTCCTGGTCGTAGAAGTCCGCGACCTTGCCGAGCATCGTGTCGAGCGCTCCGGTGTCCTCACCGACAGCCATCATCTGCACGACCATCGGCGGGAAGATCGGGTGCTCCGCCAACGGCCCTGCGAGCGACTGACCGGTCCGGACCGAGTCCTGCACGGCCTTCGTCGCGCGTTCGATGACGATGTTGCCGCTGGTCTCGCCCACGATCTCGAGTGCCTGCAGCAGGGGAACGCCCGCGTGCAGCATCGCGCTGAAGTTGCGCGTGAAGCGGGAGATCGCGATCTTCTGGAACAGCTTGCCGAAGACCGGCAGCCGCAGCTTGGCAGGGTCGACCCGCTCGCGCACCGCCCGGTCGTTCTTGTGCCTGGACCACCAGATCGCGAAGACGACGAGCAGCGCCACCAGGGGTCCGATGGCCCACTTCAGCACGCCCGACAGGAACACGAGGAACTGCGTCGGCGCCGGCAGCTGTCCGCCCAGCGAGTTGAACATGTTCTCGAAGATCGGGACGATGAACAGCAGCATCCCGATGACGGCGAGGATCGCGACGCAGAACACGACGACCGGGTAGGTCATCGCGCTCTTCACCTTGCCGCGCAGCTTGAGCTCGGCCTCGAAGTTCGTGGCGACGGAGACGAGGACCTGGTCGAGGAACCCGCCGACCTCACCGGCCTTCACCATGTTGATCATCAGGGGCGGGAACACCTGCGGGTGACGGCCGATCGACGTCGACAGCGCGACACCCGTCTCGACGTCGTTGCGCACCTGCGCGACGATCTTCTGCAGCGCCTTGGACTCGGTCTGCTCGGCGAGGATCGAGAGCGCCCGCAGCAGCGAGAGCCCCGAGTTGATCATCGTGGCGAGCTGGCGGGACATGACGGCGATGTCCTTGAGCGAGATCTTGTCGCTCATGCCCGGGATCTTGATCTCGGAGTTCAGACCGCCGGTGCTGACCTCGCTGATCGAGACCGCGGCCATGCCCATCTCGCGCAGCCGGTTGGCGACGGCCGCCTGGTTCGACGCCTCGACGCGTCCCTTGACGAGCTTGCCGCTGCGGTCCCGGACGGCGTACTCGAACGTCTTGTTCGCCATCAGTACCCACCACCCGCGGCGACCAGTCCGGCGGCACCCTGGGACTGGCCGCCCAACCGGCCGGCCAGCCTGTTGAAGTCCTCGACGTGGTGGCACTTCTCGAGCCCGACCTCGTACGAGATCTTGCCGGTCTTCACCAGGTCGGCCAGGTGCTGGTCCATGGTGTGCATCCCCTGCTGCGCGCCGGCCTGCATCGCCGAGTAGATCTGGTGGGTCTTGCCCTCACGGATGAGGTTGCGGATCGCGGGGGTGGCCACCATGACCTCGGTCGCGACGGCACGTCCGGGCCCGTCGGCCCGCTTGCACAGCGTCTGGCAGACGACACCCTGGATCGCACCCGCGAGCTGCGTGCGGACCTGAGCCTGCTGGCCCGAGGGGAACACGTCGATCACGCGGTCGATCGTCTGGGCCGCGTCCTGCGTGTGCAGGGTCGCGAACACCAGGTGCCCGGTCTCGGCGGCGGTGAGCGCGACCGAGATCGTCTCGAGGTCACGCATCTCACCCACCAGGATGATGTCCGGGTCCTGCCGCAGCACGTGCTTGAGCGCGTTCGCGAACGAGTGGGTGTCCGCGCCGACCTCGCGCTGGTTGATGAGCGACTTCTTGTGCCGGTGGAGGAACGCGATCGGGTCCTCGACCGTCATGATGTGGTCCTCGCGCGTGCGGTTCGCGAGGTCGACGACTGCTGCCAGCGTCGTCGACTTGCCCGAGCCCGTCGGCCCCGTCACGAGCACCAGCCCACGCGGCAGGCCTGCGAACGTCCCGACCACGGGCGGCACGCCGAGAGCCTCGAGCGGCTTGATCTCGTAGGGGATCACGCGGAAGGCGGCCCCGACGGACTCGCGCTGCTGGTACAGGTTCACGCGGAACCGCGCCAGTCCGCGTACCGCGTGCGAGACGTCCAGCTCGAGGTCCTCCTCGAACTTCTCGCGGTGCTTCTGCGAGAGGATCGCGAACAGCGAGCGTCGCAGGATGTCCGGCGTCATCGTGCCGAACTGCTCCATCGGCTTGAGCGACCCGTTGACTCGCGCCATCGGCGCCGCGCCCGACGTCAGGTGGACGTCCGATCCACCGACACGCACGAGCTCGCGCAGCACGTCGTCGATGACGATGTCGCCCTCGTGGCGCTCCGACGCGCCGGTCCGTGTGGCGGGGCGCTGCGCGCCAGCGGACGCCGTGGGGCCCGTCGCCGGCGTCGCAGCCTGCGGTCCGGCGGGAGCGGGGACCACGGGCGCACCGGCGTGCTGCCCGCCCGGCATCGTCGGCGGAGGCACCTGCGGACCGTCGGGCCGCCACGCAGCACCGGACGCCGCCTGCGGCACGGTCGACTGCGACGGGACGGGCGAGTAGGCCGGCTGCGGCCCAGCGGGCCGGTACGGCGGCAGGGGTCGGGTCGGCTCGGCCGCTCGCCCCTGGTAGGAGTCGGTCACGTGGTCCCTCCGTCGTTCCGACGTCGCACCCGCGGCGGCGGGCGGGGCACTCGGTGCCCGTCGTTGTCATCGGTTGTGGTGCGCGGTGACTTGAGCACCCGCGTCGGTCCCGACCCGCGGGAGTGACGACGCCGCGTGCTCACGCGACGACGCGCAGGATCTCCTCGATGGACGTCTGGCCGGCGGCGACCTTGTACCAGCCGTCGTCGCGCAGCGTGGTCATGCCCTGCGCGACCGCGGTGCCGGTGATGTCGGCGGACGAGGAGTGCGCGACCGCGTGCCGCTCGATCTCCTCCGTCACGCGCATGACCTCGTGCAGCGCGAGCCGGCCCTTGTACCCCGTGCGCGAGCACGTGCTGCACCCGGCCGGACGGTAGAGCTCAGGCACGTCCTCGCCCGGCACCCACGGGAACCGCGCCGCCTCCAGCTCGGCCGGCGTCGGGATGTACGCCTCCTTGCACTTGGGGCACAGTCGTCGCGCCAGCCGCTGCGCGACGACGCAGTCGAGCGCCGACCCCACGAGGAACGGCTCGATGCCCATCTCCGTGAGCCGGGTGACCGCGGAAGGTGCGTCGTTCGTGTGCAGCGTCGACAGCACGAGGTGGCCCGTGAGGGCCGCCTCGACCGCGATCTGCGCGGTCTCGTGGTCGCGGATCTCACCCAGCAGGACGACGTCGGGGTCGGAGCGCAGGATCGAGCGCAGCGCCGCGGCGAACGTCAGCCCGGCCTTCGGGTTGACCTGCACCTGGTTGATGCCCGGCAGCCGGTACTCGACCGGGTCCTCGACCGTGATGACGTTGATGTCGGGCTTCGACACCGCGTTGAGCGTCGCGTACAGCGTGGTCGACTTGCCCGAGCCGGTGGGGCCGGTGACGAGGATCATGCCGTACGGCTTGGTGTACGACTCGCGGTACGTCTCGTAGTTGTGGTCGAGGAACGACAGGTCCCGCAGGTCGAGGCTCGCGGTCGAGTTGTCGAGGATGCGCATGACGATCTTCTCGCCCCACACCGTCGGCAGCGTCGCGACTCGCAGGTCGATCTTGCGCCCGTTGTGCACGACCGACATGCGGCCGTCCTGCGGCTTGCGCTTCTCGGCGATGTCGATGTCGCTCATGATCTTCACGCGGCTGATGACGCCGCCGGTGATGTTCTTGGGCGAGCGCTGCGTCTCGTGCAGCACGCCGTCGATGCGGTACCGCACACGCAGGTCGTGCTCGGTCGGCTCGATGTGGATGTCGGACGCCCGGTCGGTGATCGCCTGGGTGACGAGCAGGTTCACGTAGCGGACGATGGGCGCGTCGTCGTCGAGGACGTCGCCCATCTTCGACAGGTCGGTCTCGAGCTCCTGGTGCGACTCCTCGAACGCGTTGGACAGATCCTCCATCTCGTCGTCCGCGCGGCAGAACCGGTCGATCGCGCGCAGCAGGTTCTCGTGCGTCGCGATGACCGAGACGACGGCCATGCCCGAGACCGTGCGCACGTCGTCGACCGCGACGACGTTCCCGGGGTCGGCCGTCGCGAGGACCAGCGCCCCGCTCCGCACCGCGACCGGGAGCACCGAGTACCGGCGGCACAGCGCACCCGGCACCATCGAGACGGCCGCGCGGTCGACCGGGTACTCGTCGAGATCGACGAACTCCATGCCGACCTGGGCGGCGAGGGCGCGCACGAGCTGGGCCTCGGTGAGGATGCCGAGCTCGACGAGCGTCCGCCCGAGGGACGTCCCCATCGCATTCTGCTCGTCGAGCGCGGCCAGCAGCTGCGCCTCCGTGACGAGCCCCTCGTCGAGCAGAACCTCACCGAGCTGCTTCACGCGCGCCTCCTTGGTCCGTGGGCACCAGGCATCGGTACCCACGGAGGAATCGGCACGCAGGGCCCTGGGCTGAAGCGCCGACGCGGACACGTGTCCGGCCGATGCGGTCAGCGCATCGACCGGCCGGTCAGGCCGGGCGACGAGCGGCGGGGGCGAGGGCGTCGACGAGCGCCGCGTCCATCGCGTCGACGGGCGCGACCCGTCCCGTCATGAGCCGCACCTGCTCGACGGCCTGGTGCAGCAGCATGCGCTCACCGCCGACCGCACGTCCGCCGCGGACGGTCCACGCCGCCGACAGCGCCGTGGGTCGCGGGTCGTAGCAGACGTCGAGCAGCACACCGCCGACGTCACCGGGCAGGGCCGCGGCGAGCGGGTCGGCGGCGTGCGCCGGCAGCGTGCTGACGACGACGTCGACGCGTCCGACCTCCCCCGCCGCGTCGTCCAGCCGGCACAGCCGCGGCTCCACGCCCATGCGGTGCGCCGCGCGCAGCAGCCCACCGGCGCGCGCCTGGGACCGCAGGTACACCCGCGGCGTCGCGCAGCCGAGCTGGGCGAGCGCCGCGAGCGTCGACGCCGCGGTGGCACCCGCACCCACGACGGCCGCGGATCGCAGCCCCCCGGTGACGCCGGCCTCGCCCAGTGCGGCGACCAGGCCGTACACGTCCGTGTTGGCGCCCGTCAGCATCCGCCCTGCCCCCGCCCCCTGCGGCAGCACGGTGTTGACCGCACCCACCACCTGCGCGAGCGGCTCGACGTGGTCCAGCAGCGGGATGACCGTCTGCTTGAGCGGCATCGTCAGGCTCAGGCCCGCCCACGTCGCGTCGAGGCCCGCCAGGAAGCCCGGGAGCTGCTCCTCGGTCACGTCGACCGCGTCGTACCGCCAGTCGTCGAGCCCGAGCGCCGCGTACGCGGCGCGGTGCAGGACGGGCGACAAGGAGTGCGCGACGGGGTGCCCGAGCACCGCGGCGCGACGCGCCGACGACGTCACCCCTCCTCCTCCTGCTCCTCCTGCTGCCGCTCCGCCTGCCACTGCCGGTAGAGCGCCCGGTTCTCCTCGTGCTCGTCGTTCGTCGTGGCGAACCGCGTCTCGCCGGTGTCGAGGTTGACGGTCATCCAGAACAGCCAGGTCCCGTCGGCCGGGTTCAGGATCGCGTCGATCGACTTCTCCCCCGGCGACGCGATCGGCGTCGGGGGCAGTCCCACGACACGCTCGAGGTTGTACGGGTTGTCGGACGTCAGCAGCATGTCCCGCGTGAGCTGCGTGCCCGGGATCCCGAGCCCGTAGGCGAGCGAGGCGTCGATCTGCAGCCGCATACCCTTGTCGATCCGGTTCTGGATCGCGCGCGCCATCTTCGGCCGGTCCTCGTCGTGCTTGGCCTCACGCTCCACCAGCGACGCCTTGATGAGGACCGTCGTCCACTGGTCCTGCGGCACACCCTTGGCGGTCAGCAGCTCGACGGTCTTCGCGACCATCTGGCCCAGCATCTGGGTCGCCGTCGTCCCCGGCTCGAACTGGTACGTCGTCGGGAACAGCCAGCCCTCGACGTTGCCGTTCGCCTCCGCCGGCAGACCGATCCCGGCGGTGTCCGCGGCCGCCGCCCTGATGTCGTCCATGCTGACGAGCGTGACCTCGTTGATCTTGTTGAAGATCTGCTCGGCGTTCCACGACTCGGGGATCGTCACCTTCATCGACACGCGGCTCTTGGGGTCGAGCAGCGCGCGCACGGCGTCCTCGGCCTTCATCTCCAGCAGGAGCTGGTACGTGCCCGGCTGGATGAGCGGCGCGTCCTCGTTCGCGGCGAACGCCGTCCGGAACGCGCCCTCCGACGCGACGATCCCCGCCTCGTAGAGGGTCGTGGCCATCGCGGCACCCGAGTCGCCGCTGTTGATCGTGATCGGGTCCGCGCCCGGGCGGCCGGGCCCCGGGTAGTCGGTGATGGCCTTGGTCTGGCTCGCACCGCCGCCGAAGAGCGAGACGCCCATCACGGAGAACACCACGTAACCGGCACCCGCCACGAGCACGAGCGCGACGATCAGCACCGCGATCGACCGGCGTCGGCGCTGCTTGCGCAGCCGCTCCTCACGCTTGCGGCCCGACGCGCGCGAGCGTCGACGCGGCTCGGGCGCCTCAGGGGTCGCCGCGACGCGGTCACCGCCGAACAGGTCGGTCACGCTCTCGTCCGACTTCACCGGGGCCCACCACTCCGTCTGGTTGCTCACCTGCGCGTCACTCCACCGTCGTCGTGCCGTCGCCCGCAACCCCCTCGCGCGCTGGTGCGGAGCGGCGTGGGTCAACGTCGACCCGCTCCCCGGGACGTCGTCCCGTGGACCTCTCCACGTCCAGCGCGTGCTGCAGGATCACCACCGCGGCCGCCTGGTCGACGACCTGCCGGTGGCGGCGTCCGGATCGGCCGGCCGCCTGGAGCGCGTGATGCGCGGTCACCGTGCTCATCCGCTCATCCACGAGCCGGACCTGGACAGGCCCGACCGCGTGCGCCAGTGCGACAGCGTACGCGCGCGCGACCCCCGCGGACGACCCCTCGGCACCGGACAGGTGACGAGGGAGCCCGACGTACACGACTTCCGCACGTCGTTCCCGCGCCTCGTCCGCGATCCGGACGACGTCCGACGCGTTCGACGACGGCTTGCCGGCAGCCCTCGCGAGCGTGTCGACGGGCGTCGCGAGCATGCCGTCGGGGTCGCTCGCCGCGACCCCGACGCGGACCGTCCCGACGTCGACGCCGAGCCGCACGCCCCGCGTCACGTCGTCGACGTCGGTGCCGCCGGGCACGGCGTCAGCCACGGACCGCCGCGACGACGCCGTCGAGCGCGTCGGCCAGACGGGCCGCGTCGGTGCCGCCGCCCTGCGCCACGTCGTCCTTGCCGCCACCGCCGCCGCCGAGCACGCCCGATGCGGTGCGCACCAGCGCACCGGCCCGGTGACCGACCTCGCGTGCCGCGGCGTTGGTCGCCACGACGACGACCGGCCGCCCCTTGGCGACACCCCCGACCGCGACGACGACCGGGGACGACTCCCCCAGCCGGCCGCGCACGTCGAGCGCGAGCGTGCGCAGGTCGTCGGGCGCCGCGACCTCGCCCGCGTCGTGCGCGACGACGCGCGCCGCACCGATCTGCTGGGCGTCCGCGGCGAGCGACCCCGCGGCCGCGAGCACCTGGGCCTGCCGGAGCGCAGCGAGCTGCTTCTCCGACTCCCGCACCCGGGTCAGCAGCGACGACACCCGGTCGCCCAGCTCGTCCGGGCGGGCACCGAGCAGCCCGGAGAGCTGGCTGACGAGGGCGCGCTCCTTGGCCTGGTAGCCGTACGCCGAGTCGCCGACGAGCGCGTCGACGCGACGCACACCGGACCCGATGGACGACTCCCCCAGCAGCGTGACCAGGCCGAGCTCGCCCGAGCGGCGCACGTGCGTGCCGGCGCACAGCTCGCGCGACCAGTCGCCGCCGATCGACACGACACGCACCTCGTTGCCGTACTTCTCGCCGAAGAGCGCCATCGCGCCCAGCGCGCGCGCCTCGTCGATCGCCATCGTGCGGTCGGTGACCTCGAGGTCGTCCTGCAGCCGCTCGTTGACGCGGCCCTCGATCTGCGACAGCGAGGACGCGGGCACGGCCGCACCGGAGCGGAAGTCGAACCGCAGCCGGCTGGGCGCGTTCTCCGAGCCGGCCTGCGTCGCGTTGTCGCCCAGCTCCTCGCGCAGGGCCTTGTGGACCATGTGCGTCGCGGTGTGGGCGCGCGCGATCGCGCGCCGGCGGGCGGTGTCGATCGTCGCGGTCCCGCCGTCGCCCAGCGTGAGCGTGCCGTCGACCAGGCGGCCGTGGTGCACCGACAGGCCCTTGATGGGCGCCTGCACGTCGTCGACCTCGACGATGCCCCCGCCCTCGAGGCTGATCGTGCCGGTGTCGGCGAGCTGACCGCCGGACTCGGCGTAGAACGGCGTGACGTCGAGCACGACCTGCACGTGCGCGGGCGCCGTGGCGGACGGTGCGGGCACCCCGTCGACGAGCAGGCCGACGACCTTCGCGTGCGCGGTCGTGTCGGTGTACCCGACGAACGTCACCGGGCCGCCGGTCTCGCTGCTCAGCGACTGGTGGAGCGCCTGGTACGCGCTCGTGTCGGCGTGACCGGTCTTCTTGGCCAGCGCGTCGGCGCGCGCCCGGTCGCGCTGCGCCTGCATGAGCGTGCGGAACGCCTGCTCGTCGACGCTGACGCCGTGCTCGGACGCCATCTCGAGCGTCAGGTCGATCGGGAAGCCGTACGTGTCGTGCAGCGCGAACGCCTGCTCGCCGGTCAGCACGACGCCGGTGTCCCCCGCGGACGCCTTGGCCCTGGTGACCGCACCCTCGAAGATCGTCGTGCCCGCCGTCAGGGTGCGCAGGAACACGTCCTCCTCGCCGTACGCGACCTGCGCGATGCGGTCGAAGTCGCGCGCGACCTCGGGGTACGACACGGCCATGAGGTCGCGGCTGACGGGCAGCAGCTCGGGCAGCGAGGCCTCCTCGACGCCGAGCAGCCGCATCGAGCGGACCGTGCGCCGCACGAGGCGGCGCAGCACGTACCCGCGGCCCTCGTTGGACGGCGTGACGCCGTCGCCGATGAGCATCAGCGCGGAGCGCACGTGGTCGCCGACGACGCGCAGCCGCACGTCGTCCTCGCCGCCGGCGCCGTAGCGGCGTCCGGTGAGCTCGGACGCGCGCGCGATGACCGGGAACACCTCGTCGGTCTCGTACAGGTTGTTCTTGCCCTGCAGCAGGTACGCGATGCGCTCGAGGCCCGCACCGGTGTCGATGGCCTTGCGGTCGAGCTCACCGAGCAGCGGGTAGTCCTTGCCGCGGCCCTCGCCGCGCAGGAACTGGTCGAAGACGAGGTTCCAGATCTCCAGGTACCGGTCGCCGCCGGGGTCGACGGTGCCACCCACGGCGTCGGGACCGAACTGCGGCCCGCGGTCGTAGTGCCACTCCGCGCACGGACCCGCGGGCCCGGGCTGGCCGGTGTCCCAGAAGATCTCCTCGCGCGTCAGGCGCACGATGTGCCGCGGGTCGACGCCGACGCGCGTGAGCGCGTCCGCCGACTCGGCGTCCTCGTTCCAGATCGTGACCCAGAACCGGTCGCCGTCGAGCCCGAGGCCGCCGGACTCCACCGAGCCCGTGAGGAACTCCCACGCGAGCTCGATGGCGCCCTGCTTGAAGTAGTCGCCGAACGAGAAGTTGCCGAGCATCTGGAAGAACGTGCCGTGCCGCGTGGTCCGGCCGACGTTCTCGATGTCGTTGGTGCGGATGCACTTCTGCGCGTTGGCGACCCGTGGCCAGGGTGCGTCCTGCGTGCCCAGGATGTACGGGATGAACGGCACCATGCCGGCGATCGTGAACAGGATCGACGGGTCCGGGGAGATGAGCGGCACGGACGGCACGATGGCGTGGTCCTTGCTCGCGAAGTAGTCGAGCCAGCGCTGGCGGATCTCGGCGGTGCGCATGTCGTCCTCGTCAGGTGCGGTCCGCCGCCGGGCGGCGGCGGAAGGGTTCGGGTGGGCCGGGCACGGCCCGGGTCGTGCGGGCCGCTCAGAAGAACGGCGCCTGCGCGTCGTCGTCGGGGTCCGAGGTGGGCGCGTCGGCCCACCCGCGGGCGGCGAGGTCGCGTGCGAGGTCGCCGCGGGCAGGACGCCCGAACGTCTCGCGCAGCTCGGCGCGGTGACGGGGTGCGGCCGCGCGCAGGGCGTCGACGTCGACGTCGCCGACGAGCGCCTCGAGCAGCTCGGCCTCGCGCTCCGCGACACCGGTACGGAACTCGTCGCGCGCGGCCCGCAGGGCACGACCCAGCCGGAGCGCACCGTCGACCGCGTCGCCGGACCCGGCGGGGGCGTACTGCTCGACCACCCGACGGCCCTGCCGCACGACGACGACGGTGAGCGCGACGCCGACGCCGACCCAGAACAGCCGCCTCATCGTCGCCCCCCGCCCCCGCGCAGCCCCGCGAGCGCGCGCCGCACGCCGTAGGAGAAGGCGGCGACCTTGAGCAGCGGTGCGCCGACCGTCGCGGTGACCAGCGACGTGAGCGCGGACACGTTCTCGCCGACCTGCGCGGCGGCCGTGGTCACGGTGTCGACCTTGTCGAGCTGCGACGCGGACGACGCGACGACGCGTGCGGTCTCGTCGAGGACGGGCAGCGCGTGGTCGGTGATCTCCTTGACCGAGCTGCGGGTCTCGTCGAGGACGTCGGCGAGCCGCAGGAGCGGGCGCGCGAGGAATCCGACGAGCGCCACGAACGCGACCGCGGCGATGAGTCCCGCGATGTCACCGACCGACACCATGTCGTCCCTCCTCCGTACGTGCGTACCCGTCCGTGACCGGACCTCGTCACCCTACCCGGGCACCCGGGTCCGACGACGCCCGTGTCGCGCGCACCGGACGTGCGAACGCCCCACCGGCACGTGGGCTCCTCCCGGGCACCCGAGCGACTCCATGACGTCCTGGCGACTGCCGTCGCGTTCCTCGACCCGGTCATCCACGGCCTGGACGCACGGGCGGTCTGGGAACCCACGACTCGCCGGTGGACACTCGACTGAGGACCGGGCGCCGCGCGCAGAAGCACGAGCCGCAGACGCACCGTACGCACGCAGCAGGGCGTCGGACAGACCGCGATCCCCGCAGCTCCCCGGGACCGGGGTGCTGCGGGGATCGCGAGAACCGCCGTGGTGCGTGGCGGGGCGTTCGTGGGACGTGGGTCAGCGGGCGTAGAACTCGACGACCAGCTGGACCTCGCACGTCACGGGGATCTCGGCGCGCTTGGGGCGGCGGACCAGCGTGGCGCTGAGCTTCTCGAGCTGGACCTCGAGGTACCCCGGCACGACCGGCAGCACGTCGCGGTGGGCGCCGGCGGCGGCGATCTGGAACGGCACGGTCGCCTGCGACTTGGGCTTGATCTGGATCGTCTGGCCCTCCTTCACGCGGAAGGACGGACGGTCGACGATCTTGCCGTCGACGAGCACGTGACGGTGCGTGACCGTCTGGCGCGCCTGCAGGATGGTGCGGGCGATGCCGGCGCGCAGGACGAGCGCGTCCAGGCGGGTCTCGAGGTCCTCGACGAGGGCCTCACCGGTCAGGCCCGGGGCCTTGCGGGCGTTCTCGTACGCCTTGGCGAGCTGCTTCTCGCGCAGCGCGTACTGGGCACGCAGACGCTGCTTCTCACGCAGCCGGACGGCGTAGTCCGACTCGGTGCGGCGACGGGCACGGCCGTGCTCACCGGGCGGGTAGGGGCGCTTCTCGAAGTGCTTGACGGCCTTGGGCGTCAGGGCCAGGCCGAGCGCGCGGCTCAGGCGGACCTGGCGACGCGAGCGGGTCACGTTGCTCACAGAGGTACTTCCTGTCGTGTCGATGGACGAGCACACCCGCACACCGGACGAGGTCCGGACGGAAGGGGTTCCGGCGGGCGTGGGGCCGACCACGGTGCGGCGTCCTGACCGTCCGGGGACGGTCGGTGCCACGGGCTAGGGCCCCAGGTGCTGCTTGCTGGTGCTGCGCGGCCGTCCGCACGCGGCGGACGACCGGTCGATACTACCCGACGCGCGCCACGCGGCCGACTGCCTGATATCGTTCACTCGAACTGATATCACAGCACGTGGGAGATCCCGATGGCTGCCATCACCGTACGCAACCTCTCCGACGAGACGCATCGAGCCCTCAAGGCCCGCGCTGCCCGCCACGGCCGCAGCACCGAGGGCGAGGTACGCGCCATCCTCGACGCCGCCGTGGAGCCCGCCGGGCGGGTGCGCCTCGGCTCGCTGCTCGCGGACATCGGCGCCGACGTCGGCGGCGTCGACCTCGACGTCACACGTTCCACGGAGCCCCACGAGCCGCTCGACCTCACGTGATCGTCCTCGACACGAACGTCGTGTCCGAACCGATGCGCTCCGTGCCGTCGCCGCACGTGATCGCGTGGTTGGACGCCCAGCACGTCGAGACCCTCTACCTGACGACCGTGACCCTCGCCGAGCTCCGTTACGGCATCGCGGCGCTCCCCGCCGGGCGTCGTCGCACGCAGCTGCACCAGCGGCTCGAGGACGAGACGCTGCCCCTCTTCGCGGGGCGGATCCTGCCGTTCGACGAGGGTTCCAGCCGCTCCTACGCGACGCTCCAGGCCACCGCCAGGGGCAACGGCCGCACGGTGGGGGTCATGGACGGGATGATCGCCGCGGTGTGCGCGGCGCGCGGGCACGCGATCGCGACGCGCAACGTGCGCGACTTCGCCCAGGCAGGCATCGACGTCGTCAACCCGTGGGAGGCGCAGGCCCGGTGACCACACCGGCGCCGCCGGTCCAGCACTCGCCGACCCTGTGCTACCTGCCGGGCGGTGCTACCTGCCGGGCGTCCCCGGCCCGTCCGACGCGTCGAGGATCGAGCGGATGCGCGCCAGGCGCTCCCCCACCGACCGCTCGAACCCGCGGTCCGACGGCTCGTAGTAGCGCGTGCCGACGAGGTCGTCCGGCAGGTGCTGCTGCGACGCGACGGCGTGCGGCTCGTCGTGCGCGTACCGGTACCCCTTGCCGTGCCCCAGGCCCCCGGCGCCCGCGTAGTGCGCGTCGCGCAGGTGCGGTGGGACGGTGCCGATGCGGCCGGCCCGCACGTCCGCGAGCGCGCGGTCGATGCCGAGGTAGGCGGCGTTCGACTTGGGCGCGGTGGCCAGGTGCACCACGGCCTCGGCGAGGATGATCCGGGCCTCGGGCATGCCGATGAGCGCGACGGCCTGCGCGGCGGCGACGGCGGTCTGCAGCGCGCTGGGGTCGGCCATGCCGACGTCCTCGGCGGCGGCGATGACGATGCGTCGGGCGATGAACCGGGGGTCCTCCCCCGCGGCGACCATGCGGGCGAGGTAGTGCAGCGAGGCGTCGACGTCGGAGCCGCGCATCGACTTGATGAACGCGCTGATGACGTCGTAGTGCTGGTCGCCGTCGCGGTCGTACCGCACGGCGGCGACGTCGATCGCGCGCTCGACGGTCGCGAGGTCGACCGTGGCCGGTGCCGCGTCGGCGGCGCCGTGGTCGGCCAGGGCGGCCCCGGCGGCGGCCTCGAGGATCGTCAGCGCCTTGCGGGCGTCGCCGCCGGCCAGCCGCAGCAGGTGGTCCAGCGCGTCGTCGTCGAGCGTGACCGAGCCGGCGAGCCCGCGCTCGTCGGCGACGGCGCGCTGCACGAGCGTGCGTACGTCGTCGGTCGTCAGGGGTTGCAGCGTCAGGAGCAGCGAGCGCGACAGCAGCGGGGAGTTGACGGAGAAGGACGGGTTCTCGGTGGTCGCGGCGACGAGCGTGACCCAGCGGTTCTCGACGCTGGGGAGCAGGGCGTCCTGCTGGGCCTTGGTGAAGCGGTGCACCTCGTCGATGAACAGCACGGTCTCGGAGCCGTCGGCCGCGAGCCGGCGGCGTGCGTCGTCGACGACCGCGCGCACGTCCTTGACGCCGGCGGTGACGGCCGACAGCTCGACGAAGCGGCGGCCGGACGTGGCGGCGACGAGGTACGCGAGCGTGGTCTTGCCGGTGCCCGGGGGGCCCCACAGGACCACCGAGGTCGGTGCGGCGCGGCGTGTGGCGTCGTCCGCGGGCTCGACGAGGCGACGCAGCGGCGAGCCGGGCACGAGCAGGTGCGCCTGCCCCGCGACCTCGGCGAGGGTGCGCGGGCGCATGCGCACCGCGAGCGGGGCGCCTGCACCGGGTGCGGGCAGCCCCTGCGCGGTCGAGGTGACCGCGTCGAACAGGTCCATGCCCGCGAGCCTACGCACCGCCGGTGACGTCCCCCGGACGGGTCACGGGGACCTCCGACCTCCTGGGGCTCGGCCGTGACGTGCGCGAGGGCCCGCCGACCTGCGAGCATGACCCGCGTGTTCGCACGCCTGGGTCGCACGGTCGCCCACCATCCGCGCCTGACGGTCGTCGTCTGGCTGGTGCTCACGGTCGTCGGGTACTCGCTGGCGGTCCAGGGCCTGCACGGCGAGAACCTGTTCGAGCGGGTCTCCACGGGCGTGCCCGACGTGCCGGGCGCCGAGTCGACGCGGGGGCAGCAGATCCTCGCCGACCAGCGCGTCACCGGGCCCAGCGTGAACCTCGTGCTGTCGGGGCTCGACCCCGCCGGTCCCGAGGTCGGGCCGGCGCTCGAGGCGGCGCGCGCGGACCTCGCGCAGGTCGAGGGCGTGGCGTCGGTCATCGACCCGCTGGTGCTGCCCGGTGGTGTCGAGAACCCCGCGGCGGCGCCGTTGCTCGCGCAGGACGGTGAGGGGTTCCTCGTCGTGGTCGAGCTGGAGCCGGACCTCGGGAGCGACGTGCAGGCGCGCGCGCTCGACGACGTCGAGCAGCGGCTGCGGGAGATCCCCGGCGAGCTCGCGGCGGTCGCCCCGGACGTGCGTGGGATCGTGGGTGCCGAGCACCTCATCGTCGACGAGATCACGCGGCAGATCGAGGAGGACCTGCGCACGGGTGAGGTCGTCGCGCTGCCGGTCGCGCTGCTCATCATGGTCGTCGTGTTCGGCGGGTTCCTCGCGGCCGCGATGCCGATGGCGGGCGCGCTCGCGTCGATCGCCGGGGGCCTGGGGTCGCTGCTCGCGCTCACGTACGTGATGGACGTGGACGCGTCGGTCGTCAACGTGGTCACGGTGCTCGGGCTGGGTCTGTCGATCGACTACGGCCTGCTGATCGTGTCCCGGTTCCGCGAGGAGCTGCACCGGCTCGTCAACGCGGACGGCGGCGCGGCGAGCCGGCGGCGTCGGGGCGACGGTCCGGTCGTCGCGGCGATCGAGCGGACGATGGCGACCGCGGGTCGCACCGTGGTGTTCTCCGCGGTGACGGTGGCCGTGTCGATCGCGGGGCTGCTGGCCTTCCGGCCCGACATCCTGCGGGCGATCGGCGCGGGCGGTGTGGCCGTCGTGCTGGTCGCGGTCGCGACGGCCGTCACGCTCGTCCCCGCGCTGCTGACCATGACGGGCCGTCGCCTGGCACGTCCGGGTCTCGTGGGCCGTCTGCCCGGCCTGCGGCGTGCGTCGGACGTGCAGCACGAGGAGGGCGCGTTCTCGTCGCTCGCCGCGCGGGTGCAGCGCCACCCGTGGTGGGTGATGCTCGGCTCCGTCGCGCTGCTGGCCCTGCTCGCGGCACCGGCGACGCGCATGGAGCTGCGGATCAGCGGCCTCGAGCTGCTCCCGACCGGGACGACGCAGCGCGAGTACGTGTCCGACCTCGAGGAGAACTACCCCGCGGCGGCGTCGCCGACCGTCACGGTCGTCGTCGCGTCGTCGCTCGCCGACGCGACCGCGTGGGCGGCCGAGCTCGAGGACCTGCCCGGTGTCACGTCGGTCGACGCGCCGTCCGCCCTCGGCGCGTACGTCGTCGTCGGCGTGCGGGCCGACACGACGGACCCGGGCGGTCCGGTCGCCGCCGGCGTCGTGCGCGAGGTCCGCGCGCTCGACGCGCCGTTCGAGCGGTGGGTCGTCGGGCAGGCCGCGGCGCAGATCGACTTCACCGACGCGCTCGTCGCGCGCGCGCCGCTCGCGCTGGGGATCGTCGGGGTCGCGACGCTGCTGCTGCTGTTCCTCATGACCGGGTCCGTCGTGATCCCCGTCAAGGCGCTGCTCACCAACGCGCTGTCGATCGTGGCGTCCCTCGGGGTGCTGGTGTGGGTGTTCCAGGACGGGAACCTCGAGGGGCTGCTCGGGTTCACGTCGACCGGGGGCATCGAGACGTACGTGCTGGCTCTCGTCGTGGCGTTCGCGTTCGGCCTGGCGATGGACTACGAGGTCTTCCTGCTCTCGCGCGTCAAGGAGCTGCACGACGAGGGCCTGCCGACCGACGCCGCCGTGCGGCTGGGCCTGCAGCGTTCGGGACGGATCATCACGTCGGCCGCCGCGATCATCATCGTCGTGTTCGCGGGCTTCGTCGCCGGTGACCTCCTCGTCATCAAGGAGGTCGGGTTCGCGCTCGCGTTCGCGGTGCTCATCGACGCGACGCTCGTCCGCCTGTTCCTCGTGCCCGCCACGATGACGGTGCTCAACCGTGCGAACTGGTGGGCGCCGCGGCCGCTGCGGCGGGTGTACGAGCGTTTCGCGATCCTGCACTGACCCGATCTCGCACTGACCCACTGCGTCACCCTCCCGGCCCTCGCGGTCGCCGCCCGCCGCGGGGTACCCAGGAACATGCGCGACCTGCCTGTGTCGAGGATCGTCCCGACGGACCCCGCGACCTACCGACGTCTGCGGTGGCGGGCGCGGGCGTGGACGGCCGTCGCCGGTGCCGTGCTCACGGTCGTGGTCACGGAGATCGCGATCCGTGTGACGTCCGGGGAGGAGTCGCGGCACGCGTCGGCCGCGTGGGTCTTCTTCCAAGGTGGCCTGCTGCTGGCCGGGCTCGCCCCTGTGGTGTGGTTCCAGTGGCGGCGCTCGTACCGCGCGCGACCGCAGCGCCTGTCGGTGGACGACGCGCGAGGGACGTGGCTCGGTGTGCCCGAGCTCGACGCCCCGTCCGCCACGCACCTGTCGCTGGGGCCGGGCGCCGACCCGCCGCGCCGCTGGTAGCCCGGCCGACCCGCGTCACGGCCCATCGGTCACGCGGTCGACCACCGGCGGCTCCGGCCCGTCGGCGGGCAGGAGCCGGCGACGCGCGCGAACCTGGGCGTGGGACGCGACGCCGGGGGTGGCCGGGAGATGGAGTGGTTCGACGCCGAGGGGTACGCGGTCGCGCGGCAGGTCGTGCAGCGCGGCGTCGCGGCGGTGTACGTCGTGGCGTTCGTCGCGGTGCTGCACCAGTTCCGCCCGCTGCTGGGCGAGCGCGGGCTGCTGCCCGTCCCGGCGTACACGGCTCGGGTCTCCTTCCGCAGCAGGCCGAGCCTGTTCCACCGGTGGTACTCGGACCGGCTCGTCGTCGTCGTGGGCGGGGTCGGGGTGGCCGTGGCCCTGGCCCTGGTCGCCGGGCTGCCGCAGCAGGGTCCCCCGTGGCTGCCGATGGCGGCCTTCGGCCTGCTGTGGGCGCTGTACCTGTCGGTCGTCAACGTGGGGCAGGTGTTCTACGGGTTCGGGTGGGAGTCGCTGCTGCTCGAGGCGGGGTTCCTCGTCGCGTTCCTCGGCTCCGACGAGGTCGCCCCGCCGCTGACCGTCCTCGTGCTGCTGTGGTGGCTCGTCCTGCGTCTCGAGCTCGGGGCCGGCCTGATCAAGATGCGCGGCGACCGCGCCTGGCGGGACCTGACCGCGCTGTACCACCACCACGAGACGCAGCCGATGCCGGGGCCCCTCAGCCGGCTGTTCCACCTGCTGCCGCGCCCGCTGCACAGGGTCGAGGTGCTCGCGAACCACGTGACGCAGCTCGTCGTGCCGTTCGGGCTGCTCGTGCCGGGGCCCGTGGCGTCGACGGCCGCGGGGGTCGTCGTCCTGACGCAGCTGTGGCTCGTGCTGTCGGGCAACTTCGCGTGGCTCAACTGGCTGACGGTCGTGCTCGCGTGCTCTGCGGTCGACGACGCGGCGTGGCGGTGGGTGCTCGGTCCCGTGGGCGTGGACGTGACCCCCGGCGCACCGCCGGGCGGTCCCCCGTCGTGGTACGTCGTCGTCGTGCTGGCCGTCTGCGCGTTGTGCGTGTGGCTGAGCCGCCACCCCCTGCGCAACCTGCTCTCGCACCGCCAGGCGATGAACGCGTCGTTCAACGCCTGGCACCTGGTCAACGCGTACGGCGCGTTCGGCTCGATCACCCGCCGGCGCACCGAGGTCGTCGTCGAGGGGACCTCCGACCCCGACCCCGCGTCGGCCACGTGGCTCGAGTACGGGTTCCGCGGCAAGCCCACCGACCTCCGCCGCCTGCCACGGCAGGTCGCGCCGTACCACCTGCGCCTGGACTGGGGCATGTGGTTCCTCGCGCTCGGCTCGTCGTCCCAGCTGCGCTGGTTCGTGCCGTTCCTCGGCAGGCTGCTCGAGGCCGACCGCCCGACGCTGGGGCTGCTGGCGCACGACCCGTTCGACGGCGAGCCGCCGCGCTGGGTGCGCGCGCACCTCTACCGCTACCGGTTCACCACGCACGCCGAGCGGCGCGCGACCGGGCAGCGGTGGGTGCGCGAGGACGACGGCCTGCTGGTGGGTGCGACGGACCGCGCCCGGATCGCCCGCCTGCGGTGACCCGGCTCGTGCACCGTCGGCACGCGACGAGCGACAGCCCTCGTCCACGTCCACCGGCGGACGCTCAGCGCCGCCGGTGGACGGGCCAGGGGCCCGCTGCTCACGACTGCGCGGGCGCCTTCGCGGCCGCGTCCGGCGTCGGCTTGTCCGGCTTCGGCTTGGTGTCGACGCCGGTCTCGCGCCGCTGCTCGGGCGAGATCGGCGCCGGTGCGCCGGTCAGCGGGTCGTACCCGCCACCCGACTTGGGGAACGCGATGACCTCGCGGATCGAGTCGGAGCGCGTGAGCAGGGTGACGATGCGGTCCCAGCCGAACGCGATGCCGCCGTGCGGCGGTGCACCGAACGCGAACGCGTCGAGCAGGAAGCCGAACTTCTCCTGCGCCTCCTGCGGTCCGATGCCCATGACCTCGAACACGCGCTGCTGCACGTCGCGACGGTGGATACGGATCGACCCGCCGCCGATCTCGTTGCCGTTGCAGACGATGTCGTACGCGTACGCGAGAGCAGCCCCGGGGTCCTCCTCGAAGCGGTCGACCCACTCGGGGGTCGGCGACGTGAAGGCGTGGTGCACGGCCGTCCACGCACCCTCGCCGACCGCGACGTCGTCGTCCTCGCCCGTGGGCTTGAACAGCGGGGCGTCGACGACCCACACGAACGACCACGCGTCCTCGTCGACCAGGCCGCCGCGGCGGCCGATCTCGAGCCGCGCGGCGCCGAGCAGCGCGCGCGCCTCGGTGACCTTGCCGGCCGCGAAGAACACCGCGTCACCCGGCTCGGCGCCGACGGCCGCCGCGAGGCCCGCGCGCTCGGTGTCGGTGATGTTCTTGGCGACGGGGCCGCCGAGCTCACCGTCCTCCCCGACCGTGACGTACGCCAGGCCCCTCGCGCCGCGCTGCTTGGCCCACTCCTGCCACGCGTCGAAGCCGCGCCGCGGTGTGCTCGCACCGCCGGGCTGGACCACCGCGCCCACGTACGGCGCCTGGAACACCCGGAACGGGGTCTCGGCGAAGTAGGACGTGAGGTCGGTGAGCTCGAGCCCGAAGCGCAGGTCGGGCTTGTCGGTGCCGTACCGGCGCATCGCGTCGGCGTACGTCATGCGCGGGATCGGCGTCGGGATCGTGTACCCGATGAGGTCCCACAGCGACGTCAGGACCGCCTCGGCGAGCTCGATGACGTCGTCCTGGTCGACGAAGCTCGCCTCGACGTCGAGCTGCGTGAACTCCGGCTGCCGGTCGGCACGGAAGTCCTCGTCGCGGTAGCAGCGGGCGATCTGGTAGTACCGCTCGAGGCCGCCGACCATGAGCAGCTGCTTGAACAGCTGCGGGGACTGCGGCAGCGCGTACCAGCTGCCGGGCGCGAGTCGTGCCGGCACGACGAAGTCGCGGGCGCCCTCGGGCGTCGAGCGCGTGAGGGTCGGGGTCTCGACCTCGACGAAGCCGCGCTCGTCGAGCACGGCGCGCGCGGCGCGGCTGACCTGGGCGCGCAGGCGCAGCGCGCGCGCCGGCGCGGGGCGACGCAGGTCGAGGTAGCGGTAGCGCAGGCGCGCCTCCTCGCCGACCTGCTCGTCGACCGACGCGGACACCTGGAACGGCAGCGGAGCCGACTCGTTGAGCACGACGACCTCGTGCGCGACGACCTCGACCTCACCGGTCGCGAGGTTCGGGTTCTCGTTGCCCTCGGGGCGCCGGCCGACCTCGCCGGTCACCTGCAGCACGTACTCGGCACGCAGCCCGTGCGCGACGGCCTCGTCGCGGATCACGACCTGCGCGATGCCCGACGCGTCCCGCAGGTCGACGAACGCGACCCCGCCGTGATCGCGACGCCGGTCCACCCAGCCCGTGAGGGTGACGGTGGTGCCGATGTGCTCGGCCCGCAGCGAGCCGGCGGTGTGGGTGCGCAGCACGGAAGGTCCTTCAGGTCGGGGATCCGCGCCCGGGTGGGCGTCCCCCCGATCATAGGTGCGTCGGCCGTGCCGGCCCACGCGCATTCCGCTGCCGTCGGACGTCCCGGCGTGCGCTGCGTCGCGACCTCGGTCGCGACGTTCAGAAGAGGGCAGGCTGCAGCTGCGCGGCTGCCTGGTGCGCGTCGCCGGCGCCGCGGCTCCACCGCACCCCGCCGTCGTCGTCCGCCGCTGCCCGGTGCAGGCCGTGCTTCACCAGCAGCGGCCGGACGCGCGCCTCGAGCCACGCCCGGTAGTCGGCGTGCACGTACGACCCGCCGCGGTACACGCGCCCGTACGCCGCCAGGAGGTCCGGTCGCTCGCGCGCCAGCCAGGCGAGGAACCACTCGCGGGCGCCGGGACGCAGGTGCAGCGCCATCACGGTCGCGCGCTGCGCACCCGCGTCCGCGACCGCACCCAGCAGCCGGTCGAGGTGGTCGGTCGAGTCCGTGAGCCACGGCAGCACGGGGGCGACCATGACGTGCACCGGCAGCCCGGCGTCCCGGATCGCGCGCACCAGCGACAGCCGCGCCCGTGCGGTCGGCGTACCGGGCTCGAGCCGCTGCTGCAGGTCGTCGTCGAGGACCGCGATCGACACCGCGAGCGACACCGGCACGTCCCGCGCGGCGTCGGCCAGCAGCGGCAGGTCGCGGCGCAGCAGCGTGCCCTTGGTGAGCACCGACAGCGGTGTCCCCGAGCCCGCGAGCGCCTCGATGATCCCGGGCATCAGCGCGTAGCGCCCCTCGGCCCGCTGGTACGGGTCGGTGTTGGTGCCGAGCGCGACGTGCTCGCGGCGCCACGACGGGCGTGCGACCTCCGCCCGCAGCACCTCGGCGACGTTCGTCTTCACGACGATCTGCGTGTCGAAGTCCTTGCCCGCGTCCAGGTCGAGGTAGCGATGCGTGCTGCGGGCGAAGCAGTTGTGCGCGATCACGCCGTTCGCGACGAAGTCCGCCGTACCGGTGGTGATGTCGAGCAGCGGGACCGGCGCGCCCAGCGGTTCGATCTCGACGACTCGGAGGTCCGCGGTGCTCTCGACCGCACGCCCGACGATCTGGAGCCTGCGCGTGATGGCCGGCTGCACCGCGGCGAGGAGGCGACCGACCGCAGGCCCACCACCTCGAAGCCGGACGGTCTGGACTCCGACCGCGTTCGGGCCCTCGCGCACGGTACCGAGACCGAGCGAGGCGAACGCGGCGTCGACCGCGGCCCCGTCGGACTCGTCCTTGTCGCTGATGCGGACCACGCCGCGCGAACAGCTCCCCTCCGCGTCGAACGCACCGGAGAGGAAACCCGCCTGCCACGCACCAGAGCGACCGTCGGGGGTCGCCACCAGCTCGAGTACCCGTTCGACGTGGGCAGCTCGCGACGTGTGGATCGCTTCGAGGGCGCGCCGGGTGGGGGTAGCCTCTGCGAACGATCGCCGATGGGTCGTGACCCCGGAGTGCTCGAGGTAGACGCGCGACTCGTCCTGGCGTTCCCAGTCGTCCCACGCAGGGTCGTGGACGCCGCGGCCGAGACCCATCAGCGCGTCGTCCCGCGTCAGGTGCGGCCGTTGCGGCGCTCCGTGGAGCGGCCCGGTGACGTGCTTCCACCCTCGCTCGGTCAGGAAGCGGTGGTCGCCGCTCGCGACGAGCTCCGTCCCGTCCGCCAACCGGAGCCGGTACGCGGGCTTGACCGACTCGGTGCGCGCGAGCACCTCGGTGGCCGCATACCGCCGGTAGCGGCCGACGAGGCGCGTGCCAACGACCTGGTCTCCGACACGGACGGCAGCGAGCGGCCGCTGACTCCCGTCCGCCATGAGGACCGACGTGCCGGGGTCGAGGCAGTAGGTGCACGAGTGGAGACAGCCGCGCATCGGGTTGACGGTCCAGCGGAACGGGACGGCCGACGCGTCCGGGACGCGGTTGAGGGCGGTACGCGACAGGACCTCGTGGAACGTGACGCCCGCGAAGTCCGGGGTGCGCACGCTGCGCACGAGACCGGGCAGAGCGCGCAGGTCGAGACCCGGCAGGGCGTCACCCTGCGCTGCGTCGACCTTCTGCCCGTCCCACCTCACCGCCCGATTCGAACACGTGTTCGATCTGTGGTCAAGGTGCTCGACCGGCGCGTCGGCCGGTGGCGGTTCAGCCCGCGGCGACCACGCGGGGCCAGAGGTCCGCGGCAGGCGGCGTCCACGTCGCGGCGTCCGCGGGCGTCTGCTCCCCCGAGCGGATGTCCTTGACCTCGTCGTGCGCGGGAGCGCCGTCGGGCGTCTGGTCGCCGACGAACCACACGAACGGGATGCCGCGGCGGTCGGCGTGCCGGATCTGCTTGCCGAACTTCGCGGCGCTCGGCGCGACCTCGGTGGGCACACCGCGGGCACGCAGCGCGGCCGCGACGGCGTCGGACGCGGGCCGCCGCTCCTCGGACGTGACGGCGACCAGCACCGCGGTCGGCACCGACCGGGTCGCACGGACCAGCCCCGCGGACAGCAGCCGCGACACGAGCCGCGACACGCCGATCGACAGCCCGACGCCCGGGTACGTCGTGGCACCGTCCGACGCGAGCGTGTCGTAGCGGCCGCCCGAGCAGATGGACCCGAGGTCCTCGTGCCCGACGAGCACCGTCTCGTAGACCGAACCGGTGTAGTAGTCGAGGCCGCGGGCGATCTTGAGGTCCGCGACGAGGACGCCGGGCGCGCGCTCGGCCGCGGCCGTCACGAGCGCACCGAGCTCCGCCAGCCCTTCCTCGAGCAGGTCGGTCGCCGCGCCGTGCCGGGCCGCGAGCTCACGGACCCGGTCGACGACCGAGGCGTCCTCGCCGCTGACGGCCGCGAGCTCGAGGCACGCCGCAGCCTGCGCGGGAGTCGCGCCGGCCTCGGCGACGAGCAGGTCGGCGACGGCGTCGGGCCCCACCTTGTCGAGCTTGTCGATGCCGCGCAGCACGGCCTCGACGTCGTCGAGCCCCAGACCGCGGTAGAAGCCCTCGGCGACCTTGCGGTTGTTCACCAGGATGCGCACGGGCGGCACGCCGAGGTCCCGCAGCGCACCGAGGGCGTCGGCCATGACCAGCGGCAGCTCGACCTCGTAGTGGTACGGCAGCGTCCCGGCGCCGACGACGTCGATGTCGGCCTGCGCGAACTCGCGGAACCGACCGTCCTGCGGGCGCTCGCCGCGCCAGACCTTCTGGATCTGGTAGCGGCGGAACGGGAACGCCAGGTGACCGGCGTTCTCGAGCACGTACCGCGCGAACGGCACGGTCAGGTCGAAGTGCAGACCGAGCTGGGCGGTGCGGTCGGCCCGATCGGGCGCCGTGCCGGGGTCCTCCTGCAGACGCCGCAGCACGTAGACCTCCTTGGAGGTCTCCCCCTTGCGCAGCAGCTGGTCGAGCGGCTCGACGGCCCGCGTCTCGATCCCCGCGAAGCCGTGCAGCTCGAACGTGCGGCGCAGGACGTCGAGCACGTGCTGCTCGACGATGCGCCCGTCGGGCAGCCACTCGGGGAATCCGGACAGGGGCGTAGGACGTGCCATGGCCCCGATGATCCCAGACCCGCACCCGCGGGCCGCACGCGCGTCCACGGCGCGAACGGGCGCGGTGGGTGGTCTCGGTGCGGTGGGGCGTCAGCGCCCCCGCGGCAGGTACGGGTTGGTCGCGAGCTCGGTGGCCACGTCGGTGGCCGGGCCGTGCCCGGGCAGCACGCGCGACCCTGCCGGCAGGCTCGACACGACGTCGCGCAGCGTCGCCTGCATCGCCGCCGGGTCGCCACCGGGCAGGTCGGTGCGCCCGATGCTGCCGGCGAACAGCACGTCACCCGACAGCACGACCGGGTCCGGGTCACCCGCGTCGACCAGGTACAGCGTGGAGCCCTCGGTGTGCCCGGGCGCGTGCCGCGCCAGCACCCGGACACCTCCCAGGTCGAGCTCGACGTCACCCGTCCGGCCGTCGTCGGCGGTGCCGAACGGCTCGACACGTCCGGGCGCGCGCCAGCCCGCGACGTCGACGCCCGCCGCACGCAGCGCCTGTGCGAGCGGACCGGCCGGGTCGTGGCGCGGGTCGAGCACGCCCAGCGTGCCGAACGGGTCGTCGAGCCGGTACGCGTCGGCCGCGTGCAGCAGCACCGGCACGTCGAGGTCCCGCGAGAGCGCCGGCGCGTCCCACGTGTGGTCCGCGTGGCCGTGCGTCACGAGCACCGCCCGCGGGCGCAGGCCGTGCGCCGCGACGAGCGTGCGGACCTGCTCCCCCGCGCCCGCGCCCGGGTCGACGACGACGCACGCGCCGTCGTCCCCGACGAGGACCGAGCACCGGGCGGCGAAGACGGGCGCGACGACCGTGAGGATCTGCATGCAGGGCACGCTAGACGACCCGGTGCGCGGCCGGTGGGCACGCACGTGCGCCCGCAGGTGCACGCCGCGCCCGGACGTGCGCGACGACGCCCCGGCCTTGCCTAGACTGTCCGGGGTCCGGCACGTGTCCGGTGTGGGGTGGCAGATCTGACGGCGGCGGTGCGGCGGCGGTACGGCGCGTCGCGTCGCCGGCACGACGAGACGAGGAGAGCGGTGTCTTCGAAGCGCGAGCGCGAGCACGAGCGCCGTCGGTACGAGAAGCAGCATGCACGCCAGCTGCAGGCGCAGCACGCGCGGCAGCACCGCACGCGCGTCGTCGCCGTGGGTGTCGTGGCCGTGCTCGCGCTCGGTGTCGGCGCCGTCGCCGTCGCGAACCTCGTGCGCGACGGGAACGCCCCGACCGCGGCACCGACCGACACCGCGCCCCCCGACACCGCGCCCCCGGCCACGTACCCGCCGCGCACCGGCAACGACGGCGTGACGCCCGACGCGTCGGCCGCCGAGGACCGCACGTGGGACGGCACGCTCACGACATCCGCCGGCGAGATCGGCATCGAGCTCGACGGCGCCGCCGCGCCGCAGGCCGTGGCGAACTTCGTGACGCTCGCCGCCGAGGGGTACTTCGACGGCACCGTCTGCCACCGGCTCGTCACGCAGGGCATCCACGTCCTGCAGTGCGGCGACCCGACGGCGACCGGCACCGGCGGGCCCGGCTACTCGTGGGGCCCGGTCGAGAACGCCCCCGGCGACGACGTCTACCCCGCCGGGACCATCGCGATGGCCCGCGTCGGCGGCGACGGCGAGTCGATGGGCTCCCAGTTCTTCCTCGTCTACGAGGACTCGCAGATCCCGTCCGACGCGGCGGGTGGCTACACCGTGTTCGGCCACATCACGTCCGGTCTGGACGTGGTGCAGGCCATCGCTGACGCGGGGACCCAGGACGGCAGCGAACGTCCGGTCACCGACGTCACCATCGAGGGAGTGGAGATCCAGTGACCGAGCACCCGACGACGCCGTCCGCGGACGACGCCGAGCAGGCTCCCCCTCCCGAGGGCGACCCGACGGACGCCGCCGTCGCGAACGTCGCCGACGCCGCCCCCGAGCAGGCGGAGGCGGCCGACGAGACCGGTGCAGAGCCGACCGGGGCGCACGACGAGGCCGATGCCGCGCCCGCCACGGGCACCACGGACGAGGCCGCACCCGACGCCGAGCCGGCCGACGGCAGCGCGCCGACGGAGCCGGCGGACGCCGGGACCGGCGAGGTAGCCACGGACGAGCCCACCGCGGACGCCGCTCCGGCCCAGGACACCCCGGCCGACGACACCCCGGCCGGCGACGCCCCCACGCAGGCCCCCACCGACGAGCCCGGCGACACCCCCACGCAGGCTCCCACCGACGAGCCGGCCGGCGAGCCCGCCGACGGCACGCAGCCCGCGGCGCGTCCCGCTCCCGGTCCGCGACCCACTCCCTCGTCGGTGCGCCCTGTGCCGCGGCCGGCCCCCCGGCGCCCGGCTGCGGCAGCGGCTCCCGCCGCACCCGCCGTCCCGGTGCCGACCCCGGACGAGGAGGCCGAGGCGGCGCGCGCCGCGACGTTCGGCCGCGTCGACGAGGACGGCACGGTGCACGTCGTCGAGGCCGCGGGTGAGCGCGTCGTCGGGCAGTTCCCGGGTGCGAGCGCACCCGAGGCGCTCGCGCTGTACGTGCGGCGCTTCCTCGACCTGCAGGCCAAGGTCGCGCTGTTCGACGCCCGGCTGTCCGCGACCGACCTCTCGGTCAAGGAGATCGACCAGACGCTCACGCGCCTCACCGAGGAGCTGGCCGAGCCCGCCGCGGTGGGCGACCTCGACGCGCTGCGGGCACGGCTCGAGGGCCTGCGCACGCGGGCCGCCGAGCGTCGCGCGCAGGCCGACGCCGAGCGGGCGGCTGCCCGCGAGGCCGCCGTCGCCGCACGCACGCAGATCGTCGAGCAGGCCGAGAAGATCGCCTCGACCGACCCCTCACGCATCCAGTGGCGCCCCGCGGGCGAGCAGCTGCGCGGCCTGCTGGACCAGTGGAAGGACGCGCAGCGTTCCGGTCCGCGCATCGACCGCCCTACGGAGGAGTCGCTGTGGAAGCGGTTCAGCCACGCGCGGACGACGTTCGACCGCGAGCGTCGGCACTTCTTCGCCGAGCTCGAGGCGCGCAACTCCGAGGCGAAGACCGCCAAGGAGCAGCTCGTCGCCGAGGCCGAGCGGCTCGCGTCGAGCACCGACTGGGGCGCCACGTCGGCCGCCTTCCGCGACCTCATGGCGCGCTGGAAGGCGGCGGGTCGGGCCAACCGGCAGGTCGACGACGCGCTGTGGGGCCGCTTCCGGACCGCGCAGGACACCTTCTTCGCCGCCCGCGACGCGGCGAACCAGGCCGTCGACGCCGAGTTCCGGGCGAACCTCGAGGTCAAGGAGGCGCTCCTCGTCGAGGCCGAGGCCCTGCTGCCGGTGCGTGACCTCGCCGCCGCGAAGGCCGCGCTGCGCTCGCTGCAGGACCGCTGGGACGCCGCGGGCAAGGTGCCGCGCGCCGACCTGCAGCGTGTCGAGGGCCGCATGCGCGCCGTCGAGAGCGCCGTGCGCGACGCCGACTCCGCGCAGTGGCGCCGCAGCAACCCCGAGACGCGCGCCCGGGCCGAGGGGGCCGCCGCGCAGCTCGAGCAGGCGATCGCCGGTCTCGAGGCCGACCTCGAGGCGGCCAAGGCCGCCGGCGACCAGCGCCGGGTCAAGGAGGCGCAGGCCGCGCTCGACGCGCGTCGCTCCTGGCTCGAGCAGGTGCAGCGGGCCGCGCAGGACGCCCGCGGCTGACACCCGCCGCCGCACGTTCGTCCACAGGATGCCCGTCCGCTCCCCGTACGGTGGGGCGGACGGGCATCCTGGCGTCCGTGACCACCTCCCCGTGCCGGCCGACCGGCGCACCCACCGACGCACCGACCCACGCACCGACGAGCGTGCCGACGGGGCCGTCCACCGCCCCCCGCCCGGGTGACGTCACCGCCGCGCCGGCCACCCTGCGGCGGCTGCGACCCGCGCACCGGCCCCCGGTGCCCGACGTCGTGCGCCGCGCCGACCTGCCGCTGTCGGCGTGGACCGGCCTGCACCTCGACGGCGTCCTCGTCCCGTTGTGGCGGGACACCTCACGCGTCGCAGGGACCGTCGAGGACCCCGCGGTGCGCGCCGGGGCGCTCGCGACCGTCGTGCCGCGGCGCGGCGCCGTCGGCCGGCTCTCGGCCGCGTGGGTGCACGTGGGTGGCCCGCCGCCACGACGCGTGACGGTGCTCGTCCGCTCGGGCGCGCGCCGCCCCGACCCGCACCCCGACCGCGCCGTCGCGGAGGCCGACCTCACCGACGACGACGTGCAGCAGCTGGGAGGCGTGCCGGTCACGACCGTGCTGAGCACGGCCGTCGACGTGGCGCGCTGGGTCCCCGCCGACCGCGCGGTGCCCGTGCTGCGCGCGCTCGTCCGTGCGGGGCTCGACCCGGCCGACGCCGTGCGCCGGCTCGAGGCGCACGCGGGCGGCCGGGGAGTCCGCACCGCCCGGCAGGTGCTCCGGCAGGTCTGAGGCCTCAGGCCCGGATCGCGGGCTCCTCGGCCCCGCGCGACCCGGTGATGCGGTAGACGTCGAACACGCCCTCGACCTTCCGCACCGCCGCCAGCACCGACGCGAGGTGCGACGGCTCGGCCATCTCGAACACGAACCGCGACAGCGCGACCCGGTCCCGGGACGTCGAGACCGACGCCGACAGGATGTTCACGTGGTGGTCGGACAGCACGCGCGTGACGTCCGACAGCAGGCGGCTGCGGTCGAGCGCCTCGACCTGGATCTGCACGAGGAACAGCTGCGAGCTCGTGTGGGTCCACGCGACGTCGACGATGCGCTCGGGCTGACGGCGCAGCGCCTCGACGTTGAGGCAGTCGGTGCGGTGCACCGACACGCCCTCTCCGCGCGTCACGAAGCCGACGATCTCGTCTCCGGGCACCGGTGTGCAGCACTTGGCGAGCTTGACCCACACGTCGTCGACGCCCTTGACCGCGACGCCCGGGTCGCCGGTGCGGACCCGGCGACCGGTCGCTCCGGGCCGCGCGGCCTCGGCGAGGTCCTCCTCCTGCGCGGGCTCCCCGCCGAGCGAGTGCACGAGCCGCTGCACCACGGACGCCGCCGACGCCTGCCCCTCGCCGACCGCGGCGTACAGGGCCGACACGTCCGCGAAGCGCATCTCGTGCGCGAGCGCGACGAGCGCCTCGTGCGACATGAGCCGCTGGATCGGCAGGTTCTGCTTGCGCATCGCCTTGGCGATGGCGTCCTTGCCGTGCTCGATCGCCTCCTCGCGGCGCTCCTTGGTGAACCACTGGCGGATCTTGTTGCGTGCGCGGGGGCTCTTGACGAAAGCGAGCCAGTCGCGGCTGGGGCCGGCCGTCTCGGACTTCGACGTGAAGACCTCGACGACGTCGCCGTTCTCGAGCTCGGAGTCCAGCGGGACGAGCCGACCGTTGACGCGCGCGCCCATCGTGCGGTGGCCGACCTCGGTGTGCACGGCGTAGGCGAAGTCCACGGGCGTGGACTTCGCGGGCAGGGCCTGCACGTCACCCTTGGGTGTGAACACGTAGACCTCGGCCCCGGCGATCTCGTCGCGCAGCAGGTCGAGGAACTCGGTGGGGTCGGCGGTCTCGCGCTGCCAGTCGACGAGCTGACGCAGCCACGTCATGTCGTTGCCGGAGGTGTCCTGCTGCCCGCTGCGCGCGGTCTCCTTGTACTTCCAGTGCGCCGCGACGCCGTACTCCGCGCGCCGGTGCATGTCGTGCGTGCGGATCTGGATCTCCACCGGCTTGCCGCCCGGCCCGATGACCGTGGTGTGCAGCGACTGGTAGAGGTTGAACTTCGGCATCGCGATGTAGTCCTTGAACCGGCCGGGCACCGGGTTCCACCGCGCGTGCAGCGCACCGAGCGCCGCGTAGCAGTCGCGCACGGTGTCGACGAGGACGCGCACGCCCACGAGGTCGTAGATGTCCGCGAAGTCGCGGCCGCGCACGATCATCTTCTGGTAGATCGAGTAGTAGTGCTTGGGGCGGCCGGTGACGGTCGCCTTGATCTTCGCGGTCCGCAGGTCGGCGCCGACCTGCTCGCGGACGGTGGCGAGGTACTCCTCGCGCGCCGGGGCACGCTCGGCGACCAGGTGGACGATCTCGTCGTAGACCTTGGGGTACAGCGTCGCGAACGACAGGTCCTCGAGCTCCCACTTGATGGTGTTCATGCCGAGGCGGTGCGCGAGCGGTGCGTAGATCTCGAGCGTCTCGCGCGCCTTCTTCTCGGCCGACGACGCCGACACGAACTTCCACGTCCGGGCGTTGTGCAGGCGGTCCGTGAGCTTGATGACGAGCACGCGGATGTCGCGCGACATCGCGACGACCATCTTGCGGACCGTCTCGGCCTGTGCGGCGTCCCCGTACGCGACCTTGTCGAGCTTGGTGACACCGTCCACGAGCATCGCGACCTCGGGGCCGAAGTCGCGCCGCAGCTGGTCGAGCGAGTAGTCGGTGTCCTCGACCGTGTCGTGCAGGAGAGCCGCGACGATCGTCGAGGGCGTCATACCGAGCTCGGCGAGGATGGTCGCGACGGCGACCGGGTGCGTGATGTACGGGTCGCCGCTCTTGCGCAGCTGCCCGCGGTGCGCCTGCTCGGCGACGACGTACGCCTGCTCGATCACCGACAGGTCGGCCTTCGGGTGGTTCGTCCGCACGGCCTGCAGGACGGGCTCGAGCGCCGGGTACGCAGGGGCCGACCGCCCGGACAGCCGCGCGAGCCGCGCGCGCACCCGGCTCGTCGACCCGGTGGCGGGCTCGGCCTCGGGTGCCACGGGCACACCGGTGCCCGGCGTCGCTGGGTCCGCCGCCTCGGGCACGACGGGGACGGGCGCGGTCACCGCGTCCGTCCCTGCTCCGGCCTTCTCCGCCATCGGCTCACGCCCCCTCCCTGGTCCGGACGAGTCTACGACCGCAGCGCGTCGCGGCCCGCACGGGCGCGACGTGGCGTGCGCACGCGTGCGCCGTCCGGGGGACGCGAGATCAGGGCAGCGTCAGCAGCGCGTCGACCGCCCGGCCCGGCAGCAGCGCGCGCCCGCCGAGCGCCCCGAGCTCGACGAGGAAGCTCAGCCCGACGACCTGCGCACCGCACCGCTCGAGCAGCTCGACCGTGGCAGCCGCCGTCCCACCGGTGGCGAGCACGTCGTCGACGACCAGCACGCGCGCGCCGTCGGGCACGGTGAACGGCTGGATCTCGACGGACGCCGAGCCGTACTCGAGCGCGTACGACTGCGACGCGACCGGCCCGGGGAGCTTGCCGGCCTTGCGGACGGGCACGACCCCCGCACCCAGCGCTGTCGCGACCGGCGCCGCGAGCAGGAACCCGCGGGCCTCCATGCCGGCGACGAGGTCCACGCGGCCGGGCACGTCGGCAGCGAACGCCGCCACGACGTCGGCGAACGCGGAGGCGTCCGCGAGCAGCGGCATGATGTCCCGGAACTGGATCCCGGGCTCCGGGAAGTCCGGCACCGTGCGCAGCAGCGCGTTGATCCGTCGTCCGAGGTCCGCACGGTCGGCCGACGGGCCGGGCAGCGCGCCCGGCCCGTCCACAGCCGCGCTCACCGACGCTTGCGCTTCGGCTGCGCGCCCTGCCCGAGGTGGCCGCCGGGACGCAGGGCCGCGGAGGCCCGCGGCGCACCGGCCACCGCGAGTTGGTCGCCGTCCGCCGTCGTGCCCGTCCGGGCCGCCAGCACCTTCGCTGTGTGCTCGCGCACGGGGCGCTCGCGCTCGCGCAGCGTCACCTCGAGCGGGGTCGCGATGAAGATCGACGAGAACGTCCCGACGAACATGCCGACGAACAGCGCGAGCGCGATGTCACGCAGCGTGCCCGCACCGAGGATGAACGCACCGACCACGAGGATCGACGCGACCGGCAGCAGCGCGACCACGGACGTGTTGATCGACCGCACGAGCGTCTGGTTGACCGCGAGGTTGGCCTTCTCCCCGTACGTGAACTGCGACTGGTCGAGCGCGTCCGCCGTGTTCTCGCGCACCTTGTCGAACACGACGACCGTGTCGTAGATCGAGTACCCGAGGATCGTGAGGAACCCGATGACGGTCGCGGGCGTGACCTCCCAGCCGACCGCCGCGTAGATGCCGACCGTGAGGATCAGGTCGTGGAACAGCGCGATCAGCGCAGCCGCTGCCATCCGCCAGTTGCGGAAGTACACGGTCATGACGGCCGTGACGAAGACCAGGAAGACGACGAGCCCCGTGAGTGCCTTCTGCGACACGTCCCTGCCCCAGGACGGGCCGACGAACGCGCTCGTCACCTGGTCGACGTCCACGTCGAAGGCCGCCGCGAGGCTGTTCTTGACCTCGTCGACCTCCTCGCTCGTGAGCTGGGCCGTCTGGATCCGCAGCGACGAACCGCCGACGGTCGTGACGCGCGGGTTCTCCTCGGGTGCGATCGCCCGGACCGTGTCGATCGCGAGCTGCTGGTCGCGTGTGGCGACGCCCGACACGGTGAACTCCGAACCCCCGCGGAACTCGATGCCGGGGTTGAGGCCGGGCGCGACGAGCAGCACGAGGGAGATCACGACCAGCACGATCGAGATCAGGTACCACCGGCGGCGCCTGCCGACGATGTCGTACGAGCGGCGGCCCGTGTACAGGTCGTTGCCCCACTGGGCGAATCCGGTGGCCATCAGCGGTCGCTCCCCTCGGGACGCTCGTCGGCGGGCCCGTCGGTACCGGTCGTGGGTGGGTCGTCCTGCGGTGGTGCCGATGCCGCCTCGGCGGCACGGGCCGCCGCGCGACGCTCGGCGATCGTCATGCCGGCCGCACCGACCGCGACGGGCTCGCGGGCGGCGGGCGACTGCGACCCTGCCGTGTCCCGCTGGCCGGGCGTGATCACACGGCCCCGGCCGGCGTAGCGCGCGACGTCGACACCGAGGCGCCGCGGGTCGAGGCCCGAGGCCGGGTGCCCGTCGGCGAAGAAGCGCGTCCGGCCGAGCAGGATCATCACCGGGTGCGTGAACAGGAACACCACGAGGAGGTCGACGAGCGTCGTCAGACCGAGCGTGAAGGCGAATCCACGCACGCCGCCGACCGCGAGCAGGTAGAGGACGATCGCTGCGGTGAAGTTCACGGCGTCGGACGCCAGGATCGTGCGGCGCGCACGCTCCCAGCCCTTGTCGATCGCGGCGCCCAGCGAGCGCCCGTCACGCAGCTCGTCGCGGATGCGCTCGAAGTACACGATGAACGAGTCCGCGGTGATGCCGATCGCGACGATCAGACCCGCGACGCCGGGCAGTGATAGTCGGTAGCCCTGCAGCCACGACAGCAGCGTGATGACGCCGTACGTCACGACGGCCGCGACGAGCAGCGAGGCGACGGTCACCAGGCCCAGGGTGCGGTACTGGAAGAGCGAGTACACGACGACCAGCAGCAGGCCGAAGATACCGGCGAGCAGACCCTTCTCGAGCTGCTCGGAGCCCAGGGTCGCAGAGATCTGCTGGATGCTCTGCTCCTCGAAGCTGATCGGCAGGGAGCCGAAGTTGAGCTGGTTGGCCAGCGTCGCGGCGCTCTCACGCGTGAAGGACCCGGAGATCTGCGCCTGGCCGTTGGGGATGACCTCGTTGACGGACGGCGCCGAGATGACCAGCGCGTCGAGCACGACCGCGAACTGGTTGAGCGGCGCCTGCTGGCTCGCGAGACGCGTCGTGACCTCGGTGAACTTGGGCGTCCCGGCCCCGGTGAACTCGAGGTTGACGACCCACTGGCCGGTCGAGGCGCCGGTCGACGTCGCGCCCATGCCGGACGTCGCGCTCTTGATGTCGGCGCCCGGGATCTCGACAGGACCCAGGATGTACTTCGCGAAGCCCTCCTGGTCGCACGCGACGAACGCGGTGTCGGGGTCGCCCGGCGCGCCGCCGGTCCGGTTCTCGGGCAGCGTGCAGTCGAGCGCGTCGAAGCGCGCCTGCACGGCCGGCGTCACGAAGTACGCGATGTCGCTCGGGCTCGTCGGCGCGGCCGTCGCCGGCTCGTCCGACGGCTCGGCGTCGGCGTCCTCGGCGTCCGGGTCCGTGGTGGCCGCCGCGGCACCCATCACGAGCACCGGGCGGAACTCCATCTGCGCCGACGTCCGGACCAGGTCGAGGGTCTCCTCGCTGGGCCGGCCCGGCAGCGCGACCACGATCTTGTCGCCGCCCTGGCTCGTGATCTCCGCCTCGGCGACGCCAGAAGCGTCGACGCGCTGACGGATGACCGCGATCGCCTGGTTGATCGTCTCGGACGTCACGGTCCCCTGCGCCTCGGGCACGGGCTCGAGGATGATCTGCGTCCCGCCCTCGAGGTCGAGCGCGAGGTTCGGCGTCAGCGACGCGTCACCCCAGCGGGTACCGGCGAAGATCGACGCGAAGAGCACGACCGTCAGCACGCCGAGGGTGACGAGCGTGCGGACCGGCCGTTCACGGCGGCGGGGAGGAGGAGCCAACGGAGTTCTTCTCTCGTGCGCGCACCGGTCGCGGAGGCGACCGGTGGGGTCGGGGCCCGGGCGTCGTCGCCCGGGCCGTGAGTCACTTGGTGTCGCGGCCGTCCTCACCCGGTGCCGGCGGCTCCGGCGGGAGCGAGGACAGGTCGTCCGGGACGTCCACCGCGGGGACGTCCTCGTCCACGGCCGACGACGGTGCGTCCTCGGTGACGACCGGGTCGACCCTGCGCGCGATCGCGGCCCGCAGCCAGCGCGTCGAGCTGCCCGGCGTCGACTCGAGGGTGATCACGTCGCCCTCGATCGCGGTGACGGTGCCGAGCAGGCCCGACGCCGTCATCACCTCGTCGCCGATCGCGAGACCCGTGCGGAAGTCCGCGGCCTCCCGCTGCTGCTTGCGCGAGCGGCTCGACATGAACCACAGCGCCGCGAAGGCGAGCAGCAGGATGAACAGGAACGAGTAGTCCATGAGGGTGGTGATTCTCCGCATCGTGTCAGACGTCCGCCGCAGTCTAGGCGCCGCAGCCCGACGCTCCAACGTGCGTCCGTCCCGCGGGGTTCCCCGTCCGGCCCTCGGGACGGGCGGGAACCCTCGCGACGGGTGACCGACGTCAGCCGAAGAGCGTGTCGGTCGGCGCGGGCGCCGTCAGGCCCAGGTGCTCCCACGCGGGCGCCAGCGCCACCCGGCCGCGCGCGGTACGACCGACGAGTCCCTCGCGCACGAGGAACGGCTCCGCGACGGTCTCGACCGTCTCCGGCTCCTCGCCGACGGCGACCGCGAGCGTCGTCAGGCCCACCGGGCCGCCCCCGAAGCGCCGGCACAGCGCGTCGAGCACGGCACGGTCGAGCCGGTCCAGGCCCAGCGCGTCGACCTCGTAGACCTCGAGCGCGGACCGTGCGGCGGCGAGCGAGAGCTGCCCGTCGCCGCGCACCTGCGCCCAGTCCCGCACACGGCGCAGGAGCCGGTTGGCGATGCGCGGCGTCCCGCGTGAGCGCGACGCGATCTCGGCTGCGGCCGTCGCGTCGAGCGGCACGCCCAGCAGCCCGGCGGACCGCGTGAGCACGCGCTCGAGCTCGTCGTCGGCGTAGAAGTCGAGGTGGCCCGTGAAGCCGAACCGGTCGCGCAGCGGTGCGGGCAGCAGGCCCGCGCGCGTCGTCGCGCCGACGACCGTGAAGGGCGGCAGCGACAGCGGGATCGCGCTCGCGCCGGCCCCCTTGCCGACGACGACGTCGACGCGGAAGTCCTCCATCGCGACGTACAGCAGCTCCTCGGCGGGCCGCGCGAGGCGGTGGATCTCGTCGATGAACAGCACCTCGCCCTCGTCGAGCGAGGACAGCACGGCGGCCAGGTCGCCCGCGTGCTGGATGGCCGGACCGCTCGTGACGCGCAGCGACGCGCCCAGCTCGGCCGCGATGATCATGGCGAGCGTCGTCTTGCCCAGGCCCGGCGGGCCCGACAGCAGCACGTGGTCCGGTGCCCGCCCGCGACCCAGAGCGGCCTGCAGGACGAGCGAGAGCTGGTCGCGCACCACGCGCTGCCCCACGAACTCGTCGAGCCGCCGCGGACGCAGCGCCGCCTCGGCCGCGCGCTCGGGCTCGTCGGCACCGGCGCGCACGAGCGACTCGACGCCGTAGGGCTCCTCGACGCCGGTCACCTCGTCCGGTGCGCCCGCCGCGGGTCGCGGCGTACCGGCGTCACGCACGTGCGCTGCCCAGCGAGCGCAGCGCAGCGCGCAGCACGCCCGGCACCTCGTCGAGCCCGACGGGGTCCGGGGTGCCGTCCAGCACCGCCGCGACGGCGTCCTGCGCCGCCCGCAGCGGCCAGCCCAGCCCCACGAGCGCCTCGACGACCTGCTCGCGGTGGTCCGCGGCGAGCGGGACGGCCGCCGCACCGGCCGCCGGGGCGGGCGCACCGAGCCGCTCCCCCAGCTCCAGCACGATCCGCTGGGCGCCCTTGCGGCCGATGCCCGGCACCCGCATGAGCGCGGCCAGGTCCTCGGTCGCGACCGCGCGGCGCAGCCCGTCGGGTGTGTGGACCGCGAGCATCGCCAGCGCGAGACGCGGCCCGACGCCCGAGGCGGTCTGGACGGTCTCGAACACGTCGCGCTCGTCGTCGTCGGCGAACCCGAAGAGCGTCAGCGAGTCCTCCCGCACCACGAGGGACGTGAACAACCGGCCCGGCTGGCCGACGCGCAGCCCCGCGAGCGTGGCCGGCGTCGCCTGCACGAGCAGACCGACGCCCCCCGTCTCCAGGACGGCCGCGTCCAGCCGTACCGCCAGCACCGTCCCGTGCACCGACGCGATCACCGCGCGCTCCTCCCGTCGTCGACCGCCACACTGTGCCACACGAGGCGAACACGTGTACGAACGACACGCGTGCCGGCCTTCACGCGCGCCGGCGCGCCGCCTGCTCGGCCGCCGCCCACGCCTGCTGCGCCGCCGTGAGCGCCCCCGGTTCGCGCTGCGGCGCACCGAGGGCACCCGCGGGGCGCCACAGGTGGCAGATGGCGAGCGCGAGCGCGTCGGCGGCGTCCGCGGGCCGCGGCACGTCCGCGAGCCCGAGCAGCCGCGCGACCATCGTCTGGACCTGCGCCTTGTCGGCGCGCCCGGAGCCGGTGACCGCGGCCTTGACCTCACTGGGGGTGTGGAGCGCGACGGGGATGCGGCGGCGCGCGGCCGCGACCATCGCGAGCCCCGCGACCTGAGCGGTCCCCATGACGGTGCTGACGTTGTGCTGCGCGAAGACCCGTTCGACCGCGACCGTGTCGGGGGCGTGCTCCTCGAGGCAGTCCTCGAGCGCGCGCTCGATGGCGAGCAGCCGCTGGTCGACGTCGAGCGCGGCGTCCGAGCGGGCCACCGACACGTGCACGAGGCGCGCACGACGTCCGGCCAGGCCGTCGACGACGCCGAGACCGCACCGGGTCAGGCCGGGGTCCACTCCGAGCACGCGCACGCGGCCATCGTCGCAGGCGCAGGACGTGCGACGGGCCCCGCCACACCGGTGGCGGGGCCCGTGCCGACCGGTCGGCCGGTGCGCTGCGTCACTCCGCGTCGAGCTCGGCCATGACCTCGTCGGACGCGTCGAAGTTCGCGTACACGTTCTGCACGTCGTCGGAGTCCTCGAGCGCGTCGATCAGGCGCAGGATCTTGCGCGCGCCGTCGGCGTCGACCTCGATCTGGGTGGACGGCCACCACACGACGTCGGCCGAGTCGTAGTCGATCCCGGCGTCCTGCAGCGCCGTGCGCACGGGCACCAGGTCCGTGGCCTCGCTCAGCACCTCGAACTGCTCGCCGAGGTCGGTGACCTCCTCGCCACCGGCCTCGAGCACGGCCTCCATGACGGCGTCCTCGTCGGTGCCCTCCTTGGGGACGATGACGACGCCCTTGCGGCTGAAGATGTACGCCACCGAGCCCGGGTCGGCCATCTGGCCGCCGTTGCGGGTGAACGCGACGCGCACGTCGGACGCGGCACGGTTGCGGTTGTCGGTGAGGCACTCGACGAGCACGGCGACACCACCGGGGCCGTAGCCCTCGTACGTGATCGACTGGTAGTCCGCGCCGCCGGCCTCCTGGCCGGAGCCGCGCTTGACCGCACGGTCGATGTTGTCGTTGGGGACGGACGACTTCTTGGCCTTCTGGATGGCGTCGAAGAGCGTCGGGTTGCCGGCGGGGTCACCACCGCCCGTGCGGGCAGCCACCTCGACGTTCTTGACGAGCTTGGCGAAGAGCTTGCCGCGCTTCGCGTCGATGACGGCCTTCTTGTGCTTGGTGGTGGCCCACTTGGAGTGACCCGACATGACTCGTTACCCCTTCGTCTCCGCTGGTCCGCCCGCGTCGCTCCCCCGGCGTCGCCGTCCGGTGGGGACGGGCCGGGGACGCCGCGACGTCACAGGCTGTCGCGGACGATCTGCACGAACAGTCGGTGCACCCGCGGGTCCCCGGTCACCTCCGGGTGGAAGGAGGTCACGAGCAGCGGGCCCTGGCGCACCGCGACGATCCTACCGGCGGCCGGACCCTCCGCGACGCGGCCCACGACGGTCGCCGCAGGCCCCACCTCCTCGACCCACGGCGCCCGGATGAACACGGCGTGCACCGGGTCGGCCGCGCTGTCCTCGACGCCGTCGATGACCAGGTCGGTCTCGAACGAGTCGACCTGCCGGCCGAACGCGTTGCGCCGCACCGTGATGTCCACGCCGCCGAGCGTGCGCTGCCCCTCGATACCGCCGATGATCCGGTCCGCGAGCAGGATCATGCCGGCGCACGAGCCGTAGGCCGGCATCCCGGCGCGCAGCCGCTCGCGCACGGGTCCGTCGAGCTCGAACGCGCGCAGCAGCTTGTCGATCGTGGTGGACTCCCCGCCCGGGATCACGAGCGCGTCGACCGCGTCGAGCTCCGCGCGGCGCCGCACGCCCACCGCGCCGACGCCGAGGGAACGCAGCACGTCCACGTGCTCGCGCACGTCACCTTGCAGGGCCAGGACACCGATCGTGGGACTCACGGACGTCGATCCTAGGGTCAGTCGCCACCGCCGGCGTCGGCCGTCCGGCCGCACGCCGCGCCGGCGTGCGTCACTCGCGCGCGAGGCCCAGGTGCCGGGTCGTGCCGTCCCAGACCAGCACGTCGCGCACGAGGTCGGCGAGCCCGGCGGGGAAGACCTCGATCGTCACGCGGGCGAGCTCGTCGACCGCCCACCAGCGCAGCTCGTCGATCACGTCGTGCTCGACGTCGGTCCAGCCGTCGCGGCTCAGGACGAGGTCGGTGCTGCGCACGCGCGCGACGAACAGCTCCTCGTCCTGCCGGCACGTGCGGGCCGCGAAGTCGAACAGCGCGCAGCGCGTGTACACGGGGCCGACGAGGTCGCCGGGCGCGATCCGGATGCCGGTCTCCTCGCGCACCTCGCGCACGGCCGCCGCGCGCGCGTCCTCCCCCGCGTCGATCCCGCCGCCGACGGTGAACCACCACGAGCGCTCGGGCGCGTCGACGTCGTGCCCGCGCACGAGCAGGACGCGGTCGTCCTCGTCGAGCAGGATCACGCGCGCGGCGCTGCGCTGCAGCATGCCGTCGGGCCCGGGCACCCACTCGGGTCCGAAGACGTGCACGGGGCCGCCCCCGTCGGCGCTCGGGCGCGCGACGGGGACGGCCCCGGTGACCTGCGGGTCGGTGGTGCTCACCAGCCCCGCTCGGCGAGGCGGTGCGGCACCGGCACGTCGTCGACGTTGATGCCGACCATGGCCTCGCCCAGGCCGCGCGAGACCTTCGCGATGACGTCCGGGTCGTCGTAGAACGTCGTGGCCTTGACGATGGCCGCAGCGCGCTCGGCGGGGTTGCCCGACTTGAAGATGCCCGAGCCGACGAACACGCCCTCGGCACCGAGCTGCATCATCATCGCGGCGTCGGCCGGCGTGGCGATGCCACCGGCGGTGAACAGCACGACGGGCAGCTTGCCGGCCGTCGCGACCTCCTTGACGAGCTCGTACGGCGCCTGCAGCTCCTTGGCGGCCAGGTACAGCTCGTCCTCCGGCAGCGACGTCAGGCGGCGGATCTCGTCACGCAGCGTGCGCATGTGCGTCGTGGCGTTCGAGACGTCGCCGGTGCCCGCCTCGCCCTTCGAGCGGATCATCGCCGCGCCCTCGGTGATGCGGCGCAGCGCCTCGCCCAGGTTGGTCGCACCGCAGACGAACGGCACGGTGAACGCCCACTTGTCGATGTGGTGCGCGAAGTCCGCAGGAGTCAGCACCTCGGACTCGTCGACGTAGTCGACGCCGAGGGACTGCAGCACCTGCGCCTCGACGAAGTGCCCGATGCGGGCCTTGGCCATCACGGGGATGGAGACCGTCGAGATGATGCCGTCGATCAGGTCCGGGTCGCTCATGCGCGCGACGCCGCCCTGCGCGCGGATGTCCGCGGGGACACGCTCGAGCGCCATGACGGCGACCGCGCCGGCGTCCTCGGCGATCTTCGCCTGCTCGGGCGTGACGACGTCCATGATGACGCCGCCCTTGAGCATCTCGGCCATGCCGCGCTTGACCCGCGCGGTTCCGACCTCACCGGCGGCGGCGGTGGGCTGGGGGTTCTCGGTCACGTCAGACCTCTTCGATCCGTGGTTCGGGACGCCCGGCGGCCGCGGGGCCCGCCGCAGCTGGGCGGGAGCGGTGGCGCCGGCCGCCGTGGTCGGGGCCCACCCATCCTAGGTCGTCGGGCCGGGCCGCCGTCCCACGGCCCGCCACGCGGACACCGCGTCGCCCGGTGCGTCAGGCGGCGCCGTCCGGCGCGCCCGGTCGTGGCGGCCGGGCACCCGAGCCCTCCCCCGGGCGCACCAGCCCGTGCGGCCAGGCGTCGTCGAGCTCGAGCGTGCGCGGCTCGGGCGCGTGCCCCGCGAGCCGCAGCAGCCGGACGAGCGCTCCGCGGCGCACGCGCTGGGTCTGCGCGACGGCCTCGTTGTGGAACCGGCGGGCGAGCTGGACCCGGTACCAGGCCGCCGCGAGCGCGTCGAGCAGCTGGTCACCCACGGGGTCGGTCGCGAGCGCCGCGACCTCGTCGGCGTCGTCGAGGATCTCGCGGAGCGTCGCGGTCAGCTCGCTCTCGACCTGACCGCGGTCCTCCCGCCCGGGCGCGGTGGCCGCCGCACCCAACAGCTCGCGCAGGTCCGCCGGCAGGAGCCCGGGCGGCACGTCACCCGCGCCGTTCGCCGTCAGCGACTCCCACGCGGCCTCGCCGACGAGCACCGAGCTCGCGGGGTCGAGCAGACCGCTCGTGGCGAGCTCGGCGGACACCGTCGCGCGCCGCACGAGCTGGGCGTCGACGACCGCGCGGGACGCGCCGACCTTGCGGTGCAGGCGGTCCAGGCGGCTGGCCTGCACCCACACGAGCCACCCCAGGAGGGCGACGGCCGCCACGACCACCAGCACGACCGTGCCGTCCGTCCACGCGCTCACGTGCGTCCCCTGCGCAGCTCGAGCAGGCGCGCGCCGCGCAGCGACGACGGGTCCTCGCCGACGGGTGCGTCGCGTCCCGCGACGGCCATCTCGTAGACCGCGAGGACCTGGTCGGTCACGGCGGACCAGTCGTAGCGCCCCACGACGTGCGACGCGCGCGCGCTCACGCGGTCGCGCAGCTCCCGGTCGCGCAGGACGCGCACGAGGGTCGCCCCGAGGTCGGCCGGGTCGCCCGTGCGGAACAGCACGCCGGCGTCGCCGTCGTCGAGCACGCGCGTGAAGGCCCCGAGGTCGCTCGCGACGACCGTCGTCCCGGCGCTCATCGCCTCGACGAGCACGATCCCGAAGCTCTCGCCGCCCGTCTGCGGTGCGCAGTACACGTCGACCGACGCCAGCAGCCGCGCCTTGTCCTGCTCGGACACGCCGCCGAGGAACTCGACGGCGCCGGCACGGTCGCCGAGCACGTCGCGCGCCTGCTCCTCGCCCGTGTCGCCGCGTCCGGCGACGAGCACGCGGGCGCCCGGGTACGCGTCGAGCACCGTCGGCACGGCGCGCAGCAGCACGGCGAGCCCCTTGCGCGGCTCGTCGAGCCGTCCGAGGAACGCGATGGTGGGGGCCTTCGACGTGCCGGTCCAGCGCGGTTCGGTGCCGACGCCGGCGAACGCGTCGACCCACACGCCGTTCGGGATGACGACCGCGTCGCCCCCGAGGTGCTCGACGAGCGTGCGGCGCGCGTCCTCGGAGACCGCGATGCGCAGCGAGATCTTCTCGAGCGACTGCCGCACCAGCGGGTACGCGACCTGCAGCGAGCGCGAGCGGACGATCGAGGTGTGGAACGTCGCGACGACGGGCCCGTCGGCGATCCACAGCGCCAGCATGCCGAGGCTCGGCGTGACCGGCTCGTGCAGGTGCAGCACGTCGAACCGTCCGGCGGTCAGCCAGCGCCGCACGCGCCCCGCCGTCACCGGGCCGAACGTCAGGCGCGCGACCGAGCCGTTGTAGTGCACGGGGACGGCGCGTCCGGCGGCCACGAGGTACGGCGGCACGGGGGTGTCGTCGGCGGCCGGCGCCAGGACCGACACCTCGTGGCCGCGCCCGATGAGCGCCTCGGCGAGGTCCCGCACGTGGAACTGGACGCCGCCGGGCACGTCGAAGGAGTACGGGCAGACGATGCCCACCCGCAGGGGCCGGTCGCCCGTCACGTCGCACGTCCCGCGTCGAGCGGGTCGCCCCCGGTGCGGCGGGCGGCGTCGCGCACGGGGTCGAGGTCGTCGGCGAACACCCGCTGCAGCATGTGCCAGTCCTGCGGGCGCGCGTGGATCTGCTCGGCCAGCACGTCGACCCAGGCCTGGGTCAGCGCGGCCACCTGCTGCGGGCGCGACGCGCCGGCCGGGGCCGCGACCTCGGGGTGGAACCGGATGACGACGCCCCACGGCCCGCCCGCGGCGCGGCGACGCTCGCGGCGCAGCCGCTCGTACGTGACCGAGGTGGGGACGAGCGGTGCGCCCGTCGTCACCGCGAGCGCTGCCGGTCCGGCGGCGACGCGCGCCCGGTGCCCGAGCAGGTCGACCTCGAGGCCCTTGGCCGTCAGGTCGCGGTCGGCGAGCAGCGGGAGCAGGCCGGGGCCCGTGCGGGCGACGCGCACGAGCTGCCGGAACACGTCGCCGCCGCCGGTGAGGGGGATGATGCGCAGGCCGATGCTCTCGCGGAACGCGAGGAACTCCTCGAAGAGCTCCTCGGGCTGCAGGCGTTCGGCGACCGTGGTGACGGGTGCGACGTGCACGGTGGCCCACGCGCCGGCGACGTCCCAGTTGCCCATGTGGGCGAGCGCGAGCACGACCTGCCGGCCCTGGTCGAGGTGCGGGCGGACGTTCTCGATCCCGTCGACGCGCACCCGGGCCGCGAGCTGGTCGGCGCTCAGGCCGCGCAGCGTGAACGCCTCGCCGAAGTAGCGCATGTACGAGCGCATGCCCGCGCGCGACAGGTGACGCAGGCCGCGTGCGTCGAGCTCGGGGCGCACGCGCGCGAGGTTCGCCTCGAGGCGCCGGACCCCGGCGCCGCGGCGCGCCCAGGCGATGTCGGCGCCGAGGGTCGTCAGGCCGCGCACGAGGACGCCGGGCGCGCGGGCGCCGACGCGCCACGCGAGGCGGTAGGCACGTGCGACGTCGAGGCTCATGCGGCGGTGTCCCGGACCTGGCGGCGCACGGTCGCCATGCGCTGCACGACGGTCACGGCGGACGCGACGGTGAGCAGCGCGAGGACGACCGTCATGACGACGTCGGGCAGGCCCGCGCCGACGAGGATCGTGGCGGCCAGCACCGCGAAGAGCCGGTCGGCGCGCTCGGCGATGCCGACGGCGGCCGTCATGCCCAGGCCCTCGGCGCGGGCGCGCGCGTAGGGCACGATCGAGCCGAGGACGAGGCACGCGAGCGCGAGCGCCGCGGTGGTGTGCGAGTCGCCGTCGCCGACGTACCACAGGACGAGCCCGGCGAAGATCGCGCCGTCGCCGAACCGGTCGAGGGTCGAGTCGAGGAACGCGCCCCACGGTCCGCTGCGGCCCGAGCGGCGGGCCATGACGCCGTCGATCGAGTCGGTGAGGGTGAAGACCGCGATGAGGACGCCGCCGAGCAGCAGGTGGCCCGTCGGGAACGCCCACAGCGCGGTGACGACGACGACGAGCGTCCCGGTGATGGTCACGGCGTCCGGGGAGACCCCGGCACGCAGCAGCGCGTCGGCGAGCGGCGTCCACAGCCGGGTCATCGCGCCGCGCAGTCGGCTCAGCACGCGTCCGTCATCCCTTCGTGGTGGCGGGCCAGGCGGCCGCGAGCGCCGCCCGCGTGTCGCCGAGCAGGGCCGGCAGGGCGCGGGTGCGCGCCACGATCGGCAGGAAGTTCGCGTCGCCGCCCCACCGGGGCACGACGTGCTGGTGCAGGTGCGCCTGGATGCCGGCGCCGGCGACCTGGCCCTGGTTCATGCCCAGGTTGAAGCCGTCGGGTGCCATGACGTCGCGCACGACGCGCATGGCGGTGCGGGTCAGGGCGGCGACCTCGTCGACCTCGTGCTGCGTGAGGTCCGTGTAGTCGGCGACGTGGCGGTACGGGCACACGAGCAGGTGCCCCGAGTTGTAGGGGTAGAGGTTCATGACGACGTACGCGACGACGCCGCGGTGGACGACGAGGCCCTGCTCGTCGTCGAGCGCGGGGATGCGGCAGAAGGGGCAGCCGTCGCCGGGGGCGTCGTCGGCGGGCTTGTCCTGCCCGCCGATGTACACCATGCGGTGCGGGGTCCAGAGCCGGTCGAGCCCGTCCGGGTCGCCGGCGAACGCGCCGGCGGGCTCGACCTCGACGTCGTCGGGTGACGCCACGGCTCAGACCTGGACGCGGTCGCGCACGGCGGACACGATCCGCTCGACCGCCTCGTCGACGGGCACGCCGTTGTCCTGCCGGCCGTCGCGGTAGCGGAACGACACGGCACCGGCCTCGGCGTCCTCGCCGCCGGCGATGAGCACGAACGGGATCTTCTGCGTCGAGGCGTTGCGGATCTTCTTGCCGAACCGGTCGTCGGAGCGGTCGAGCTCCGCGCGGATGCCCTGGGCGCGCAGCCGGGAGACGACCTCGTCGAGGTAGGGCTCGAACGGCTCGGCGACGGGGACCGCGAGGACCTGCACGGGTGCGAGCCACGCGGGGAACGCGCCGGCGTAGTGCTCGAGCAGGATGGCGAAGAACCGCTCGATGGACCCGAACAGCGCGCGGTGGATCATGACGGGCCGCTGCCGCGAGCCGTCGGCGGCCGTGTACTCGAGCTCGAAGAGCTCGGGCTCGAAGAAGTCGAGCTGGATGGTCGACAGCTGCCAGGTGCGGCCGATCGCGTCGCGTGCCTGCACCGAGATCTTCGGGCCGTAGAACGCGGCGCCGCCCGGGTCGTCGACGAGCTCGAGCCCGGACCCCGTCGCGACGTCGTGCAGCGTCTGCGTGGCCTCGTGCCAGGTCGCGTCGTCGCCGACGGACTTCTCGGGGTCGCGCGTCGACAGCTCGAGGTAGAAGTCGTCGAGGCCGTAGTCGCGCAGCAGGTCCAGCACGAAGGACAGCAGGGACGCGAGCTCGTCGCGCATCTGCTCGCGGGTGGTGTAGATGTGCGCGTCGTCCTGCGTGAACCCGCGTGCGCGGGTCAGGCCGTGCACGACGCCGGACTTCTCGTACCGGTACACCGTGCCGAACTCGAAGAGCCGCAGCGGCAGCTCGCGGTAGGAGCGGCCGCGGGCCGAGAACACGAGGTTGTGCATGGGGCAGTTCATCGGCTTGAGGTAGTAGTCCTGCCCCTCGCGCTTGACCGTGCCGTCCTCGTGGTGCTCGGCGTCGAGCTTCATGGGCGGGTACATGCCGTCGGCGTACCACTCGAGGTGCCGCGAGGTCTGGAACAGCTTGGCCTTGGTGATGTGCGGCGAGTTGACGAACGAGTAGCCCGCCTCGACGTGCCGGCGACGCGAGTACTCCTCCATCTCCATGCGGATGATGCCGCCGCGGGGGTGGAACACCGCGAGCCCCGAGCCGATCTCGTCGGGGAAGGAGAACAGGTCGAGCTCGGTGCCCAGGCGGCGGTGGTCGCGGCGCTCGGCCTCGGCCAGCCGCTCGAGGTACGCCTTGAGCTCGTCCTTGGTGGGCCACGCGGTGCCGTACACGCGCTGCAGCTGCGGGTTCTTCTCGCTGCCGCGCCAGTAGGCGGCGGCCGAGCGCGTGAGCTGGAAGCCGTTGCCGATCAGCCGGGTGCTGGGCAGGTGGGGGCCGCGGCACAGGTCCTGCCACACGACGGTCTCGGACTCCCGGCCGGCACCGCGCACGTTCTGGTAGATCGACAGGCCGCCCAGGCCGACCTCGACCGACGCGCCGTCGGTGCTGCCGGCGTCGCCCTTGAGCCCGATGAGCTCGAGCTTGTAGGGCTCGGCGGCGAGCTCGTCGCGGGCCTGCGCCTCGGTCACGTCCCGGCGCCGGAAGGTCTGCCCCTCCTTGACGATGCGGCCCATGACCTTCTCGATCGCCTTGAGGTCCTCGGGCGTGAAGGGGGTCTCGACGTCGAAGTCGTAGTAGAAGCCGTCGGTGACGGGCGGGCCGATGCCCAGGCGCGCCGACGGGTTGACCTCCTGCACCGCCTGCGCGAGGACGTGCGCGGCGGAGTGGCGCAGCACCGCGAGGCCGTCCGGGGAGCCGATGGTCACGGCCTCGACGGCGGCACCGGCGGGCAGCGGCAGCGCGAGGTCCTTCAGCTCGCCGTCGACGCGCACCACGACGACGTCGCGGCGGTCGGCGAACAGGTCCGTGCCCGTCGTGCCCTGCGCGACCGGGGTCTCGACGCCGTCGACGGTCAGGGTGATCTGCTCGGGCACGTCGGTGAGCTCCTCGGGTCTGCCCGCGCCGCATCGCGCGGCGGGTCGGCGGGCGCCGACACGGGCGGGGTCGATGCTACCGACCGCCGCGTGCGCCGCCTGCCTCGTCCGGGGGACGCGCGCCCGGCAGGTCGCTCGGGACGCGTGCGTCGAGCTCGGCGAGCCACGCCGCGGCGGACGCGTCGGACGGCATGCGCCAGTCGCCGCGCGGCGACATGGTGCCCCCGGCGCTGACCTTGGGTCCGTTCGGCAGCGCCGACCGCTTGAACTGGCTGGCGAAGAACCTGCGCAGGAACACCTCGAGCCAGCGACGCACGGTGGGCAGGTCGTACGCCGGGCGGCGGTCGGCCGGCCACGCCGGCGGCCAGGCGCCGGCGTGCGCGTCGTGCCAGGCGTGCCACGCGAGGAACGCGACCTTGCTGGGGCGCGTGCCGTGCCGCAGCACCTGGTAGAGGGCGAAGTCGTGCAGCGCGTACGGGCCGATCGTGTCCTCGGTCGACTGGATCGGCTCACCCTCGCGGACCGGGACGAGCTCCGGGGAGATCTCCTGGTCCAGGACGCGCAGCAGCACGGCGTTCGTCGCGTCGTCGACGTGACCCGCGGACACGACCCAGCGGATGAGGTGCTGGATCAGCGTCTTGGGCACCCCGGCGTTGACCGCGTAGTGCGACATCTGGTCGCCGACGCCGTACGTGCACCACCCGAGCGCGAGCTCGGACAGGTCGCCCGTGCCCAGCACGATCCCGCCGCGCTGGTTCGCGGCCCGGAACAGGTAGTCGGTGCGCAGCCCGGCCTGCACGTTCTCGAACGTGACGTCGTAGACCTCCTCGCCGGCGCCGGCGGGGTGGCCGAGGTCGGCCAGCATCTGGCGGGCGGCCGGACGGATGTCGATCGTCTCGGCCGTGGTGCCGAGGGACTCCATGAGCGCCAGGGCGTTCGCCTTCGTCGTGTCCGACGTCGCGAACCCCGGCATCGTGAACGCGAGGACGTCGCTGCGGGGGCGGCCGAGCCGGTCCATCGCCCGGGCGGCGACGATCAGCGCGTGCGTCGAGTCCAGGCCGCCGGAGACGCCGATGACGACCTTGGCGTCGCCGACGGCCCGCAACCGCTGCTCGAGCCCGGAGACCTGGATGTTGTAGGCCTCGTAGCAGTCGAGCGCGAGGCGCTGCGGGTCGTCGGGGACGAACGGGAACCGGTCGACCGGGCGGCGCAGGCCGACGTCGCCCGTGGGCGGGTCGAGCGTGAACGGCACCGTGCGGTGCGAGCCCTCGCCCGCCGGCATGCCGAGGCCGCGGCGGTTGTCGTCGAAGGTCCCGGTGCGCAGGCGCTCCTGGCGGATGCGGTCCAGGTCGACGTCGGCGACGGTGAGCACCTGCCCGTCGGCGAACCGCTCCCCCTCGGCCACCAGCTCGCCGAGCTCGTACACCATCGTCTGGCCGTCCCACGACAGGTCGGTGCTGGACTCGCCGCGGCCCGCGGCCGCGTACACGTAGGCCGCCTGGCAGCGCGCGGACGCCGAGCGCACGAGCAGGCGCCGGTCCTCGGCCCGCGCCACGGTGATGGGGCTGCCGGACAGGTTCGCGAGCACGGTCGCGCCCACGAGGGCCGCGGTCGCGCTCGGCGGCACCGGCACCCACATGTCCTCGCAGATCTCGACGTGCAGCACCAGCCCGGGCACGTCGCTCGCCGCGAACAGCAGGTCGGGACCGATCGGTGCCTCCTGCCCCGCGACCGTGACGGTGCCGCGCACCTCGTCACCGGGTGCGAACCACCGCCGCTCGTAGAACTCGCGGTACGTCGGCAGGTACGACTTGGGCGCGACGCCCAGCACACGGCCGCGGTGCACGACGACCGCCGTGTTCAGCACGCGGCTGCCGTACGCGAGCGGCGCGCCGAGGACGAGCACGGGACGAAGGTCCCTCGACGCCTCGACGACCTGGGCGATCGCGTCCCGCACGGCGTCGAGCAGCGCGTCCTGCAGGAACAGGTCGTCGATCGCGTAGCCGGACAGGCACAGCTCGGGGAGCACGGCGACCGCGACGGCGTCGTCGTGGCACGCACGCGCGGCGTCGATCGCGGCGGACGCGTTGCGCGCGGGGTCCGCGACGGTGACCGGCACCGTGCACGCGGCGACGCGCGCGAAGCCGTGGGCGTAGGCGGAGAGGAAGTCCACGTCGCGAGTCTGGCACGGCGCGCACGTCGTGACCTGGTACGACGAACGCCCCCGGCGTGGGCCGGGGGCGTTCGGGCGGGTGGGCGATACTGGGTTCGAACCAGTGACCTCCTCGGTGTGAACGAGGCGCTCTACCACTGAGCCAATCGCCCGCTGCGGTGCTGCTGCCGTCCTCGTGAGGCCCGCGCGAGCGTCCTGCGGAAGACGGCAGGCTGTCGGCGGACCACCCGTGGGCGGCACGGGAGACGATGTTAGCGGACGCCGGGCCGAACTCCGAACCGAGGGGTCCCGACCACCGCGGGACCCCGCGTGGGAACGACGCGTCCCCCTGCCGGGTGGGTCAGAGCGGGTCAGAGCGGGTCAGGGGTGGGTCGGCGGCGGGTCAGGAGCGAGGAGGAGATGGGTCAGAAATGCCCGATCCACAACGTTTCACGCACCCGAGCGAGGGATCTGCAACGTTTTCCACCCCTGCTGAAAGGGTCCGGGCGGGTGAACTGTGGTCGAGCAACGGTCCAATGGGACATCCGTCCTGCCATGATGTGAGTCCACGGCCCGTGCGGGCCCCACCATGCGACAGGAGGACCCGATGACGGAATCGTCGTACGACGTCGTCGAGGTCGTCGCCATGCAGCTCATCGGGTCCGATGCGACCGTCATTCCGGTGTCGGCGGAGCTGTGCTTCCGCACCACCGACCCGTACACGGTGCGCGCCGTCTTCACCGGCGCCCACACGATGTCGACGTGGCTGCTGGGCCGCGAGCTGCTCGCCCACGGCGTGCACGCTGTCGCGGACGCGCCCGCAGGCACCGGCGACGTGCAGGTGTGGCGCGACGACGACCCGGACTACACCCTGGTGTCCCTCTCGGGTGTGGAGGGCAGTGCGCTGCTGGCGGCGCCGACGGAGCCGCTCCTGCGGTTCCTCACCGCGACGGAGTCCCTCGTCCCGGTCGGAGCCGAGTCCGACAAGATGGAGAGCGAGATCACCGCCCTCATCGCGGCGCTGCTCACCGCCTGACACCCTGCGGCGTCCCGCCGCCCACGACATCGACCGGTCCCGCCCGCGCGGGGCCGGTCGTCGTGCGTCACGGGTCGAGGTCGTCGTCCAGGCGCGCGAGGAACACCCGCCGCGCCTCACGGCACAGCGGGCCGGTCGCCACGTCGACGTCGTCGAGCCGCACGACCGGCGTGACGTTGCGGATCGAGCCGGTCAGCGCGAGGTGGGCACGGCCCGCGACGACGTCGTCGAGGACCTCCCACGCGAGCTCGTCGGGGCGCGCCTCGCGGACCGGCAGGCCCGCCTGCCGGCCCCACAGCAGCAGCAGGTCGCGCGTGATCCCCGCCAGCGCACCGGTCTCGAGCGACGGCGTCAGCAGCTCTCCGCCGGTCTCGACGAACACGTTGGACCCGGTGCCCTCGCTGAGCCGCCCGCGGGTGTCGGCCAGCAGCGCCTCGTCGGCGCCGCGCGCGTGCGCACGGGCCAGCGCGACGACGTTCTCGCCGTAGGACGTCGTCTTGAGACCCGCGAGCGGCGACCGCTCGTTGCGGACCCACGGCACGCGCACCGCACGGGACACGTCCAGGGCCGGCGCGGGGCCGGCGACGACCACCACGGTCGGACGCTGCTCGGCGGGCGCGTAGCGGTGCGAGCCCATCGGCCCCGGTCCGCCCGTGACCGTGATCCGCAGCCGCCCGGCGTGCTCGCCCGCGGCGTCCAGGACGGCGCGCACGCCCTCGCGCACCTCGTCCAGCGGCAGCGGCGGCAGGCCGAGCCCGCGCGCGGACGCCTCGAGCCGCACGAGGTGCCGCGTCAGGGCGAAGGCCGTGCCGCGGTGCACGGCGCACGTCTCGAACACGCCGTCGCCGACCGTGACGCCGTGGTCGACGGCCGTGAGCACGGGCTCGTCGGGGCCGTGCAGCCGGCCGCCCGCCCAGATCGCGAGGTCCACGCGGTCATCCTGCCACCCTGGACGCGACACCTGGCACGCGGTGCCGACCGCGGGGACCGGCCGCCGGACGGCCCGGCGGTCAGCGGGACGCGAGCGCGACGAGCCGGGACGCCTTCAGCTCGGTCTCCTCCCACTCCTGCGCGGCGTCGCTGGCCCACGTGATGCCCGCACCGGTGCCGAACCGCAGGACGTCGTCAGCCCACCAGAACGTGCGGATGCCGACCGCGAGCTCGGCGGACAGGCGGCCGTCGGCGTCGACGTGGGCCCACCCGACCAGACCGCAGTACGGGCCGCGCGCCACGGGCTCGAGCTCGGCGATGACGCGCAGCGCCGAGCTCTTGGGCGCTCCCGACACCGAGCCCGGGGGGTACGCGGCCGCCAGCAGCCGCGGCAGGGTGTCGGGCGCGTCGCGCACCTCGGGGGTCAGGTCGCCGGCGACGGTCGAGACCAGGTGCACGAGACCCGGGTGCTGCTCGGTGCCGAGCAGGTCGGTCACGCGGACCGTGCCCGGTGCGCAGACCCGCTGCAGGTCGTTGCGCACGAGGTCGGTGATCATGACGTTCTCGGCGTGGTCCTTGGCGCTCAGGCCGGCCGCCGTGGTGGCGGTGCCCTTGATGGGGCCCGAGGTCACGACACCGTCGTGCACGCGCAGGAACAGCTCGGGCGATGCCGTCACGACCCAGGTCCCGGGCACGGCGCCACCGGCCGGCACGTGCACGCCGCCCGCGTAGGGCGCGGGGTTGCCGGCGACGAGACGGGCGGCGAGAGAGCGCGCGTCCGGTTCCGGGCCCTCGGCGCCGGTCAGCGGCGCGGACAGCACGCGGCACAGGTTCGCCTGGTAGACGACCCCGTCGCGCACGTGCGCACGCACGCGGTCGACGGCCGCGACGTACGCGGCACGGTCGAGCGACGACGTCCACGCGTCGCGGTGAGGGCCGCGCCACGGCCCGGGGGCGTCGCGGCGCGGCCCGGGAGCACCCGGCGCGCCGCGCCGGACGTCCGCGAACCGCCAGGCGTCGACCCGGCCCTCGAACTCCCCCACGAGCGCCCACCAGCCGGGGGTGGTCAGGGCGTCGGGCTGCGCGCCCAGGTCGGCGTGCTCGACGACGCCGGCGCCGTGCCACCCGGCGAACCACGCGACGCCGGACGTCGCGTGGACGAGGGGCGCGGGCGGGTGGGGCACGGACCTCAACCTACCGACCGGGACCCGTGCCGCGGGCTCGTCGACGCGACGGTGGACGCGGACCGCACGTCGCGCCCGGCGGTCACGACGACACGCTCGGCCGAGCCGGTTGGACTCTCGCTGAGGTTGTCGTCTAGAGTCTTCGACGCACCAGGAACGCCGGTGAACGGCGGTCCTGACGTGCGGACGTGGCTCAGTGGTAGAGCATCACCTTGCCAAGGTGAGGGTCGCGGGTTCGAATCCCGTCGTCCGCTCGGAGGCTATCCCCTTCGGCTCCCAGCCGTTGTGGACTGCGGTCTCAGCGGTGGAGTGGCCGAGAGGCGAGGCAGCGGCCTGCAAAGCCGTATACACGGGTTCGAATCCCGTCTCCACCTCGTATGCAGCACTCCCCCATGGGCGATTGGCGCAGCGGTAGCGCGCTTCCCTGACACGGAAGAGGTCACTGGTTCGATCCCAGTATCGCCCACCACACACGAAGCCCCAGGTCCTCGACCTGGGGCTTCGTCGTTCCCGCGGACGCGTGGGTTCGGGGCCGGCCGAGCCGCGTCCGGCGACCGACCGGCACCGGATTGACAGGAGCCGGACCAGTGCCTCATTGTTCATTGCACATGATCAATGAACGTCCTGGAGGCACCCCATGCAGCTCGCTGCGGTCCTGACGACCGTGCTGACCTCGCTCCTGGCCACCGTCGTCGTGCTGTCGCCCGTCGCGGTGCTCGTGCGCGACGCACGCCGCACCGTCGCACCCACCACCGAGGCCGCACGGACCCTGCGGCACGCCGCCATGCCCGCCGCGGTCGCGTCGGTCGTGCTGCTGATCGGCGTCGCGCTGGTCGTCGTGTGGGTGGTGCGCGTCGGCTTCGTCGGCCAGGGTGGTCTCCCGTCCGGCCGCGTGGTAGCCGCTGCACCCCTGGTCGGGGCGACGGCCTTCCTGCTGGTCCACGCGGTCGGCGAGGTCACCTACCCCCGCCCGACGGGCGACGTGCGGACCGCCGACCTCACGGTGCGCACGGTGGCCGACGTCGCGCCGTCCCACCTGCGACGGGCGGTCCACACGTGGGCCGGGCTGCTCGGTGCCGCGCTGGTGGTCGGGTCCGTCACGGCCAGCGGGCCGCGCCACCTCGACCGCGTCGTCGAGGGCTGGATCTCGCGCGGCGCGCCGTACCCGGGCAGCTGGTACGGCGTCCCCCTCGCGATCGGCGCCGCCCTGGTCGTCGTCGCCACCCACGCGGTGCTGCACCTGGTCGCGGCACGGACGGCGGTCAGCGGCGTCGACAGCACCTGGGACCTCGCGCTGCGGCGCAGGACCGCCGCGCGCGTCCTGCGCGGTGTCCAGCTCAGCCTCGCCCTGACGCTCGCCGGCGTGCTCCTCATGGCGTCCCAGGGCCTCCGGATGGCGTCCTGGCCGCCGCCGGCGCTGGAGGACGCCTCGGTGTCACCGGCGCTGATGGCGACCGGGGTGTCCCTCGTCGCGGTCGCGCTCGCGGTGGCCGTCACCGGGGTCGTCGTCGCCGTCCGTCGCGGCACCCCCCGGCTCGACGCCGCCTCCCCCGTGCCGGTGCACGCATGAGCCTGCGGGTCCGCGTCGACCTCACCTCGGGTACGCCGCACTACGAGCAGATCCGCGCGCAGGTGGCGGCGCTGGTGACCGCCGGGCACCTGCACGACGGCGAACGCCTGCCGACGGTGCGTGCGCTGGCCAACGACCTCGGGATCGCCGCGGGGACCGTCGCGCGCGCCTACCGCGAGCTCGAGGCAGGCGGTCTGGTGACGACCCGCCGGCGGCTGGGCACCGTGGTCACGACCCCGACCCTCACCGGGGGGCGCCGCGACGTCGCCGAGGCCGCGGTCCGGCTCGTCGAGGTCGCGCGCTCCGCGGGCGTCTCCGACGAGGAGGTGCAGGACCTCGTCGCGTCGGCCCTGCTCACGCTTCCGCGGAGACCGACGGCGACCACGTCGCCGACGCCTGCGCGCTGACCTCGTCGTAGCGGTCGAGCGCGATCGCCGCGAGCCTCGGGTCCGGCGCCAGGGCGTGCGTCACGACGTCGGCGCCCGCCTCGAGGACCCGGTCGAGGAAGTAGCCCGGGGCGAGCAGGTAGGACGCGACGACGACACGCCCACCCGGCGCGAGACCGGAGCGGGCCGCCTCGACCGCCGCCGGCACGCGCGGGTGCGCACCGGCACCGTAGCCGACGCTCACGGGCCGTCCGAGCCGCTGCGACAGGGCGGCGACGACCTCGCGCACGGCGCCCGCCGCATCGGGGTCCGTCGAGCCCGCCGCAGCCAGCACGACGGTGTCGGCGGCCGCGAGGCCCGCCTCGGCGAGGCGGTCCGCGAGGATCTCGACGAGCCGCGGGTCCGGCCCCATCGGACGCGCCGCCGCCGCACCCGGCCGGTCGACCGCACGCGCGACGTCGACCTTGACGTGGAAGCCCACCGACAGCAGCAGCGGCACGACCACCGCCGGGGCACCGCCGATCGCGCCCGCGACGACGTCGTCCACCTCGGGCTGCTGCACGTCGACGAACGCCTCGCGCACGTCCAGGTCGGGGCGCGCGAGCGCGACGTCGACCAGGATCGACGAGATCGCGTCACGGCCGGCACGGCTGTCCGTGCCGTGCGAGCAGCCGACGAGCACGGGCACGGGCCCGGGGACGGGTACTGCGGACGACGTCATGTCTGCTCCTGGAGCTCGAGCCGGTAGCCACGCTTGACGACCGTGCGGATCAGGGCGCGGCTGCCCGTCGCGTCGCGCAGCCGCGCGATCGCGACCTCGGCGGCGTGCGGGTCGGACGACACCCCCGGCAGCGCCGCGAGCACGCGGTCGCGCGGTACGACGGAGCCCTTGGCGTGCGCGAGCAGCCGCAGCACCTCGAGCCCCGTGCGCGACAGCGGCAGCACACGGCCGTCGAGCACCGCTGCGGCGCGGCGCACGCGCAACGGGCCCGCGACGGTGTCGAGCGCGTCGATGCCGCCGTAGTGCGTGACGACCGCACGCACGAGCGACCCGAGCCGGCCCCGCTCGGGGACGAGCGGGTCGATCCCCGCCTCCTGCAGCGGCTTGGCCGTGACCGGGCCGACGGCCGCGAACACGACACCGCCCGAGCGGTGACGGCCCAGGACGCCGTCGAGCACGCCCGCGTCGTCCACCGCCTCCAGCCACGCCGCGGCCCCGGGCGCGGACGTGAACACGACCGTGTCGATCTCGCCGTCCGCGACCGCGCGCGCGGACTCGCGCACCAGCTCGGGGTCCGGCGGCGGTCCCCAGCGGTACACGACGAGGCTGCGCACGCGCGCACCGGCGAGCGCGAACGCCTCGTCGAGCCCGTCGGCGCCCGCACCGTGGTGCTGGATCACGATGTCCCGGCCCGCGACGCCCTCGTCGAGCAGCGTCTCGGCGATCTCGGCGCTCGTCTCGGACTCGGCGACCCAGTCGGCGCTGAGTCCCGCGGCCTGGATCGCGCCGCGCGCCTTGGGGCCGCGCGCGACGATGCGGGTCGCGGCGAGGACCTCGAGCAGCCGGTCGGCGACGCCCGCGGCGTCGGCCGCCTCGACCCAGCCGCGGAAGCCGATGCCCGTGGTCACGACGACCGTGTCCGGCGGGTCGGCCAGGAGGTCGCGCGTGCGTGCGAGCAGCAGCGCGTCGTCGGTGTGCGGGACCATGCCGAGCGCGGGGGCGTGGCGCACGGTCGCACCGCGCCGCTCGAGGGCGGCACGCAGCTCCGCGGCGCGGCGGTCGGCCGTGACGAGCACGACGCAGCCGGCCAGCGTCTGGTCGATCATCTCCGCCGTCACGCGTCCATTGTCGCCGCGCCGGGCACGTCGGTGCGCACCCGGCCGTCGGCGAGCGCGTCGGGCGGCCCGTCGAGCAGCCCCGGGCGCGCGACGTCGCCCAGCACGACGACGGCGGGCGAGCGCACACCACGCGCGGCCGCGACCGCCGCGACCTCGTGCAGCGGTGCGCGCGTGACGCGCTGGTCCGGCAGGGTCGCCTGCTCGACGACCGCGACCGGCAGATCGGGGTCGACGCCACCGGTCAGGGCCTCGCGCACGAGACCGGGCAGGGCCGCGACGCCCATGAGCACCACGACCGTGCAGGACCGGTCGCGCAGACCGGTGAGCGCCGCCTGCGACCACCCGTCGGTGCCGTTCATCACGTGCACCGCCCCGACGACCCCCCGGTGCGTCAGCGGGACACCGGCCGCCGCTGCCGCCGCGAACGCGCTGCTCACGCCCGGGACGACCGTCACGGGGACACCCGCGTCGCGGCACGCGAGCACCTCCTCGCCGCCGCGTCCGTACACGAACGGGTCCCCGCCCTTGAGCCGCACGACGACGCGGCCGCGCTGCGCCTGCTCGACCAGGATGCGGTTGATCTCCTCCTGCGGGACCGGGTGGTGCCCGGGCGACTTGCCGACGTCGATGACCTCGACGTCGGCCGGCAGCTCGCCGAGCACGTCCGTCGGCCCGAGCCGGTCCGCGACGACGACGTCGGCCTCGGCGAGCGCGCGCCGGCCCGCGACCGTCAGCAGCCCCACGTCACCGGGGCCGCCGCCGACGAGCACGACGCGTCCCCGGTCCGGTGCCGGGCGCCGGCGGCGCAGGTCGACGTCGCCGGCGCGCAGGTGCGCCGCGAGCCGGTCGCGCACCCGGACGCTGCGGCGCGGGTCGGCGCCCGTGGTCGACACGACGCCCACGAGCACGTCGCCCGCACGCGTCGTCGCCGGTGTGCGCGCCGTCCCCGCAGCGGGGCGGCGCGGACCGCCCGCGTCGACGCAGAACACCCGGCGCGCGGTCGCCCACGCGACCACGGCGGCGTCGGTGGCGCGCTCGCCCGTCGCGGTGTGCACGAGCCACACGCCGTCCAGGTCGGACGCGACGACCTCGCGGTCGGACCAGCGCGCCCGGCCCGCCACCACGAGGTCCGCGATCGGCTCGCACACGTGCGGTGCCACGACGTGCACGCGTGCGCCCTCGTCGGCCAGCGCCTGCGCCCGTCGCGCCGCGACCGGTCCCCCGCCGACGACGAGCACGGCACGCCCGTCCAGCTCGATCCCCAGCAGCGCGGTCACGCCGCACCACCGGTCACCGCGAGGCGCACGTCGCCGTCGACGACCTCGACCGACCAGGTGCGCAGGTCCGGCGAGCGACCCGCCACGGGCTGCTTGCCCGCCGGGTCGAGGCACGCACCGGTGCGCAGGTCGAACACCTGCTTGTGCATCGGCGACGCGACGGTCGGCACGTCCTGCCCGTCGACACGACGCGTCCCGACGATGCCGCGCGCCAGCACGTGCGCGTCGGAGAACGGGTCGTGCTGCTGCACGGCCAGCACCCGGTCGTCGACGAGCCGGAAGAGCGCGACCTGCGTGAGCGTGGGCGCACCGTCGACCTCGTCGGGGACGAGGGCCGCCGCGCCGCGCTCGTGCGCGAGGTCGTCGAGCCGGCACACGGTCAGCCACGTCGTGGCCAGGTCGTCGAGCGTCGTCACGAGCGGACCTCCAGGGTGGTGCCGGCGACGAGCACGGCGCGCTCGTCGGCGGTGACGGGACGTACCTGACCACGCTCGGGCACGTACGCCAGGGAAGGGTCGGGCACGTCGGGCGCGTTGACGAACGACGCGAACCGCTTGAGCTTCTCGGGGTCCTCCAGGGTCGCGCGCCACTCGTCCTCGTACAGCTCGACGTGCTGAGCCATCTGGGCGTCGAGGTCGGCGCAGATGCCCAGGGAGTCGTCCATGACGACCGCGCGCACGCCCTCGAGGCCGCCCTCGACCTCCTCGATCCACGGCGCGGTGCGCTGCAGGCGGTCGGCCGTGCGCACGTAGTAGAGCAGGAAGCGGTCGATGGTCCGCACGAGGGTCTCGGTGTCGAGGTCCTCGGCCAGCAGGCGCGCGTGCCGGGGTGTGAAGCCGCCGTTGCCGCCGACGTAGACGTTCCAGCCGTTGTCGGTCGCGATGACACCGACGTCCTTGCCGCGGGCCTCGGCGCACTCGCGTGCGCAGCCGGACACCCCCAGCTTGATCTTGTGGGGTGAGCGCAGGCCGCGGTAGCGCAGCTCGAGCATCACCGCGAGTGCGACCGAGTCCTGGACCCCGAACCGGCACCACGTCGACCCGACGCACGACTTCACGGTGCGCAGCGACTTGCCGTACGCGTGGCCGGACTCGAACCCGGCGTCCACCAGGCGGCGCCAGATGAGCGGGAGCTGGTCGATGCGGGCGCCGAACATGTCGATGCGCTGACCGCCGGTGATCTTGGTGTAGAGCCCGAAGTCGCGGGCGACCTCGCCGACCGCGATGAGGCCCTGGGGCGTGACCTCGCCTCCCGGCATGCGCGGGACGACCGAGTACGAGCCGTCCTTCTGCAGGTTCGCCATGACGTGGTCGTTGGTGTCCTGCAGCGCGGCGCGCTCACCGTCGAGGACGTGGGCGGGTGCGGTCGTCGCGAGGATCGAGGCGACCGCGGGGCGGCAGATGTCACAGCCGCGGCCGTGGGTGCCGAACCGCTCGACGACCTCGGTGAACGTGCGCAGCCCGGACACGCGTACGGCGTCGTAGAGCTGCGCGCGCGACAGCGTGAAGTGCTCGCACAGCGCGCTGCTGACGGTGACGCCGAGCTTGCCGAGCTCGGTGGCCATGAGCTTCTTGACCAGCGGCAGGCAGGACCCGCAGCTCGTGCCGGCGCGCGTGCACGCCTTGACGGCGCCCAGGTCGTGGCAGCCCTCCTCGGCCACCGCGTGCCGGATCGCGCCGGCCGAGACGTTGTTGCACGAGCACACGCCCGCGTCGTCGGGCAGCTCCAGGTCCGGTGCGCCGGCTCCCCCTTCCGGGAGCAGGAACGCCGCGGGGTCGCCGGGCAGTTCGCGGCCGACCATGGGGCGCAGGCTCGCGTAGGCAGTCGCGTCGCCGACCAGCACGCCCCCCAGCAGCGTGCGGGCGTCGTCGGACATCACGAGCTTCTTGTAGACGCCACCCACCGGGTCGGCCCAGACGACCTCGAGCGCGCCGGGCGTGCGGGCGAACGCGTCGCCGAAGCTCGCGACGTCGACGCCCGCGAGCTTGAGCTTGGTGGCGGTGTCGGCGCCGGGGTACACGGCGCCGCCGCCGAGCAGCCGGTCGACCGTGACCTCGGCCATCGTGTAGCCGGGGGCGACCAGGCCGATGCAGGCGCCCTGGATGCACGCGACCTCGCCGACGGCCGACACGTGCGGGTCGTCGGTCAGGCACGAGTCGTCGACGACGACGCCGCCGCGGGGTCCGATCGGCAGCCCCGCCTCGCGGCCCAGCTCGTCGCGCGGGCGCACACCGGCGGCCACGACGACGACGTCGGCGTCCAGCCGGGTGCCGTCGGCCAGCTCGACGCGTCCCACGCCGCCGCGGCGGTGCGGCAGCACGCGCGTCGTCATCGACTGCGTGCGCACGCCGATGCCGAGCCGGTTGACCAGGCGGCGCAGCGCCTCGCCGCCGCCGAGGTCGACCTGCGCGGACATCAGGTGCGTGTCGACCTGCAGCACCGTGGCCCGCGCACCGAGCGCGTCGAGCGCGCCCGCGGCCTCGAGGCCGAGCAGGCCGCCGCCGAGCACGACGCCGCGCACGGGGCGCTCCTCGGCGATGCCGTTGACGTACCCGCGCAGCGCGGCCACGTCGTCGAGCGTGCGGTACACGAAGACGCCGTCGAGGTCGGCGCCCTCCATGGGGGGCACCCACGCGTACGAGCCGGTCGCCAGGACCAGGTGGTCGTACGTGAACGTGCGGCCGGACGCGCCGGTGACGACGCGGGCGTCGCGGTCGATCGCGACGGCCTTGTCGCCGCGCACGAGCGTGACCAGCGGGTCGTCCCACAGCGCGGGGTCCCCGAGGGTGAGGTCGTCGGGCGTGCGACCCGAGAAGTAGCTCGTGAGCGCGACGCGGTCGTACGGCCGGCGCGGCTCCTCGGCGAGCACCGTGACGCGCCACGTGCCGGCGGTGTCGCGGTCGCGCAGGGCCTCGACGAGTCGTTGCGCGACCATGCCGCCGCCGACGACGACGAGATGACGGGGGTCCATGGGGCCTCCTGGTGCGGTCTGGTGCGGTCCGTGCGGGCGAGCGCGGGGGGTGGACGTGACGACGACGCTACGAACCGGGGGTTTCGGGCAAGGGTGCGGGCCCGTTTCCGTGCCGGAACTTTTCCCTCTCACGCCCGGCGCACCCGGTGTGAGACCACCCGGGCCGCACCGCGTCAGTAGACGTCGCGGGCGTAGCGGCGGTCGGCGGACAGTCGCTTGACGTAGGCGGCCGCGTCGGAGGCGTCCAGGCCGCCGTGGCGAGCGACGACGTCGCGCAGCGCGGCGTCGACGTCCGGTGCCATGCGCGACGCGTCGCCGCACACGTAGACGTGCGCACCGCGCTCGAGCCAGGACCACAGCGCGGGACCGTGCTCGCGCAGCCGGTCCTGCACGTAGACCTTCTGCCGCTGGTCGCGGGAGAACGCGGTGTCCAGACGCGTCAGGACGTCGCGCTCGCGCCACGCGTCGAGCTCCTCGCGGTACCAGAAGTCGGTCGCCTCGTGCTGCTCGCCGAAGACGAGCCAGTTCTCACCGGTGTCACCGCGGGCCTCGCGCTCGGCGAGGAAGCCGACGAACGGCGCGACGCCCGTGCCCGGGCCGATCATCACGGCCGGTGCGGCCGGGTCGGCGGGCGGGTGGAAGTGCGCGCTCGGCTGCACGTGCACGGCCACCTCGGCCTCGGGGGCGGCGTCGGCCAGGAACGTCGAGCAGGTCCCGCCGCGGGCCTGGCCGCCGGGTCCCGACCACCGCACGACCGACACCGTCAGCCGCACCCGCTGCGGGTCGACGAGCGGGCTCGACGAGATCGAGTAGGCGCGTGGCTGCAGCGTGCGCAGCGCGTCGACCCACTCCTGCCCGGTGGCGTCGAGCGGGTGACCGGCGACCACGTCGACGACCCCCTTGTCCCACGTCCACGCCGCGAGGTCCTGCCGGTTCTCGCTGCGCAGCAGGCGGCGCAGCTCGGCACCCGCGGTGCCGGCCGCCCGCTCCGCGACGAACCGCAGCAGCCCGGGCGTCGGACGGCCCAGGTCGATCCCCGTGCGCAGCGCGTCGTGCAGCGGGCGCGTGACGCCGTCGACCACGACGGGTGCGTCGGCGTCCAGGCCCGTCGCGGTCAGCCACTCCTCCACCAGCTCGAGCGGTGTCACCGGGCGCACCGCGAGCGCGTCGCCCGCCTGGTACGTCACCGGCAGCGGGCTGTCGGTGGTGTCGAGCAGGATCTCGCGCACCTCCTTGGCGGAGCCGGGGCCCCCGAGGCGGCGACGGCCGACGAGCCGCGCCGATCCGGGCGTCGCGCGGGTCGCCCGGGCGGGCGCCGGTGCGGGAGAGTCACCCGCGGGGCCGGCGGGCGTGGCGCTCACGGACCCGGCGCCGCCGGCGACCTCGACGTCGGCCCCGTCGCCGCCGCCCGTGGTTCCGTCCCCGCCCGTCCCGTCCCCGCTCAGCGCGGCGAGCAGCCCGACGACCCACCGGTCGACCGCGTCGTCGTCGCCCGGCTCGCGCTCGAGCCGCTCGACGAGCCGCTGCGCGCCGAGCTCGGAGAGGCGGTGGTCGAGGCGGCGGCCGTGGCCGCAGAACCTGTCGTACGTGGGGTCGCCGAGCGCGAGCACCGCGAACCGCGCACCGGCGAACGACGGCGCCTGCGGGTCGGCAAGCGCCTCCCACAGCGCGGTGCCGTTGTCGGGGGCGTCGCCGTCGCCGAACGTGCTGGTCACGAGGATGACGTCGCCGTGCCGGGGCAGGTCGTCGAGGGCGTCGTCCATCGCGACGACGCGCGGGGAGCGGCCCGCGTCCGTCAGTCGCTGCGCGACGACACCGGCGACCTCCTCCGCCGTGCCGGTCTGCGAGGCCCACAGCACGGTGACGGTCCGCGTCGCCGGGGCCGCCGGCAGGGTCGGCGCCGTGGGCCCGGCGGGCGCGCGCGAGAACATGCCCGCGAGCACACCGTCGACCCACAGCGCGTGGTCGCCGCTCAGGGGCGCCGAGGCCGGCAGCACGGGCATGCCCGCGGGTCCGCCGCCGAGGCCGGCGAGGAACCCCGCCAGGTAGCGGCGCTCGTCGTCGCCGAGGGACGGCGGTGCGACGTCGTCGATCCCGAGTGCGGCGGCCAGCGCACGCATCGTGGCCGGTCCGTCGAGGCCCGCGCCGGGCGCCGGGGCCGCCTCGACCGGCGGCTCGTCGACCGCCGGCGGTGCGACGACCGCGACGGGGGTCAGGGCGACCGCGCACGCCTTGAACTCGGGCTGGAAGGACAGCGGGTCGACGGCGTCGTTCGTCACGGCGTTCACGGCGAGGTACTCCCCGAAGACGTCGTTCCAGTGGAACGGGGCGAAGCAGGTGCCGGTGGGCACGCGGTCGGTGACGACGACGGGCAGGACGGCGCGGCCGCGGCGGGACGCGACCTCGACCGGGGCGCCGTCGACGAGCGCGAGACGGGCCGCGTCGGCCGGGTTGACCTCGACGAACGGCCCCGGCTCGAGCTTGTTGAGCGCCGGCACCTTGCCGGTCTTGGTCATCGTGTGCCACTGGTGCTGCACGCGGCCCGTCGTGAACCAGAACGGGTGGTCGTCGTCCGGCATCTCCGAGGGGTCGGTGTGGGGGCGCGCGTGGAAGACGGCCCGGCCGCTGGGCGTCGCGAACGCCAGGCGCGGGCGCGCGCCGTCGGGGTGCGTCAGGAGCGGCTGGTGCTCCCCGTCGTTGAGGTACCGCACGGGGTTGCGCGCGGGGGCGTCGGGCGACGAGCACGGCCACTGCACGGGCTCGCGGCGCAGCCGCTCGTACGACACGCCGCGCAGGTCGTACCCGGTGCGCGGGTTGGACGACCGGCGCAGCTCGTCGAAGACCTCCTGCGACGAGCCGTACGCGAACCCGTCGAAGCCCATCGCGGTGGCGACGCGGGAGATGAGCAGCCAGTCGGGCAGGGCCTGCCCGGGGGCGGCCAGCGCCCGGCGCGCGAGCGTCATCGTCCGCTCGGAGTTCACCATGACGCCGTCCGCCTCCGACCACATCGCGGCGGGCAGCACGACGTCGGCGTACGCGTTGGTCTCGGTGTCGACGAACGCGTCCTGCGTGATCACCAGCTCGGCGCGCTCGAGACCCTCGATCACCGTGCGCCGGTTGCTGACGGTCGCCACCGGGTTGGTGCAGATCACCCAGCATGCGCGGATGTCGCCGTCGGCCATGCGGCGGAACATGTCGACCGTGCCGGTGCCGAAGCCGTCGGCACGGATCGTGCCGCGCGGGACGCCCCACAGGTCCTCGACGAACGCACGGTCGTCGGCGTCGACCACGCTGCGCTGCCCCGGCAGACCGGGGCCCATGTACCCCATCTCGCGCCCGCCCATCGCGTTGGGCTGGCCGGTCAGGGAGAACGGGCCGCTCCCCCGCCGGCCGATCGCGCCCGTCGCGAGGTGCAGGTTGATCAGCGCGTTCGTGTTCCACGTGCCGTGCGTCGACTGGTTGAGACCCATCGTCCAGCACGACACCCAGTTCCCGGCACCCGCGATGAGCGCCGCCGCGGCGCGCAGGTCCGCCGCCGGCACGTCCGTGAGCCGCTCGACGACGTCCGGCGGGTAGTCCGCGAGGAACTCGGGCATCGCCTCCCAGCCCTGCGTGTGCTCGGCGACGAACTCCTCGTCGACCGCGCCCGCCTCGACCAGCAGGTGCAGCAGGCCGTTGAGCAGCGCGAGGTCCGAGCCGGGGCGCACCTGCAGGAACAGGTCGGCCTTGTCGGCCGTCGCCGTGCGGCGCGGGTCGACCACGACGAGGCGCGCCCCGGCCTTGACCCGGTCGAGCAGGCGCAGGAACAGCACGGGGTGGCAGTCGGCCATGTTCGCGCCGATCACCAGGAACACGTCGGCGTGGTCGATGTCGTCGTACGAGCCGGGAGGCGCGTCGGACCCGAGCGAGAGCTTGTAGCCGGTGCCCGCGCTGGCCATGCACAGCCGCGAGTTCGACTCGATCTGGTTGGTCCGCAGGAACCCCTTGGCCAGCTTGTTGGCCAGGTACTGCGCCTCGATGCTCATCTGCCCGGACACGTACAGCGCGATCGCGTCCGGGCCGTCGCGGTCGAGGATCTCGCGCAGCCGGTGCGCGACCGTCGCGACCGCGGCGTCGACGTCGGCCGGCACGGCCTCGGCACCGCGCTCGGGGCGCACCAGCGCCGTGGTCAGCCGCCCCCCGGCCGCGAGCATCGTCGCGCTCGTCGCGCCCTTGGTGCACAGGCGCCCGCCGTTCGACGGGTGGGACCGGTCGCCGCTGGCGCGCTTCACCGTGCCGTCGGCCCCGACGTCGAGCAGGACGCCGCAGCCCACGCCGCAGTACGAGCACACGGTCGCGACCTGCGTCGCGGCCGTGCGCCCGCCCTGCGGCGCGGTCGTGGTGGCCGTCATCAGATGACGGCGTCGCCGAACGCCGAGCCGCGCCGGCCGTACACGGCCCACGTCGTGGCGGCCATGACGGCGTACATCCCGACGATCACCCACAGCGCCGCCTCGATGCCGCCCGTGGCCGTCGTCGAGACCGCGAAGCCGCGCGGGATGAGGAAGCCGCCGACGGCCCCGACCGCGCCGGCGATGCCGATGCACCCGGCCGCGACCTTCGCGCGTCGCGCACGGTCCGCGTCGTCGCCGGCGCCGTGGCGGAACACCGCCGGGATCATCCGGTACACCGAGCCGTTGCCGGCGCCGGTCGCGAGGAACAGCACGAGGAACGAGCCGAAGAAGAGCCCGAACGACCCCGAGCGCAGCGCGAGGATCGCCGAGACGGTGCCCGCAGCCATGACCGCGAACGCCGCGACCGTGACGCGTGCGCCGCCGAGCCGGTCCGCGAGCGCACCGCCCGCGGGACGCGCCACCGAGCCGACGAGCGCCCCGAGGAAGGCGATCGACAGCGTCATGCCGGGGAACTCGTTCTTCAGCAGCGTGGGGAACGCCCCGGAGAACCCGATGAAGGAGCCGAACGTGCCGATGTACACGAAGGAGATGATCCACGTGTGGCGCTGCCGCGCCGCCGAGCCGTACGCCCGCGGGTCGGTCGAAGCGTCCTTGACGTTGTCCATGAAGCGCCACGCGAGGACGGCCGCGAGGACCGCGAGCGGCACGAACATCAGGCCCGCGCGCTCGAGCTGCACGCCCGCGGCACCGACGATCACGAGCGGCACGGCGAGCTGCACGGCCGCGGTGCCGAGGTTGCCGCCGGCCGCGTTGAGCCCCAGTGCGCGGCCCTTCTCCCGCTCGGGGTAGAAGAACGAGATGTTCGCCATCGACGAGGCGAAGTTGCCGCCGCCGACGCCCGCCAGCGCGGCGACCAGCAGGAGGACCGAGAAGGACAGGTCGGGCCGCTGCACGGCCCACGCGAGCGCCCCGGCGGGCACGAGCAGCAGCAGCGCGGACACGATGGTCCAGTTGCGGCCGCCGAAGATCGGGACCGCGAAGGTGTACGGGATGCGCAGCGTCGCGCCGACGAGGGACGGCACCGCGATGAGCCAGAACATCTGGTCGGGCGTGAGCGCGAACCCGGCGGCCGGGAGCTGTGGCACGACGATGCTCCACAGCGCCCACACGGCGAAGCCGAGGAACTCGGCGAACACCGACAGGCCGAGGTTGCGGCGGGCGACGACGCGTCCGACGGACTGCCACTGGTCGGTGTCCTCGGGCTTCCAGCCGTGCAGCCAGCGGCCGCGGTGGCGGACGAGCTCGGGCGTCGCGCCGGGCGGGGTGAGGACCACGGCACCGGGGCCGTGGTCGGTCGTGGTCGGGGTCGGCGAGGCGGACGTGCCGGCGGCTGGCGCGGGCGTCGTCGGGGTCTGGGTCACGGGGAGCCTCCGGGCGTCGGGCCGCGTGCGCGGGCGCGCGGGGTCGGGCGTCGGGTCCGGGTCGCTGCCCGGCGGGCGTCGCCGCGTGGTGCCGGCGTGCCCCTGACGCTAGAGACCGCGTGTTTCGCCCGGCGGCGCGTCCGCGTAACCCGCCGCGAACGTTCCGCGCACACGCCTGCCGGCGGCGGTGTGAGAACCCGTCGGGTGCGAAGGCGGCGCGGGCCGGGCGGTGGGCGGTCGCGGCGGTCCGCTCAGGGCGTGACGACGAACCGACCCTGCGCGCCGCGTTCGGCGTCACCCATGACGTGCGTGACGAACGGGTAGGTCCCGGCCTCGGGGAACGTCAGCTCGACGAACCCGCCCTCGGCGGGCGCCAGCGCGAGCACCTGCGCACCGCCCGTGCCCGTCGTGCCCCCGTCGCGCAGCGTCCAGTCCCCCTCGCGGAAGACGGTGTCGAACTGCCCGCCGACGACGTGGAACGACGACGCCCGGTTCGGCCCCGCGTCGAGCACCCAGACGCGCACCCGGTCACCGGCGGCGACCTCCAGCGGGCGGTCCCGGTACTGGTTCGCGTACCCGTTGAACGTCAGGAGGGTCGGCGTCTGCGCCGTGAGCGCGACCTCGTCGGCCATGGCGCCCTGGGCGCCGAGGTACAGCTCGGACTGCACCAGCACGTACTCGTGGTCGACGTCCGGCAGCCCCGGGGGGTCGATGACGACGGCGCCGAACATGCCGTTGGCGATGTGCAGGCTCATGGGCATGGTCGAGCAGTGGTACATCCAGATCCCGCTGCGCGTCGCGGTGAACGTGTAGGTCAGCTCCTCCCCCGGCTCGATCGTCCGCATGACGTCGTCCGGTGCCAGCGCACCGGCGTGGAAGTCGATCGAGTGGCCCAGGCTGCCGCCGTTGGCGAGCGTGACGACGAACGTGTCGCCGACCCTCCCGTGCAGCACCGGCCCGGGTGCGGTGCCGCCGAAGGTCCACGCGGTGCGCGTGACTCCCGGTGCGACCTCCTGGACCTGCTCGGTGACCTCGAGCCGGACGTGGTGCGTGGACCCCGCCCCGACGGGCGGCAGGGTCGCGTCGTGGGCGACGAACGCCTCGTCCGGGGCGGCCATGAGGTCGAGCAGGTCGGCCGCCGGCGTCGCGTCCGCACCACCCTGGTGGACCCCGTGGTCGTCGTGCGTCCCACGGTCGGGCGTGCCGCCCTGGGCCACGGCGGCCCCCGTGGCGACGACGTCGAGCGTCATGCCCATGAGCCGGTGGCCCGCGACCGAGCACCACCCGGCCAGGTCGCGTCCGACGACGCCGAGGTCGACCGACGCGCGGGCGCCGGGTGCGAGCCGGCCGGACGTCGCACCGCCGTCGAGCACGAGGTCGTGCACGGTGTCGTCGACGTTGACGACCTCGAGGACGAGGCGGTCACCCGCGGGCACCTCGACCCGGTCCGGCACGAACCGCATGTCCTGGGCCTCGACCGTGACCCTCGTCGTGCGGCCGGTCGCACCGACGTCACCGGCGGCGGGGCTGCCCGCCGCGGTGACCTGCGTGAGCCCGGCGGCCGTGGGGTCGCCCGCGAGCGCGACGGCCACCGCGACGAGCAGGGTGCCGACCGCGAGGCTGCCCGCACCCCGTCTGCGGGCGCGTGCGGCCGCGAGCGCGACGGGGTCGGGCTCGGCGGCGCGCGCCGGGACGACGGGTGCGGGGTCGGTGCCGGGCGTGCCGCGCCGCGCGATCCGGACGGCACGCACGACGAGCACGAGGAACCACCCGCCGACGACGAGCGCGAGCAGGGAGGCGGCGACGCGCACGAGGCTCGGGGCGGGCAGCACGAACAGCACGAGACCGCCGTTGAGCAGGACGACGCGCACGACGGCCGAGCGGTCGAGCTCGGCGGCCACCGTGCGCGACACCGCGGGCCCGCCACCGAGGACGACGGGCAGCAGGTAGGACAGCGCGCCGACCAGCACCTGGGCCGCGAACCCGGCGACGGTCGCGGGGGCGAGCGAGGTCAGGTGCGGGACGGCGGCGCGCCACGTGGGGGCCGCGGCGACGACGACCGCGAGCGCGGCGACGGACGCGGCCCACCAGACGAGCGCGGCGCCGACGGCGCCCGCGGCGAACGTCACGGGCGGGGCGCTGCGCGCCTGGCGGACGACGACCCGCGCGACCAGGGCGATGCCGGCGAGCACGACGACCAGCCCGCCGACCGTGAGCACGCGCAGCCCGGTGGCGGGGCCGGCCGCGGCGACGAGCGTGCCGGTCACGAGCAGCACGAGCGAGCGCGACGCGGACCGCTCGGCGACGTCGTCGATGCGCGCGTGCAGGATCGTCGGCCACAGGACCACGAGGGTCCCGGCGACCGTGACGCCGACCCAGCCGACGAGCGTGAGCACGACGTGCGCGACGTACCAGCGGGCGTACGTCTCGGGTGCGGGTGCGGTGGCGGCCATCGCGACGCCGCACGCGACGCCGGGCACGAGCAGCAGACCGGCGGCGACGTAGGCGCGGACGAGGTGGCCGAAGCGCGACGGCAGGGCGCCGCGGCGCTGGCGTGCGATGCCGACGGCCTGCGCGGTGCCGGCGAGCGCGACGGCCGCACCGCCGGCGACGACGAGCGGCACGTGCGACGCGAGCTGGCCGGCGAGCACCGCGAGCGTGCCGGCGGTGTGCAGGCCGAGGCGCACCGCGAGCGCGCGGCGCGGGGCGGGATGGCGCAGCAGCGTGTCGGCGAAGTGCTGGCTCCAGACGAGGATCGCGGTGGTGACCGCGCCCAGGAGCGGCAGGTGGACGAGCAGCCAGCCCGCCTCGGGGAGCCAGCGGTGGGCGACGGCGGCGGCCGCGGCGAGCACGAGCCACGCCAGGACGAGCGCGTTGGCGCGCAGGTGGTGCCCGGCGCGGGTCATCGGGCACCGCCGACGGTCAGGCCCGCGACGGTGGCGGGGGCCGCGGGCGTGCGGGGTGCGGGCCGCCCGGTGGGCGGTCGCGGCGCGGGTCCGCGCACGGCGGACGTGACGGCGAACACGACGAACAGCAGGAGCGCGACGACGTTGCCGACGCCGCCGACGCGGACGACGGTGTCGATCCCGCGCGCGTCGCCGACGAGCACGCGCACGGCGAGCGTGGCGTGCAGGAGCGCGAGCGGCACGTACATGACCGGGCGGTACGGCAGCGGTCGGCGCAGCACGGCGGGCAGGATGACGGGCGCGTGCGCCATCACCATCGACAGCACGAAGCCCAGGAACACGGCGTGCAGGGCCGCGTCGTAGCCGGGACCCGACAGCACGGGGCCGGCGACGAGCCACAGCGCTCCGGCGCCGGCGAGCCACGCGTACCCGGCGAGCATCGCGCACGCCATGAACCGCGGCAGGCCCGTGGCGTGGACGGTCCGCCGCGCGACGTCGTGCCGCACCAGGACGGCGACGAGCGCGAGCAGCGCCGCGCCCAGCAGGTGCCACCCGACACGCGGCCACAGCAGCGCGAGGGTCGCGGCGAGCGCCCACGCGCACGCCAGCGCCCACACGGCGTCCTCGACGCGCGCGCCCGGTCCTCCGACGCGCAGCAGCTCGAGCCGCTCGCCGGCGATCGTGAGCACGAGGAACCCGGCGAGGCACGGCACGACGTGCGGCACGGCCGCACCGGCGAGCCACAGCACGGCGGCGGCCACGGCGTGCGCGGCGCCGAGCGCCTGCACGGCGAGCGCGGCCGCCGGCTGGCGGCGCCACACCACGGCGTAGATGCCGACGAGGGCGACGCCGCCCGCGACGAGCGCGCCCTGCCCGGCCGCGAGCGGCAGCGGGGTCAGCAGCGCGAGCCCACCGGCGCCGAGCAGCGCGGGCGCGGCGAGCGCGGTGCGACGGCGCACGGCGACGGCGCGCTCGAGCGCGACGAGCGTGCCGACGAACCCCAGGACCATGAGCGGCCCGTGCACGTCGGCCCAGCGCTCGAGCCGCACCGGTGCGGGCAGCCCGAGCAGCAGCAGCGCGGCGTCGAGGCCCGCGAGCAGCGCGAGCCCGCCCGGGACGAGCAGGACCACGTGCCGCGGGACCCTGGTCCCAGTCTTTTCCACGGCACGACAGTATTTAATGAGGTCCGGACGGCGCCCGGGACCTGGGTCCCGGGACCGCCCACGACACCGGAGGTGCGCATGACCGCCGACGACCGCGAGCAGCCGGTCCGCCGCACGCCGGCCGCACGCGTCCTGTCGGCGGCGAGCCGCGTCGAGCTGCTGCACGTCCTGCAGGCCGACGGGCCTGCGACCACGGCGTCGCTCGCGGCCCGCACGGGGCTGCACGAGAACACCGTGCGCGAGCACCTGCAGCGCCTCGTCGACGCCCGCTTCGTCGTGCGCGAGACCGAGCACCGCACGACGCGGGGGCGCCCTCGCACCGTGTACCGGGCGACCACGCGCGACGACGTGCGCACCGACCCCGGCGCCGCGCGCCACCTCGCCGAGTCCGTCGCGCGCGCACGGCTCACGAGCCTGCTGCTCGGCGGCTACGGCGCCGCCGTGCGCGACGTCGAGGGGTCGGCACGACGCGCCGGGCGCGACATGGTCGGCGACCTGCCCGCACTGCCCGAGGGCCCCGACGACCAGGTCCTCGCGCTCGAGGCGCACCTCGACCGGCTCGGCTTCGACCCCGTCCTCGACGAGACGGGCACGACGTTCGACCTGTGGCGCTGCCCCTTCCTCGACCTGGCCCGTGAGCGCCCCGAGGTCGTGTGCAGCGTGCACCTCGGCCTCGCGCAGGGGGTCCTCGAGCACGTCGGCGGGCCCGTGCGCGCCGAGCGGCTCCTGCCGTTCGTCGGACCCCGCCACTGCGAGCTGCACCTGTCGGGGGTCGGCGCCGCCGGCACCCGGACCACCGCGCACGCCGACCGGCGCGCGAGCACCGAAGGAGAGCCATGAGCCAGCCCGTCGAGATCCTGCCCACCGCCCCCGAGCCCGCCGGCCACACGTGCGGGTGCGGCGGCCACGACGAGGCCGACCCCGTGCTCGACGTGCGGGCGATCCCCCACGCCATCCGGCACGCGACCGTGTTCGGTGCGTTCGACGCGATCGCACCGGGCGGCTCGCTCGTCGTCGTCGCGCCGCACGCCCCGCGGCCGCTGCTCGCCCAGCTGGCGCAGCGTGCGGCCGTCGACGTCGAGTACCTCGTCGAGGGGCCGGACGCGTGGCACGTGAGGATCACCCGGCGGACCGACGCGTGAGCCGGGTCCGGCCGTGACCACCGCGCTGCCCGGGGGGACCCGGCGCACGCAGGACGTGCCGGGGCACTGGCTGCTCGCGCGCGTCGGCAAGCGCGTGCTGCGCCCGGGCGGCGCGGGGCTGACCCGGCGCCTGCTCGAGCGGGCCGCACCGGCGGGCGCCGACGTCGTCGAGCTGGCGCCCGGTCTGGGTCGCACCGCCGCCCGAATCGTCGCGGCCGGCCCCGCCTCCTACGTCGGTGTCGACGCCGACGCCGACGCCGTGCGCATCGTCGGTGGCGTCGTCGCGGGTCACGGCCGGTGCGTGCGGGCCGACGCCGCGGCCACCGGTCTGCCGGCCCGTTGCGCCGACGTCGTCGTCGGCGAGGCGATGCTGACCATGCAGTCCGACCGGGGCAAGCTGGCGGTCGTCGCCGAGGCGACCCGCCTGCTGCGCCCCGGCGGGCGGTACGCGATCCACGAGCTCGCGCTCGCACCGGACGACCTCGACCCCCTGGTCGCGACGCAGGTCCGACGCGAGCTGGCGCGCGCGATCAAGGTCAACGCCCGTCCGCTGACCGTCGCGCAGTGGCGCACCCTGCTGCAGGACGCGGGCCTCGTCGTCGACTGGGTCGGCACCGCGCCCATGGCGCTGCTGCAGGTGCGCCGCAATCTCGCGGACGAGGGTCTGCGCGGCGTGCTGCGCATCGTCCGCAACCTCGCACGCGACGGCGACGCCCGTCGGCGCGTGCTGGCCATGCGCGCCGTGTTCGCGCGGTACGCCGACGACCTCGTCGGCGTCGCCCTGGTCGCCCACCTGCCGACGTCCGAGGAGGACCACCCGTGAGCACGCCGACCCCCGCACCCGTCATGACCGACGTCGCCGACCTGGCGCCGCTCGTCACCGTCCAGCCCGAGTCGACGGTGTCCCGCACGGTGCTGCGGGCCGAGGGTGCGCGCGTCGTGCTGTTCGCGTTCGACGCGGGCCAGGTGCTCACCGAGCACACGGCCGCGGTGCCCGTGCTGCTGCACGTGCTCGACGGGCACCTGCGGATCACGGCGGACGGCCGGACCGTCGACCTCGTGCCGGGCGGCGTCGTCCACCTGGGCACGCGCCTGCCGCACGCGGTCGAGGCGGTCGTGGCCAGCAGGCTCGCGCTGACGATGCTCGACCCGCGCTGAGCCGCCCCGCCCGGCGCGGACCGCGAGCAGGCGGTCCGCGCCGGGGGGGTTTTCCACGGTGGTTGCGGATGCTCACGTCCCACGACGCTGCCATGGTGGGCGTACGTGGTTGAACGACGACACCCGAGGGGCCTTCGATGACGAACGCCGCCCGCGCCGCGGACCTGTCCGCCTGGGACCCTGAGAACCCCGCGGCCTGGGATCCGCGCCTCGCCTGGCGCACGCTGTGGATCACCACCTACAACCTGACGCTCGCGTTCGCGGTCTGGTACCTCGTCAGTGCCATCGCGCCGCGGCTCAACCTCGTCGGGTTCGACCTGTCGACCGCGCAGCTGTACTGGCTCGTCGCGCTGCCCGGCCTGGCCGGCGGGCTCATGCGCCTGGTCTTCATGTTCCTGCCGCCCGTGGTCGGCACGCGCACGCTCGTCGGCGGGTCCGCGACGCTGCTGCTGCTGCCGATGGTCGGGTGGACGCTCGCCGTGCGCGACGCGTCGACCTCGTACACCACGCTGCTCGTGCTCGCGTTCGCGACCGGCATCGGCGGCGGCGCGTTCGCGGGGTTCATGCCGTCGACCAGCTACTTCTTCCCCAGGCGGATGTCCGGCACCGCGCTGGGCCTGCAGGCGGGCATCGGCAACTTCGGTGTCAGCCTCATCCAGTTCCTCGTGCCGTGGGTCGTGGGATTCGGCCTGCTGGGGACGACGGCGCTGACACCCCAGCAGACGGTCGACGGCGGCCACATCTGGCTCCACAACGCCGCGCTCGTGCTCATCCCGTGGGTGGTGCTCGGGATCGTGCTCGCCGCGCTGTTCCTGCGGCGCGTGCCCGTGCAGGCGAACTTCCGCCAGCAGCTCGACATCTTCCGCGAGAGGCACACGTGGGTGATGACGGCGGTCTACACGATGACGTTCGGGGCGTTCTCCGGGTTCGCCGCCCAGCTCGGGCTGCTCATCAACAACGTGTACGGGGGCTTCGAGAACGCACCCGACCCCCTGCGGTACGCGTTCCTCGGGCCGCTGCTCGGGTCGATCACACGGGCCGCCTGGGGCCCGCTGTGCGACCGGTACGGCGGTGCGGTCTGGACGTTCGTCGCGGGCATCGGCATGACCGCCTCGACCGTGGTCGCGACGCTGTTCCTGACGCCTGACGACGTGGGCCAGTTCACGTGGTTCCTCGTCGCGATGCTCGCGCTGTTCACGTTCGCCGGGATCGGCAACGCCGGCACGTTCAAGCAGATGCCGATGATCTTCCCGCGCCGGCAGGCCGGCGGTGTCATCGGCTTCACGTCGGCGGTCGCGGCGTTCGGCCCGTTCCTGGTCGGCATGGCGCTGTCGGTGTGGACGCCCGTCGCGTTCTTCGTCGGCGCCGCCGTGTACTTCGCGCTCTGCACCGTCCTGACCTGGGTCTGCTACGCCCGACCCGGAGCACCGCGTCCCAGCTGACGCCCGTCCGTCCCGACAGCCCCGCCCCACGGGAGGTGCCATGAGCACGACCAGCCCCCGCCGGACCGCCACCGCCTCCGGACCGGCCGAGGTGCTCGTGCGCCTCGGCTCCCGGCTGCGGCGCGGGGAGGTGTCGCCGGACCTGCGGACCGTGTTCCTCGAGGGTGGCCGCGAGGGCGACGCGTTCTACCGGGACCGGTGGAGCCACGACAAGGTCGTGCGCTCGACGCACGGTGTCAACTGCACCGGGTCCTGCTCGTGGAAGGTATACGTCAAGGACGGCATCATCACGTGGGAGACGCAGCAGACCGACTACCCGTCGGTGGGCCCGGACTCCCCCGAGTACGAGCCCCGCGGCTGCCCCCGCGGTGCCGCGTTCTCCTGGTACACGTACTCGCCCACCCGCATCCGCTACCCGTACGTGCGCGGCGCCCTGCTGCGCGCGTACCGCGAGGCGAGGGCCCGCACGGGCGACCCCGTCGAGGCGTGGAAGGCGGTGACCGCCGACCCCGGGGCGCCGTACAAGAAGGCGCGCGGCAAGGGCGGCCTCGTGCGCGCGACGTGGGACGAGGCGGCCGAGATCGTCGCCGCCGCGCACGTGCACACGATCGAGGAGTACGGCCCCGACCGCGTCGCGGGCTTCTCCCCCATCCCCGCGATGTCGATGGTGTCGCACGGTGCGGGCGCGCGGTTCGTGTCGATGCTCGGCGGCACCATGCTGTCCTTCTACGACTGGTACGCCGACCTGCCCGTCGCCTCGCCCCAGGTGTTCGGCGACCAGACCGACGTCCCCGAGTCCGCGGACTGGTGGAACGCCGCGTACCTCGTCATGTGGGGCTCGAACGTGCCGGTCACGCGCACGCCCGACGCGCACTTCATGGCCGAGGCCCGCTACCGCGGGCAGAAGGTCGTCACGGTCAGCCCGGACTACGCGGACAACACCAAGTTCGCCGACGAGTGGCTCGCGCCGCACCCGGGCACCGACGGCGCCCTGGCCATGGCGATGGGCCACGTCGTGCTGCGCGAGTTCCTGGTCGACCGGCGCACGGAGCGCTTCGCCGACTACCTGACGCGGTTCACCGACGCGCCCCACCTCGTGCGGCTCGAGCAGCGCGGCGACGCGTACGTGCCGGACAAGTTCCTCACGGGCGACCAGCTGCCCGTCCCGGTCACGGCGCGCGACGGCGCGTTCCAGACGGTCGTGCTCGACGCGGACGGCACCCCGACCGTCCCGAACGGCACCCTCGGGCACCGGTTCGACCCCGCCACCGCCGGCGAGTGGAACCTGCTGCTCGGCGACCTCGACCCGCGGCTGTCGGTCGCCGACCTGACGTCGTGGGACGGCGCCGCGGTCGCGGTCGACCTGCCGCGGTTCGACGTGGCCCCGGTGGCGGGACGCGAGCACGAGGGCGGCGCGGGCGTCGTGCGCCGCGGCGTGCCCGTGCGACGCGTCGGCGACCACCTGGTCACCACGGTGTTCGACCTGCTGCTCGCGCAGTACGGCGTCGGCCGCGACGCCCTGCCGGGCACGTGGCCGACCGGCTACGACGACGCGTCGAGCCCCGGCACACCGGCGTGGCAGGAGGAGATCACGTCGGTGCCCGCCGCCGCGGCGGCGCGCGTGGGACGCGAGTTCGCGGCCAACGCCGAGGCGTCGGGCGGACGCTCGATGATCCTCATGGGCGCGGGCACCAACCACTGGTTCCACTCCGACACGATCTACCGCACGTTCCTCGCGCTGGTGCACATGACCGGCTGCCAGGGCGTCAACGGCGGCGGCTGGGCGCACTACGTCGGGCAGGAGAAGTGCCGGCCCGTCACAGGCTGGGCGCAGTACGCCTTCGGCCTCGACTGGGCGCGGCCGCCGCGGCAGATGATCGGCACGGCGTTCTGGTACCTGGCGACCGACCAGTGGCGCTACGACGGGCTGCCCGCCGACGCGCTGGCCAGTCCCCTGGCCCGCGGCACGTTCGCCGGCCGCACGACCGCCGACTGCCTCGTGGAGTCCGCGCAGCGCGGCTGGATGCCGAGCTACCCGACGTTCGACCGCAACCCGCTCGACCTCGCCGACGAGGCCGCGGCGGCGGGCGTCGACCCCGCGCAGCACGTCGTCGCCGAGCTGCGCGCGGGCCGCCTGCGCTGGGCCTGCCAGGACCCCGACGACCCGCGCAACTTCCCACGCGTGGTCAACGTGTGGCGCGCCAACATCCTGGGGTCCTCCGGCAAGGGCAACGAGTACTTCCTGCGCCACCTGCTCGGCACGGACTCCGCGGTGCGCGCGCAGGAGGCCGGTGCGGACCGCCGGCCGCGCACCATGACGTGGCACGACGAGGCGCCGCGCGGCAAGCTCGACCTGCTGGTGACGAGCGACTTCCGCATGACGTCGACCACGCTGTTCTCCGACGTCGTGCTGCCCGCGGCCACCTGGTACGAGAAGTACGACCTGTCGACCACCGACATGCACCCGTTCGTGCACTCGTTCAACCCCGCGATCGCCCCGCCGTGGCAGACCCGCACCGACTTCGACATCTTCGCGACCCTCGCCCGCGAGGTGCAGCGCATCGGCGGCGAGCGGCTCGGTGTGCGGCGTGACGTCGTCGCCGTGCCGCTGCTGCACGACACGGCCGACGAGCTCGCCACGCCGCACGGCAGCGTGCCGGAGCCGGACCTGCGGCCCGGGGTGACGATGCCGAAGCTCGTCGTCGTCGAGCGGGACTACACCACCGTCGGGGACCGCTGGGCGGCCCTCGGGCCGCTGACCGCCACGGCCGGCATGGTGACCAAGGGCGTCGCGTTCTCACCCGACCAGGAGGTGGCCGCGCTCGCGCGCACCAACGGCACCGTGCCGAGCGGCCCAGCCGCCGGGCAGCCGCGCCTGACGGACGCACGGCACGTGTGCGAGGCGATCCTCGCGCTGTCCGGCACGACCAACGGCCGCCTGGCGGTGCAGGGGTTCGAGCACGTCGAGGCCCGCACCGGCACGTCGCTGGCCGAGTTGGCGCGCGACCACGAGGGCGAGCGCATCCGGTTCGCCGACGTGCAGGCCCGCCCGGTGCCGGTCATCACGTCGCCCGAGTGGTCCGGGTCGGAGCACGGCGGGCGGCGGTACTCGGCGTTCACGGTCAACGTCGAGCACCACAAGCCCTGGCACACGCTCACGGGGCGGCAGCACTTCTACCTCGACCACGACTGGCTGACCGAGCTGGGCGAGGCCCTGCCCGTCTACCGGCCGCCGCTGGACCTGCACCGCCTGTTCGGGGACTCGCGGCTCGGCCCGGCCGACCCCGAGGGCGGCCACGCGGCCGTCACGGTCCGGTACCTGACACCGCACTCGAAGTGGTCGATCCACTCGGAGTACCAGGACAACCTGTTCATGCTGTCGCTGTCGCGCGGCGGGCCGACCATCTGGATGTCCCCGCAGGACGCGGCCGCGATCGAGGTCCGCGACAACGACTGGGTCGAGGCGTACAACCGCAACGGCGTGGTCGTGGCCCGCGCGATCGTGTCGCACCGCATGCCGGCCGGGACCGTGTACATGTACCACGCCAAGGACCGCACGGTGGACGTGCCACGGTCCGAGACGTCGGGCCTGCGCGGCGGCATCCACAACTCCCTCACGCGCGTGCTGCTCAAGCCCAGCCACCTGGTCGGCGGGTACGCGCAGCTGTCCTTCGCCTTCAACTACCTGGGCCCCACGGGCAACCAGCGCGACGAGGTCACGACGATCCGCCGCCGCTCGCAGGAGGTGGAGTACTGATGGCCGCCGCGGCCGTCCCGACGACCGAGCCGACCACCGGAGGTGCCCGATGCGTGTGATGGCGCAGATGGCGATGGTGATGAACCTCGACAAGTGCATCGGGTGCCACACCTGCTCGGTGACCTGCAAGCAGGCGTGGACGAACCGCACGGGCGTCGAGTACGTGTGGTTCAACAACGTCGAGACCCGCCCGGGCATCGGCTACCCACGCACGTACGAGGACCAGGAGCGGTGGCGCGGCGGCTGGGTCCGCACGCGCCGCGGACGCCTCAGGCTGCGCGCGGGCGGCCGCCTGAGCAAGCTCGCGCACATCTTCTCCAACCCGACGCTGCCCGAGATCCACGACTACTACGAGCCGTGGACGTACGACTACGACGTGCTGCTGTCCTCGCCGCAGGGCGAGCACACGCCGGTCGCGCGGCCCAAGTCGCTGCTCACGGGCGACGACATGGCGATCCGCTGGTCGGCCAACTGGGACGACAACCTGGGCGGCGCGGGCGAGACCATGGCCGACGACCCGGTGCTGGCGACGATGAGCACGCAGGTCACGGCCGAGTTCGAGCAGACCTTCATGTTCTACCTGCCGCGCATCTGCGAGCACTGCCTCAACCCGTCGTGCGTCGCGTCGTGCCCGTCGGGCGCGATGTACAAGCGCGTCGAGGACGGCATCGTGCTGGTCGACCAGGACAAGTGCCGCGGCTGGCGCATGTGCGTCACCGGCTGCCCGTACAAGAAGGTCTACTTCAACCACAAGACCGGCAAGGCCGAGAAGTGCACGCTGTGCTACCCGCGGCTCGAGGTCGGCCTGCCGACCGTGTGCTCCGAGACGTGCGTGGGCCGCCTGCGGTACCTGGGCCTCGTGCTGTACGACGAGGAGCGCGTGCTCGAGGCGGCGTCGGTCGAGGACGAGCACGACCTGCTCGACGCGCAGCGCTCGGTGCTCCTGGACCCGCACGACCCCGACGTGGTCGACGGCGCCCGTGCCGCCGGCATCCCCGAGGACTGGATCGACGCCGCTCAGCGCTCGCCGGTCTGGCGTCTGATCGGCGAGTACGAGGTCGCGCTGCCGCTGCACCCCGAGTACCGCACGATGCCGATGGTCTGGTACATCCCGCCGCTGTCGCCGGTCGTCGACGTGGTCGCCGGGTCGGGCGCCGACGGCGAGGACGCCCCCACGCTCTTCGCGGCCATCGACCGTCTGCGCATCCCGCTCGACTACCTGGCGGGGCTGTTCACGGCTGGTGACGTCGAGCCCGTGCGCGCGGTGCTGCAACGCCTCGCGGCGATGCGCGCCCACATGCGCAACGTCAACCTCGGCGTCGAGCAGGACCCGCGCATCGCGGCGTCGGTCGGCCTGGACGCCGACGGGGTGGAGTCGATGTACCGGCTCCTCGCGATCGCGAAGTACGAGGAGCGGTACGTCATCCCGGTCGCGCACGCCGAGGTCGCGCGCGACCTCGAGGAGATCGCGACGGGCTGCTCCCTGGAGACCGAGGGCGGGCCCGGCATGGGCGGTGCCGGGCCGTTCGGCTCGTCGTCCGGACGCCCCATGCGCGCGGCCGTCGAGACGTTCCACGCGCTGCGCCACCGCCAGCGGGCCGACCGCGCGCCGGCCGGCGAGGAGACGCCCGAGCGCGTCAACCTGCTGAACTGGGACGGCAACGGCGCACCCGCGGGCCTGTTCCCGCCCGGTCCGGACGACCCCGGGTACGGCGCCGGACCCGAGGTCCCGAGCGGGGCCGACCGATGAGCCCGCGCGCACCCGACCTGCCGTTCCTCACGCCCGTGCGCGTCGACGCCGAGCAGCGCGCGACCGCGCACATGGCCGCGTCCCTGCTGCTCGACCACCCCGGACCGGACCACGACGCGCACCTCGCGGCGGTCCGCGAGGCCGCCGCGACGCTCCCGGGGCCCGTGCACGACGCCCTCGTGCGGTTCGTCGACGCCGTGGCGGCCTGGGACCTCACCGACCGCCAGGCGCACTACGTCCAGACGTTCGACCTGCGCCGCCGCTGCGCGCTGTACCTGACGTACTACGCGGCCGGCGACACGCGCCGGCGCGGCATGGCGCTCGTGCGGTTCGTCGAAGCGTTCCGGGCGTGCGGCTGGACACCGCGCGACGACGAGCTGCCCGACCACCTGCCCGGGGTCCTCGAGCTGTCCGCCCGCGACCGCGGCCCCGTGCCGGACCTGCTGCTCGCGAGCCACCGCGACGGCATCGAGGTGCTGCGCTCGGCGCTGCACGGCTACGGCACGCCGTACGCCCACCTGCTCGACGCGGTCTGCCTGACGCTCCCCGAGGTCGACCCCGGCACGGCCGCGCGCTTCGCGGCCCTGCTCGCCCAGGGGCCGCCGCAGGAGACCGTGGGCCTGGACCGCCCGCTGCTGCCGTTCCCCACGACGCGCCCGACGGAGGTCCCGGCATGAGCCCCACCGACACGCTGCTGTGGGTCGCGCTGCCCTACGCGGTGACCGCGGTCTTCGTCGTCGGCCACGTGTGGCGCTACCGGTACGACCAGTTCGGCTGGACGACGCGCTCGTCGCAGGTCTACGAGAACCGGCTGCTGCGGTGGGGGTCGCCGATGTTCCACCTCGGCATCCTCATGGTCGTCGCGGGGCACGTGGTGGGTCTGCTGGTCCCGCGCACGTGGCTCGAGGCGATCGGGGTGGACGAGCACGCCTACCACCTGGGCGCGACGTGGATGGGCACCGCCGCGGCCGTGCTCACCATCGCGGGGCTCGTCATCCTCGTCTACCGGCGGCGCATGGTCGGGCCGGTGTTCCTCGCCACGACGCGCTCCGACAAGCTCATGTACCTCGTGCTCGCCGCCACGCTGGGCTTCGGCACGGCCGCCACCGTGCTGTTCCAGGTGCTCGGCGACGCGTACGACTACCGCGGCAGCATCGCGCCGTGGGTGCGCAGCCTGCTGACCCTGCAGCCGCAGCCCGAGCTCATGGCCGACGTGCCCGCGATGTTCCAGGCGCACGTCGTCAGCGCCATGGCGCTGTTCGCGATCTGGCCGTTCACACGCCTGGTGCACGTGTTCTCCGCGCCCGTGGGCTACCTGTTCCGCCCCTACGTCGTGTACCGCTCGCGCGACGACCGGGCGGGCTCCCGCGCCGTGCGTCCCGGCTGGGAGCGCGCCGAACGCCCGGGCGCCCGGCCGCGCCTGTGAGGACCTCGTCACCTGGCTGACACCGACCCCTGGGAGGATCGACCCATGCCGGACCTCAACGCCGTCGCCGCCGAGCTCCTCGACGCCGCCCGCACCGACCCGCACGGACGCAGCGCACGCCTCGTCGTGCACGACGGCGAGCTGCGCCAGACCGTCCTCGCGCTCGTCGCGGGCGCCCGCCTGGGCGAGCACTCGTCACCGCCCGCGGCGAGCCTGCAGGCGCTGCGCGGCCGCGTGCGCGTCGAGGTCGACGACGACGTGCAGCAGGAGGTCGCCGCCGGCGAGCTGTGGGAGCTCACGCACGAGCGGCACTCCGTGGTCGCGCTCGAGGACAGCGTGCTGCTGCTGACGACCGTGACGAGCGTCGCGACGGGCTCGCACGGGTGAGCCTCGCACGCGTGGGCGGGACGCTGCCGCCGCTCGTCGCACCTGGTCCGGCCCTCGCGCCGGACCAGGTGGTCCGCTACGCGCGGCACCTGGCGCTCGACGAGGTCGGCGAGACCGGGCAGCGTCGGCTGCTCGCGGCACGCGTGCTCGTCCTGGGCGCGGGCGGGCTGGGCTCACCGGTCCTGCTGTACCTGGCCGCGGCGGGCGTCGGCACGCTCGGGATCGTGGACGACGACGTCGTCGAGGCGTCCAATCTGCAGCGGCAGGTCGTGCACGGTGCGTCCGACGTCGGGCGCCGCAAGGTCGACTCAGCGGCCGACGCGGTCCGGGCGCTGGACCCCGCGACCCACGTGCGCACGCACGCCGTGCGCCTCGACGCGGGCAACGCGCGCGACGTGCTGGCGGGCTACGACGTCGTCGTCGACGGCACCGACAACTTCGCGACGCGCTACCTGGTCAACGACACGTGCGCCGCGCTGGGGCTGCCCTGGGTGTGGGGCTCGCTGCAGCGCGGGCACGCGCAGGTCAGCACGTTCTGGTCCGCGCCGCCGGTCGGCGAGGGCGTCGACCTGCGCGACGTGTTCGGCGGCCCGCCGCCGCCCGGCTCCGTGCCGCCGTGCGCGGTCGACGGCGTGCTCGGGGCCGTGGCCGCCGCCGCGGGTGCCGCGATGGCGCTCGAGGTCGTCAAGCTCGTGTGCGGCACGGGCCGCACGCTGCTGGGCCGTGTCGCGGTGCACGACGCGTTCGCCGCGACGTGGCAGGAGGTCCCCGTGCGGCGCGGCACCACGGTGGGCACGACCGGCGACGTCGACGCGACGCCGCCCGTCCGCGGCGTGCCCCCGCACCCCGAGCCCGCCGCCGACGTCACGACGCACGACGTCACGGCGCGCGACGTCACGACGCACGACGTCACGACGTGGTTCGCGGCCCCCGGCGACGGGCCCCGCGGCGTCGACGTCGTCGACCTGCGCGACGCACCCGAGGCGGCGGTCCACCCGGTCCCCGGTGCGCGGCACGTGCCGTTCGCGCAGTTCGTCACCGAGGCGTCGCTCGCGGCCCTCGACCCGGACCGGCCGCTGGTGCTGCTGTGCCGCGTCGGTGCGCGGTCGGCCCACGCCGCGGCGCTCGCGCGCGCCGCGGGCGTGCGGGACGTGCGGCACGTGCCGGGAGGGGTCGCCGGGTGGTCGCGCCCACCGGCGGCGCGCGGCGCGTGACCCGCGCCCGTCGGCCGGTGCGCGCCGGTCAGCCCGGGTGGTCGCCGCCCGCGAGCTGGGACAGCGCGTGCGGCACGACGTCGGCGAGCACGTCGAGCGCGTCACGCGCGGCACCGACCGATCCCGCCACGTTGACGACGAGCGTGCGAGCCGCGACACCCGCGACGCCGCGCGACAGCATGCCCGCGGTCACGCCGCGGCGCACGGCATCGGCCCGCAGGGCCTCCGCGACACCCGGGACCTCGCGGTCGAGCACGGCGCGCGTGGCCTCGGGCGTGCGGTCCCGCGGGCCCAGCCCCGTCCCGCCCGACGTCACCACGAGGGCCGCGCCCGCAGCGACGGCCTCGCGCAGCGCCCGCTCGACGGGCGGACCGTCCGCGACGACCACCGCGTCGTCGACGTGCAGCCCGAGCGCCCGCAGACCCGCGACGAGCACGGGTCCCGAGCGGTCGTCGTACGCACCTGCCGCGGCGCGGTCCGACGCCGTCACGACGACGGCGCGCCGTGCCGCCGCGGCCCCGGTGGCACCGGCCGGGTCAGCCACGCGTCCACGTCCCGCTGCGACCGCCGGACTTCTCCTCGACCCGCAGGTCCGTCAGGTGCGCCGCGCGGTCCACGGCCTTGACCATGTCGACGAGCGTGAGCCCGGCCGCGGCGACGCACGTCAGCGCCTCCATCTCGACGCCGGTGCGGTCCGCCGTGCGGACGCGTGCGTCGATCGTCACACCGTCGTCGACGACCTCGAGGTCGACCGTGACACCGTGGATCGCGACGGGGTGGCACAGCGGCACGAGGTCAGGTGTGCGCTTGGCCGCCTGGATGCCGGCCACGCGCGCGACCGCGAGCGCGTCGCCCTTGGGCACGCCCTCGCCGCGCAGCAGCGCGACGACCTGCGGCGTGGTGACGAGCCGACCGGTCGCACGGGCGGTGCGGACGGTGACGTCCTTGTCGGCGACGTCGACCATGTGCGCGGCGCCGCGCGCGTCGACGTGGGTCAGGCGGTCGTGCTGGGTCACGCGTCGTGCTCCCTCAGGTCGATGACGGTCACGGGTGCGCCCGCGGCCACGTGCGTGACGTCCTCGGGGACGTCGACGAGCGCGTCGGCGTGGGCGAGCGCGCCCAGCAGGTGCGAGCCGGGCCCGCCCGCGAGCACCGCGACGGGCGTGCCTCCTGCCCAGTCGAGCTGCGCGCGCAGCAGCTGGCGGCGTCCGGCGGGCGAGCGGGTCTCGGCGGCCAGGGCCGCGGTGAGCGTGCGCCGCCGCACGTCGCGGGCACCGAGCATGCGGCGCAGCAGCGGACGGACGAACAGCTCGAACGACACGTACGAGCTCACCGGGTTGCCGGGCAGCGCGAGCACGGGCGTGCCGTCGGCGAGCCGGCCGACGGCCTGCGGCTTGCCCGGCTGCATGCGCACGTGGACGAGCTCGGCGTGCCCGTCCGCCAGCAGCGCGTCGCGCACGACGTCGTACGCGCCGACCGACACGCCTCCCGTGGTGACGACGACGTCGGCCCGCGTCGCGAGATCGGCCAGGGCGGCACGCACCGCGTCGACGTCGTCGGGCAGCGCGACGACGTCGACGACCTCGGCCCCCGCGGCGGCCACCGCGGCGGCCAGCTGCGGACCGTTGGACTCGTGGATCTGCCCGTGCGCCAGCGGGCGGGCGGGTGCGACGAGCTCGGACCCCGTCGACAGCACCGCGACGCGCGGGCGCGCGTGGACCTCGACGTGCGCGTGCCCGGTGGCGGCGAGCAGCCCGACCGCGCCCGCGCCGAGCACGTCGCCCGCCCGCAGCACCACGTCACCGGCCCGCACGTCCTCGCCGCGGCGCCGCACGTTGGCGCCCGCGGCCACCACGCGGTCGACGCGCACGTGCGCCGTGCCCCCGTCGGTCAGCTCGACGGGCAGGACGGTGTCGGCGCCGGCGGGCACGGGTGCGCCCGTCATGATCCGCACGACGGCGCCGGCCGGGACGTGCACGTCGCGCGTGTCGCCCGCCGGCACGTCGTCGGCGACGTCGAGGACGGCACCGGGTCGCAGGTCCGCGCCGCGCGCGGCGTACCCGTCCATCGCGGAGCTGTCCCACGGCGGCAGGTCGACCGTGCTGCGCACGTCGACCGCGAGCGCGCGCCCGCGCGCGTCGGCCAGCGGCACGGTGACCGGCGGCAGCGGACCTGCGAGCGCGAGGACCGCGGCGGCGTGCTCGTCGAGCGAGCGGTGCAGGCGCACCGGCAGCCCGGCACCGGCGGCGAGGACGTCGGCCATGCGCCCAACCTACTGCCGCGGCCACGGCCCCGCGGCGGCGCTCCGTATCATCGCGGGATGCGAGCCGTGAGCGCCGCCGGCGCCGCTGCGCCGCGCGAGGGGGGCCTGGTCGACCGGTACGGCCGGGTCGCGACCGACCTGCGCGTGTCGCTGACGGACCGCTGCAACCTGCGCTGCACGTACTGCATGCCGGCCGAGGGGCTGCCGTGGGCGCCCGACGACACGGTGCTCACGGACGCCGAGGTCGTGCGGCTCGTGCGCGTCGGCGTCGAGCGCCTCGGCATCCGCGAGGTCCGGTTCACCGGCGGCGAGCCGCTGCTGCGGCGCGGGCTCGAGGGCATCGTGGCCGCGACGGCGGCGCTGCGGACGGCCGACGGTGCACGGGTCCGCACGGCGCTGACGACCAACGGGCTCGGGCTCGACAAGCGCGCGCGGTCGCTGGCCGCCGCGGGCCTCGACCGCGTGAACGTGTCGCTCGACTCGCTCGACCCGCAGCGGTTCGCGGCGATCGCCCGCCGCGACCGGCACGCCGACGTGCTCGCGGGCCTGGCCGCGGCCGCGGCCGCGGGGCTGGCACCCGTGAAGGTCAACGCGGTGCTGGTGCGCGGCGTCAACGACGACGAGGCCGTGCCGCTGCTCACGTGGGCGCTCGCGCACGGGTACCACCTGCGGTTCATCGAGCAGATGCCGCTGGGCCCGCACGGGTCGTGGACGCGCGAGGACCTGGTGACGGCCCGCGAGATCCTCGACGCGCTCGCCGCGGCGTTCGACCTGCGGGCCGAGCCGGACGGTGCGCGCGGCGGCGCACCGGCCGAGACGTGGCACGTGCGCGGGTACCCCGGGGCGACGGTCGGCGTGATCGGCTCGGTGACGCGGCCGTTCTGCGGTGCGTGCGACCGCACGCGCCTGACGGCCGACGGGCAGGTCCGCAGCTGCCTGTTCGCGCGTGACGAGGACGACCTGCGGGGGCTGCTGCGCGGCGGTGCGGACGACGCGCGGATCGCCGACGCGTGGCGCGCGGCGACGGCCGGCAAGGCCGCCGGGCACGGCATCGACGACCCGTCGTTCCTGCAGCCGTCGCGGACCATGAGCGCGATCGGGGGGTGATGCGATGACGACCACGGGACCGGCCCGGACGGGCGGTGCGGACGCGTCGTCGCTCGTCGAGGTGCGCTACTTCGCGGCGGCCGCCGAGGCCGCGGGCTGCGACGCCGAGCGCGTGCCCGTCCCGCCGGGCACCACCGTGGGCGCGCTGCTCGACGCGCTCGCCGAGCGCCACGGGCCGGCCCTGCGTGACGTCGCCGCGCGGTGCGCGCTGCTGGTCGACGGGGTGCTGCACCGCGACCGCGACGAGCCCGTCGGGTCACCGGAGCGCGTCGACGTGCTGCCGCCCTTCGCGGGCGGCTGACCGGCGCCCGTCGCACGCGCTCGGCGTCAGGCGCTGCCGACCCACTCGTGCCCGCCGGCGGTCAGGTCCTGGCGCTTCCACACCGGCAGGTGCGCCTTGACCTCGTCGACGAGCAGCGCGGCGGCCGCGAACGCCTCGTGCCGGTGCGCTGCCGACACCGCGACGCCCAGCGCGCACTCCCCCACCGCGAGCACGCCCGTGCGGTGCACGCACGCGACCGCGTCGACCGGGCTGCGCGCGGCGACGTCCGCGACGACGCGCTCGACGACCTCCTGCGCGTCGGGGTGCGCGACGTACTCCAGGCCGGTGACGCCGCGTCCCCGGTCGTGGTCGCGGACGACCCCCGCGAACGTCACGACCGCGCCCGCGGCGGCGTCGGCGACGGCACGTGCGAGCGCGTCGACGTCGACGGGGTCCGACGTGACCCGCGCGGTGACGACGCGGCGGGCGGGTGCGCGCAGGCGCGAGTCGTCGGGAGCCACGGCCCCAGCCTAGGTGCGCTACCGCACGCTCCACCGTCTGCGCCACCCACCACCGCGACAGACCGCATGTGCGGTTTTTCGCGGCGGCGGCCTCACCGCAGATGCGGTGCCCGCCCCTAGGCTGTGCGCGTGCCGACCTACCGCGTGACCGAGGCCGCGACGCTCCTGGGCGTCAGCGACGACACCGTGCGGCGCTGGATCGACTCCGGGCGGCTCGTCTCGACGCGTGACGCGGCCGGACACCACGAGGTCGACGGCGTCGCGCTGGCACGCGTGGCGCAGGAGCTCGGCACCGACCCGGAGCCGGGCAGCGACCACCGCTCGACCCGCAACCGGTTCCGGGGCATCGTCACGCGGGTCGTGCGCGACACCGTCATGGCCCAGGTCGAGCTGCAGGCCGGCCCGTACCGGGTCGTGTCCCTCATCAGCCGCGAGGCCGCCGACCAGCTGGGCCTCGAGCCCGGCGTCGTGGCCGTCGCGTCCGTCAAGGCGACCAACGTCGCCGTCGAACACGTGGAGATCGGATGAACCTGCGCACGCTGCGCACCCCCCTGGCGCTGCTCGCGACCGCGGTCCTCGCCCTGACGGGGTGCGCGACCCCGGCGCCGGATGCGGCACCCGCCGGGACCGCCGAGCCCACACGCAGCGAGCAGAGCGCGGCCCCGGAACTCACCGGGACGCTCGTCGTGCTCGCCGCGGCCTCGCTCACCGACGTGTTCACGGAGCTGGCCGCGCAGCTCGAGGCCGAGAACCCGGGCCTGACGGTCGAGACCAGCTTCGCGGCGAGCTCGGCGCTCGCCACCCAGGTCGTGTCGGGCGCGCCCGCCGACGTGCTCGTGACCGCGAGCCCCGCGACGATGGCGACCGCGACCGACGTCGTCGGCGGCGAGCCCGTGGTCGTCGCGACCAACCGGCTGCAGATCGCGGTGCCCGCCGGCAACCCGGGCGGCGTGACGTCGCTGGCCGACCTGGCCGACCCGGCCCTGACGATCGCGCTGTGCGCACCCGAGGTGCCGTGCGGCGCCGTGGGGGCCAAGGTCCTCGAGAACGCCGGTGTGACGGCGGCGCCGGACACGCTCGAGCAGGACGTGCGGGCCGTGCTCACGCGGCTGCAGCTCGACGAGGCCGACGCCGGGCTCGTCTACCGCACCGACGTGATCGCAGCGGGCGGCGACGTCGAGGGCATCGACGTGCCGGACGACGTGCAGGTGCCGACCGACTACCCCGCGCTCGCGCTGCCCGACGCGCCCAACCCGCAGGCGGCCGCGGCCTTCGTCGCGCTGCTGACCGGACCGGTCGGCCGGCAGGCGTTCCAGGACGCCGGCTTCGACGTGCCGTGACGGCACCGGTCGACGGTGCGACCTCCACCGGTGCGCCCACGGGCGCGCCGGCGGACGCGGCCGCGCGTCCCACGCGGGCCCCGCGCCGTCGACCCCCGTCGCCCGGCAGCCCCGTGCTGGTCGTGCTGGCGGCCCTGGGCGTCGCCGTGCTCGTGCTGCCGCTCGTCGCGCTGCTCGTCGCGACCCCGTGGCGCGACCTGCCGGCGCTCGTCGCCGACCCGGCCGTGCTGCAGGCGCTGCGCCTCTCGCTGGTCACGGCGGGCTGCGCGACGCTCGTCGGCCTCGTGCTGGGCGTGCCGCTCGCGTGGCTGCTCGCGCACGACGACCTGCGCGGCACGTGGCTGCTGCGCTCGCTCGTCACCGTGCCGCTCGTGCTGCCGCCCGTCGTCGGCGGCGTCGCGCTGCTGCTCCTGCTCGGGCGGCGCGGGCTGCTCGGCCGCTCGCTCGACGCGTGGTTCGGTGTCACGGTGCCGTTCACGTCGGTCGCGGTCGTGCTCGCCCAGGTCTTCGTGTCGCTGCCCTTCCTCGTGCTGTCCGTCGAGGGGGCGCTGCGCGGCGCGGACCGTCGCCGCGCGCTCGCCGCGCAGACCCTCGGCGCGTCACCCGGGTACGTGCTGCGACGCGTCACGCTGCCGGCCGTGGCGCCGGGCGTCGCCGCGGGCGCGGCGCTGTGCTTCACGCGCGCGCTGGGAGAGTTCGGCGCGACCGTGACGTTCGCGGGCAACTTCCCCGGCACCACCCGCACGATGCCGCTCGCGGTGTACCTCGCGATGGACACCGCACCCGAGCAGGCCGTCGCGATGTCGGTGCTGCTGCTCGTGCTCTCGGTCGCGGTGCTCGTCGCGCTGCGCGGACGCTGGGTCGGCGGCCTGCCGGGTGCGCACGCCGCACGCACCGGACGGGACGCGCGATGACCCTCGACGTGGACGTCCGGGTCGACCGCGGGACCTTCAGTCTCCGGGCCGCGCTGCGCGTGCCAGCGGGGACGGTGCTCGCGGTGATGGGGCCCAACGGCAGCGGCAAGTCCACGCTCCTCGAGGCCGTCGCCGGGCTCGTCGCCGTCACCGCGGGGCACGTGCGCCTGGGGGACGACGTGCTCGCGGACGCGGCGGCCGGCCGGCACCTGCCGCCGCGCGAGCGTCGCCTGGGCGTCGCGCTGCAGGACGGTCTGCTGTTCGGGCACCTGTCGGCGCGCGAGAACGTGGCCTTCGGCCCGCGCGCGCAGGGCGTGCGCGCCCCGCAGGCCCGTGCGACCGCGGACGCGCTGCTCGCGGACGTGGGACTGGCGGCGCACGCCCGCACGCGAGCCGACCGGCTCTCGGGCGGGCAGGCGCAGCGCGTCGCCGTCGTCCGCGCCCTGGCCGCCCACCCGCGAGCGCTGCTGCTCGACGAGCCGTTCGGCGCGCTCGACGCCGCCACGCGTGGTGTGGTGCGCGACGTCGTGCGACGCGCCGTCGGCGCCGGGCTGCCCGCGCTCGTCGTGACGCACGACCTGCGCGACGCGTTCGACCTGGCCGACGAGCTCCTGGTCCTGGAGGACGGGCGCGAGGTCCAGCGCGGCACCCCGGCCGATGTCGCGGCCCACCCGGCGACCGCGTACGTCGAGCGCGCCGCCGCGGCGGCCGCGTGACCCGCCGGGCACCCCGGCGTCACGAGGCCGTAGCGTGGCCGTCGTGACGCCCGCACCCGCGCTCGTCGTCGTCCTGACCGGCGGCACCGCGCGCCGCCTCGGCGGCGTCGAGAAGACGGCGCTCGACGTCGGCGGGCGCAGCGTCCTGCGGCGCCTGCTGGACGACGTCGGACCGCTGCCCGTGGTCGTCGTCGGAGCACCGCAGGACGTCGGGCGCGACGTGCTGTGGACGCGCGAGGACCCGCCGGGCGGTGGTCCGTTCGCCGGGGTCGCGGCGGGCGTCGCGACCGGACGCGCGGCGTACCCGGCCACCGAGGTCGTCGTCGTGCTGGCCGGGGACCAGCCCTTCGCGGGTGCCGCGGTCGGCGCGCTGCGCGACGCGCTCGCGGCGACGCCCGAGGCCGACGCGGCGCTGGCGGCCGGGCCGGACGGCCGCCCCCAGCCGCTGCTCGCGGCCTACCGCGTCGCGGCGCTCGGCGAACGGCTCGCCGAGGCACCGCACGGCCGGCCGGCGCGCGACCTGCTGACCGGGCTGCGCACGCTGCTCGTCGAGGTCGGCGCCACGACGGTGCTCGACGTCGACGACGCCGACGACCTGGCCGTGGCGCGCCGGCACACGGCGTCCGTCAGGCCGACGAGCCAGGTCAGGCCGACGGACCCCGGGCGCTGAGCAGCGCGTCGACCTGCGCGAGCGCGTCGCGCACCGCGGCGGCCGGGTCGTCCCCCTGGGCCGCCGCACGGCCCGCGGCCAGCCCCACGAGGTAGGCCGTGAGCGGCGCCGCCGGCCGGACCACACCGTGCGCGACGTCGCGCACCATGTCCAGCACGTCGTCCTGCGTCGCCGCCAGCAGCCCGGCGTCGAGCCCGAGCACCGGGGCGACCTGGCGGGTCCACTCCTGCAGCGCGTCCATCCGTACCTCCGTCGTCCACCCAGGCCGGTCCCCGGCCCGGTCGTCTACCCGGCCCGGTCGTCGTCGGCGGCGCCGCGGGCCGGCAGCGACGACCCCGTCGGCCGCCGCGAGCGTGGTCCGCCGGTCACGATAGCGCCGCGGGTCGCACGATCGGGACGGTCTGCGGGCGTCGGCGCGCAGGGCGGCTCGCGCCAGGTCAACGCCCCCCGCCACCGTGATCGCGGTGGACGGGGGCGTCCTCACCCACCTCGACCAGCACCCGGTGGAGGAGCTGCGCGGCGTCGTGCAGCATCGGTGTCTCGACGGGCGCGAGCACGCGGCTGATCGCCGCCACCGCGGCCGCTCCGGCCTCGAGCGCGGCGGCCTCGCCCTCCACCGTCAGGCGGACGACGTGGCTGCGCGCGTCGGAGGGGTCCGCCTCGCGCTCGACGAGCCCGTCGTCGTGCAGGCGTCGCAGGATGTTGCTGAGGCCGCCCGTGGTCAGCAGCAGGAGCGACGAGAGCTCCCGGGGACGCGCACCCGAGCCGCCGCGCTCCGCCAACGCCCCGAGCACGTCCAGCTCGCCGCGTGACAGGCCGTGCGCGCTCAGCACGCGCACGACCTCGCGGTCGAGGAGCGTCTGCAGGCGCACGGCGTGCTGCGCGAGCGAGAGCGACACGGTCGCGCGTCGTCCGTCCATGGCTCCCAGACTACGACACACTGCTGTCGTGATAGCTTTTGCTACAGCTATCTACCGGGGAGAGCGCACCGTGGGCACGACCGTCATCACCAACGTCCGCGTCCTGGAGGGCTCGCGGCTCTCGGAGCCGACCACCGTCGTGTTCGCCGGCGGACGCATCTCGTCCGCCGCGGCACCGGGTGACGCGGTCCGCGTCGACGCGGGCGGCGGCACGCTGCTGCCCGGCTTCATCGACGCCCACGTGCACGTCGAGCGGCCGGACCAGCTGGACGACGCGGCGACGTGGGGCGTCACGACCCTGTGCGACATGGGCTCCCGCGAACCCGGCGTGCTCGCGTCGCTGCGCGGCCGGCCCGGCGGTCCGACGCTGCTGAGCGCGGGATACCCGGCGAGCGCGCCCGGCGCCCCGGCGGTGGCACGCATGGGCTTCCCCGCCGAGAGCACGGTGGCGGGTCCCGACGACGCCGTCCGGTTCGTGGCCGAGCGCCAGGCGGCCGGTGCCGACTACCTCAAGATCCTCGTCGAGGACGGCCGGATCCCCGGCAGCAAGCCGCTCGACCCGCAGACCGTCGCCGCGCTCGCGACCGCGGCACGCGACGCCGGGCTGACGACGATCGCCCACGTCGTGTCCGCCGACACCCTGCGGACCGCCCTCCGGGCGCAGGTGGACGTCATCACCCACACCGCGCTCGACGACGACCCGGGTGAGGACGTCGAACAGCTGGTGCGTCGACGGCCCGTCGTGCTCGTCCCGACCCTCACGATGATGCAGGGGGTGGTCACCCGCGTCGGCGGGCGGTTCGCGCTGCGCGTCATCGGGCTCCTCCTCCCCCGCACCCGCCTGCGCTACGCGAACGCCGAGGCGACCGTCCGCGTCTTCCTGCGGGCGGGGAGCACCGTGCTCGCCGGCACCGATGCCAACGACGACCCGACCACGCCCTACCAGCCGGAGCACGGGAGGTCGCTGCACGAGGAGCTCGAGCGCCTGGTGCGGGCGGGCCTCCCGCCCGCCGACGCGCTCCGCTCGGCGACCTGCGACGCGGCCCGGGTCTTCGGGCTGTCCGATCGCGGCACCATCACCCCGGGCCTGCGCGCGGACGCGGTGCTGGTCGACGGAGACCCGACGACGGACATCTCCAGCACGCGGAACATCGTCGGTGTCTGGATCGGCGGCGAGCGCTACCGGTAGCCCCCCGTGGCGCCTCCGACGCGAGCGGGCGCCGGTCCACCCCGGCGACGGGTGCTCACGTGACGACCTACGCGGTGCGGAACGCGCCGGCACGGGTGCGCGCCGCGATCTGCTCGACGACCTCCGCCTGCTCGCGCGAGCGTGCGACGAGCGCGTCGAGCCGGTCCGGGTCGAGGTCGAGCGCGGCGGCGTGCGCCCGCAGCGTCAGCCAGCCCAGTCGCTTGCCCTCCAGGCCCGAGCGCACGAGCTCGAGCTCGAGGACCAGCGACAGCGGCGAGCGCCCCACCCTGCCGTCCGGCTTGAGCCGGGCCACGCGCTCGGCGAGCGCCGCCGTCAGGTGCTTCCAGCGGGACAGCGTCAGCCCGAGGTCACGGGCCGTCGACTCGTGCACGGCGCGCTCCTGCCGCAGCTCGCGCGCCAGCTGGGCGAGGGCGGGCGCGTCCTCGCCCACGTCGGGGTTGCGGCTCATGCGCTCGACGCGCGCCGAGACCGCGGCCGCCCCCGTGATGTGGTCGTTGATGTACGTGCGGACGAGCGCGAGGTCGACGTCGGCGTGCTGGGACATGGGGTCCTCCCGGTGGCGGCGTGCACCACGATCCTGCGGTGCCGCGCGCCCGGGCGCACCCGGACGGTCGAGGGGTCCCGGCAGTCAGACGCGATCGCTCGTGGGAGCGGGCGGCGGGCCGGCCTGCTCGGCCTCCCGCTCGACCATGCGCTCACGGTGGCTCGACCCGAGGGGCCGGTAGACGATCCGCGAGTGGAACGTGAACCGCACGACGAACGCCACGACCAGCGTGATCGCGGTCGCGAGGACCGCGGCGACGTGCATCGTCTCCACGAGCAGGGCCATGACGGGCATCCGGATGAGCGTCTCCACGTTGTTGAACGTGAACGACTGCCCGAACCGGGCCCAGACGCTCTTGCCCTCGTGCCGCAGGTCGCGGAACACGAACCGCTCCTGCATGAGGAAGTTGCCGACGATCGTGAGCTCGGCCGCGATGATCGCCGCCAGCAACCACGGCAGCCCCAGCGCCTGCATCGTCAGCAGCGCGACGATCGCGATGTTGGCGACCGCGCCCAGCCCGCCGATGATCGCGAACCGCGACATGCGACCGAACCGCAGCCCGGCGAGCTGCCACATGAAGTGGACGCCCTGCGCGAGGTTCGCCTTGGACTGGCCGGCGTAGCGCGCCCCGAACACGAACGGGACCTCGACGACCCGCATGGGGTGCCGCGCGAGGATCTCGAGCAGGATCTTGAAGCCGCGCGGGCGCAGCGCCTCGAGGTCGACCGCGCCGCGGCGCACCGCGAAGAACCCCGTCATGGGGTCCGAGCAGTCCCGCAGCCGCACCGGGAACATGGCGCGCGTGACCGCGGTCGACGTCGACGACACGGCCTGCCGCACGACGCCCGACAGCCCGGCGCTGGACCCCTCGCCGATGTACCGCGACGCCACCACGACGTCCACGTCCGGCTCCTGCGCACGCGCCAGCAGCGTGGGGATCAGCTCGGGCGGGTGCTGCAGGTCGCCGTCCATGACCAGGAAGTACGGGGACGACGACGCCCGCACGCCCTCGAGCACCGCGCCGCCCAGGCCGCCCTCCGGCTCGTCGCGGTGGATGACGCGCACAGGCAGCTCGGCCGTGGCGGCCACGGCGCGCACGACGTCGGCGGTGTCGTCGGACGAGTCGTCGACGAACAGCAGCTCGGCGTCCAGCCCGCGCGTGGCGGCACCGACGCGGCGGACGAGCTCGGCCACGTTGGGGGCCTCGTTGAACGTCGGCACGATGACGGTCACGCGCGTGTCCGCCTGCTCGGGCGCTGCGGTCATCTGGGCCTCGCTCTGTGTCCGACGGTCCCCCGCCGACGCTGGCGAAGGTGCTGACACGTTAGCCGACGGACCTGGGAGGACCCAGAGGGCGATGGCGCCTAAACGCTTCGCCCACCCGGTCGGCCCACCGCCGCACGCGTCCGGACCAGGACGCCGCACGACCTCGGCGCCGCCCGCCGCGACACCGCGGCCCGGTGGTGCCACGATGTCGCACGTGCAGCGCGAGACGACCGCCCGCCTGGTCCTGGACGTCACCTCCCCCGCCCGGCTGGTCCTCGAGGTCGCCGTGGCCCACCGTCACGCGCCGGTCGAGTCGCTGAGCGTGACCTCGGCCGGGCGGCCCGTCGAGCCGCGCGAGGTCGTCGACCCCCACGGCAACCGGCTGCACGTGCTCGACGTGGGGAGCGGTCCGCTGACCGTCGACTACCGCGCGCGCGTCACGGGCCGCGCCGGGCAGGCGCCCGGTCACCCGTCCGACGAGCTGCTGTACCTGCGCCCGAGCCGCTACTGCGAGTCCGACACGCTCGGGCCGACGGCACGCGCGGAGTTCGCGGGGCTGGCGGGCGTCGACCTGCTCGCGGCCGTGAGCTCGTGGGTCGGCACGCGGCTCGCCTACGTCCCCGGCTCGAGCCTGCCGACCGACGGCGCCGTGCGCACGCTGCTGTCGCGCCAGGGCGTGTGCCGCGACTTCGCGCACCTCGTGGTCGCGCTGCTGCGCGCGCTCGACGTGCCGGCGCGGACGGTGGCCGTGTACGCACCGGGGCTGCAGCCGATGGACTTCCACGCGGTCGCGGAGGCGTACCTCGACGGGCGGTGGTGCGTCGTCGACGCCACGACGCTCGCACCGCGCTCCACGCTCGTGCGCATCGCGACGGGCCGCGACGCCTCGGACACCGCGTTCCTGTCGGTGCACCGCGGCACCGCGGTGCTGCGCGAGCTCGAGGTCACGGCCGTGGCCGACGTGCTGCCCGACGACGACCTCGACGAGCTCGTCTCGATCGGCTGACGACGGGCCGACGCGCACGGGGTCCCGCGGCGCACGCGCCGCGGGGTGACCCTGCGCACACGCGCTCGAAGCGCCGACGTCACACCGCCCTGGCACGCTGGGCCCATGCACACCTGGCCTGGACGCCCCTATCCCCTCGGCGCGACGTACGACGGCACGGGCACCAACTTCGCGCTGTTCTCCGGCGTCGCGGACCGCGTCGAGCTGTGCCTCATCGGCGACGACGGCACCGAGACGCGCGTCGACCTGCCCGAGGTCGACGCGTACGTCTGGCACGGCTACCTGCCCGCGATCGCGCCCGGCCAGCGGTACGGGTACCGCGTGCACGGCCCGTACGACCCCGCGTCGGGTCACCGCTGCGACCCGTCCAAGCTCCTGCTCGACCCGTACGCCAAGGCGATCGACGGGCAGATCGACGGCGACCCGTCGCTGTACTCGTACACCTTCGGCGACCCCGACCAGCGCAACGAGCAGGACTCGGCGGGCCACACGATGACGTCGGTCGTCGTCAACCCGTTCTTCGACTGGGGGCACGACCGGCCGCCGGAGCACGAGTACCACGAGTCGGTGATCTACGAGGCGCACGTCAAGGGGCTGACGCGCCTGCACCCCGCGATCCCGGAGGAGCTGCGCGGGACGTACGCGGCGCTCGCGCACCCCGCGGTCGTCGAGCACCTGTCGGGCCTCGGGATCACGGCGATCGAGCTGATGCCGGTGCACCAGTTCGTCAACGACCCGGCGCTGCAGGAGCGCGGGCTGTCGAACTACTGGGGCTACAACACGATCGGCTTCTTCGCGCCCCACAACGGCTACTCCGCGATGTCCGGCACCGGGCAGCAGGTCCAGGAGTTCAAGTCGATGGTCAAGGCGCTGCACGCGGCCGACATCGAGGTGATCCTCGACGTGGTCTACAACCACACCGCCGAGGGCAACCACATGGGACCCACGCTGAGCTTCCGGGGCATCGACAACGCGAGCTACTACCGCCTGGTCGACGACGACCCGTCGCACTACTTCGACACCACCGGCACGGGGAACTCGCTGCTCATGCGCTCGCCCGCGGTCCTGCAGCTCATCATGGACTCGCTGCGCTACTGGGTCACCGAGATGCACGTCGACGGGTTCCGCTTCGACCTCGCGGCCACGCTCGCCCGGCAGTTCCACGAGGTCGACCGCCTCTCGGCGTTCTTCGACCTCGTGCACCAGGACCCGGTGATCTCGCAGGTCAAGCTGATCGCCGAGCCGTGGGACCTCGGCGAGGGCGGGTACCAGGTGGGCGGGTTCCCGCCGCTGTGGACCGAGTGGAACGGCAAGTACCGCGACACCGTGCGCGACTTCTGGCGCGGTGAGCCGTCGACGCTCGGCGAGTTCGCGAGCCGGCTGTCCGGCTCGTCCGACCTGTACGAGCACACGGGCCGCCGGCCGATCGCGAGCATCAACTTCGTCACGGCGCACGACGGGTTCACGCTGCGCGACCTGGTGTCGTACAACGACAAGCACAACGAGGCCAACGGCGAGGACAACCGCGACGGCGAGAGCCACAACCGGTCCTGGAACTGCGGCGTCGAGGGGCCGACCGACGACCCCGACGTGCTGGCGCTGCGCGCACGCCAGCAGCGCAACTTCCTCGCGACGCTGCTGCTGTCCCAGGGCGTGCCGATGATCGCGCACGGCGACGAGCTGAGCCGCACGCAGCGCGGCAACAACAACGGCTACTGCCAGGACGACGAGCTCACGTGGATCGACTGGGACCTCGACGACGACCGGCAGTCCCTGCTGGAGTTCACGCGGCGCGTCATCCACCTGCGCCGCGACCACCCCGTGTTCCGGCAGCGCCGCTTCTTCGCGGGGGCCGCCGAGCACGGCGGCGAGTCGGACCTGCGCGACATCGCGTGGATGACGCCGTCGGGCGGGCACATGTCCGACGAGGCCTGGAGCTCGGACCACGCGTTCGCGGTCATGGTGTTCCTCAACGGCGACGCGATCGACGAGCCCGACCTGCGGGGCCAGGAGGTCGTCGACGACTCGTTCCTGCTGCTGTTCAACGGCCACTGGGAGAAGAAGCAGTTCCAGCTGCCCGGGGCGGAGTACGGCGCGGTGTGGACCGCGGTGCTCGACACCGACTCGCAGGTCAGGCCGGGGCGCGAGATCCGCTCGCGCGGACGCGTGACGCTCGCACCACGCTCGACCGTGCTGCTGACGCGTCCGCCCGCGCGCGACGTCCCGTCGTCGTCCGGCAGCGGCTCGGCGGCCACCGCGGCGCACGAGGCCGCACGGGCCTCCCGGGAGCGCGGGTGAGCGAGGGCGGTACCGAGCGGTCGGTGCCCGACCGCCGGTCCGTGCGGCCGCCGCACCGCGTCCCGGTCTCGACGTACCGCGTGCAGCTCGGCGCCGACCTCACGTTCGACGACGTCGCCGCACGCGTGCCCTACTACGCGACGCTCGGCGTCACGCACGTGTACCTGTCGCCGGTGCTCGCGGCCGCACCCGGCTCGACGCACGGGTACGACGTCGTCGACCACGACGAGGTGTCCCCCGTGCTCGGCGGCGAGCCGGGGCTGCGACGGCTCGCGGACGCCGCGCACGGCGCGGGGCTGGGCCTCGTGCTCGACATCGTGCCGAACCACATGGCCGTGCCGACCCCCGTGTGGCACAACCGCGCGCTGTGGTCGGTGCTGGCCGACGGCCCGGCGTCCCCCTTCGCGGCGTGGTTCGACGTGGACTGGTCGGCGGGAGACGGCGCCCTGCTCATGCCGGTGCTGGGCGACCGCATCGGCGCGGTCCTCGCGCGTGACGAGCTGCGGCTGGCGCAGCAGGACGTCCCGGGCGTCGGGACGCGCACGGTGCTGCGGTACCACGACCACGTGTTCCCCGTCCGGACGGGGACCGAGCAGCTGCCGCTGGCCGAGCTCGTCGAGCGGCAGCACTACCGCCTGGCGTACTGGAAGGTCGCGGACGAGGAGCTCAACTACCGGCGGTTCTTCGACGTCGGCACGCTCGTCGCGGTTCGCGTCGAGGACCCCGAGGTGTTCGACGCGACGCACGCCCTCGTGCTGCGGCTGCTGCGCGAGGGTGTGGTCGACGGGCTGCGCATCGACCACCCGGACGGCCTCGCGGACCCCGCCGGGTACCTGGCGCGCCTGCGCGAGGCGACGGACGGCGCGTGGGTCGTCGTCGAGAAGATCCTCGCGGGCTCCGAGGAGCTGCCCGACGACTGGGCGACCGCGGGCACCACCGGGTACGAGGCCCTGTGGCGCGTGCAGCAGACGTTCGTCGACCCGGGCGGCGCGGGGGTGCTCGGGTCGGTCATGCACCGGCTCACGGGTGACGTCTCGGACGTGTTCGACGCGGTCGAGGAGACCGCCAAGCGCGAGGTCGTCGACGGCCCGCTCTACGCCGAGGTGCACCGGCTGACGAACCTCGCGGCGGAGATCTGCCACGACGACCTGCGGCTGCGCGACCACACGTGGCGCGCGCTCGAGGAGTGCCTGGTCGAGCTGCTCGTCGCGTTCGACCGCTACCGCGCGTACGTCGTGCCGGGCGAGCCGGCGCCGCCCACGTCGGCGGCCGTGCTGACGGCTGCGGCGCGGCGCGCGCGGCGCCGCCTGGGGGTCGAGCGCGAGGCGACCATGGCGGTGCTGCTCGACCTGCTGCTGAGCCGCGAGGCCGGGTCCGCGGGGCGCACGCGCGACGCACGACGCGACGAGCTCGTCGTGCGCTTCCAGCAGACGTGCGGCGCGGTCATGGCCAAGGGCGTCGAGGACACCGCGTTCTACCGCTGGACGCACCTGGTGGCGCTGTGCGAGGTCGGCGGCGAGCCCGCGCGGTTCGCGACGACGCCCACGGACCTCGCGGCGTGGGCCACGCGGGCGCAGGCCGCGGCCCCGCTGGGCATGACGACGCTGTCGACGCACGACACCAAGCGCGGCGAGGACACCCGTGCGCGCCTCGGTGTGCTGTCGGAGCTGCCGCGCGAGTGGTCGGCGCTCGTGGAGGACCTGCGCCGCACGTCGGCCCCGTACCGCGCCTCGCTGCTCGACGGGCGGACCGAGTACCTGCTGTGGCAGACGCTGGCCGGCACGTGGGGCGAGGACGGCCCGATCGAGGAGGACCGGCTCGTCGAGTACCTGACCAAGGCCGTGCGCGAGGCGAAGTCGCACACGTCGTGGACGGCACCCGACGACGCGTACGAGGGCGCGGTGCTCGCGGCCGCACGACGCGCACGCACCGACCCCGCCGTGCTGGGCCTGCTCGGCGACTGGGACGTGCGCACGCGTGAGGCGGTCCGTGCGGCGACGCTCGGCACCAAGCTCGTCCAGCTCACCCTGCCCGGCGTCGCCGACGTCTACCAGGGCACCGAGGTGCCCGCACCGACCCTCGTCGACCCGGACAACCGGCGACCGGTGGACGCGGCCGCGCTGGCGGCGCGGCTGGCGCGCCTCGACGAGGGTGCGGGGCCGCGTGGTCCGGCCGACGAGAAGCTGCTGGTGACGTCACGTGCGCTGCGCGTGCGGCGCGACGTCGCCGACGCGTTCGTCGGGCCGCAGGCGGGGTTCGTGCCGCTGCCGCACTCGTCCGGGCACTCGCTCACCTACGCCAGGACCGTCGCGGGGCAGCCGCGGGTCGTCGTGGTCGCGACCCGGCTCGCGGCCGCGGTCGAGCGGCTCGGCGGATGGGCCGACCACACGCTCGCGCTGCCGGAGGGCTCGTGGCACGACGTGCTGGTCGACCGGTCGGTCCCGGGCGGGGTCCGGCCGGTCGCGGAGGTGCTCGAACGGCTGCCGGTCGCGCTGCTCGTGCGCGAGGCGGCCTGACGTGCCGGCCGCGATGCGCCTGTGGGCGCCCTTCCCCCGGCACGTGGACCTCGTGCTCACCGCCGACGGCACGCGGGTGCCGATGCGGGCGCTCGACGACGGCTGGTGGACCGCGGACGTCACGCTGCCGCACGGCACCGACCACGCCTACTCGCTCGACGGCGGACCACCACGACCGGACCCGCGCGCCGCGTGGCTGCCGCACGGCGTGCACGGCCCGGCGCGCGTCTTCGACGCCGACCGGTTCGCGTGGTCGGACGCGGGGTGGAGCGGGGTCGACGTGCGCGGCGCGGTGACGTACGAGCTGCACGTGGGGACGTTCACGCCGCAGGGCACGCTCGCCGCCGCCGCCGGCCGGCTCGAGCACCTGGTCGCGCTCGGGGTCGACGTCGTCGAGCTGCTGCCCGTCGCGGCGTTCAACGGCCGGCACGGCTGGGGCTACGACGGGGTCGCACCGTACGCCGTGCACGAGCCGTACGGCGGGCCGGCGGCGCTGCAGGCGTTCGTCGACGCCGCGCACGGGCTCGGGCTGGCCGTGTGCCTCGACGTCGTGCACAACCACCTCGGCCCGTCGGGCAACTACCTGCACGGCTTCGGCCCGTACTTCACCGACACGCACGACACGCCGTGGGGTGACGCCATCAACCTCGACGGGCCGGGCTCGGAGCACGTACGGCGCTGGATCTGCGACTCGGTGCTGCGCTGGGCGCGCGACTTCCACGTCGACGCGTTCCGGCTCGACGCCGTGCACACGCTGCGCGACGACTCCCCGCGTCACGTGCTCGCGCAGCTCTCCGACGAGGTCACGGACCTCGCCGTCGAGCTCGGCCGACCGGTCGGCCTGGTCGCCGAGTCCGATCTCAACGAGGTGGTCACGCTCACCACGACGCAGGACGGCGGCTGGGGCATGACGGCGCAGTGGGCCGACGACGTGCACCACGCCGTGCACGCGCTGCTGACCGGCGAGCGGCACGGGTACTACGTCGACTTCGGCTCGGCGCAGGTGCTGCGCACGGCGCTGACCCGCGTCTTCGTGCACGACGGCAGCATGTCGACCTTCCGCGGCGAGCCGTGGGGCGCGCCGGTGCCGGACGACGTGGACGGCCACCGGTTCGTCGTGTTCGGCTCGAACCACGACCAGGTGGGCAACCGGGCCCTCGGGGACCGTCCCGCGGCGCGCCTCGACCCCGGCGGACTGGCGGTGCAGGCCGCGCTCGTGCTGCTGTCGCCGTTCAGCCCGCTGCTGTTCATGGGCGAGGAGTGGGGCGCGACGACGCCGTGGCTGTTCTTCACCGACCACCCCGAGCCCGACCTCGCGGCCGCCGTGCGCGAGGGCCGCACGCGCGAGTTCGCGGGGCACGGCTGGGCCGACCTGTACGGCGGGCAGGTCGACGTTCCCGACCCGCAGGACCCGGCGACGTTCACCGCGAGCGTCCTCGACTGGGCGCAGCCGCGCGAGTCCGGGCACGCGCGGCTGCTCGAGTGGTACCGCGTCCTGGTCGCGCTGCGCCGGTCCGTGCCGGACCTCGCGTCGGGCGACCGTCACGACACGTCGCTCGACGTCCACGAGGCGCAGCCGACGACCGACGCGCCCGGCTGGCAGGGCGTCCTGGTGCTGCACCGCGGCGGCGCGCGGGTCGTGCTCAACCTGGCGCGCTCCCCCGCGGCCGTACCGGTGCCGGTGACGCGTCCCGTGCGCGTCGTGGCCGCGTGGGACGGCGGCGTGGTGCACACCCCGCAGGCGCCCGACGCGCCGCTGGTCGTCGACGTGCCGGCCCGCAGCGTCGTCGTCCTCGCGTGACGTCCGCCGCAGGTGGCGGCACAGGCCTGCCGCCGCGGTCAGGCGGCGGCGAGCGCGGCGCCCTCGGCCGCGAGCGCGCCGAGGCGGGACAGCGCGCGGTAGTACTTCTTGCGGAACCCGCCGGTGAGCATCTCGGGGGTGAAGACGTCGGCACCGGCGGTGCCGACGGTGCCGGGGTCGCCGGCGAGCACCACGGGCACGTCGCGGTCGTAGAGCCGGTCGACGAGCACGACGAGCCGCAGCGCGACGTCCTGGCGCGTGACCTGGTGCACACCGGTGAGCCCGACGAGGTCGATGCCGTCGAGCAGCGCGCCGTAGCGGCTGGGGTGCACGGTCGCGAGGTGGTCGAGCAGCGTGTCGAGGTCGTCGAGCGTCGCGCCGCCGCGCCCCGCCACGACGGCGCGCACGTCGGCGGCGTCGAGCGTCGCGGCGTGCGTCGTCACGGAGCGGTGCCGGTGGTCCTCGCCGTCGATGCGCAGGACCTCGAACCGGGCGGCGAGCGCCTGGATCTCGCGCAGGAAGTCCTCGGCGGCGAACCTGCCCTCGCCGAGCGACTCCGGCAGGGTGTTGGACGTCGCGGCGATCGCGACGCCCCGGTCGGTCAGCTCGCGCAGCAGGCGGGACATCATCACGGTGTCGCCGGGGTCGTCGAGCTCGAACTCGTCGATGCACAGCAGGCGCCGCTCGGCGAGCGCGTCGACCGTGGCGGCGAAGCCCAGCGCGCCGACGAGGTGCGTGAGCTCGACGAACGTGCCGTAGGCGGTGCGTGCGTGGCCGACCGCGTGCGCGAGCGACGCGAGCAGGTGGGTCTTGCCGACGCCGAACCCGCCGTCGAGGTAGACCGCGGGTGCGCTCGCCGCGGCGCGTCGCCGCCACCACGCACCGCCGCCGCCGGCGGGCGCTGCGAGGGTCGCCGCGACCTCGCGCAGCCGGTCGAGCGCGCGCTGCTGGGAGACGTGCGCCGGATCGGGCCGGTAGGTGTCGAACGACTCGTGCGCGAAGTGCCGGGGCGGGACGAGCTCGGCCAGCAGCCGTGCGGCGGGGACCCGGGGGTGACGCGCCGTGAGCGACACGGGCACGATGGGTGCGGCGGCTCCGGCGGGGTCGAGGGTGGTCACGATCGACGAGAATACGTCCCACGTCCGGGTGCGGTCGCGGCCGCGGTCGCCGGCCGGCCAGGTGGACGCCCGCCCAGGTTCCTGGACATCCGTCCACGCTTCGAGAAGGCGTCTCGCGATCCGGACGACACCTCCCCATTCACCCGGACGCGTGTCACCCTCGTCACGTGAACCTCCCCGGGAACCGCTGCATGTGTCGGTGCTGTCGCGCCGCCGCGGTCCCGTGTGCCTGCTGTCCGCGGAACCGCTGACCCGCCCCGATCCCCCACGGGCGCGTGGTCCGCGCCCGGCACGCACGATCTCGCTGTCGTGCGCGGACGCGTGAGCACGCACCCCCAGCCCCCGGAGGTGGCGCCCATGGCGCAGACCGCATCCCGCACCCCCCTCGTCGGACCCGCCAAGCGCCCCGAGGGTCAGTGGGCCTTCGACCAGCGTGAGCCGCTGAACGCCAACGAGGCGCTCAAGCAGGAGGACGACGGCCTCAACGTCCGCCACCGCATCGAGACCGTGTACGCGCAGCAGGGCTTCGCGTCGATCCCCGGCGACGACCTGCGCGGCCGCATGCGCTGGTGGGGCCTGTACACGCAGCGCAAGCCCGGCATCGACGGCGGCCGGACCGCGACCCTCGAGCCGCACGAGCTCGAGGACGAGTACTTCATGCTGCGCGTGCGCTGCGACGGCGGCACGCTGAGCCTGCGCCAGCTGCGCACCGTCGCGGGCGTCTCGCAGGAGTTCGGCCGCGACACCGCCGACATCACCGACCGGCAGAACATCCAGCTCCACTGGATCCGCATCGAGGACGTGCCGGAGATCTGGCGTCGTCTCGAGTCGGTGGGGCTGACCACGCAGGAGGCCTGCGGCGACGTCCCGCGCGTCATCCTCGGCTCGCCCGTCGCGGGCGTCGCCGCGGACGAGATCATCGACGGCACGCCGGCGATCGAGATCATCCGCGAGCGCTACATCGGCGACCCCGCGTTCTCCAACCTGCCCCGCAAGTTCAAGACCGCGATCAGCGGCTCGCCGCACCAGGACGTCGCGCACGAGATCAACGACGTCGCGTTCGTCGGCGTCGTGCACCCCGAGCTCGGTCCCGGGTTCGACCTGTGGGTCGGCGGCGCCCTGTCGACCAACCCGATGCTCGGCAAGCGCCTCGGCGCGTTCGTCACGCTCGAGCAGATCCCCCAGGTCTGGGCCGGTGTCGCCGGCATCTTCCGCGACTACGGCTACCGGCGCCTGCGCTCGCGCGCGCGGCTGAAGTTCCTGCTCGCCGACTGGGGCCCCGAGGTGTTCCGCCAGGTGCTCGAGACCGAGTACCTGGGCCACGCGCTGGCCGACGGACCCGCTCCGCCGCCCCCACCGACGGGCAACCGCGACCACGTCGGGGTCCACCCCCAGAAGGACGGCCGGTTCTACGTCGGTGCGGCGCCCACCGTCGGCCGCGTCTCGGGTCCCGTGCTGACCGCGCTCGCCGACCTCGTCGAGGAGGCGGGCTCCGACCGCGTGCAGCTGACGACCGAGCAGAAGCTCGTCGTCCTCGACGTCGACGCCGCGCGGGTCGACGCGCTCGTCGACGGGCTGGAGTCCCTGGGTCTGCGCGTGCGGACGGCCTCGCCGTTCCGTCGCGGCACCCTGGCGTGCACCGGCATCGAGTTCTGCAAGCTCGCGATCGTCGAGACCAAGGCCCGCGCGACCGCGCTCGTCGGTGAGCTCGAGGAGCGTCTGCCGACGTTCGACCAGCCGATCACGATCAACGTCAACGGCTGCCCCAACTCGTGCGCGCGCATCCAGACCGCCGACATCGGGCTCAAGGGCGCGCTGGCGGGCGGCGAGGAGGGGTACCAGGTGCACCTCGGCGGTGGTCTGGGCCTGACGAGCGGGCTGGGCAAGACCCTGCGCGGTCTGCGCGTGCCCTCGTCCGAGCTGCCGGACTACGTCGAGCGGGTCACGCGCCGGTTCGACGAGCAGCGTGAGCCGGGCGAGGTCTTCGCGCACTGGGTGCAGCGGGCCGCCGAGGAGGACCTGCGATGAGCGAGGGGGCCGCGCAGCGCGCCGTGCCGTACTACTGCCCGTTCTGCGCGAGCGAGGACCTGTGGCCCGCGAGCGAGACCCACGGCCAGTGGGAGTGCCGCTCGTGCACCCGCGCGTTCGCGCTGCGGTTCGTCGGCCTGGCCGGTGCGCGATGAGCACCACGACGCGACCCGTGACGGACCTGTCCCCCGAGGAGCTGCGCGCACTGGCCGAGCAGGCGGGCCGGGACCTCGAGGGCGCGCACCCCGGCGACGTGCTGCGCTGGGCGCGCGACGTGTTCGGCGACGACCTCGTGCTCGCCTCGTCGATGGGCGACGAGGTGCTCGTCGACATCGCCGCCACGGCCGCGCCGGGCATCGACGTGATCTTCCTCGACACCGGCTACCACTTCGCCGAGACGATCGGCACGCGCGACTACTACGCCGACTTCACCGACGTGAACGTCCGCACGATCCTGCCGCTGCGCACGGTCGCCGAGCAGGACGCCGAGCACGGGCCCCGGCTGCACGAGCGGGACCCGAACCTGTGCTGCGCGCTGCGCAAGGTCGAGCCGCTCGAGCGCGGGCTGGCGCCCTACACCGCGTGGGTGACCGGCATGCGCCGCGAGGACGCGCCGACGCGCTCGGACATCACGGTCGTGGGGTGGGACGCCAAGCGGTCCAAGGTCAAGCTCAACCCCCTGGCGGCGTGGACGCAGGACGACGTCGACGCCTACGTCGCCGAGCACCACGTGGTCCTCAACCCGCTGCGCGAGCTCGGGTACGCCTCGATCGGCTGCGCACCGTGCACGCGCGCGGTCGCACCGGGCGAGGACCCCCGGGCAGGACGCTGGGCAGGCACGAACAAGACGGAATGCGGGCTGCACACATGACGACGACGTTCCCCACCGACACGACGGCCCCCGGGCCCGGCGCCGCGCCCGCGGCGCGGCTGACCCAGCTCGACGCGCTCGAGTCCGAGGGCATCCACGTGATGCGCGAGGTCGCCGGCGAGTTCGAGCGTCCCGTGCTGCTGTTCTCCGGCGGCAAGGACTCGATCGTCATGCTGCACCTGGCGCGCAAGGCGTTCTGGCCGGCGCCCGTGCCGTTCCCCGTCATGCACGTCGACACCGGGCACAACTTCCCCGAGGTCATCGAGTACCGCGACCGGGTCGTCGCGGAGCTCGGCCTGCGCCTGGTCGTCGCGAGCGTGCAGGACGCGATCGACGACGGCCGCGTGGTCGAGCGCCCCGGAGGCTCGCGCAACCCGCTGCAGACCGTCCCGCTGCTCGACGCGATCACGGCGCACCGCTTCGACGCGGTGTTCGGCGGCGGGCGCCGCGACGAGGAGAAGGCCCGGGCCAAGGAGCGGATGTTCTCGCTGCGCGACGAGTTCGGGCAGTGGGACCCGCGCCGGCAGCGGCCCGAGCTGTGGGACCTGTACAACGGCCGGCACAAGCCGGGCGAGCACGTGCGCGTGTTCCCGCTGTCCAACTGGACCGAGCTCGACGTGTGGCGCTACATCGAGCGCGAGCGCATCGAGCTGCCGGGCATCTACTTCACGCACGAGCGTGACGTCTTCGCACGCGACGGCATGTGGCTGACGGCCGGCACGTGGGGCGGTCCGCGTCCCGACGAGCCGGTCGAGCGCCGGCGCGTGCGGTACCGCACGGTCGGCGACATGAGCTGCACGGGCGCCGTCGACTCGACGGCCGCCGACGTCGCGGACGTCATCGCCGAGGTGGCCGCGAGCCGGCTCACCGAGCGCGGGGCGACCCGCGCGGACGACCGGGCCTCCGAGGCCGCCATGGAGGACCGCAAGCGCGAGGGGTACTTCTGATGGGCACGCACGCACCGGCCGGGCTCGTGGCGCCCGCGCCGTCCTCCTCCCCCGTGGCCGAGGCCGCCGGCACGGGCGACCACACGCAGCGGGACCTGCTGCGCCTGGCGACCGCGGGCTCGGTCGACGACGGCAAGAGCACCCTCATCGGGCGGCTGCTGTACGACACCAAGTCGGTGCTCGCGGACCAGCTCTCGGCCGTCGAGCGCGCGACCGCGGCCCGCGGCGGTGAGGGCGGCGGCGTCGACCTCGCGCTGCTGACCGACGGGCTGCGCGCCGAGCGCGAGCAGGGCATCACGATCGACGTCGCGTACCGCTACTTCTCGACCGCGCGCCGCGCGTTCGTGCTGGCGGACACGCCCGGACACGTGCAGTACACGCGCAACATGGTCACCGGCGCGTCGACCGCGGAGCTCGCGATCGTGCTGGTCGACGCGCGCAAGGGCGTGCTCGAGCAGACCCGCCGGCACGCCGCGCTCACGGCGCTGCTCGGCGTGCCGCACGTCGTGCTGGCGGTGAACAAGATGGACCTCGTCGGCTTCGACGAGGCGACGTTCCGGTCGATCGCGACGCAGTTCGCCGACTACGCGCGCGTCCTGGGCGTGCCCGACGTGCGCGCCGTGCCGCTGTCGGCGCTCGACGGCGACAACGTCGTCGACCGCTCCGCACGCACCGGCTGGTACGACGGCCCGACGCTGCTCGAGCTGCTCGAGGGCGTGCCGGTCGCACGCGACGCCGCGACCGAGCCGCTGCGCCTGCCGGTGCAGTACGTGATCCGCCCGCGCACGCCCGAGCACCCGGACTACCGGGGGTACGCGGGCAAGGTCGCCTCGGGCGTCGTGCGCGTCGGCGACGAGGTGCGGGTCCTGCCGTCCGGCCGCACGAGCCGCGTCGTGGGCCTCGACACGTTCGACGGTCCGCTCGACGCGGCCGACGCACCGCGCTCGGTCACCGTGCGGCTGGCGGACGACCTCGACGTCGCCCGCGGCGACGTGCTGGTGCCGGCGGCCGAGCAGGTCGCGACGGGCCAGGACCTCGTGGGCACCGTCTGCTGGCTCACCGAACGCCGCTCGGTCCCGGGCGCCCGCGTCCTCGTGCGCGTCGGCACGCGCACCGTGCGGGGCCTGCTGCGGGAGGTCGACGCGCGTCTCGACGTCGACACGCTGACCGTCGAGCGGTGGGACTCCGTCGACACGCTGCACACGATCGACGCGACCGACACGTCCACCGAGGCGGCGCCGCGTTCGCTGGGCCTCAACGCGATCGGCCGCGTGCGGCTGCGCCTGGCCGAGCCGGTCGTGCTCGACGACTACGCGACGCACCGTCGCACAGGCGGCTTCCTCGTGGTCGACCCGGCCGACGGCAGCACGCTCGCGGCCGGTCTCGTCGGCCCGACGCTGCTCGACCGCCTCGTGCCCGTGCGCGCCGACGAGCGCGACGACGACTGGCTCGCCGGGGCGGGGATATGAGCCCGCGGCACCCCCTGCTGCTCGACCTGGCCGGGCGGCGCGTCGTGGTGGTCGGCGGCGGCCCCGTCGCGGCACGCCGGACGCGCGGTCTGCTGGCGGACGGCGCGGACGTGCACGTCGTCGCCCCCGCGCTGTGCGAGGACCTGGCCGAGCTCGCGGCGGCCGGTGCCGTGGCGTGGCACGCGCGCGAGTACGTGCGCGGCGACCTCGACGGTGCGTGGCTCGTGCACACCGCCACCGGTGCGCGTCGCACCGACGACGCGGTCGCCGCGGACGCCGAGGCGGCTCGCACGTGGTGCGTGCGGGCCGACGACGCGGCGGCGTCGACGGCCTGGACGCCCGCGGTCGCCCGCGCGGGCGACGTCACGGTCGCGGTGACGGCGGGCGGCGACCCGCGCCGGGCCGTCGCGCTGCGCTCGGCGCTGCAGGTGCAGCTCGACACGGGGGCGCTGCCGCTGCGGCGCCGCCGTCCCGGTCCGGGGCACGTGACGCTCGTGGGCGGCGGCCCGGGCGACCCCGGGCTGATCACGACGCGCGGCCGGCGCGCGCTCGCGCAGGCCGACGTGGTCGTCGTCGACCGGCTCGCGCCGCGCGCGCTGCTCGACGAGCTCGAGCCCGACGTCGAGGTGGTCGAGGCGGGCAAGGCGCCGCACGCGCACACGCTCACGCAGACCGAGATCAACCGCCTGCTGGTCGAGCGCGCCCGCGCCGGGCAGCGGGTCGTCCGGCTCAAGGGCGGCGACCCCTTCGTCCTCGGTCGCGGTGGCGAGGAGCTGGCCGCGTGCCTCGCGGGCGGGGTCGACGTCGAGGTCGTGCCGGGCGTCACGAGCGCGATCGCGGTGCCGGGAGCCGCCGGTGTACCGGTGACGCACCGCGACGTCGCGCGGCAGGTCACGATCGCCTCGGCGCACGACGGCGACACCGACTGGGAGACGCTCGCGCAGGTGCGCGGCACGCTCGTGCTGCTCATGGGGGTCAGCCGGCTGGGCGAGCACATGGACCGCCTCGCGGCGCACGGCCTCGACCCGGCCACCCCCGTCGCGGTCGTCGAGGACGGCACGCTGGCGACCCAGCGCACGACGCTCGGCACGGTCGCGGACATCGCCGCACGCGCGCGCGAGGTCGGTGTGCGCAACCCGGCCGTGGTCGTCGTGGGGCACGTGGCCTCGCTCGCCTCGACACTCGGGCAGGTGGCCGGCACGAGCGCGGGCACCACGGCACCCTGACCGCTCCGCTTGCGTTTTCGGGTGACCGAAGACGGTTCTTGGGAAATGCATCCGAAAACCTTCGGTCGACGCTGCTCCGAATGTTCCGAGATCAGCCTCACATCGCACCTTCTTGATTCGCTGACCTGCATCTTCGTATCGTCGTCGCGGCAATGACGGTGACGGCGGGAACGGTTCCGCCCGGCGGCGGGAGCGGTGCGCATGACGTTCGTCGACCTGTTCGCGATCGCCGTCGCCGTCGCCATGGACGCCGTCGCCGTGTCGCTCGCGCAGGGCATCCGCCTGCGCCGGCCGCGCGTGCGCGACGCCCTCGTCGTCGCCGCGTTCTTCGGTGCGTTCCAGGGCCTCATGCCGCTCGCGGGCTGGGCGTTGTCCTCACGCTTCGCGTCCGTGGCCGCCGCGTTCGGCCCGTGGGTGGCGTTCGCGCTGCTCGCCGCCGTGGGCGTCCACATGCTCCGCGAGGCCCTGACCGACGCCCCCGACGACGACGCGGCGCGCACCGCGGCCACGACCGGGAGCCCCACCACCGGCCCCACGACGACGCTGGTCGCCGCGCCCGCCCGCCCCGCGCTGCGGACGCTGACCGTGCTCGCGTTCGCGACGTCGGTGGACGCCCTGGCCGTCGGCGTCGGCCTCGGGCTCGTGGACGCTCCCGTCGGCACGGCCACGGGTCTCATGGCGGCCGTGACGTTCGTGCTGTCGACCGGTGCGGTCCTCGCCGGCGCACGCCTCGGTGAGCGGCTCGGCCGGCGGGCGGAGGTCGCGGGCGGCGTCGTCCTGATCGTCATCGGCCTGCGCGTCCTGGTCACGCACCTGCTGGGAGCCTGACCACGGCCCGACCGGCCGCGCCCGGAGGAGCGGTGAGTCGCTCGGTCTCTCGGCACTCCCCCTCCGGAGGTACCACCGGCCGCAGGTGCTCGCCCCCTGGGTGGACGCGACCAGCACGAGCGAGCCCCTACTCTCGGCCCGACGCCCAGCCCTCCCCCGGAGCCACGGACCCGACGCGGTCCTCGGACACCCCGGCCCCGTCCTCGGAGCAGACCTTCGTGCCACTGACCTTCGCCCATCCCGCCGCGGTCCTGCCGCTGATGCGTGGACCGCTCGTCCCCACCGCCCTCGTGGCGGGAGCCCTCGCGCCCGACGTGCCGTACTTCCTGCGGGCCCTGCGCGTCCCCGTCGGCGCGCAGTCCTGGTGGGAGCCCTTCCTCAACGCCACGACGACGCACGGCTGGCCCGGGACCGTGACCGTGGGCATGCCGCTGGCTCTCGTCCTCCACCTCGCCCTGGCCTCCTGCGAGAGACCTGCCCGGTGGGTGCTGCCGGCCGGCACCGACGTCGAGGCCACCCGGCGGGCACCGCCGCCGCTGCGGCTCGTGTGGGTCGTGCTCTCGCTCGCGCTCGGCCTCCTGACCCACGTGGTCTGGGACTCGTTCACCCACGGCGACGGGTGGGTCGTGCAGAACCTCGACGCGCTGCGTGCCGACGTCGTCGGCTCCCTCACGTGGGGTCGTCTTCTCCAGCACCTCAGCACCGTCGTCGGCCTGACCGCGCTCGCGGTCGTCGCCTGGCGGCACCGTGGCACCTGGCTCACCTCCTCGGACACCGTGCGCCGCGTCCGGTTCCTGCGGGTGGTGGCGGTCGTCCTCGCCTCGGCCGTCGCCGGCGCGGTCGCCGTGAGCCACGTGCGTGACGAGGCAGGTGCAGGAACCGAGCACCTGCTCTCGAGCGCGGCGATCGGCGCCGGCCTCGGAGCTGCCGTCGCCGCCGCCGGCCTGTCCCTCCTGTGGTGGGTGGTCCGACCCGACGCGCCGCGCACGACGCGAGGACGCGGCGGCGAGATCGGGGACGCGACGACCGGGGCGACCTAGCCTGGGGTCGTGCCCGCCGACGTCGACCTCGACCTGCTCGTGCCCACCCGTGACGCCCGCCGGCTCGCGGCCGCACCCGGCGAGCCCGACCTCGTGGCCCTGCTCACGCGGCCGCGGGACCGTCGGCACGTGCGCGCCAACATGGTCGCGAGCGTCGACGGCGGCGCGACGGGCGGCGACGGGCGGTCCGGCTCGCTCGGCACACCGGCCGACCGCCGTGTGTTCGCGGTGCTGCGCGCGCTGGCCGACGTCGTGCTCGTGGGTGCGGGCACGGTGCGCGCCGAGGGCTACCGCGAGCTGCCGGTCGTGGCCGACCTGCGTGCGGTGCGCGCGGCCGCCGGGCTCGCACCGGTGATCGAGCTCGCGGTCGTCACGCGTCGTGGCGCCGTGCCGCGCGACCTGCTGACCGGCGACCGGCGGCCGCTCGTCGTCACGGGCGCCGCCGGCGCCGACCGTGCGCGTGCCGACGTCGGCGCGGACCGTCTCCTCGCCGTGCCCGGCACCGACGACCCGGACTCGCCCGACCTGCGCGCGGCCCTCGACGTGCTCGCGGCGCGTGGCCTGCACCACGCGCTCGCCGAGGGCGGGCCGCGCCTGCTGGCCGACCTGCTGGCCGCCGACGTGGTCGACGAGCTGTGCCTCACCACGAGTCCCGTGCTGCTCGCGGGCGGGGCGCCGCGCCCCGCCGTCGGCGCCGTCCCGCTCGACCCGCCACGCGGCGCGCACCTGCAGCACCTCCTGCATGCGGCCGACGGCACGCTCCTGGCCTGCTGGGACCTGCGCGCACCCGTAGGCTCGGGGACGTGACCGACACCATCCTCGTCCTCACCGAGGACACCCTGGCCGAGTCCGACGTCCGCCACATCGTGGGCCTGCACCCCGACGAGACGTTCGCGTACCGCGTGCTGGTACCCGCCGACACCGACCGCCCGCTCGTCCCGTGGATCGTCGACGCGCTGAGCATGGGTGAGCTGCGCGAGGCGTGGGAGCGTGCGACGGGCCACGAGCCGAGCCGCACGCAGGCGCGTCAGACCGCCGCCGAGCAGATCGCGGGCAGCGTCGCGGCCTTCGCCGCCGCCGGCCGCGAGGCCGCGGGCGACATCACCGACGACGACCCGTTGCCCGCGCTGCGCGCTGCCGTGGCGGGCGGTGGCGTCCGCGAGGTCGTCGTGGTCACGTACCCGCACATGGTCGAGGACACGTTCCACACCGACTGGGCGTCGCGGGCGCGCGAGGAGCTGCACGTGCCGGTGCTGCACCTGTACTCGGGGACCAGCGAGCTCGGCTGAGCGGCGCGGCAGGGACCGGCGCGCCGCGGCGGCGGGCTCAGCGCAGGGGGTACCCGGCGCGTTCGACGGTCCGGCGCGCGAGCACGTCGAGCGAGTCGACGTACCGGTCGTCGGCCAGCAGGTCGTGCGCGGCGGCCACGACGGACAGCTCGGTGCAGCCGAGCACGACCACGTCGGCGCCGCGTGCGCGCAGGCGGTCGGCCACCGCGTGCAGCGCGGCCACGTCGGCGGGCCGGCCCGCCTTCACCTGGTCGTAGATGAGGCCCATGACGACGTCCTGGTCGGCGTAGTCCGGCACGACCGGCTCCAGGCCGCGCGCCTCGAAGGCCCGCTGGTACACGTGCGCCGCGAGCGTGCCGCTCGTGGCGAGCACCCCGACGCGCGCGACCCCCGCGCGCGCGGCGACCTCGTCGGCCGTCTCGTCGACGATGCTGAGCACCGGCACGTCGACGGCCGCCGCGACCTCGTCGGTGAAGTGGTGCGCGGTGTTGCACGGCACGACGACGAAGCCGACGCCCAGCCGCTCGAGGCGCCGGGCGTCGGCCGCCATGACGGGTCCGGGGTCCTGGTCCGAGCGGCCGAGGATGAAGGCCGTGCGGTCCGGGATCGTCGCGTGCTGCAGCACGACGAGGTCGACGTGGTCCTGATCCCGGTCCGCGGCGGTGTGCCGCACGACGAGGTCGAGGAAGCAGACGGTCGCCGCCGGCCCGACGCCGCCGATCACACCGACCTCGACGCGACCCGCGTGCACCGCACCTGCCGCGTCGGGAGCGCCCGCGGGCTCGCTCACACGTCGCCCCGCGGGTAGTGCCGCCGGTACTTGCGCACCTGGTTGGCCTGCGCGACCGCGAGGTACGCCAGACGCCGCGGGTCGGTCTCGGCGCGGTACCACAGCGGGTTCGTCGCCCGACGCGCGCGGCCGAGCGCGCGTGTGCGGGCACGCAGCGCGGGGTCGGCGACGTACCGGCGCAGCAGCCAGCGCGGCAGCACCGTGTAGAGGTGCGGCTCGGTGAGGTGGTCCTGAGCCCCGTCGGGCAGCGGGTCGAGGCCCTGCACGTGCTCACGCACGTACAGCTCGGCCGTGTTCCGACCCCCCGCGGTGATGTAGAAGTTCGACCGGCCCAGGCGCGGGTTGAGCTCGAAGAAGACCGTGCGCCCGTCGCGCGGGTCGAACTTCAGGTCGAAGTTGGCGTAGCCCGTCCACCCCAGGTGCTCCAGCAGCCGCACCGCCTGCGCGACGATGGCCTCGTCGTGCCCCGTGACGATGCCCGCCGGGTTCCCCAGCGCGCCCGGTGTGTGCTCCTCGAGCAGCACGTGCCCGAACGCCGAGAACCGCACCTTGCCGTCGGCGTCGCTGTAGCACGTCAGGATCCGCATGCCCGAGTCGTCACCGGGGATGAGGTCCTGCACGACGAACCGGCCCCGGTACCCCGACGCCTGCACACGCGCGAGCAGCTCGGCGAGCTCGTCGGGGGTGCTGACCGTGAAGACCTTCTTCTTCCCGGGGAACTCGACCAGGTGGTACGCCGCGGTGTCGGCGGCCTTGGCGATCACCGGGAACCGCAGCGCGGAGGTGTCCGGGGTGCCGCCCGCCTGCACGTCGTGCACCACCGTGGCGGGGTGGTCGATGCCGAGCTGCGCGCACAGCTCGCCGAAGAGCACCTTGTCGGTGACCCTGTCGAGCGTCGCGACGTCGACGTACGGGATCGTGTACAGGTCCTCGAGCTGCGCGCGGTTCTCGACGATCGTGCGCACGAGCCAGTCGGCGCTGCCGAGCAGCACCCGGTGGCGGTCCGGGTGCTGCTCGGCGATCGCGCGCAGGCGACGTACCACGGTCGGCCCGTCGTCGATGCCGGGCTCGACGACGTTCTCGAGGATGCGCGAGCGCCGCACGAGGCCCGTCGAGACCGACGAGACGACGACCGAGCGCACGCCGTACGCCTCGTGGAACGTCCGCGCGAGGCTGTAGGCACCGACGTCCCCGCCGAGGATCACCGGCTGCAGCCGCGCGACGGGCACCTGGGCCCTCGTGCGCCGCGTCACCAGGTCTGCTCGGCGCGGTCGCCGGACCAGTCCGTGTGGAAGGTGCCCTCGCGGTCGGTGCGCCGGTACGTGTGCGCACCGAAGAAGTCGCGCTGCGCCTGGATGAGGTTGGCCGGCAGGCGATCGGCGCGCACGCCGTCGTAGTACGCGAGCGACGACGAGAACGCGGGCGTCGGCACGCCGTGCGCGGCCGCGGCCGACACGACCCGGCGCCACGCGGCCACGCCGTTGGCGACGGCCGCCGTGAAGTACGGGTCGGCGAGCAGCAGCGGCAGGTCCGCGTCGCGCTCGTACGCCTGCGTGATGCGGTCGAGGAACTTGGCGCGGATGATGCAGCCGCCGCGCCAGATGCGGGCCATCGCCCCCCTGTCGATGTCCCAGCCGTACTGCGCGCTCGCGGCCGCGATCTGGTCGAAGCCCTGCGAGTACGCCACGACCTTCGACGCGTACAGCGCGAGGCGCACGTCCTCGATGAACGCGCCGGGCTCGGGCACGTTCCACGCGAGCGTGTCGGCCGGCAGCACGCCGCGTGCCGCCGCGCGCTGCGGCGCCGAGCCGGACAGCGCGCGGGCGAACGTCGCCTCGGCGATGCCCGTGATCGGCACGCCCAGGTCGAGACCGTTCTGCACGGTCCAGCGGCCGGTGCCCTTCTGCTCGGCAGCGTCGGCCACGACGTCGACGAACGGGCGACCGGTCGCGGCGTCGGTGTGCGCGAGGACCTGCGCGGTCACCTCGATGAGGAACGACTCGAGGTCGCCGGTGTTCCACGCCGCGAAGACCTCGCCGATCTCCGGTGCCGAGGCACCCAGACCGTGCCGCAGCAGGTCGTACGCCTCGGCGATGAGCTGCATGTCGGCGTACTCGATGCCGTTGTGCACCATCTTGACGAAGTGGCCGGCGCCGTCGGACCCCACGTGCGTGCAGCAGGGCACGCCGTCCACCTTGGCGGAGATGGCCTCGAGGATCGGGCCGAGCGACTCGTAGGACTCCGCGGTGCCGCCGGGCATGATCGACGGCCCGTTGAGCGCGCCCTCCTCACCGCCCGACACGCCCGTGCCGACGAAGTGCAGGCCCACCTCACGCAGCGCGGCCTCGCGGCGGATCGTGTCCGGGAAGTGCGCGTTGCCCGCGTCGACGACGATGTCGCCGGGCTCGAGCAGCGGGACCAGCTCGTCGATCACCGCGTCGGTCGGCGCACCGGCCTGCACCATGACCACGACCTTGCGCGGCCGGGCCAGCGACGCGACGAAGTCGGCCATCGACTCCGACGGCACGAACGTGCCGTCGTCGCCGTGCTCGGTGACCAGCGACTGCGTGCGCGCGTACGTGCGGTTGTGCACCGCGACCGTGTAGCCGTGCCGCGCGAAGTTGCGAGCCAGGTTGCGGCCCATGACGGCCAACCCGGTGACGCCGATCTGCGCGGTGCCGACGGCCGACGACGGGACAGACATCACAGAGCGCTCCTTCATGCCGGGTGGGCACGCGCCGCCGCCGGGTGCCGGCCGCGGCCGGCACCGGCACGCGGGGCGCGTGCGGATGCGTCGTCGAGCCTAGTCCGCGCGACGCCGGTCCCCGTCGGCGTGCCGGAGACCGAGACGCACGGCCCGCCCGTACGCTCGCCGCGTGACCCCTGCCGGACCCGAGGACGTCCCCGCCGAGTTCGTCCGTGCTCTGCGTTCGCTGCGCGGTGTGCCCGTACGCCCCGAGGTCGTGCTGGACGAGGTGCCGGGCCCCGCCCGCATCGCACCGTTCTCCGCCGCGCTCACCGCCGAGGTGCGCACGGCGCGGCGCTCGGTGGCCGCCGAGGACCTCGCGTCCGGGCGCTTCGTCGTGCTGTACGACCCCGAGGGCCAGGAGGCCTGGGAGGGGTCGTTCCGCCTCGTCACGCTCGTGCGGGCGTCGCTCGAGGCCGAGGTCGGCGCGGACCCGCTGCTCGCCGAGGTCGCCTGGTCGTGGTTCCACGACGCGCTCGCGGCGGCGGGCGTCGACCCGCACGCCGCCGGGGGTACCGTCACGCGCGTGCTGTCCCAGAGCTTCGGTGCGCTCGACCGCCGCGACGAGCAGACCGAGCTCGAGATCCGGGCGTCCTGGACGGCGTGGGACGAGCACCTCGGTCCGCACCTGTCCGCCTGGTCGACCCTGCTGTGCACCGCGGCAGGGCTGCCGCCGTTGCCCGAGGGCGTCGTGCCCCTCCCGCGGCGCTGACGGGGCGAGCGTGCCCCGGCTCAAGTCCACCGCTGCCGCTGCCGATGCACGGGACGTGACCATCGAGCCTCTTCGACGAGACGTCCGCGACCTCCGCGATGTCCCCGCCCGCCGGGTGCCGGGCGTCGCGGGAGTCCCCACGTCGCGACGTGTGCCGTCCGCGACCCCCGCGCGGCACCCGATGTGCGTCGTGGTCACCCAGATCGCCGACGGCGAGGGCGACACCCTGGTGCGTGCGCTGCGCCGACGCGGCGCGCACCGCGTGGTCGTCCTGGCGCGCCGGGCGGGCCGCGAGGAGCTGCGCACGCTGCTCGCCGGCGGGCTGCGCGGCGGGGTCGCGAGCACCACCGAGTCCGGGGCGGCACCGTCGCGCCCCGCTCCCACCCCGGTCCAGCCGACCGCGGAGCTCAGCGCCCGCGAGCTCAGCGTGCTGTCCCGTGTGGCCGAGGGCCGCACCAACCGTCTCATCGGCGAGGAGCTCGGCCTGTCCGCCCTGACCGTCAAGAGCCACCTCGCGCGCATCTCGCGCAAGCTCGGCACCGGTGACCGGGCGGAGCTCGTGGCGATCTCGATCCGCAACGGGCTCATCGACTGACGAGCCTCCCGCCGCAGACCACCCGGGACCGGGCCCGGGCCGCGCCCGTCGGACGACGCGCGGCACGCGACGCGCCCGTCGGCTGCACGGACGCACCTGCTGCGTCGCCTACGGTGGTGGCCATGGAGGCCGAGGCGTCGCAGGACACCCCGGGCGCGGACGGGCGCCCGGACGCGACCACCCCTGCCGTCGTCCCGCTGCTCGAGCCCGCCGACGGTGTGCCGCCCGTCGTCGCGACACCCCAGGCGCTCGCGGCGACGGTCGCGGCGTTCGCGGCGGGCACCGGCCCGGTCGCGGTGGACGCCGAGCGCGCGTCGGGGTACCGGTACGGGCAGCGCACGTACCTCGTGCAGCTGCGCCGCGAGGACGCCGGGACCGCGCTCGTCGACCCGGTCGCGCTGCCGGACCTGTCGGCGCTGTCGGACGCGCTCGTCGGCGTCGAGTGGGTGCTGCACGCGGCGTCGCAGGACCTGCCGGGGCTCGCGGAGCAGGGCATGCGGCCCTCGCGCGTGTTCGACACCGAGCTCGCCGCCCGGTTGCTGGGCATGGAGCGCGTCGGCCTGGCCGCGGTCGTCGCGGACACGCTGGGGCTGGGCCTCGCGAAGGAGCACTCGGCCGTCGACTGGTCGACGCGCCCGCTGCCCCCCGAGTGGCTGCGGTACGCGGCGCTCGACGTCGAGGTGCTGGTCGACGTGCGGCAGGTGCTGGCCGAGCGGCTCGCCGTGTCGGGCAAGGCCGAGTGGGCGCGCCAGGAGTTCGAGGCCGTGCGCAACGCGCCTCCGCCCGCGCCGCGCGTCGAGCCGTGGCGACGCGTCTCCGGGCTGCACAACGTGCGTGACGCGCGTCGTCTCGCTGTGGTCCGCGAGCTGTACGAGACGCGCGACCGCAACGCGCGCGAGCGCGACATCTCCCCCGGTCGCGTGCTGCCGGACGCGGCGATCGTCGCGGCCGCGCAGGCGATGCCGCGCACCGTCGGCCAGCTCACCGCGCTGCCGGCGTTCGCGGGCAAGGGCACGCGGCGCCGGGCGGCGCTGTGGCAGCAGGCGATCGACCGCGCGGTCGCGCTGCCGGACCCCGAGCTGCCGGCGACACGCGGCCCGGCCACCGACGGCCCGCCGCCGGCGCGCGTGTGGCCGGACCGGGACCCGGCGGCGGCGCGTCGGCTCACCGCCGCGCGTGCGCTGGTCACGGCCCTGTCGGTCGAGCACTCGGTACCCGTCGAGAACCTGCTGCAGCCCGAGCTGCTGCGCCGGCTGTGCTGGTCGCCGCCGCGCCCGCTCGACGCGTCGTCGATCGCGGCGACGCTCGGTGCGGGCGGTGCCCGTGCGTGGCAGGTCGAGCTGCTCGCGGACGGGCTGGCCGCGGCGCTCACCGCGGACTGAGCCACCGGCCGGCGCCTCGCCCTCGCGCGCGCCAGGTGCCGGTATCCGCCTCGCCCCCGCTGTTACTCTTGAGTAACTTCGCGTGTCCAGGGACCATGGTCCCGGTACGCGCGGAGCCGTCGCACGCGCGCTCCCCCGGACACCGCCGTCCCCCAGGAGGACAGATGCCGAGCCCGTCCCGCCCCGTCGACGCGCGGGTCCCCGCGGCCCGTCGCGTCGTCTTCGTCGACGGGGTCCGCACCCCGTTCGGCCGCGCCCGCCCCGACGGGCTCTACGCCGGCACGCGTGCCGACGACCTCGCCGTCAGGACGGTCCGCGAGCTGCTGCGCCGCCACCCGCAGCTGCCGCCCGAGCGCGTCGACGACGTCGCGCTCGCCGCGACCACGCAGCAGGGCGACCAGGGGCTGACGCTCGGGCGCACGGTCGCGATGCTCGCCGGCCTGCCGCCGACGGTGCCCGGCTTCGCGATCGACCGCATGTGCGCGGGCGCGATGACGGCCGTCACCACGACCGCCGCGGCGATCGGCTTCGGCGCGCAGGACGTGACGATCGCCGGCGGTGTCGAGCACATGGGGCACCACCCCATGGGCTTCGACGCCGACCCCAACCCCCGGTTCCTCGCCGAGCGGCTCGTCGCACCGGACGCGCTGAACATGGGCGTCACGGCCGAGAACCTGCACGACCGCTTCCCCGCCCTGACCCGCGAGCGCGCCGACGCGTACGGCGTCGCGAGCCAGGCGAAGTACGCCGCGGCCCTCGCCGCCGGCCGGATCGAGCCCGACCTCGTGCCTGTCGCGCTCCGTGACCCCGAGCGGGGCTGGGGCCTGGCGACCGCGGACGAGCCGCCGCGTCCCGGGACCACGGTCGAGACGGTCGCCGGCCTGCCCACGCCCTTCCGGCCCGGCGGGCGGGTCACCGCCGGGACGTCGGCACCGCTGACGGACGGGGCCGCGTCGTGCCTGCTGGCCGCCGAGGAGGTCGCCGTCGAGCTCGGGCTGCCGGTGCGGATGCGCCTGGTGTCGTTCGCGTACGCGGGCGTCGAGCCCGAGGTCATGGGACTGGGACCCGTGCCGGCGACGCACAAGGCGCTGGACCGGGCGGGGCTGACGATCGACGACATCGGCCTGATCGAGGTCAACGAGGCGTTCGCGGTGCAGGTGCTGTCGTTCCTCGACGCGTTCGGCATCGCGGACGACGACCCCCGCGTCAACCCGTACGGCGGCGCGATCGCCGTGGGTCACCCGCTCGCGTCGTCGGGCGTGCGGCTCATGACGCAGCTCGCCCGGCAGTTCGCCGAGCACCCGGAGGTCCGCTACGGGCTGACGACCATGTGCGTCGGGCTGGGCCAGGGCGGCACCGTGGTCTGGGAGAACCCGCACGCCACGTCCGAGGAGGCCGCCCGATGAGCACGTCCGCGCCGCGCCCCGAGCGCGTCACCCACGCCCTCGTCCGCGACGTGCGACTGCCGGGTGACCTCGGCACGCTCGCGCTCGTCACGCTGGACAACGGCCTGGACCACACGAAGCCCACCACCCTCGGCCCGCAGGGCATCGCCGAGCTCACCGCGGCGCTGCGCACGCAGCGCGACCGCGCTGCCGCCGGCGAGATCGCCGCGCTGGCCGTCACCGGCAAGCCGTACTTCCTCGCCGCCGGCGCCGACCTCACGCAGGTCGCGACGGTCACGTCGCGCGACGAGGCGCTCGCGCTCGGCCGCGGCGGGCACGAGGCGTACCGGCTGCTCGCCGAGCTGGGCGTGCCGACGTTCGCGTTCGTCAACGGCGTCGCGCTCGGCGGCGGCCTCGAGGTCGCGCTCCACTGCGACTACCGCACGGTCGCGTCCGACGTGCGGGCGCTCGCGCTGCCCGAGACGGGTCTCGGCCTGGTACCCGGCTGGGGCGGGGCGTACCTCGTGCCGCGCCTCGTCGGCATCGCCACCGCGGTCGACGTCGTCCTCACGCGCCCCGCCGCGAACAAGCCCTTCACGGCGCAGCAGGCTGCGGCGACCGGGCTGGTCGACGTCGTGCTCGACGCGGCGGACTTCCTCGAGGAGTCCGTGCGCTGGGCGGCGCGCGTGCTGTCGGACGAGGTCGAGGTGCCGCGCCGGCCGCTCGACGACGCCGCGACGTGGGACGCCGTGGTGTCCGCCGCCCGCACGCGGCTCGACGCGGTCGTCCACGGCTCACGTCCGGCGCCGTACCGCGCGCTCGACCTGATGGCCGCCGCCCGCGACACGGACCGGGACACCGCGTTCGCCGCCGAGGACGACGCCCTGGCGGACCTCGTCATGAGCGACGAGATGCGCGCGAGCGTGTACGCGTTCGGCCTCGTGCAGGGTGGGAAGAAGCCCACCGGTGCGCCGGACGGGACCCTCGCCCGGCCGGTCGCACGCGTCGGCGTCGTCGGCGCCGGGCTCATGGCCGCGCAGATCGCGCTGCTGTTCGCGCAGCGGCTCGGCGTTCCCGTGGTCATGCGCGACCTCGACGAGGCGCGCGTCGAGCACGGCCTGACGGCCGTGCGGTCGACGGTCGAGCGGCTCGTGTCGTCGGGCCGCATGTCGTCCGACGCGGGAGCCCGGGTGGTCGCGCAGGTGACGGGGTCCACCGACATCGGCGTGTTCGCCGGCTGCGACCTGGTGATCGAGGCGGTCACCGAGGTGCTCGACCTCAAGAAGCGGGTGCTCGCCGAGGTCGAGGCCGTGGTGGCACCCGACGCGGTCCTCGCGACGAACACCTCGGCGCTGTCGGTCACGCGCATGGCCGCGGACCTGCGGCACCCCGAGCGCGTCGTCGGCCTGCACTTCTTCAACCCCGTCGCGGCGATGCCGCTGGTCGAGGTCGTGCGGGCCGAGCGCACGTCCGACGAGGCCCTGGCCACGGCGCTCGCCGTCGGCGCGAGGCTGCGCAAGACCGCCGTCCTCGTCACCGACCGGCCCGGCTTCGTCGTCAACCGGCTGCTCGTGCTGCTGCTCGGCGTGATCGTCGACGCGGTCGAGCACGGCACCCCCGTCGAGGTCGCCGACCGCGCGCTCGACCCGCTGGGCCTGCCGATGCCGCCGTTCGCGCTGTTCGACCTCGTCGGGCCCGCCGTCGGCCTGCACGTGCTGACGTCGCTGCGCGAGGACCTGGGCGACCGGTTCCCGCGCTCCCCCGGCCTCGAGAAGCTCGTCGGCGACGGCGCGGGCGTCGTGACGCCCGCACCGGCCAAGGGCCTGCCGCAGCGCGTCGACCCGGCCGTGCAGGCGGTGTTCGACGCGGCGCGCGAGGGTGAGGCCGCACAGCCGCCGCTCGACGAGGCCGGCGTGCTCGACGCGGTGCTCACCGCGCTGACGGTCGAGATCGGCCACCTGCTCGACGAGGGCGTCGTCGCGACGCCGCAGCAGATCGACCTGTGCATGATCCTGGGCGCCGGGTGGGGGTTCCACCTGGGCGGCATCACCCCCTACCTCGACCGCACGGGCTACAGCGAGCGGGTCCTCGGCCGCAGGCTGCTCCCGCACGGCGTGGCGTCGGTGCCTGGCACGGCTAGTGCCCGAATGGGCACGTTTTGACACAAATGCTGACTCCTGTCACGATCCATCCGGACCTCGACCAGGTTCGCCGCGCGGCTCGCAATTCTCGGATGCCAGGAACAGGAACTGCTCAATGAAGCGCTCCATCTCTGCCCTGATCACAGCGGCCCTCGTCGTCGCCGGCGCGGGTCTGGCGACGCCGGCCACCGCGCTCACCGCGTCACTCGGCGGTGCCACCTGCAACGCCTACGCCTACAAGACCGGCACGAGCGCGTCCGCGTCGCGCGGCACCTGCTCGTACGTCAAGTCCAAGATCAGCTACCGGGACAGCGGCGGGACCCTGCGCCACGTCGAGTCGGCGAACTGGGCCACGTCGTCGTCGGTGTCGAGCCAGACCACGATGGTCGTCTACCGAGGCATCAACATCCGTCTCGGCTCCGCGTCCACCGGCTGGTACGGCTACTGACGGCCGCTGCGATGACGCATCGCGCCACGGCGCTCGTCATGGGGCCCCTCGTGCTCGCCCTCGCGGCGTGCACGGGGGGCGCCCCCGACGCCCCGTCCGACATCGCCCCGGCCTACGTGGCCGAGATCGACGCCTTCCTGGCCGGCACGCCGTCCGACTTCGAACGCGACGTGCTCGCCGACCACCGCGTGACCGACGCGGAGATCCGGCAGGCGCAGGAGCTCTTCGTCCGCTGCGCCGCGGACGCCGGCTACGACGCGACGTACCGGGACGACCAGCTCGAGCTGGTCGCGAGCGACGGTCGCTCCACCCGGACGGGCGATGACCAGGCCGAGAGTGACGCGATGGGCGCCGTCGCCGACCGGTGCAACGCGGGCACGACCGACTTCGTCGGCTACATCTACGCCGCGGTGCGTGACAACCCCGAGGCCAGGACCCAGGCCGAGCTCGTCCGCGACTGCTTCTCGCGCCACGACCTGACGGACGGTGCGGACCTCGACGACGCCGCGTTCGAGCGGACGGTCCTGGATCCGGCGTACGAGCCGAGCAGCGCGCAGGCGCGCCGCTGCGTCATCGACCCGGCCGGCCTGCTGGACCCGGCGGTCGTCGACCAGATGACACGCGTCGAGCAGCTCGACATCGGCCGCTGAGCACGCCCGACGTCCGGGCTCGTCAGTGACGTCGTCGGCTCGTCAGTACGTCGTCAGCTCAGTACGTCGTCAGGCCGCGGGCGCGGAAGACGTCGCGGACGGCCTCGGTGGCCTCGCGCGACGGGGGCTCGGTGTCCTCGAGCTCGTAGCGCATGCCGAGCTCGTTCCACTTGTCGCGGCCCATCTGGTGGAACGGCAGCACCTCGACGCGCTCGACGGCCCCGCCGAGCGACGCGACGTAGTCGGCGACCGCGGCGACGTTCTCGGGGGCGTCGGTCAGGCCGGGGACCAGCACGAAGCGGATCCACATGCGGTTGCCGCGCACCGCCAGGCGCCGTCCGAAGTCCAGCGTCGGCGCCAGCTCGCGACCCGTGGCGCGCCTGTACGTCTCCGGCAGGCCCGACTTGACGTCGAGCAGCACGAGCGAGACGTCGTCGAGCATCTCGTCGGTCGCGTGCGCCCCGAGGAAGCCCGACGTGTCGATCGCGACCAGCACGTCCATCGCGGCGGCGCCGCGCACGAGGCGCCGCACGAACGCCGGCTGCATCAGGGGCTCACCGCCGGAGATCGTGACGCCGCCGCCGGTCGCCTTGAAGACCCCCCGGTAGCGGGCGATGCGCGTCAGCAGCTCGTCGGCGGTGACGTCCGTGCCGCGGCGCATCTCCATGGTGTCGGGGTTGTGGCAGTACAGGCACCGCAGCGGGCACCCGGACAGGAAGATCGTCAGGCGCGTGCCGGGCCCGTCCACGGCCGTGACGAGCTCCCACGAGTGCACCGAGCCCAGCCGGCCCTCGCGCACGGCCGCCAGACGATCGGCGCGCTCGGCGTCCGTCACCTCGAGACCCGCGGTGCCGGCGCCCTGCGTCCGCGTGTGCGAGCCCCCGACCAGCGGCACGCCGAGCGGCACGACCGGTGCGCCGGTCTGCTCGGTGGTGGTGGTCATCGTGGCCTCGCACGGGTCGGGTGGTGCCGGGGTGGGGGCCCCGGCCCGGTGGGAGCCACCGGGCCGGGGGTCGAGCGTCAGACCGCGCCGTGGAACGTGCGCGACAGGACGTCCAGCTGCTGCTCGCGGGTCAGCCGCACGAAGTTCACGGCGTAGCCGGAGACGCGGATCGTCAGCTGCGGGTACTTCTCCGGGTTCTCCATGGCGTCCACGAGCGTCTCGCGGTTCAGCACGTTGACGTTCATGTGGTAACCGGCGGACAGGATGTACGCGTCCAGCAGGCCGACGAGGTTGGTCACCTGCTCGTCCTTGGTGCGGCCGAGCCCGGAGGGCACGATCGACGAGGTGAGCGAGATGCCGTCCTGCGACTCGGAGTACGGCAGCTTCGCGACCGACAGCGCGGAGGCGAGCATGCCGTGCGTGTCGCGCCCGTTCATCGGGTTGGCGCCCGGGGCGAACGGCTCGCCGAGCCGCCGGCCGTCCGGTGTCGAGCCGGTGTTCTTGCCGTACACGACGTTCGACGTGATCGTCAGGACCGACTGCGTGTGCAGCGCGTTGCGGTACGTCGGCAGCGCCCGGATCTTCTCCATGAAGCGCCGCACGATCCACACCGCGATGTCGTCGGCACGGTCGTCGTCGTTGCCGTACGTCGGGAAGTCGCCCTCGATCGCGTACTCGGTGACCAGGCCGTCGGCCGTGCGCAGCGGTGTGACCTTGGCGTACTTGATGGCCGACAGCGAGTCCGCGACGACCGAGAGCCCGGCGATGCCGCAGGCCAGGGTCCGCAGCACGGTGCGGTCGTGCAGCGCCATCTCGATGCGCTCGTACGCGTACTTGTCGTGCATGTAGTGCACGCAGTTGAGCGCGTCGACGTACGTCTCGGCGAGCCAGTCCAGCGTCCTGTCGAACTTCGCGAGCACGTCGTCGTAGTCGAGCACGTCGCCCTCGACGGGCGCGCTGACCGGCGCGACCTGCTTGCCGGTGATCTCGTCGCGACCGCCGTTGATGGCGTACAGCAGCGCCTTGCCGACGTTGACCCGGGCGCCGAAGAACTGCATCTGCTTGCCCACGCGCATCGGCGACACGCAGCACGCGATGGCCGCGTCGTCGCCCCACGAGGCACGGATGAGCTCGTCGGACTCGTACTGCACGGCCGAGGTGTCGATCGACACCTGCGCGCAGTACCGCTTGAAGCCCTCGGGCAGGCGCTCGCTCCAGAACACCGTCATGTTGGGCTCGGGGGCCGGGCCCAGGTTGTACAGGGTCTGCAGGTACCGGAACGACGTGCGGGTGACCAGCGGCCGCCCGTCCTCGCCGATGCCGCCGATCGACTCGGTCACCCAGGTCGGGTCGCCCGAGAACAGCTCGTCGTACTCGGGGGTGCGCAGGAAGCGCACGATGCGGAGCTTGATGACGAAGTCGTCGATGATCTCCTGCGCCTGCTCCTCGGTCAGCGCACCGGCGTCGATGTCGCGCTGCAGGAACACGTCGAGGAACGTCGACGTGCGTCCCAGCGACATCGCGGCGCCGTTCTGCTCCTTCACGGCGGCCAGGTACGCGAAGTACAGCCACTGCACGGCCTCGCGCGCGTCCGTCGCGGGCTGCGAGATGTCGTAGCCGTAGGACGCGGCCATCGTCTTGAGCTCGCCCAGCGCACGGATCTGCTCGGAGAGCTCCTCGCGGTCGCGGATGACGTCCTCGACCGAGCGCTCCATGTCGAGCGCCGCCTTCTCGAGCTTCTTGGCGGCGACGAGCTGGTCGACGCCGTACAGCGCGACGCGGCGGTAGTCGCCGATGATGCGGCCGCGCCCGTAGGCGTCCGGCAGACCGGTGATGATGTGCGACGAGCGCGCGGCGCGCACGTTCGGCGGGTACACGTCGAAGACGCCGTCGTTGTGCGTCTTGCGGTACTTGGTGAAGATGTCGATGATCTCCTGCGGCGCGGAGTACCCGTAGGTCTCGAGCGACGTCTGCACCATGCGCCAGCCGCCGTTGGGCATGATCGCCCGCTTCAGCGGCGCGTCGGTCTGCAGGCCGACGATGACCTCGTTGCCCTCGTCGATGTAGCCGGGCGCGTGCGACGTGATGGTCGACGGCGTGGAGGCGTCGACGTCGTGGACGCCCTTCTCGCGCTCGGCGGGGAACATCGCCGACAGCTTGTCCCAGATGCCCGTGGTGCGGGCCGTGGGGCCGGCGAGGAAGCTCGCGTCGCCCTCGTAGGGCGTGTAGTTGCGCTGGATGAAGTCGCGGACGTCGATGCGGTCGGTCCACGGTCCGGTGACGAAGCCCTCCCAGGCCGCCGGTACGGCGGTGTCGCTGCGGTCGCTGGGTACGGCGGTGATGGACATCTGAGTCTCCCTGGGGTCCGGGTCGATGTCTCCGACGCTACGGAGCAAATGATGGGATGTCTTGGGACCTCGGTCCCCGCGCGGTCACGACCCCCGTGACCCCCACCACACCGGCGGTGTCGGGCCGGCGTACCAGCCCCGATCAGCCCCGCGCGTGCAGCGCCGTGAGCACGTCCGCTGCGACGTCGTGCGGTCCGAGCCGCAGCTCGTCGACGATCTCGTCGCGCGCCGCGTGCTGCAGGAACGCCGCCGGGATCCCGAACGACTGCACGGGTGTCGCGACGTTCGCCGCGCGCGCCCGCTGGCCCAGCAGCGCCCCGATCCCACCGTCGACGAGCCCGTCCTCGAGCGTCACGACGTGCTCGTGCTCGCCCGCGAGCTTCACGAGCGCCGCCGGCACGGGCAGCGCCCAGCGCGGGTCGACGACGGTCACGGCCGTGCCGTGCGCGGCCAGCAGGTCACCGACCGCGAGCGCCGTGGGCACCATCGAGCCGATCCCCACGACGAGCACCCGCGTCCCGTCCCCGGCGTGCCGCGCCAGCACGTCGACACCGTCGACGTCCTCGAGCGCCGCCACCGGCTCGCCCATCGTGCCCTTGGGGTACCGCACGACCGTGGGCGCGTCGTCGACGTCGACCGCCTGACGCAGCGCGGCGCGCAGCGTCGGCTCGTCGCGCGGTGCCGCGAGGCGCAGCCCGGGCACGATCGACAGCATCGCGAGGTCCCACATGCCGTTGTGGCTCGCACCGTCGTCACCCGTGATCCCGGCGCGGTCGAGCACGAACGTGACGCCCGCGCGGTGCAGCGCGACGTCCATGAGCACCTGGTCGAACGCCCGGTTGAGGAACGTCGCGTAGACGGCGACGACGGGGTGCAGACCCGCGAACGCCATGCCCGCGGCGGAGGTCGCGGCGTGCTGCTCGGCGATGCCGACGTCGAACACGCGCTCGGGGAACTCCGCGGCGAACGGTGCGAGCCCCACGGGCTGCAGCATGGCCGCGGTGATCGCGACGACGTCCGGCCGGCGCCGGCCGATCCGCACGACCTCGTCGGCGAACACGCTGGTCCACCCGAACCGTGACGGCGCGAGCGGCAGCCCGGTCTCCGGGTGGATCTTGCCGACGGCGTGGAAGCGGTCGGCGACGTCCTGCTCGGCCGGGCTGTACCCGCGGCCCTTCTCGGTGATGACGTGCACGATCACCGGCCCGCCGAACGCGCGGGCCCGGCGCAGCGCGCGCTCGACGGCCTGCTCGTCGTGCCCGTCGACCGGGCCGACGTACTTCAGGCCCAGGTCCTCGAACATGCCCTGCGGCGCGACGACGTCCTTGATGCCCTTCTTCAGGCCGTGCAGCGCCTCGTACGCCAGGCGCCCGGGTGGTCCGGAGCGGCGCAGCGTCGTCTTGCCCCACGTCAGCACCGACTCGTAGCCCTGCGTCGTGCGCAGCGTGTCGAGGTGGTGCGCGAGCCCGCCGATGGTCGGCGCGTACGAGCGCCCGTTGTCGTTGACCACGACGACGAGCCGGCGGTCGACGCCCGCGGCGATGTTGTTCAGCGCCTCCCAGGCCATGCCGCCGGTGAGCGCACCGTCGCCGATGACCGCGACCGTGTGCCGGTCCGCCTCACCGCGCAGCTGGCGCGCCTTGGCGATGCCGTCGGCCCACGACAGCGCGGTCGACGCGTGCGAGTTCTCGACGACGTCGTGCTCGGACTCGGCACGGCTCGGGTAGCCGGACATGCCGCCGCGGCGGCGCAGCGCCGAGAAGTCCTGCCGGCCGGTGAGCAGCTTGTGCACGTAGGCCTGGTGACCCGTGTCGAACACGATCGTGTCGCGCGGGGAGTCGAACACGCGGTGCAGCGCGATCGACAGCTCGACGACCCCGAGGTTCGGGCCGAGGTGCCCGCCGGTGCGCGAGACCCGGTCGACGAGGAACGCGCGGATCTCGTCCGCGAGCTCGTCGACCTGCTGCGTCGTCAGCCGACGCACGTCCTGCGGCGACGAGATGCGCTCGAGCACCCCCACGTGGGCCTCCCTGTCGTGCCGGGTACGCCCGGTGCGTGTCGCGGCGGATGCCGGACGTCCCACTCTAGGACCCGGGCAGCGGTCCGTCCTGCGGCGCCCGCGGCACCCGACGCCCGCGCCATCGGCGGCGTGCGACGACCAGGGCCCAGACGCCGAGTGCGAGCAGGAGCAGCACGAGGACCGGCAGGAACACCGCGACGAGGCTGAGCCCGATCGACGCGCCGTCCTCGATCGTCGAGACCACGGGCGCGGCGAGGCCGCCCGTGCCGGCGTTGACGACGGGGCGTGCGGTCGCCTTGCCCGCGTGCACGAGCCCGGCGACGACGACACCGGCCACGACCGGCACCCACGGGTTGTCCTGCACCCAGGACGACGCCTCGAGGTCCTCGACCGCGGACGTCGCGGCGAACACGAGGCCGCCCGTCGCGGGGCGGATGAAGGTCTGCACGGCGTCGTTGACGGTGTCGACGGCCGGCACCTTGTCGAGCACGACGTCGGTCAGCAGCAGGACCGCGCCGATCCCGATCGCCCACCCGCTCTCCACCCACGCCAGGCCCGCGGGCAGCGTGACCAGGTCGGTGAAGCGGGCGAGCAGCGCCACGACCAGGAACGGGATGTAGGCGTTGAGCCCTGCCGCGGCCGACAGGCCGATCCCCGTGAGCGCGACCAGCATGCGCGCGAGACTACCCGCGCGCCCGCCGCGGTGGTGCGGCACCGTCACGTCCGGCGCCCGATCGTTAGGATGACGCGGAAAGGGGACACCCATGCGCTTCCTGGCAGGCCATACGACCGCCTCCGACCTGACGTACGGCGACGTGTTCCTCGTGCCGTCGCGCTCCGAGGTCACCTCCCGCTTCGACGTCGACCTCGCGTCGTCCGACGGCACCGGCACGACGATCCCCCTGGTCGTCGCGAACATGACGGCCGTCGCCGGCCGCCGCATGGCCGAGACCGTCGCGCGCCGCGGCGGGCTCGCGGTGCTGCCGCAGGACACGCCGGCCGACGTGGTCCGCAAGGTCGTCTCGTCGGTCAAGGTGCGGCACCCCGTCGTCGAGACCGCGACGGTCGTCACGCCGCACGACACCGTGCACACGGCGCTCACGCTGATCGCCAAGCGCGCGCACGGCGCCGCGGTCGTCGTCGACGACGGGCGCCCGGTGGGCGTCGTCGCGGAGGCCGACTGCCGCGGCGTCGACATGTTCACGCAGGTCGACCAGGTGATGACACCCGATCCCACCACGGTCGACCTCGCGGTCATCGAGGAGGGCGGGACGCACGGCCTGGAGGACGCGTTCGAGCAGCTGCACCGCTCACGTCGCCGCTTCTCCCCCGTCGTGTCCGACGGCCGGCTCGTGGGCGTGCTCACACGCGTCGGCGCGCTGCGCTCGTCGATCTACACGCCGGCGCTCGACGCCCGGGGCCGGTTGCGCATCGCGGCGGCCGTCGGGATCAACGGCGACGTCCGGGCCAAGGCGGCGGACCTGCTGGACGCGGGCGTCGACGTGCTCGTCGTCGACACCGCGCACGGCCACCAGCGCAAGATGCTCGACGCGCTGGCCGCGGTCCGCTCGCTGGACCCGCAGGTGCCGGTCGTCGCGGGCAACGTCGTGACCGCCGGGGGCGTGCGGGACCTCGTCGAGGCCGGTGCCGACATCGTCAAGGTGGGCGTGGGACCGGGCGCCATGTGCACGACCCGCATGATGACCGCCGTCGGCCGGCCGCAGTTCTCCGCCGTCCTCGAGTGCGCGGCCGAGGCGCGCCGCCTGGGCCGGCACGTGTGGGCCGACGGTGGCGTGCGGCACCCGCGCGACGTCGCGCTCGCGCTGGCCGCCGGCGCGTCGCAGGTCATGGTCGGGTCCTGGTTCGCCGGGACGCACGAGTCGCCGGGCGACATGCGGACCGACGGCGAGGGCCGGCTGTACAAGGAGAGCTTCGGCATGGCGTCGGCGCGGGCCGTCGCGGCGCGCACGCAGGGCGGGTCCGCGTTCGAGCGCGCCCGCAAGGGCCTGTACGAGGAGGGCATCTCGCACTCGCGGATGTACCTCGACCCCCGGCGCCCGGGCGTCGAGGACCTGCTCGACCACATCACGGCGGGCGTCCGCTCGGCCGCGACGTACGTCGGCGCGACGGACCTCGAGGAGTTCCACGAGCGGGCCGTCGTCGGCGTGCAGTCCGCCGCCGGGTACGACGAGGGCCGCCCGCTGCCCGACGGCTGGTGAGCCGCGTGCGGCCCGTGCTGGTGCTCACGCACGCCCCGCACGAGGGTCCGGGGGCGATCTCGCGTGCGCTGGCGGACGTGCCGTACGGCGTGCGCACGGTGCTCGACGTCGCCGACCCGCGGCTGCCCGCACCGGCGGACGTGTCGGGCATCGTCGTCATGGGCGGTCCGATGGACGCCGACGACGTCGCGGGGCACCCGGGGCTGGCGGCCGAGCGCCGGCTGCTCGCGGCGGCGGTCGACGCCGACGTGCCGGTGCTGGGCGTGTGCCTGGGCCACCAGCTCCTCGCGCTCGCGCTCGGCGCGCGCCTGCACCGGCGGACCGCGCACGAGGTCGGCTTCGCGCCCGTGCGCCTCGTCGCCGACGACCCCGTGACCGGCGGCCTGGGGGCCGTCGGCGAGGCGCCGGCCGTGCTGCACTGGCACAGCGACGAGGTCGACCTGCCGGACGGTGCCACGCTGCTCGCGTCGACCGACGCGACCGCGGTGCAGGCGTTCCGCGCCGGCAGCGGGGTCGGGCTGCAGTTCCACCCCGAGCTCGACGCCGCGATGCTCGACCTGTGGCTCGCGACGCCCGACATGGTGGGCGACCTCGACCCCGCCGACGTCGACGAGATCCGCGCCGACGGTGCGCGTCACCTGCCCGCGCTGCTGCCCGCCGCGCGGCGTGCGTTCGTCGCGTTCGCCGCGCAGGTGCAGGCCCGCGGGTGACCACGCCCGGCGCCGCGGACGCGCACGCCGACCTGCTGCGGGTCGCACGCGACGGCGTCACGTGGCCCGGCGACGCCGCACGCCTCCTGCCCGACGCCGCCTCGGCACGCCGCTCGGCGGTCCTCGTGCTGTTCGGCGTCCTGGACGACGTCGGCGCCCACGTCGACACCCACGACGGCGGGCCCGGCCGGGGCGCCGTGCACGTGCCGGCCGACCTCGACGTGCTCCTGCAGCGCCGCTCGGCGACGGTCGCTCACCACCCCGGCCAGGTCGCGTTCCCCGGCGGCGGCATCGACCCGGACGACGACGGACCCGTCGGCGCGGCGCTGCGCGAGGCCGTCGAGGAGACGGGTCTGGACCCGGCGGGCGTCGACGTGCTCGGCACGCTCGCCGACGTCCCCCTGCCCGTCAGCGACAACCTCGTCACACCGGTCCTGGCCTGGTGGACCCGCCCGTCCAGCGTCGCAGCGGTCGACCACCGCGAGGCGGTCGACGTGTTCCGGGCCCCCGTCGCCGACCTCGTCGACCCCGCACGCCGCGGCGTCGTCGTGCACCCGGCGGGCCGCGGCCGCGTCCGGACCCCGGCGTTCGAGCTCGACGGAGGGGTCGTGGTCTGGGGCTTCACGGCGCTCGTGCTGGCCGGCGTGCTCGACGCCGCGGGCTGGTCGGTGCCGTGGGACCGCTCACGTACGGTCGTGCCGTGACCTCGCCGGACCCCCTGCACCCGAAGATCGAGATCGACGTCACGGCGGAGCTGGCGCAGGCGCTGCTCGCGGAGCAGCACCCGGACCTCGTCGGCCCGCCGCTGCACGGCCGCACGTTCGGGTGGGACAACCTCACGTGGCGGCTCGGTGAGGACCTGGCCCTGCGCTTCCCGGTGCGCGAGCTGTCGTCGGCGCTCGTCGAGCGCGAGCAGCGCTGGCTGCCGGTCCTGGCGCCGCGGCTCCCGGTGCCCGTTCCGCTGCCGGTGCGCGACGGCCGACCGGGGCTCGGCTACCCGTGGGCGTGGAGCGTCGTGCCGTGGCTGCCCGGCCGGCAGGTCGCCGAGACACCTGTCACCGACCGCACGGCGTGGGCAGCAGAGCTCGCAGGCACGCTCGCGACGCTGCACTCCCCCGCACCGCACGACGCGCCGACCAGCGCGTACCGCGCCGTCCCGCTCGCCGAGCGGTACGACGTCCTGCACGACCGCCTCGCCGACGACGTCCCGCACGCGCCCGCGCTGCGCGCCGCGCTCGACGCGGGCCTGTCCGCTCCCGCGTGGGACCGCGCCCCGGTGTGGGTGCACGGTGACCCGCACCCCGGCAACCTCGTGAGCCGCGACGGGCACCTGGCGGGCCTGATCGACTTCGGCGACCTGTGCTCGGGGGACCCCGCGAGCGACCTCGCGACCGCGTGGATGACGTTCGACGCGGCCGGTCGCGCGTCGTTCGTCGCACGCACGCAGGCGGAGCGCGGCTGGGACGACGCGACGTGGGTGCGGGCACGCGCGTGGGCGGCGGCGTTCGTGCCCGTGCTGCTCGCGCACCCCGACGAGTACCCGGTGCTCGCGGCCGTCGGCCGGCACACGGCCGCGCAGGTCGCCGCCGACGTCGAGCCGGTCACGACGTAGGTCGCCGTCAGGGCCAGACGTGCGCGACGACGCGCGCGTACGACTCGCGCACCAGGTGCTCGAGCACGTCGAGGTCGACCGCGTCGAGCCGCTTGAGGTACAGGCACGAGACGCTCGTGGTGTGCGGCCCGAGCGCCGCGAGGTGCGTCCCCAGCCCGTCGAACCCGAGCGGGACGTACACGGTCAGCGCCGCCCTGCGGGGCGCGAACCCCGCGGCCGCGGCACCGCCCTCGCGGCCCGACGCGTAGCGGTAGTGGTACCGGCCGAACCCGACGATGCCGCCGCCCCACACGCGCGCCGGCTGCCCGGTCGCACGCTCGAACAGCGTGACGAGGGTCTGCGCCTCCCGGCGTCGGTGCGCGTCGGTGACCTGCGCGAGGAACGTCGCGACGTCGACGGCACCTTCGCCCTGCTCGTGCACCGTGCGCGCCATGCACCGAGCATCGCACGGGCCAGCCGGCCGGTGGGCGCGCTCACGCCGGCACCGGTGCCCCCGGTGCGCGGACCGCACGCACCTGCAGCACCGTGAGCAGCGCGACGACACCCGCCTGCCCCGCGACGAACGCGACACCCACGGGCGTCGGCGCCCCGGCCGCGCCGAGGGCGACCGCCGCTCCGGCGAGCACCCACAGCGTGTTGACGACGAGCACCACGCCGACCGGTCCACGGCGCGGCGGGTCGTGCCGCAGCGCGACGACGAACCACAGCGCCCACACCGCGAGGAAGACCCCGGCGCCGCGCACGAGACCGGTGGGCAGCCCCGCGAGCGCGGCGACCGGTGACGCCGCGAGCAGGAACAGCGGTGCGCTGAGCACCGTGAGGGCGGCGTCGAGGAGCAGGGCGAGACGCAGGCTGGGCACGGGCGGGACCTTCCGTCGGGGGCGGGACACCCCCACGCTCGCGCGGCCGGGCGCGACGGTCCATGACCTGACGTGTCCTGGTCAGCACGCCCGCGGGTGCGTACCGTTCCGCACGTGAGCTTCGGTCCGGCGCTGCGCACGTGGCGCACGCGGCGCGGGCTGAGCCAGGAGCGGCTGGCGCTCGCGGCGGGCACGGTCGCACGTCACGTGTCACGGCTCGAGACGGGGCGTGCGCAGCCGAGCCCCGGGATGGTCCGGGCGCTGGCCGGTGCCCTGACGGTGCCGCCCCGCGGTGTCGAGGAGCTGCTGGTCGCCGCGGGGCACGCGCCGCACCCCGCTCCGTCGTCCCCGCCCGCCGCCGGGCCGGCGCTGCTCGCGGCGGTGCGCCGGGTCCTCGACGCGCACGAGCCGTACCCCGCGTTCGCGCTGGACCCGGTGTGGGACGTCGTCGCCCGGAACACGGCAGCGGGCCGGCTCCTCGCCGGTCTGGCCCCCGACGCGCTGGCGGGCGGCAACGCGCTGCGCCTCGCGCTGCACCCCGGCGGGCTCGTGCGGTACGCGGCGGACGACGCGCCGTGGGCCGCGGCGCTGCTCGCGCGCGCGGCCGACCAGGCCGCCCACGTGCCCGACGGGCGCCTCGCGGGCGTGCTGGCCGACGTGCTCACCGCGCGGGGGACGGCCGCGGCGGACGTGCCCGCCGACGTCGCGGTCCCGGTGCGGCTGCGCCTGCCGGTGGGCGACGTGACGCTGCTCGCGGTCAGCACACGCCTGGCCGTGCCCGGTGAGCCCGCGGCGGCCGGGCTCACCATCGACACGTTCCTGCCCGCGGACGCACGCACGCAGCGCGTGCTGGAGCGCACCGCCGCGCCCACGTCGGCGCGCCAGGCGCGTCCGTTCAGCGCCGCGGCCGCAGGTCCCAGATGACGGGTACCCCGCCGACGTCGCCCACCACCTGCCCGCGGTTGTTGACGTCGAGCGCGGAACCCCCGACCGCGGGCGCCGCCCCGTGGAGACGGTCGCCGAGCGGCACGGGCACACCGAGCACCCAGACGACGGGGACGGTCCAGAGCTCGCGCCGCTGGGCCTCGCCGACGACCAGACCGAGGTCGCTGATGGCGAAGACCCGGCTCGACGGGCCACCGAGGGTGCGCAGGCGCACGGTGCCGTGACGGCCGGCGACCACGCCGTAGGTGGTGCCGTCCGCGTTCGTGCGGTTGGTCACCACGGTGCCGTGCCGGTCGACGTCCGTCCGGTCGAGCTCCGGGGTGATCCCGCCCAGGTCGAGGTACCGCATGCGTCCCTGCTCCCACACCACGGTGCGGCTGCGCCCCTCCCCGTCGGCGGCCGTGCCGACCACGGTGCCGTTCTCGGTGATCGCCATGGCGGAGGTCGCCGCACCGCTCGGGGACTCCAGCACCGTGGTCACCCCGTCTCGCCACACGAAGGCCCGGCTCCCCGTCGTGGTACCGACGACCTCGCCGCGGTTGTTCAGCGGTGCCACGGGTGCGACCGAGCCCGTCCCCCCGTACCCGAGGAGCTCGATCAGCTCGCCGTCGTGCCAGATCGCCGGATCGCTGTAGCCGAGCTGGCCCGAGTGGCGGTTCACGGCGACGCGCCCGTGGTCGTCGATGCCGTAGACCCGCAGGTCGTTGCGTCCCGGTGCCATGTCGACGACGGTGCCGTCCGGCTCCCAGAGGACGGCGCGCTCCCACCCGTCGGCCGCACGGACGTGCCCGACGACCTGACCGCGCTCGTTCATGTCGACGGCGTAGGCATCCAGCCCGTCGTCCTGCAGCAGCGTCGCGACACCGTCCTTCCACCGGAAGACCCGCCACCGGCCCTGGTCGTCCGCCATCGTGCCGGCCACGACACCGCTGTCCGAGATCATCGTCGCGGCGCCGTACCAGCCGGGGACCCCCAGGTCCGTCGGGCTGATGCCGCGGACCCGGGTGAGGTCGTCGACCCACCGGTCGAGCCGTTCGACACCCGCGGGGTCCGTCGCCGCCGCAGGGGCGACCGCGAGCGCCGTGCCTGCCAGCGCGACGGCCAGGACGACCGCGACGCTCCGCACCCGGTGCCTCATCGTCGCCGCCCCCCGCTGCCGACCGTCCGGTGCCACCAGGCTGGCACCGGACACTCCGGACATCCAGGCCTGTGGGCGACTTCACCCCCGGTCGCCGGCCCGTCGTCCCGGCCCTGCTCTCCCGGTCCTGTCCTCCCGCCCCTGTTCTCCTGTCGCATCCCGGCGTACCGTCGCAGGACGGACAGCACGTGGGCACGTCGGCGCGGGGGGGCGGGACATGACGAGGACGTGCGGCACCTTCGTGCACAGCCGGCGGGTCGGCGCACTCGTCGCCACGACGTTGGCGACGGCACTGCTCCTGCCGGGCGCCGCGGTCGCGGCCGAACCGCTCCCGCCCGGTGCGCTGCCGGTCGTCGAGCCGGTGGGCGTGCCGGGCCGCGTGCTGGAGCTGCTGCGGCGCCTGCCGGCGGTCCGTCCCGCCGCGGTGGGCCCGGCGACGAACCTCGGTGGGCCGTTCGTCGTCTCGACGTCGGGCGTCGTCGCGGGATCCACGGTCGGCACCTCGTGGGACGACTTCCAGGCGTACCGGTGGCGCGACGGCGTGGTGACCGAGTTCCCTGCGGGGCCCGGTGAGCGTTCGCAGGCCGTGGCCGTCAACGCCAGCGGCCTGGTCGCGGTCAGCGTCTACCGCGGCGACGTGGGCCCCCTGCCGTACCTGTGGCACCCCGACGGCACCGTCGAGGCGCTGCCCCTCGAGACCGAGTGGGGCAGCGTGACGGACGTCGCCGACGACGGGGTGGCGGTGGGGGTGACGACGATGCGCACCCCGGCGCCGGGGTCCGAGGGCTACACCGCGGTGATGTGGCGCGACGGGCAGCTGCACGACCTCGCCCCCGGCGGGTTCGACGCGGTCGCGTGGGACGTCAACGAGCGAGGTGCCGTGGTCGGCGGGACGTCACGCCTGGACAACACCGCCTGGGTGTGGCGGGACGGTGTCGTCACCGACCTGCCTGCCCCGCCGGGCCTGACCTCGACCACCGCGGACCAGGTCAACGACCGTGGCGACGTGCGCGGCGGGGTGCGGATACCGCAGGTCGCCCCGGGGACGCAGATCGGCGCGGTGTGGTTCGGCGGGACCGAGCTGCGCCACCTCGGTGCCGGACCGGGATGGCTGGTGGACCTCAACGAGAAGGGGCTGGCCGCGGGCAACCTCTGGCGGGGCGGCACGATGCCGGGCGACGAGGAGCCGTGGGTCGTCGACGCCGTCACCATGGACCGGCACCGCGTGACCCGGCTCCGCACGACGTCGGGCGGCCCGAGCAGCGCCTCCGCGCTGAACGACCTCGGCATCGTCGTCGGCGACGAGGTGCGGGAGGGACGCCGGCAGGCGGTCGCGTGGGTGCTGGGCCTGCCCGTGCCTCTCGGCGGCCCGGCGGGCTCCCCGGTGGTCGAGAGCCGCGCGACCGGCATCGACGAGCGCGGCCGCGTCGTCGGCTGGGTACGGCTGCCGGGCGACACCGACACGTCCCAGGGGCGTGCCGTGGTGTGGGACCTGGTGCCGACCCGGCAGCAGGTCGGACGATGGCTGAGCTGACGCCTCGCCCGCCCGGCTGCACCGCTCGCCCCCGGCCCCACTCCGCGGCGACGTGGGCACGGGTGTGACCACGCCGCCGCGGCGCGCGAGGTGTCAGGCGACCCCGGCGACCTGGCGCAGCACGTACTGCAGGATGCCGCCGTTGCGGTAGTAGTCCGCCTCGCCGGGGGTGTCGATGCGCAGGACCGCGTCGAACGCGACCTGCGAGCCGTCGGGCCTCGTCGCCGTGACGGCCAGCGTGCGCGGCGTCGTGCCCGCGTTGAGCGCCGTGACGCCCACGATGTCGAACGTCTCGGAGCCGTCGAGCCCGAGCGAGTCGGCCGACTCCCCGTCGGGGAACTGCAGCGGCAGCACACCCATCCCGATGAGGTTGGAGCGGTGGATGCGCTCGAAGCTCTCCGTGATGACCGCACGGACGCCCAGCAGGCTCGTGCCCTTGGCCGCCCAGTCACGCGACGAGCCCGAGCCGTACTCCTTGCCGCCGAGGATCACGAGCGGCACGCCCGCGGCCTGGTACGCCTGCGACGCGTCGTAGATCGTGGTCTGCTCGGTGCCGCCGTCCAGCCAGTTGACCGTGAAGCCGCCCTCGACGCCCGGCACGAGCTGGTTGCGCAGCCGGATGTTCGCGAACGTCCCGCGGATCATGACCTCGTGGTTGCCGCGGCGCGAGCCGTAGGAGTTGAAGTCGCGACGGTCGACCCCGTGCTCCGCCAGGTACAGACCCGCGGGGCTGTCGGCCTTGATGGACCCGGCCGGGCTGATGTGGTCGGTCGTGACCGAGTCGCCGAGCTTGGCGAGGACGCGCGCGCCCGCGATGTCGGTGACGGGCTCGGGCGCCGCGGCCATGCCGTCGAAGTACGGGGGCTTGCGCACGTACGTCGAGTCGGCGTCCCAGTCGAACACGTCGCCCTCGGGCGTCGGCAACGAGCGCCAGCGCTCGTCACCGGCGAACACGTCGGCGTAGTCGTCGGTGAACATCTGCCGGTCGATCGACGAGTCGATCGTCGCCTGCACCTGCTCCGGGGACGGCCAGATGTCCTTGAGGAAGACGGGGTGACCGTCCTCGGTGCGGCCCAGCGGGTCGGAGTCGAAGTCGAAGTCCATCGTGCCGGCCAGCGCGTACGCGATGACGAGCGGCGGCGACGCGAGGTAGTTCATCTTCACGTCGGGGTTGATGCGGCCCTCGAAGTTGCGGTTGCCCGAGAGCACCGCGGCGATCGCCAGGTCGTGCTCCTGCACGGCCGCCGACACCTTCTCGTCGAGCGGGCCCGAGTTGCCGATGCACGTCGCGCAGCCGTAGCCGACGAGGTGGAAGCCGAGCTTCTCGAGGTACGGCCACAGGCCGGCCTTCTCGTAGTAGTTCGTCACGACCTGCGATCCGGGGGCCATCGACGTCTTGACCCAGGGCTTGGCCGTCAGGCCGCGCTCGACGGCGTTCTTGGCGAGCAGCGCCGCGGCCATCATGACCGAGGGGTTCGACGTGTTGGTGCACGACGTGATCGAGGCGATCGCCACTGCCCCGTGGAACAGGTCGTACGAGCGGCCCTGCGAGTCGGTCACCGGGTAGGTGCGCGTCGCGCGCGACGTGATCGCGGGCGAGTCCGACGCGGGGAACGACTCGCGCTCGGCCTCGTCGACGCCGTTGAGCGCCTCGGGCGCGTACGTCGGCAGGTCGCGCTGGAACTGCTCCTTGGCACGCGACAGCTCGATGCGGTCCTGCGGGCGCTTGGGCCCGGCGATGGACGGCACGACCGTGGACAGGTCGAGCTCGAGGTACTCGGAGAACACCGGCTCGACGTACCCGTCGCGCGACGGGTCGTGCCACAGGCCCTGCTCCTTGGCGTACGCCTCGACGAGCGCGAGCTGCTCCTCGGAGCGGCCGGTCAGCCGCAGGTAGTCCAGCGTGACGCCGTCGATCGGGAAGATCGCCGCGGTCGAGCCGAACTCCGGGCTCATGTTGCCGATGGTCGCGCGGTTGGCCAGCGGCACCGACGCGACGCCGTCGCCGTAGAACTCGACGAACTTGCCGACCACGCCGTGCTGGCGCAGCGTCTGCGTGATCGTCAGCACGACGTCGGTCGCGGTGACGCCCGCCGGGATCTCGCCCGTGAGCTTGAAGCCCACGACGCGCGGGATCAGCATCGAGACCGGCTGGCCGAGCATGGCGGCCTCGGCCTCGATGCCGCCGACGCCCCAGCCCAGCACGCCCAGGCCGTTGACCATCGTCGTGTGCGAGTCGGTGCCGACGCACGTGTCGGGGTACGCCTTGCCGTCGCGGACCATGACGACGCGTGCGAGGTACTCGATGTTGACCTGGTGCACGATGCCGGTGCCCGGGGGCACGACCTTGAAGTCGTCGAACGCCGTCTGGCCCCACCGCAGGAACTGGTAGCGCTCGCGGTTGCGCTGGTACTCGAGCTCGACGTTGCGCTCGAACGCGTCGCGGCGGCCCGCGACGTCGATCTGCACCGAGTGGTCGATCACGAGCTCGGCGGGCGCGAGGGGGTTGATGCGCGACGGGTCGCCACCGAGGTCGGCGACGGCCTCGCGCATCGTGGCGAGGTCGACGACGCAGGGCACACCGGTGAAGTCCTGCATGATGACGCGGGCGGGCGTGAACTGGATCTCGGTGTCGGGCTGCGCGTCCGGGTCCCAGCCGGCGAGCGCGCGCACGTGCTCGGCCGTGATGTTGGCGCCGTCCTCGGTGCGCAGCAGGTTCTCGGCGAGGATCTTCAGGCTGTAGGGCAGGCGCTCCACACCGGGGACGGCGCCGAGCCGGTAGATCTCGTACGAGGCGTCACCGACCTCGAGAGTTCCCTTCGATCCGAAGCTGTCGACGCTGCTCACGGGTGCTCCTTCGCTGGCGAGTTCCGGGCGTTGCGAGGCCCGGCGTGGGGGGCGGCCTGCGGCCCAGCCTAGGACGGGGCCGCACGAGGCGTGCCGCGGACGGCCCGCTGGTCGCGCACCGGCGGGGCAGCCCGGGGGCGCCCGCTGCGAGCGGTGCGGCGACGGTGACGAGACGTCCGGACGTGCATCTGGACGAGTATCTTGATGTCGAGATACATGCTACCCCGTCGGCACCCGTGCGTGCACGCACGTCCGCCACGACACGCCTGGGGCGAGGGTCGGCCCTCGCGGCCGCCCCCGTCCCGCGCGCCCGCGCCCGTCAGCCCGCGTCGGGCTCCCGGCGCGCGCGCACGGCCTCGGCCGCCTTGCGCTCGGCCTCGACGGCACGCTCGTGGGCCCGCGGGTCGTAGTCCGGCGTGCCCTGCTTGTGCAGCTCCTGGGTCGCGATGCGGCTGGCCTCCGCGAGCCGAGCGGCGGCGTCCTGCGACTCGGTCATCGTGCGCTCCCTGTCGTGGCTCCGCGACGGTCCCTCGTCCCGTCGGGGCCCGCGCGTCGGGCCCGCTCCCACGCTAGGCCCGCGTCCGGCGGACCGCGCGCCGGGCAGCCACGTGCCGGGCAGCCGCGTGCCGACGCGTCAGCGGTCGAGCACCGCGACGGCCTCGAGGTGGTGCGTCATCGGGAACAGGTCGTGACCCGTGACCGTCACGTCCGTCCACCCCCGCTCGCCCAGCAGCGCGATGTCGCGCGCGAGCGCCGCGGGGTCGCACGCGACGTACACGACGCGCCGCGGGCGCAGCGCGGCGACCGCGTCGACCACGCGCCTGCCGGCGCCCGTGCGCGGCGGGTCCAGCACGACGACGTCCGCGGCGGCCACGGCCGGCGGGGCGCCGCGCCGGCCCGTCAGCACGTCCACGACGTCACCCGCGTGGAGCTCGACCTGCGGTCGGTCGTGCGCGTTGCGGCGCGCGTCGCGGACCGCGCGCTCGTCGCCCTCGACCGCGACGACGCGGCCGTCGGGCCCGACCGCGTCGGCCAGCGGAGACGAGAACAGCCCGGCACCCGAGTACAGGTCGAGCACGGTCGCGCCCGCGACGTCGCCGACGGCCTCGAGCACGCGCGTCGCCAGCAGCGCGGGGGCCTCGCGGTGCACCTGCCAGAAGCCCGCGGCCGCGACCCGGTAGACGTGGTCGGTGCCGCCGAGGCGGACCTGCTCGCGCACGGCTGCGCGCGCGTTGGGCCGCGGGTCGGGCCGGTTGCTGTGCAGGTCGAACGGCGCGCCGTCGAGCAGCACGAGGGGCGACGACCCGTCCGCGGGTGCCACCGCCTCGATCCGCGAGCCCGCGGGCCAGCGACGGTCGAACAGCCCCAGCGCCGCGACGTGCTCGGTCGCCAGCGGCATGTCGGCCAGCGGCAGCACGTCGTGCGACCGGTGCCCGCGCATGCCCGCGCGGCCCTCGGCGTCGACGTGCAGGTCGATGCGCGTGCGCCACGCCAGCCCGCCCCGCTCGTCGTCGCCCGGCGCCGCCGACACCTCGGGCGCCAGGTCCAGCCGTGCGAGCCGGCGCAGCTGCTCGGCCAGGACGGCCTGCTTCCACGCGCGCTGCGCCGGCAGCGCGACGTGCGCGAGCTCTCCCCCGCCGACCCCGCCCGGCCCCGCCGCGGGCCACGCCGACGGCACCCGGTCGGTCGACGCGTCGAGCACCTCGACCGCGTCGGCCCGCCAGAACCTCGCGTCCGGCCCCGCGTCCGTCAGCCGCGCGCGGACCCGCTCACCCGGCAGCGTGTGCCGGACGAACACCACGCGCCCCTCGTGACGGGCCACGCAGTGCCCGCCGTGGGCGACCGGCCCGATCTCCAGGTCGACGGTCGTGCCGGTGCGCAGGGGGTCAGTAGCCACGCGGCACGGTACCCCGGACCGGGTCCTCGAGCCCGGTCTGCCCCGCGGTCGACGCGAGCTGCCAGGGCACCGACGCCACGACGACGCCCGGGGTGAACAGCAGCCTGCTCTTGAGCCGCAGCGCGCTCTGGTTGTGCAGCAGCTGCTCCCACCAGTGCCCGACGACGTACTCGGGGATGTACACCACGACGAGGTCCCGCGGGCTGTCCCGCCGGATCGAGCGCACGTACTGCAGGACCGGGCGCGTGATCTCCCGGAACGGCGAGTCGAGCACCTTGAGCGGGACCGGCAGGTCGGCCGCCTCCCACTGCGTGCGCAGCGCGGCGACGTCCTCCGGGTCGACGCCCACCGTCACGGCCTCCAGCACGTGGGGCCGTGACGCGCGCGCGTACGCCAGCGCGCGCATGGTCGGGCGGTGCAGGTGCGAGACCAGGACCACGGCGTGCACGCGGCTGGGCAGGGCGCGCGCGGCCTGCACGTCGTCGCCGAGGGCGAGCTCGGCGCGCACCCGGACGTAGTGCCCGTGCACGCCCTGCATGCCGACGAACACGAGCGCCATCGCGAGGATCGCGAGCCACGCACCGTGCGTGAACTTGGTGACCAGCACGATCAGCAGGACCGTGCCCGTCATGCCCAGCCCGATCGCGTTCACGACACGGGCACGGCGCATCCGCGCCCGCGCGCGCGGCTCGGGCTCGGTGCGCAGCCCGCGCGTCCAGTGCCGGACCATGCCGAGCTGCGACAGCGTGAACGACACGAACACACCCACGATGTACAGCTGGATCAGGCGCGTCACCTGAGCGTCGAAGACCCACACGAGCGCGATCGCCGCGGCCGCCAGCGTCACGATGCCGTTGGAGAACGCGAGCCGGTCGCCGCGCGTGTGCAGCTGCCGGGGCAGGTAGCCGTCGCGCGCGAGGATCGACCCGAGCACCGGGAAGCCGTTGAACGCGGTGTTCGCGGCGAGCACGAGGATCAGACCGGTCACCACGGAGACGACGACGAACAGCACGTCGGCCCCCGAGAAGACCGACGCCGCGAGCTGGCTGATCACCGGGTGCTGCTGGTACCCCTCGCCGACGGGCACGCCGTCGCGCAGCAGCTGGGTCGCCGGGTCGTCGACGAACCTCACGCCCGTCGCCCGGGCGAGCAGCAGGATGGACATCACCATCGCGATCGAGATCGAGCCCAGCAGCGCGAGCGTCGTCGCGGCGTTGCGCGACTTGGGCGCGCGGAACGCCGGGACGCCGTTGCTGATCGCCTCGACGCCCGTCAGCGCGGCGCACCCCGACGCGAACGCGCGCAGCACGAGGAACCCACCGGCCAGGCCCATGAGCCCCTGGTCGAACCCGGGCTCGGAGGCCACGCCGAACGCCGCGCTCTCCGCGGCCGGGAGCGTTCCGGTGAAGTACCGCAGCGCGCCGACGACCGCGAGCGAGCCCATCGCCGCCATGAACAGGTAGACGGGGATCGCGAACGCGCGCCCGGACTCCGTGACGCCGCGCAGGTTCACCACCGTCAGCAGCACGACGAGCCCGATCGCGAACGCCGTCTCGTGGCCCCGCAGCGCGGGCACCGCGGTCGCGGCGTACTGCGCCCCCGACGAGATCGACACGGCGACCGTCAGCACGTAGTCGACCATCAGCGCGCTCGCGACACCCACCCCCGCGCGCGGGCCCAGGTTGACCGACGCGACCTCGTAGTCGCCGCCTCCCGACGGGTACGCGTGCACGTTCTGCCGGTACGACGCGACGACCGTCAGCAGCACGACCGCGACCCCGAGCCCCACCCACGGGGAGATCGTCACGGCCGACAGCCCGGCGATCGACAGCGTCAGCAGGATCTCGTCCGGCGCGTACGCGACGGACGACAGCGCGTCGGACGCGAACACCGGCAGCGCCACACGCTTGGGGAGCAGGGTGCGGCCGAGCCGGTCGCTGCGGACCGGACGGCCGAGCACGAGCCGTTTGGCGGCGTCTGCGAGGTCCGACACGATCAGCGATCGTATGCCCGCGCGCGCGGGACCGGGGTATAGCGTGACCACCTGTGCACTTCGTCATCATGGGATGCGGACGCGTGGGGGCGACCCTCGCGCAGTCCCTGGAGTCCCGCGGGCACTCGGTCGCGGTGATCGACCAGAACCCCGACGCCTTCCGTCGGCTCGACGCCGGATTCTCGGGCAACAAGGTGACGGGTCTCGGCTTCGACCGCGACACCCTGCGCACCGCGGGCATCGACGACACGTACGCGTTCGCCGCGGTGTCCGACGGCGACAACTCGAACATCCTCGCGGCCCGCGTCGTGCGCGAGACCTTCGGTGTCGAGAACGTCGTCGCGCGCATCTACGACCCGCACCGGGCCGAGATCTACCAGCGGCTGGGCATCCCCACCGTCGCGACCGTCCGGTGGACCGCCGACCAGGTGCTGCGGCGCATGCTGCCGATGGGCACGACCGACGAGTACCGCGACGCGTCCGGCAGGATCCAGCTCGCGCAGGTCGACGTCCACGCCGCGTGGGTCGGGCTGCCGCTGCGCGCGCTCGAGGACGCGAGCGGTGCGCGCGTCGCGTACGTCACCCGCTACGGCGACGGCCTGCTGCCGACGGCCGGGTCCGTGCTGCAGGAGAACGACACGGTCCACCTGCTGCTGCGCGTCGCCGACGCGCCCGCCGTCGAGCGCGTCCTGACGGCTCCCCCGGCGGTGGACGCATGAGGGTCGTCATCGCCGGCGCCGGCTCCGTCGGCCGGTCCATCGCCCGCGAGCTGCTCGCGCACGACCACGAGGTGACGCTGGTCGACCGCCAGCCGTCCGCGATGCGCGTCGCCCAGGTGGCCGACGCGGACTGGCTGCTCGCCGACGCCTGCGAGCTGCCGGCGCTGCGCGAGGTGCGCGCCGACGAGTGCGACGTCATGGTCGCGGCCACCGGCGACGACAAGGCGAACCTCGTGATCTCGCTGCTCGCGAAGACCGAGTTCGGCGTGCCGCGCACGGTCGCGCGCGTCAACAACCCGAAGAACGAGTGGATGTTCGACGACGCGTGGGGCGTCGACGTCGCCGTCTCGACACCGCGGATCATGACCGCGATGGTCGAGGAGGCGGTGGCCGTCGGCGACCTCGTGCGGATCTTCACGTTCCACCAGTCGAAGGCCGACATCCTCGAGCTCACGCTGCCGGAGGACTCCCCGCTGGCGGGCGTGCGGGTCGGTCAGATCGCGTGGCCGACCGACACCGTGCTCGCGTGCATCGTGCGGGACACGCGGCCCCTCGCGCCGAGCGCCGACGACACGCTCGAGGGGCGCGACGAGCTGCTGTTCGTCACGGGGCGCGAGGTGGACGAGAAGGCTCTCGAGCACCTGCTGACCCACGGACCAGCATCCAGCTGAGCCACAGCGTGAGCGCCGTCAGCGGCAGCCCCATCGCCAGCTTCGCGGTGCCGAGCCACACGACCTCGCCCGACAGGAACAGCGGCAGCTGCACCAGCAGCCGCAGGCCGAACATCGCGACCCACGGCCACGTCGCGAGCGCGTACCGGCGGCGCAGCACCGCGTCCTGACGCCACTGCACCGCGGCCGACCACGGCCCGCCGCCGAGCGGTCCGCGACCGCTGAACAGCCCCACGACGAGCCCGACGAGCGGCCAGCCGACGACGATCGACACGAGCGTGCCGACGAAGTACACGCCGTTGACGAGCAGCCCGTACGCGAAGTAGTCGCTCGCGTCGCCCGTCCGCCAGGCCCACAGCACGCCGATCCCGACGCCCAGCACACCGGAGAACGCCTGCGTGACGGGCGTGCGCTGCACGAGCCGTGCCACGACGGCCAGCACCGCGGCGGCCGACGCCGCGACGAGCGCGGGCCGCAGCTGCTGACCCGCCGCGATGTAGACGACGACGAACAGCAGCCCGGGTGCGACGGCCTCGACGATGCCGCGGACGCCCCCGACGGCGTCGGACGCGGAGAACTCGTCGGCGGTGATCGACCGCAGCCCGCGGGCGCCGCCCTCGTCGGGCGGGACCGCGTCGTCGATCGCGTCGAGCACGACCGGCTCGTCGTCGCCGGCCGCCTGCCGCTCGCCCGTGGGCTCGCTCATCCGTTCACTCCCCAGGTCGTGCGCGCAGCTCGTAGCGCGGGTTGAACACCGTGCGGCGGCCGGCCACGAGGCACACCATGCCGTCCACCTTCAGCCGCCGGCCCGGCTCGATGCCGGCGATCCGCCGACGCCCCAGCCACACCAGGTCGAGCGCGCCCGAGCCGTCGTACAGCTCGGCCTCGAGCGCCGGCACCCCCTCGCGGGGACGCAGCGTCACCGAGCGCAGCACGCCCGACACGCTCGCCCGCGCGCGGTGCGGCAGCTCGGCCACCGCGCAGCACCCGGGCACCCGCAGCGCGTCGGCGCGCTCCTCGTCGGCCTCGATCTCGGCCTGCGAGGCGAGCACCTTGCGCACGCGCTCGGCGAACGTCATCCGATCTCCGTGATCTCCGGTCCACGCTCGGGGGGCGTGAACCGCGGGGCCGTCGGCGGGACGGGCGGCGGCGTCGCGCCACCCGGCAGCTGCAGCGGCAGCAGGTCGCGCGGCGGCCGGGCGTCGGTCCCGCGGGCCACGACGACCTGGCCGAAGAGGTTCTCGAGCGTCACGGCCGCATCGGGCTCGACGGCCGCGCGGCCCGTGAGCACACCGCGCAGGAACCACCGCGGGCCGTCGCTGCCGATGAACCGCGCGGGGCGGTGACCGGTGCGGCCCTCGGGCGTGCGCATGGGCAGCCGGGCGAGCAGCTCGCGGCCGAACGGCCCCGGCAGGTCGTCGACGGTGCCGCCCTGCTGCGTGATGGACGCCGCGATCTCCTCGCGGATCTCGTCCCAGATGCCCTCGGTCCGGGGGGCGGCGAACGCCTGCAGCTGGAGCGACGAGCCCTCGAGCAGGACCGCGACGGCCGACACCACGTTGGTCGCCTTGTCGACCTCGAGGCGCACCTCCATGCCGTCGACGGACGGCAGGTGGATGGCGCCCAGGTCGACGCGGGTCGCCTCGGGGTACGGCGCGTCGGCGTCCCACGGTCCGCGCGCGTCGGGCGCGGGCCCGCCGGACGGGGCACCGGCCGGCGTGTCGTCCTGCGGGACGTCGGCCGGCGCGTCGGCCGCGCCGTCCTCCTTGGGGCCACGACGGAACAGACCCACGTTCACATCCTCCGACCGGCGCTCACGCGCCCTCGTCCTGCACCGACGTCCTCACGACCTACAACGACGGTCATGACGACAGTAGTTCCGCGCCCGGCCGGCGGCCGGGTCGTGGTCACGCCCTGGACGCACCGGCCCAGCCGCCGCTCGACCCGAACCCGCCCACGCCCCGCACCGAGTCCGGCAGCACGTCGACCTCGACGAAGCGCGCGTGCTCGACGCGCTGCACGACGAGCTGGGCGATCCGGTCACCGCGACGCAGCTCCACCGCGTGCTCGCGGTCCGTGTTGAGCAGCGTCACCGCGATCTCGCCGCGGTACCCGGAGTCGACCGTGCCCGGGGCGTTGACGATCGTCAGGCCGTGGCGCGACGCGAGACCCGAGCGTGGGTGCACGAACGCCGCGTAGCCCTCGGGCAGCGCGATCGCGACGCCGGTCGGCACCGTGGCGCGCGCGCCGGGTGCCAGCGTGACGTCCTCGCGCGCGACGAGGTCGGCGCCCGCGTCACCGGGGTGCGCGTAGAAGGGTGCCGGCAGCTCGGGGTCGAGCCGGCGCAGCAGCACCTGCACGCCCGGGTCGACGCCGTCCGGGGCGGGTTGGCTGGTCGCGGTCACGGGGGCCGACCCTACCGCGCCCGACGAGCGTCGGGCACCGGGCGCGGGCGTGGTACGGCGACGGCCGGCGGGGGGACGACGGGTGACGACGGGTCACGACGGGGCGGCGACGGGTCACGACGGGACGGCGACGACGGGACGGCGACGATGACATCCTGGGCGCATGACCGCGACACCCGACCCCGCCACGCCTCACGTGCCGACGGCTGCGTCCTCGACCGCAGGCCCGGGCCGGGCCGGGTTCCGCGAGCGGCTGTGGCCCGGGCCCCTGGGCTGGGGCGGCGTCGTCGTGTTCGCCGCCGTCCTGGGCGTCGCGTTCGTGCCCGTGGACACGCTGCTCGCACTCGTCGTGGGGGTCCTGACGCTGCTGGGCGGCGTGGCCGCCGCGGTCCTGACGACGCCGCGCGTCGAGGTCGGGCGCGGCACGCTGCGCGCGGGCACGGCCCGGATCCCGGTACGCCTGCTCGCGGCACCGCGCGTGCTCGACCGGGCGGCGCTGCGCACCGAGCTGGGGCCCGCCCTCGACGCGCGCGCCTACGCGTGCCTGCGGTCGTGGATCGGGACCGCCGTGCGCGTCGAGGTCCGCGACCCGCAGGACCCCACGCCCTACTGGATCGTCTCGACGCGACGGCCCGACGAGCTGGTGGCGGCCCTGGGCGGCTCGCCCGGCGGGACGACGACGGCCGACCACCCCGAGGGGTGACCGGCCGGTCGGGTGAATCCGTGCGGTCAGGCCGCGCACTCCGAGCACACGGGCATGCCGTCGCGCTCGTAGGCGAGCTGGCTGCGGTGGTGCACCAGGAAGCACTTCGAGCACGTGAACTCGTCGGCCTGGCGGGGTAGGACGCGAACGGAGAGCTCTTCGCCGGACAGGTCGGCGCCGGGGAGCTCGAACCCCTCGGCCGCCTCCGTCTCGTCCTCGTCCACCACGCCCGAGTTCTTGTCGGAGCGCCGGGCCTGGAGCTCCTGGAGCGAGTCCTCGCTCAGGTCCTCCTCGGTCTTGCGCGGGGCGTCGTAGTCGGTTGCCATGTGTGAGCGTCACACTCCGTCTTCTGCAGCAGTGGTCGTGGTACGGGGGCTCAATGCGCCACGCCAGCGTTTTGTTCCCCGCGCGGACGGATTGTGCATCACCGCGGGCGCGGATGCGAACACGGACACGTGCCCATGTGTGCAGGCCGAGGTGCGGACACGTCACACCGGAGCGTCTCCGCAGGTCAGCGCCCTGCTCTCGGACACCGACGCGGCAGTCCGGCCCGCCCGGTTCACCCGGTCCCGTCACCCTCCCCGCCGACCGACGCGTCCGGTGCGTCGGCCTCGAGCTCCTCGAGCAGCGCGACGAGCTGCGCGACGCGCTCGGGGGCACCCGCGACCGTCATCGTGGTGCCCGCCGGAGCGCCCCGCAGACCCGTGGCGACACCGCCCGCCTCCGCGACGACGAGCGCCGCCGCCGCGAGGTCCCACGGCTGCAGACCGCGCTCGTAGTACAGGTCGAGCCGGCCCGTGGCCACCTGGCACAGGTCGATCGCGGCGGCGCCGATCCGGCGCACGTCGCGCACCTGCGGCAGCAGCGCCGCCAGCACCCGCGCCTGCGCACGCCGACGCTCGGCCACGTACCCGAAGCCGGTGCCGAGCAGGCAGCGGTCGAGCGGCGGCGCAGGTGCGAGCGCCAGCCTCCGGCCGTCCAGGTGGGCGCCCTGGCCGCGCCCGGCCGTCCAGGTCTCCCCCGTCGCGGGTGCGTGCACGCAGCCCGCCAGCACCGTCCACGTGGCGGGCGTCGGCTCGCCGGCGACGGCCGCGACGCTCACCGCGTACGCCGGCAGGCCGTACAGGTAGTTGACCGTCCCGTCGATCGGGTCGACGACCCACGTCACGCCCGACGTCCCGGGCTCGTGACCGCCCTCCTCGCCGAGGATGCCGTCGTCCGGGCGCAGCCGCGCCAGCATGCGCCGCACGAGGTCCTCGCTGGCGAGGTCCATCGCGGTCACGACGTCGACCGCGCTGGACTTGGTCGCGGCCACGCCGAGGTGCTCGGGACGGCCGTCGTGCACGAGGCGGCCGGCCTCGCGCGCGACCTGCTCGGCCACCGCCACGAGCCCGGCGACGGGTGGGTGGGCCGACGAGGGGGGTCCGGAGGAGGGCGGCACGGACGAGGGCGGCGCGGGCGTGGTCACCCGGCCATCCTGCCGCAGCCGTCGCGCCGCACCGGTCCGCCGCCCGGCTCAGCGGCCGGCTCGGCGACCGGCTCGGCGACCGCCCGCCGACCCGCTGCCCCGCCAGGGCCCGGGGGCGTTGAGGCGGAACCGCAGCGCGGCGACACGCAGCGCGAAGATCCCGGCCGCGACGGCCGTCAGCCCGACCGCACCGGCCCAGCCCAGGTGCCACAGCCCCACGGTCGCGAGCGACCCCAGCAGCGCCGGCACGGCGTACAGCTGCCGGTGGTGCAGCACCACCGGCACCTCGCCGGTCAGCAGGTCGCGCAGCATGCCGCCGCCCACACCGGTGAGCACGCCGACGACCACGGCCGCGAGCGCGGTGGTGCCGTACTCCAGCCCCTTGACGGTGCCCACGACGCTGAACAGCGCGAGCGCACCCGCGTCGAGCACGATGATGACGCGGCGCGCGCGCTCCAGCCGGGGATGGCCGAAGTACATGACGACCCCGCCCGCGAGCGCCGCCGCCATGAGGCGCAGGTCGCTGATGCCGACGGGCGGCACCGCGCCGATCAGCACGTCGCGCAGCACGCCGCCGCCGAGCCCGGCGGCCCAGGCGAGCACGAGGATGCCGAACACGTCGAACTGCTTGCGCACGGCGGCGAGCGCGCCGGACATCGACCCGACGAACACCCCCGCCACCTCCAGGACCGGTTCGACCGGCAGGTCGGGCAGCACACGGCCATCCTCCCGCAGCGGGCGCCGAGGGGCGGCACACCGGGCCGGGTGCGCGCGTTCGTGGCCTGAAGGTGGCAGGCTCCCTCCTGGAGCCCGGGGAGGTCGTATGGGTGAGCTGGAGCTGGTCGGTCTGCACGAGGACGGGGAGCACCTCGTCGTCGTCGCGCCCGACGGGCAGCGCTTCCGCCTGCGCATCGACGACCCGCTGCGCGCCGCGGTCCGCCGGGACCGTCCGCAGCTCGAGCAGCTGCGCACGGAGCAGGCGGGCTCGCTGAGCCCGCGCGAGATCCAGTCGCGGATCCGCGCCGGTGCCACCGCGCAGGAGGTCGCCGACGCGGCGGGGGTGCCCGTGGAGTCGGTGCGCCGCTACGAGGGGCCCGTCATCGCCGAGCGCGAGTACGTCGCCGAGCAGGCTCGTGGCACGCGCGTGGGACGCGACTCGGACGCACCGGTGCTCGGTGACCTCGTCACGGACCGGCTCGCCGCGCGCGGCGTGGACGTCGGGTCGCTCGCGTGGGACGCGGCCCGCGAGGGCGCGGGGCCCTGGAAGGTCCTGGCGCGCTTCGTGGTCGCGGACGAGGCGCGCGAGGCACGCTGGACGTACGACCCCGTGCGGCGCACGGTCGTGGCCGACGAGGACGAGGCGCGCTGGCTGTCCGAGACCGAGATCGACGAGCCGATCTCGCGGCGTCACCTGGCCGCGGTGCGCGACGTGGTGTTCGACCTCGACGCCGTGGGCGACGCCCCCGCCGAGGAGCCCGAGCCGACGCACGCGCTGCTCGACGAGCTGCGCACGCGACGGGGCGTGCGTCAGCCGCTCGACGTGGACGGCGACGACGAGGAGTTCGAGGGGTTCGGCCCGCAGCACGCGTTCGACTTCTCCGGGGCCGACCCCGGAGAGCGTCAGGACGACGCGCAGGGTGCCGGTGCGCACGGTGCCGACGCGCGCGGTGTCGATGCGCACCGTGTCGACGCGCGGGGTGTCGACGAGACGAGCGCGCCCGGTGCGCACCCCGTCGACGCCGACCCGGCACGCGAGGCGGTCGTCCTGACACCCCCGCGCGGTGAGCGCACGGCCACGGCGCCGACGCGCTCGGCTCCCCCCGGTGCGGCCCCGGTGACGGTGCCCGCGGGCTCGTCCGACGCCGACGACGCACCGGCGGCCGACGCACGCCCCTCACCGTCCGAGCGCCGGTCCCGCCGCACGCGCGCGAAGGTGCCGAGCTGGGACGAGATCGTGTTCGGGGCCAAGCCGGAGTAGCCAGCCCGGCGTCGTCCTCGGTCCGCGGTGCCGTCGTCAGTGCGGGGCGCCGTCCTCAGTGCGGGGCGCCGTCCTCGGCTGCGGTGTCGTCCTCGAACAGCAGCGTCTGGGCCGACGGACCCGTCGCGCGCGCGACCCGGGCCGTCATGCGGCGCACGTGGTGACGTCGGCACAGCACCTCGTAGGCGGCCTCGCCGACGCCCGCCCCCACGTCGCCGACGACCACCTGGTCGCCCTCGACGACCATGACGCCGTCGACGGTCCTCGCGTTGTGCGTCGCGCGGGCGCCGCACCAGCACAGGGCCCGCACCTGCAGCACCTCGACGCGGTCGGCGAGCTCGACGAGGCGCGCCGACCCGGGGAACAGCCGGGCACGGAAGTCCGTGGTGATGCCGAACGCGAACACGTCGGCGGAGAGCTCGTCGACGACCCGCGCGAGCTGCTCGACCTGGGCCGCGGTGTAGAACTGCGCCTCGTCGGCCACGAGGTAGTCGACGGGACGGCCCCGCGTGCGGCGTGTGACGACCTCGGCCCAGAAGTCGGTGCTGTCGTCGACCTCGTCGGCGCGACGCTGCAGCCCGAGGCGCGAGGAGATGGTCGCGCTGCCCGCGCGGTCCTGCCGCGTGAACAGCACGCCGTCGCGGCCGCGCGCCGCGTGGTTGTGGTGCATCTGCAGCGCGAGCGTCGACTTGCCGCAGTCCATCGTCCCCGAGAAGAACACCAGCTCGGCCACGACTCAGCTCCTCCCCCGCACCGGGTGCCCGGTCACCGGTGCACCAGCAGCGGCACGAGCATCTCGCGTGCCGTCAGCGACCCGTGCACGCCGACCAGCGCGATGGACGCGGGCGTCTGCGTGCGGGAGTCCACGACGGTCGCGGTGCCCGTCATCGCGACGACGACGTCCCCCACGACCGGCAGCACCCGCGGCTCGACGGGTCCGAACCAGCCCGCGGCGACGGCGTCGTCCCGCGTGCGCACGACCGCGTCGTCGCCGAGCGCGTCGCGCCACCGGTCGGCGACGACCGCCGGGTCCGTGCCCGGGGTCACGTGCAGGTGCAGCGCGCGCGGCTCGCCCCCGGTCGTGGCGACCTGCGCGCCCAGGACGGGGTCGGTCCCGACGTCACGGCGGCGGGCGGGGTCGGCGTCGACCATGCCGTGGTCCGCGGTGACGACCAGCAGCGTGTCGCGCGGCAGCGAGCGCGCGAGGCGCGCGAGCTCGGAGTCGAGCTCGGCCAGCGCCTCGCCCCACTGCCACGAGCCCCACCCGTGGTGGTGCCCCGTCTTGTCGACGTCGTGCCAGTACAGGTACGTCAGCCCGGGCGCGCGCAGCGAGCGCACGACCGCGTCGACGCGGCTGCCGAGCGACTCCGCGGGTGCGTACGCGGCGCCGCGCAGGGCGGCCCCCGTCAGGCCCGAACCGTGGAACCGCGCGGGCCCGACGCTCGTGACCGCGACGCCGTCCGCGACCAGGCGCTCGAAGACCGTGGGGTGCGGCTGCCACTGCGCGGCCGGGGGCATGTCGGTCCACGACACGAGGTTGCCGAGGCGTCCCGTGGCCGGCACCCGGACGGTGTACCCGAGCATGCCCGTGGCGCCGGGACCCCGCCCGGTCCCGAACGCCGCGACGGCCGTCGCGGTCGTCGACGGGAACGTGCTGCGCAGCGGCCGGGCCGCCGCGAGCAGCGGACGCAGGAACGGCGCGTGGCCACCGCGCTCGGCGAGGTTGAGGTACCCGAGCCCGTCGACGAGGACCACGCACACGCGCTCGGCCGCGGGCAGGCCGAGCAGCGCCCGCGCGCCGGTCCCCCCGGGCACGTCGGCACCGAGCGCGTCCGCGACGGCCGGCAGCACGTGCGTGAGCGACGGCGCACCACCGCCGGGCGTCAGCAGCTCGTCGGGGTGCGGGTCGGGCGTCGTGCTCACCGCCGTGTCGTCGCCGCCGAGAGCGTGCGGCCGAACGCCATGGCCGCGAGCACGGCCTCGCGCCCCTCGGCGGCCGCGCTGACGCGGACGACCACGTCGTCAGGTGTGATCGACCCCGTCATGCCGTGGTCGGCCTCGCACTGCGGGTCCCCGCACGTCGCGGGCTCGAGGTCGACGCGCGAGACCGCGCCCCAGCCGATCGCGAGCGTCAGCTCCGACGCGCCGTCGCCCGCCCGGTGCTGCTGCGGGTCGCTCATGACGTGCGTGAACGCGACCGAGCGCAGCTCGCGCAGCGGCACGGCCTCGGTGGTCGCCTGCGCGCTGGCCGACGGGTGCTCGGAGTCCGCCGGGTGGTCGTCGACGTGCGCCACGACGAGCCGGGTCGCGGTCAGCGCGAGCACCGTGACGTGACGGCGCACCTCGGCACCGTCGAACGTCGTCTCGGGGTGGACGAGGTGGGCCACGGCGTCCTCACCGGCCAGGGCGAGCTCGAGGACCTCGCCCACGAGCTCGGGGTAGTAGCCGGCACGATGCAGGTCGTCGCGCAGCGTGGTGGAGAGTGCAGGCACACCCCCATCCTCCCATCCCGGCGCGGGACCGCGGGCCCGCCTGTGGACGGCACGCCACGGGCGGCGGGCGGGCGGGCTCACGCGCGGGCCAGCCGGCGTGCGGCGTCGGCACGGTCCGCCGGTGCGACCGAGGCGTACGCGCCCAGCACGGCGAGCCCCCGCGGCGACACGACCACGGGGTTGAGCTCGAGCGCCCGCAGGTCGGGCAGCGCGTCGGCGAGCACCGACACGCGCGCCACGAGGTCCTCGAGCGCCGTCACGTCGAGCGCGGGCAGCCCGCGGTACCCGAACAGCCGAGGGGCAGCACGGGGCGTGCGCACGAGGTCGGCGACGTCGACGTCCGTCAGCGGCGGCACACCGTACGCGACGTCGCCCAGCAGGTCGGCCGCGTCGCCCGCGACGCCGACGCTGATGACGGGCCCGAACAGCGGGTCCTCGGACGACCGCACGACGCACGCGACGCCGTGCGGGGCCATCGCCTGCACCTCGAGCGGCGGCACGCCGGGGCCGGGGTCGTGGTCCGCCGCGAGCGCGAGGATCCCCGCGACGTCCGCGCGCAGCTCGACCTCGTCGGCCACGTCGAGCCGCACACCGCCCAGGTCGGCGCGGTGCCGCAGCGCGGGGACGGTCGTCTTGACGGCGACGGGCCAGCCGAGCCGGTCGGCCGCCGCGACGGCCGCGTCGGCGTCGTGCACGCGCACCGACGGCCACACGTGCACGCCGACGGCGGACAGGAGCTCGGCGGTCCGGGCGGCGTCGAGCGTGAGCGGTGCGCCGTCGGTCGCCCCGGACGTGGCGAGCAGCCGCGCGACGAGGCGGCGCGCGGCGCGCGTGTCGACACCCGCGGGGTGCACGGGCGTCCCCCGGTCGGCCGCGCGCCAGGCGGCGTACCGCGCGGCGTGCCCGAGCGCGAGCGCGGCGTCCTCGGGCGCGGCGTACGCGGGGACGGTGCGCACCCGCCCGGCGGGGTCGGTCGCCGCGAGGTCGGCGGTGACGCCGTGCAGGTCGGACATGCAGGCCACGGTCGTGCGCCCGGTCCGCGCGGCCGCGTGCGCGACCTCGCGCACGAGCACGGGGTCCGCCCCGCCGAGCGTGGGGATCCGGAGGGCGACCACGACGTCCACGTCGGGGTCGTCGTAGACGCGACCGACCGCGGCGCGCACGTCCTGCTCGGGTGCGTCCTCGGCGAGCAGCTCGACACGACCGGTGACGACGAGGCCCGCGGCCGCGGCCGCCTCGGCGACCAGCGCGGCGCTGCCGGTCGAGGTGGCCAGGACACCGACGCGCCGGCCCGTGGGCAGGGGCTGGTGCGCGAGCACCTGCACGACGTCGAGCATCTGGTGCACGTTCTCGACGCGCACGACGCCCGACTGGCGCAGCACCTCGTCGAGCGTGCGGCGTGGTGCGCGCGTGGGCCGCACCGCGTGCCCCGGCGGCACGACGTGGCCCGATCGACCGGCGGTGACGACGACGACCGGCTTGTGGGCCGCGAGCCGCCGCGCGACGCGCGAGAACTTGCGCGGGTTGCCGATCGACTCGAGGTACAGCGCGACGACGTCGGTGTCGTCGTCCTCCTCCCAGAACTGCATGAGGTCGTTGCCCGACACGTCGGCGCGGTGCCCGGCGGACACGAGCTGCGCGAGGCCCAGCCCGCGTCGCTCGACCGCCGCGAGGAGCGTGACCGCGAGCGGCGCCGACTGGCAGAACAGGCCGATGCGCCCGGGCCGTGGCGGACGGGCCGCGAGCGACGCGTCGAGCGTCGTGCCGTCGTGCGTCGCGAGCAGCCCGAACGACGACGGGCCGACGACGCGCATGCCGGCGCCGTGCGCGACGCCGAGCAGCAGCCGCTGGCGCGCCAGCCCCTCGGGACCGGCCTCGGCGAACCCGCCGGAGACGAGCACCAGACCGCGCACGCCGAGCGCCCCCAGCCGGCGCGCGGTGCCGAGCACGCGCGTGGCCGGTAGCGCGACGACCGCGAGGTCGACGGGTCCCGGCACGTCGTCGACCCGCTCGTGGTGGTGGACGCCGTTCTCGTCGAGGCCCGCACCGTGACCCACGCCGACCGTGTGGACCGTGAGACGTCCGACGCGGGCCTCGGGGACCAGACCGGCGACGACGCGCTCGGCCTGGCGGGCCGCGAGCCCACGGTCCGCGCCGGCTCCCGGGCCGACGACGACCACGGAGCGGGCCGTCAGCAGCGCGCGCATCGAGCGCGCCTCGGCGCGGTGCTCGCGGTCGGCCGCCACGGCGAGCGACCTGTCGGTGGGGTCGATGTCGAAGGTCACCTGCACGACGCCGTCCTCGGTGCGCTGCCGCACCTCGTACCCGGCCTCCTTGAAGACCGCGAGCATCCGGCCGTTCTGCGGCAGCACCTCGGCGACGAACCTGCGCACGCCGCGCTCGCGCGCCGCGGCCGCGAGGTGCTCGAGCAGCACCGACGCGAGCCCCTTGCCCTGGTGGGCGTCGGCGATGTTGAACGCGACCTCGGCGGTCTCCGGCTCGACCACGTCGTAGCGTCCGACGCCGATGATCCGCTCGGGCGTGCCTGCGTCGGGCGAGCCCGTGACCGCGACGAGCGCGACGCGCGTCACGTGGTCGACGTTCACGAGCCTGCCGAGGTCGCGGTCGGGCAGCCGCTCGAGCGACGCGAAGAACCGCAGGTACGTCGAGCGCTCGGACTGCGCGACGTGGAACGACTGCAGCGCCCCGGCGTCGTCGGGCCGGATGGGCCGCAGGCGGGTCGTCGAGCCGTCGGTGAGGACGACGTCCGCCTCCCAGCCCGCCGGGTAGGGTGCGGCGCCGGGACCCGGCGCGGTCACCGGGCCGGGGTGCCCGTCACCGGGGACGACGTCGGCCATGCCCGCCAGGCTAGCGGCGCGGCTGCACCGACGACCGCCCCGACGCGGGGACAATGGTCGCCGCGCGGCCCACGCCGCACCCCGCACCCCGCACGTCATCGCCACCCGCAGCACCCGAGGAGCACACCAGCCCATGGCGCGTCGCCCCGCGAGCCCCGACCTGCCGCCCGAGGACCTCGTCGAGCGGATCGTCGACGTCGACGTCACGACCGAGATGGAGGGGTCGTTCCTCGAGTACGCGTACTCCGTCATCTACTCGCGCGCCCTGCCGGACGCGCGCGACGGGCTCAAGCCGGTGCAGCGGCGCATCGTGTACCAGATGGCCGACATGGGGCTGCGGCCCGAGCGGCCGTACGTGAAGTCGGCGCGCGTCGTCGGCGAGGTCATGGGCAAGCTGCACCCGCACAGCGACACGGCGATCTACGACGCGATGGTGCGCCTCGCGCAGCCGTTCGCGCTGCGGCTGCCGCTCGTCGACGGGCACGGCAACTTCGGCTCGCTCGACGACGGCCCGGCGGCGTCCCGCTACACCGAGGCGCGCATGGCGCCCGCGGCCGTCGCGATGACGCAGGGCCTCGACGAGGACGTCGTCGACCTCGTCCCCAACTACGACAACAAGCTCAAGCAGCCGGGCGTGCTGCCCGCGGCGATCCCGAACCTGCTGGTCAACGGCGCGACCGGGATCGCCGTCGGCATGGCGACCAACATGGCGCCGCACAACCTCGTCGAGGTCGTCGCCGCCGCGCGGCACCTCGTGCGGCACCCGGACGCGACGCTCGAGGACCTCATGCGGTTCGTCCCCGGACCGGACCTGCCGACGGGCGGCAAGATCGTCGGTCTCGACGGCGTGCGCGACGCGTACCGCACGGGCCGCGGCGCGTTCCGCACGCGTGCCACCGCGAGGATCGAGAACGTCACGCCGCGCCGCAAGGGCATCGTCGTCACCGAGCTGCCGTACACCGTGGGGCCCGAGAAGGTCATCGAGAAGATCAAGGAGGGCGTGCAGTCCAAGAAGCTCTCCGGCATCGCCGACGCGGTCGACCTCACGGACCGTGCGCACGGGCTGCGCCTGGTCGTCGAGGTCAAGACGGGCTTCCACCCGGAGGCGGTCCTCGAGCAGCTCTACCGGTACACGCCGCTGGAGGACTCGTTCTCCATCAACAACGTGGCCCTCGTCGACGGGCAGCCGCGCACGCTGGGCCTGGTCGAGCTGCTGCGCGTGTGGGTCGAGCACCGGCTCGACGTCGTGCGCCGGCGCACGTCGTTCCGCCTGACGAAGCGCCAGGAGCGCCTGCACCTGGTCGAGGGCCTGCTGATCGCGATCCTCGACATCGACGAGGTGATCCAGGTCATCCGCGCGTCGGACGACGCCGACACCGCGCGGACGCGGCTGCGGTCGGTGTTCGACCTGTCGGAGCCGCAGGCCGAGTACATCCTCGAGCTGCGGCTGCGGCGCCTGACGCGGTTCTCGCGCATCGAGCTCGAGCGCGAGCGCGACGAGCTGGTCGACGAGATCGCGCGGCTGCAGGCGATCCTCGGCGACGACGCGTTGCTGCGGACCGTCACGTCCGACGAGATGGCCGAGGTCGCCGCGACGTACGGCACACCGCGGCGCACGGTCCTGCTCGAGCACGCGGGGGGTGCGAGCCTCGCGGGCGCCGCGGGCGCGCCGACGACGTCCAAGGGCTCCGCGGCCCCGCTGGAGATCCCCGACACGCCGTGCTGGGCGCTGCTGTCGGCGACGGGCCTGCTGGCGCGCACGGCCGAGGACGTCGAGCCCGCGCGCGGCGACGGCACGGTGCGCAGTCGCCACGACGTGGTCGCGTCCACGGTGTCCACGACCGCGCGCGCCGACGTCGGTGCCCTGACCTCGGGCGGGCGGGTCGTGCGCCTGTCCGTGCTCGAGCTCCCGGCGCTGCCGCCGACGGACGGTCCGCCGTCGCTCTCGGGCGGGCTGCCGGTCGGCGAGGCGGTCGCGCTCGAGGACGGCGAGCGGGTCGTGGCGCTCGTGCCGCTGGGCGACGACGCCCCTCCGCTCGCGCTCGCGACCGCGCAGGGCGTCGTCAAGCGCGTCGTCCCCGGCGACGTGCCGAACAACCGCGACGCGTGGGAGGCGATCGGCCTGAGGGCCGGCGACGAGGTCGTCGGCGCCGCCCTCGCGGGTGACGACGACGAGCTGGTGCTGGTGTCCTCGGACTCCTCGCTGCTGCACTTCCCCGGCTCGCAGGTCCGCCCGCAGGGTCGCTCGGCCGGCGGCATGGCCGGCATCAAGCTCGCGGCCGGTGCGCGCGTCGTCGCCTTCGGCGTCGTGCGTCCCGGCGACGACGCGGTCGTGGTCACCGTGTCCGGGTCGTCGTCCGCGCTGCCCGGCACGCAGACCGGCGCCGCGAAGGTCACACCGTTCGCGACGTACCCGGGCAAGGGTCGCGCGACGGGCGGTGTGCGCTCGCACCGGTTCCTCAAGGGCGAGGACGCGCTGCTCCTCGCCCACGTGGGGCCCGCACCGGCGCGCGCGACCGGATCGGGCGGCCAGCCGGTCGAGCTGCCGCCCGTGGACGAGCGCCGCGACGGGTCCGGCGTCCCGCTGGCGGCACCCGTGCACGCGGTCGGCTGATCCGTCGCCGGGCGGGCGGACCGTCGCGAGCGCCTACCGTGGTGCCGTGGCTGCCGCGCTCGACCTGCCCCGGTCCGTCCTCCTCGCGCTGTGGCTCACCGCGTCCGGTGAGCCCGACCACGTCGTCGCCGCCGTGCAGGCCGACGACGAGCCGCACACGGTCGACGCCGACGGCGACGCCCTCGCGCTGCGCGACTGGGTGACGTGGCTGGGCGCGCCCGTCGACGAGGTCGCGGTCGTGCTGCCGGTGCCCGGCGAGCCGGTGGCGGCACCGCCCGCCGTCTCGCGGGACGCCGTCGACGCCGGCGAGTGCGTGCTGCTGCGCGCCGGGACGCGCACGGTGGCCGCCGTGCCGCACGTCGAGCGGTTCGGGTCGGCGTACGAGCCGGGGCACCTGGTGACGTGGCGTGCGGTCCCGGTGCCGGACTGGCGCACCGCGGTGTGGGCGCAGGTCGGCACGCTCGAGGACGCCGAGCGCGACCTGCGCCGGGGCCTGCTCACGGCGACCGAGGCGCTCGTGTCGCTGGGGGTCGAGCGGTGGCGCCCGGACGCGGCCGACGCGATCGCGGACGTGCGCGACGGCGCGCTGCCCGAGCGGCGGCTGCCGCGCGGCGTCGAGGGGCAGCGGCTGCGCGTGCTGTCGAGCGCCGCACGGCTGCGCGGGATCGTCGCCCTCGCGACGCAGGACGACGGCGGCGCGGTCAACACGTGGCAGGCCGACCAGCGCGCGACGGCGCTGCGCGAGGTCGACCGGGTCGCGCGGCGCGCGATGGCGGCCGCCGCGACGTACCTCACGCGCGGCTGAGCCCCGCACGGGGCGTCAGCGGCCCAGCACGCCCCGGTACACCTCGAGCGTCCGCTCGCCGACGGCGTGCCACGAGAAGTGGTCCTCGACGCGACGACGCGCGGCGAGGCCCCACCGCGCTGCCCGCTCGGTGTCCGCGACGGCGGCCGCGAGCGCGGCCCCCAGGTCGGCGACGAACGCGTCCGGGTCGACGGGTGTCCCCGTACCGTCCTGGACCTGCTCGATCGGCACGAGTACGCCCGTCACACCGTCGTCGACGACCTCGGGGATGCCGCCGGTCGCGGTGCCGACGACGGGCAGGCCGACGGCCATGGCCTCGAGGTTGACGATGCCCAGGGGCTCGTAGACCGACGGGCACGCGAACACGGTGCCGTGCGCGAGGACCGCGACGAGCTCGTCGCGCGGCAGCATCCGGTCGATCCACACGACACCCGAACGCCGCGTGCGCAGGTCCTCGACCAGGCCCGTGACCTCGTCGAGGATCTCCTGCGTGTCCGGCGCCCCGGCGCACAGCACGACCTGCACGTCGGCCGGCAGCGCCTCGACGGCGCGCAGCAGGTACGGCAGGCCCTTCTGGCGGGTGATGCGTCCGACGAACACCACGGACGGCCGGTCGGGGTCGATCCCGAGCCCCTGGACGACGCGGCGCGCGTGGGCCAGGCCCTCGTCGGACGTGGGCCGCTGCCACCCGTCGAGGTCGATGCCGTTGTGCACGACGTGCACCCTGTCCGGGTCGACGGCCGGGTACGAGCGCAGGATGTCGGCCCGCATGCCGCCGCTCACGGCGATGACGGCGTCCGCCGCCTCGTACGCGGTGCGCTCGACCCACGAGGACAGCGCGTACCCGCCGCCGAGCTGCTCGGCCTTCCAGGGGCGCAGCGGCTCGAGGCTGTGCGCGGTCAGCACGTGCGGCACGGCGTGCAGCAGCGAGGCCAGGTGGCCGGCGAGGTTCGCGTACCAGGTGTGCGAGTGCACCAGGTCGGTGCCGCCGTCCGCGGTGTCACGGCCGATGCCGTCGACGATCGCGAGGTCGACGCCGAGCGTGGCGAGCGCGGCGTTCGCGCCGACCAGGTCGTCCGGCACGGTGTACCCGTGCGTGCCCGGCTCGGCGACGGGCTGGTCGAAGGCGTGCACGCGCACGTCGACCTGCTCGCGCAGCACGGCCGTCAGGCCCGCGACGTGGACTCCCGCACCCCCGTACACGTGGGGTGGGTACTCGCGGGTCAGCAGGTCGACGCGCACCGGTGCCTCCAGTCGTGACCGGCCGGCCGCCGGTCGTCTGGCGACACGCTAGCGCCCGGACGCGTCGGCGCCTCGCTGCGAGCCCCGGTCGGGCCTAGGTTGGGTCCATGCCAGCGCCGCGTGTCCTCGCCATCGTCCTCGCCGGGGGGGAGGGCAAGCGCCTCATGCCGCTCACCGCGCACCGTGCCAAGCCCGCGGTCCCCTTCGGCGGCATCTACCGCCTCGTCGACTTCGCCCTGTCGAACGTCATCAACTCGCACTACCTGCACGTGATCGTGCTGACGCAGTACAAGTCCCACTCGCTGGACCGCCACGTGTCCAAGACGTGGCGGATGTCGGCGCTGCTGGGCAACTACGTCGCCGCGGTGCCGGCGCAGCAGCGCGTGGGCAAGCACTGGTACCTGGGCAGCGCCGACGCGATCTACCAGTGCCTCAACATCATCGAGGACGAGCGTCCGGACATCGTCGTCGTGGTGGGTGCGGACCACGTGTACCGCATGGACTTCTCGCAGATGGTGGACGCGCACATCGAGTCGGGTGCCGAGCTGACGGTCGCCGGCATCCGGCAGCCGATCGGCATGGCCGACCAGTTCGGCGTCATCGAGACCCTGCCCGACGACCCGTCGCGCATCGCGGCGTTCCGCGAGAAGCCGTCGGACCCGACGCCGGTGCCCGGCTCGCCGCTGGAGATCCTCGCGTCGATGGGCAACTACGTCGCGAACGCCGACGCCCTGGTCAAGGCCGTCACGGTGGACGCCGAGGACGTGAACTCGCGGCACGACATGGGCGGCGACATCGTGCCGTGGTTCGTCGAGCGGGGCACGGCGGGGGTCTACGACTTCATCCGCAACGACGTCCCCGGGTCGACCGACAGGGACCGCGACTACTGGCGCGACGTCGGGACGATCGACTCGTACTTCGACGCGAACCAGGACCTCATCTCGGTCGAGCCGGTGTTCAACCTCTACAACGACGCGTGGCCGCTGCACACCGGGTACACGGGTCTGCCCCCGGCCAAGTTCGTGCACGCGGGCGCGGGGCGCCTCGGGCACGCGGCCGACTCGATCGTGTCCCCCGGCGTCGTCGTCTCGGGTGCGACCGTGTCGGGGTCGGTGCTGTCCCCCGGCATCCGGCTGCACTCGTGGGCGCAGGTGACCGACTCGGTGCTCATGGACGGCGTCCAGGTCGAGCGGTACGCGCAGATCCACCGCGCCATCCTCGACAAGAACGTCCTCGTCCCCGAGCGGGCGCGTGTCGGCCTGGACCACGAGCACGACCGCGCGCGCGGGTTCACCGTGACGGCGAGCGGCATCACGGTCGTCCCCAAGGGCACCGTCATCACCGACTGACGCGGCCGCCGGTCGGCCGTCCGCCGCGTCGAGGGGGCGGACGGAAGGTCTCAGCCCGCGAGACGTGAGCCGTCGACGTTTTTCGACCTTTTCCGATACGTCTAGTCTGCCTTTCGCCCTGCGCGCCCTCCCCGCGCACCGACCACGGTGCCCTGCGCGCGAGCCGAGAGGAACGACATGCGCACCGTCACCAGACTCACCGCAGCAGCCGGAGCGGTCTCGACGCTCGCCCTGCTGTGCGCGTGCGCGGCGGGCAGCGCGGCCGACGGGCCCACCGGCCCCGGTGCTGATGCCACCCCGGTGGCCGGCGGCACCGTCGTCTACGGGCACCAGCAGGAGGCCGAGTGCGTCTTCGGCGGCTGGATCGAGCAGGCCTACCTCTCCTACAACATCCTCGACAGCCTCGTCGCGCTCGACGACGACGGCGAGGTCGTGCCGTGGCTCGCGACCGCGTGGACCGCCTCCGACGACCTGCTCACGTACACCCTCACGCTGCGTGACGACGTCACGTTCACCGACGGCTCGCGACTGACCGCGGGCGTCGTGGCGTACAACTTCGACCGCTGGCTCGCAGGCGGCAACTCGACCGCGCGGGCGTGGCTCGCCGGCTACTACGCGTCGGCCGAGGCGGCCGACGACACGACGCTGCTGCTGCACCTGTCCCGTCCGTACCCGCGGCTGCTCGAGAACCTCTCGCAGGGCTACTTCGGCATCCAGTCCCAGCAGGCGCTCGAGACGCGCACGGACGAGGAGAACTGCGAGCAGCCGATCGGCTCGGGCGCCTTCGCGGTCGAGAAGTGGAACCGCGGGCAGAACATCGTGCTGGTCCGCAACGACGACTACCAGTGGGCCCCCGCCAACGCCGGGCACCAGGGCCCCGCGTACGTCGAGCGGGTCGACTGGCGCTACGTGCCCGACGCGACGACGCGGGTCGCGGCGCTGCGCGGCGGTGAGACGGACCTCATCTACGACGTGCCGGCCGTCGACTGGAAGAACCTCGGGAACGAGGGCTTCGAGCAGCTGCGCTACGTCACCGGCGGGCGCCCGCAGCAGCTCTCCTTCACGACGACCACGGGTCCGTTCACCGACGAGAAGGTGCGCAAGGCCTTCGCCTACAGCCTCGACCGCAAGAAGATCGTCGAGACCATCGGTCAGGGCCTGATCCCCTACGAGGGCAACGGCGCGGTCAGCCAGGCGACGCCCGGCTACTCGCAGAAGGCCGCGGACACGTACTCCTACGACCCGGCCACGGCGGACGAGCTCCTCGACGCGGCGGGCTGGACCGAGCGGGACGACGACGGCACGCGCCTCAAGGACGGCCAGCGGCTCCACATCACGCTCCCCTACGCCGCCGGGGCCACGATCACCGCCGACGGCGCCTCGATCCTGCAGGGCGTGCAGCAGCAGGCCAAGGCCGTGGGCTTCGACGTCGAGCTCGTGCCGTTCCCCCGCAGCGCCGGTCTCGCCGGTGCGTACACCAAGCCCGAGGAGCGCGACCTGCAGGTCGGCTACTGGACGGCCGTGAACGCCGGGATCCTCTACATCACGTGGCGGCCGGCCACGCCCGAGTGGCCCAACGGGTCCAACTCGGCGTTCTACGACGACCCCGAGCTCGAGCGGATCATCCTCGAGGCCAACTCCGAGCCCGACGTCGACGCCCAGAACGCGCTGTACGAGCAGGCCCAGGAGTACATCGCCGACCGCGCGCTGTCGATCGGGCTGTTCGACCGGATCAGCACCCTGGCGATCTCGCCGCGCCTGCAGGGCGTGCGGCAGGAGCACGCGCAGGGAGGACCGGTGTTCCATGACGCTCACTTCGTCGACTGACACCCAGCCCGCGGCCGAGGCGCCGGCCGCGGGCTCGCCGCGGGCGCGGCGCGTCGCCCGGCGCGTCGCGGCCCGGCTGCTGTCGGCGGCCGGCACGCTGCTCGGCGCCGCGACCGTCGCGTTCCTCGCCCAGGCCGCGCTCCCGGGTGACCGCGCCACGGCGATCTACAACCTGCGCGCCGGCATCTCCGAGGCACGCACCGCCGAGGAGCTCGCCGGGATCAACGCGACGTACGGGCTCGACCGCCCGCTGCTCGCCCAGTACCTCGACTACCTCGCGCACCTCGTGCGCGGCGACCTGGGGCTGTCCTACCAGCAGTTCCGGCCCGTCACCGACATCATCGGCGAGCAGATCGGGCCGACGGTCGCCCTCGCGCTGACCGCGATCGCGCTGTCGTGGGTGATCTCCGTGCTGTGGGTCGGCCTGACCGCCGGCCGGCCGCGCCACGTGCGCGCGGTCGGCTCGGTCGTGGACACCGTCGCGGCGGGCCTGCCGCACTACTGGCTCGGCATCATCCTGCTGCTCGTCTTCGCGCTGCACCTCGGCTGGTTCCCGGTCATGGGCGGCGTCGGCGCACGGGGCCTGCTGCTGCCGGCCCTCACGCTCGCGATCCCCCTCGCCGGGTTCATGAGCCAGGCCATGCGCACCGAGTTCGAGCGGTCCCTCGCGCAGCCGTTCGTCGTGTCGGCGCGCATGCGCGGCATGGGCGACCTCGGCGTGCGGCTGCGGCACGTGCTGCGGCACGCCGTGCTGCCGGCCGTCAGCCTGTCCGGCTGGGCGCTGGGAGCCACGCTGTCCGGATCGGTGCTCGTCGAGCAGATCTTCACCCGACCCGGCATCGGGCGCGTGCTCGTCACGTCGGTCAACAACCAGGACATGCCGATCGTCACCGGTGTCGTCGTGCTCGTCGCCGTGATCTACGTGGCCGCGAACCTGCTCGTGGACGTCGTCTACACGATCGTCGACCCGCGTCTGGAGGTCCGGTGACCACGACCGTCGCACCACCCGCGCGCACCCGGACGCGTCCACCACGGCCGTGGGGCCTGTACCTGACGCTCGCGACCCTCGCCGCGTTCGCCGCCGCCGTCGCGGCACCCGGGCTCCTCGCGACGCACCACCCGTTCACCATCGACTACGACCAGGCCCTGCTGCCGCCGTCGACGACGCACTGGTTCGGCACCGACGAGTCCGGACGCGACCTGTACAGCCGGGTCGTGCACGGCGCACGCGAGTCGCTCGCGATCGGCGTCGGCGCGACCTGCGTCGGCCTCGTGCTCGCGCTGGTCCTGGGCACCGCGGCCGGGCTCGGCGGACGGCTGCTCGCCGGATCGGTCGGGCGTGTCGTCGAGGTGCTGTTCGCGTTCCCGCAGCTCCTGCTCGCGCTGCTGCTCATCGCGGTGCTCGGACCGTCCGCGCTCACGCAGGTGCTCGCCGTCGGGATCGGCGCGGCGCCCGGGTACGCGCGCATGGTCCGCGGCCAGGTCCTGCAGGCCAAGGCCTCGCCGTACGTCGAGGCGGCGGCCGCGCTCGGACGTCCACGCACCCGCATCGTGCTCGAGCACGTGCTGCCGAACGCGCTGCGCCCGCTCGTCGCGATCTTCGCGCTGGCCGTCGGCCAGTCGATCGTGTGGGCGTCCGGCCTGTCGTTCCTGGGGCTCGGCGTCGCGCCGCCCTCACCCGAGTGGGGCGCCCTGCTCGACGCCGGACGCACGTACATCACGACCGCCTGGTGGCTCGTCGTGATCCCGGGCCTGGTCGTCGTCGTCCTCGCGCTCGCCACGACGACCCTCGGACGGCACCTGCAGGACCACCTCGAGAAGGGCGAGAAGTGATGAGCACCGTCGACACCCTCGCCGAGGTCACCGACCCCGCGGCCGGTACGGGGACCCCGTTGCGGCTGAGCGTGCGCGGCCTGCGCGTCGCGTTCGCCAAGCCGACCGGTGTCCGGCACGTCGTGCGCGGCGTGTCCTTCGACCTCGCGGCCGGGCGGTGCGTCGCGATCGTCGGCGAGTCCGGCTCCGGCAAGTCCGTGACGGCCCGCTCGCTCGTGGGGCTGACCGGTCAGGACGCCGTCGTGACGGCCGACCGGCTCGAGCTGCACGGCCGCGACGTGCGCGCGCTGCCCGCACGCGCGTGGCGCCGCATCCGCGGACGCGAGGTCGGGTTCGTGCTGCAGGACGCGCTCGTGTCGCTCGACCCGCTGCGCCCGGTCGGCAAGGAGATCGCCGAGGCGCTGCGGCTGCACGGCTGGGGGGACCGCGCGAGCCGCCGGCAGCGCGTGGTCGAGCTGCTCACGCGCGTCGGGGTGCCGTCGCCGCACGTGCGCGCCCGGCAGCGTCCCGGCGAGCTGTCCGGCGGTCTGCGGCAGCGCGCCCTCATCGCGTCCGCGGTCGCGCTCGACCCGGACGTCGTGATCGCCGACGAGCCGACGACCGCGCTCGACGTCACCGTGCAGGCCCAGGTCCTCGGCCAGCTCGAGCTCATGCTCGCGCGCGGTGCGTCGGTGCTGCTCATCAGCCACGACCTCGCGGTGGTCGCGCGCCTGGCCGACCACATCCTGGTGATGCAGGACGGCGAGGTCGTCGAGCAGGGGCCGCGCGCGCAGGTGCTCGGTGCACCGCAGCACCCCTACACGCGTCGGCTGATCGCCGCCGTGCCGAGCGAGGCGACCCGCGGGCGACCCCTGTCCCCCGACGGCCCGGCGGAGCTGACGCGCGACGACGAGGCGCGCCGGACCGTCCCGGAGCCCACGGGTCCGGTGCTCGTGGCACGCGACCTGGTCAAGCGCTTCCCCACGCCCGGCGGCGGCACGCTCACCGCGGTCGACGGCGTGTCGTTCACCGTCGAGCGGGGCCGGACCCTGGGCATCGTCGGCGAGTCCGGCTCGGGCAAGAGCACCGCCGCACGCCTCGCGCTCGAGCTCACGTCGCTGGACGGCGGCGAGGTCCGGCTGCTCGGGCAGGAGTGGTCCGGCATCCCCGAGCCGCGCCGCCGGCACCTGCGGCGGCACGTCACGGTCGTCTCGCAGGACCCGCTCAGCTCGTTCGACCCGCGCTGGAACACCGAGCGCATCCTGCTCGAGGCCATCCCCGCCGACCGGTACCCGACGGCACGGGACCGGCGGGCACGCGCCACGCAGCTCCTCGCCCAGGTCGGGCTCGGGCCCGAGGTGCTGGACCGGTTCCCGCTGCGGCTGTCGGGCGGTCAGCGCCAGCGCGTCGCGATCGCGCGGGCGCTGGCACCGTCGCCGTCGCTCATCGTGCTCGACGAGGCGGTCTCGGCGCTCGACGTCACGATCCAGGCGCAGGTCCTCGACCTGCTCGCGGCGCTGCAGGAGCACCTGGGCGTCAGCTACCTGTTCATCTCGCACGACCTGGGCGTCATCGGCCACCTGAGCCACCACGTGCTCGTCATGAAGGACGGTCGCGTCGTCGAGGAGGGCCCGCCCGACGACATCTTCGCGCGCCCGCAGCACCCGTACACCCGCGAGCTCATCGCGTCCATCCCCCAGCTCGCGCCGGCCACGGCGACGGAAGGAGCCGACGCATGACGTCGAGCACCGAGCCCAAGAAGCTCGTCCTCAACCTCTTCGAGATGGCCTGCGTCAGCCACATCACGCACGGGCTGTGGTCGCTGCCGGGCAACAACCGGCACCGCTTCGCCGACCTGGACTACTGGACCGAGCTGGCCGGGCTGCTCGAGGACGGCGGGTTCGACGCGGTCTTCCTCGCCGACGTGATCGGCGCGTACGACGTGTTCCGCGGCGGCCCCGAGACCGCGCTGCGCGAGGGCCTGCAGAGCCCCAACATCGACCCGCTGCTCGTCGTGCCCGCGATGGCGGCCGTGACGCGCCGGCTCGGGTTCGGCGTGACGTTCTCGACGACGTACGAGCCGCCGTTCGCGTTCGCGCGCCGCATGTCGACCCTCGACCACCTCACCAAGGGCCGCATCGGCTGGAACATCGTCACGTCCTACCTGCCGAACGCCGCGCGCAACTTCGGCCTCGAGGGCGAGGTGCCGCACGACCTGCGCTACGAGCGCGCCGACGAGTACCTCGACGTGCTCTACAAGCTCTGGGAGGGCTCGTGGGACGACGACGCGGTCGTCCTGGACCGCGACGCGCGGATCGCCACCGACCCCGCCAAGGTCCGGTACGTCGACCACGTCGGCGAGCACTACCGCGTCGCCGGGCCGCACATCGTGCACCCGTCGCCGCAGCGCACCCCGACGCTGTTCCAGGCCACCGGCTCCCCGGCGGGCATCGAGCTGGCCGGCCGCCACGCCGAGGTCGTCTTCACCGGGGGCGCGACGACCGAGGCGTTCCGCCGCAACACCGAGGCCATCCGGGACGCCGCGCAGCGCCAGGGCCGGTCGCGCGACTCCGTGCGCTTCATCGCGGGCGCCGCCGTCATCACGGGCCGCACCGACGACGAGGTCGCCGACAAGCTGCGGCTGTACCGCGAGCAGGCGAGCGTCGACGGCTACCTCGCGCACGCCGGTCTGCCGATCGACCTGACGGCGTTCCCGCGCGACATCACCGTCGCCGAGGCGCTCGCGCGCGCCGGTGCGACGAGCCCACGGCTGTCGCTGCTGCGCCCCGAGCTGACCGTCGGCCAGACCCTCGAGCACTTCCGCCGGGGCCGTGACGAGCGCTTCTTCGTGGCGGGCACGCCGGACGTCGTGGCCGACGAGATCGAGCGCTGGCTCGACGAGGACGGTCTGGACGGCATCAACCTGCGGCAGTACCACTCGTTCGGCACCGCGCAGGACTTCGCCGAGCTCGTCGTGCCGGAGCTGCGACGCCGCGGGCGGCTCGCCGAGCCCGACAGCCGGTCGGGCGTCACGCTGCGGGAGCGGATCTTCGGCAAGGGCCACGCCCGCCTCCCCGCCGAGCACACGGCGGCCCGGTACCGCGGCGGCGCGAACCTCGACGTCCCGGTCGATCCGCTGCGCCTCGTGGCGCCGGAGCCCGCACCGGTCTGAGCCCCTGCGGAGCACGTCCACGGCGAGGTCCGCACGCCATGCGGACACCGGCGCCCGCGCGGCGCACCGCCCGCTAGCCTGCGGGCGTGGACACCCGCACGGCCGCTGCCCGGCTCGTCGTCATGGACGTCGACTCCACGCTCATCACGGGCGAGGTGGTCGAGATGCTCGCCGGGCACGCCGGTTCCCGCGCGCTCGTCACGCAGATCACCGAGCGGGCCATGCGCGGCGAGATCGACTTCGCGCAGTCCCTGCGTGAGCGCGTCGCGACCCTGGCCGGCCTGCCCGTCGGGGTGTTCGCCGACGTGCTGGCGGAGGTCGAGCTGACGCCAGGTGCGGCGGAGCTCGTCGCGGAGCTGCAGGGCCGCGGCTGGCCGGTCGGGCTCGTCTCGGGCGGGTTCGTGGAGGTCGCGCAGCCGCTGGCCGCACGGCTCGGCATCACGCGCGTGCGCGCCAACCGGCTCGAGGTGCGCGACGGGCGCCTGACGGGACGTCTCGACGGCCCCGTGGTCGACCGGGCCGCGAAGGCCGCGACGCTCACGCAGTGGGCGGCCGAGCTCGGGCTGCCGATGACGCGCACGATCGCGATCGGCGACGGCGCGAACGACCTCGACATGCTCGCCGCGGCCGCCACGGGCATCGCGTTCAACGCCAAGCCGGTGGTGGCGCGAGCGGCCGACGTGGCGGTCGACGGCCGCCTCGACGCCGTGCTGACGCTGGAACCCTTCGCCGCCTGACGCCGTGCGCGCCGGGCACCGGGCGGACCGCTCAGGTGGGCCGGTCGAGGCTGACGAGCCGTAGCGCGCCCGGCGCCGCCGTGTGCCACGCGTCGTCGAGCTCGAGCACCGACCACGCCGCGGTCGGGACCCCGGCGTGCACCCGCACGACCACGGCCTCGTCGGACCCGGGCCCCGCCAGCACGCCGGCGGCGTGCGACACCGTCGGCTCGTGGCCGACGACCAGGACCGTGGTCGCGTCGTCCGGCACGCCCTGCACGAGCGCGACCAGGTCGCCCGTCGACGCGTCGTAGAGGTCGTCCGACACCGACACGACCGCCTCCGGGGCGCCGGCGGCGGTCAGCGCGGTCCGCACGAGCTCCCACGTCTGGCGGGTGCGCAGCGACGACGAGCACAGCACGTGCGTGGGCGCCAGTCCGGCGGCGCTCAGCGCGACGCCGACGGCCGACGCCTGACGCCGCCCCGGCAGCGCGAGCGGACGCTCGTGGTCGGGGACGACGCCGGCGGGCTCGGCCCTCGCGTGCCGCAGGAGGACGAGTCGGTGCAGGGTCACCGCACCAGGGTGCCACCGCGCACGGTCACCGAGGTACCCACGACACCCCGGTGGCACGTGACGAACGTGACGTCCGCGGTCACAGGCCCATCGCGTGCACGCCGCCGTCGACGTGCACGATCTCGCCCGTCGTGGCCGGGAACCAGTCGGACAGCAGGGCCGCGACGGCGCGCGCCGTGGGCTCGGGGTCGGACACGTCCCAGCCGAGCGGTGCCCGCTCGGGCCAGCCGCCCTCCATCGCCTCGAACCCGGGGATCGACTTGGCGGCCGTCGTGCGGATCGGACCGGCGGACACGAGGTTGACGCGGATCCCCTGCGGCCCCAGGTCGCGGGCCAGGTACCGGGCGGTCGACTCGAACGCGGCCTTCGCGACGCCCATCCAGTCGTAGACGGGCCACGCGTAACGCGCGTCGAAGGTCAGCCCGACGACGGCCGACCCGCGTGTCAGCAGCGGCTGGGCCGCGACCGCCAGCGCCTTGAGCGAGTACGCGCTGACGTGCACGGCCGTGGCCACGTCCTCCCACTCGCCCGCGAGGAAGTTGCCGCCCATGACGGACTGCGGCGCGAACCCGATGGAGTGCACGACGCCGTCGAGGTGGTCGGCGTGCTCGCGCACGCGGTCGGCGAGCGCGGCCAGGTCGTCCGCGTTCGTGACGTCGAGCTCGACGACCGGGGCCGGCTGCGGCAGCCGGCGCGCGATGACCTGCGTGAGCCGCAGCTGGCGGCCGAACGACGTCAGCACGACCTTCGCGCCCTGCTCCTGCGCGAGGCGCGCGACGTGGAACGCGATCGAGCCGTCGGTGAGGACGCCGGTGACGAGCAGGGTCTTGCCCTCGAGCAGTGCCATGGTCCAGGTGCCTTTCGGTCGGGCGGGCCGGCGGGCTGGGCGCCGGCGGAGAAGGGTCGAGGTGGGTCAGTGACCCATGCCGAGGCCGCCGTCGACCGGCAGCACCGCGCCGGACACGTAGGCGGCGTCGTCGGACGCGAGGAACTGCACGGCGGCGGCGACCTCGTCCGCCTGCCCGAAGCGGCCCGCGGGGATCGAGCCGAGGTACGACTGCTGGCGGTCCTCGGGCAGCGCCCTGGTCATGTCCGTGTCGACGAACCCGGGGGCGACGACGTTCGCGGTGATGCCCCGGCCGCCCAGCTCGCGGGTGATGGAGCGGGCCATCCCGACGAGCGCGGCCTTGGACGACGCGTAGTTGACCTGCCCGGGCGACCCGTACAGGCCGACGACCGACGAGATGAGGACGATGCGCCCGCGGCGCAGCCGGATCATGCCCTTGCTCGCCCGCCGGACGACCCGGAACGCGCCGGTGAGGTTGACGTCGAGGACGTCGGCGAAGTCCTCGTCGGTCATGCGCATCAGGAGCCCGTCGCGCGTGACACCCGCGTTGGCGACGAGCACCTCGACCGGTCCGTGCGCGGCCTCGACCTGGGCGAACGCCGCGTCGACCGATGCCGTGTCGCGCACGTCGCCGATCGTCTCCAGGACGCCGTCGGGGGCGCCGCCGGACCGCACGATCGTGGCGACCCTGTCGCCGGAGGCGACGAACCGCTCGGCGATGGCGCGGCCGATGCCACGGTTGGCGCCGGTCACCAGCACGCTGCGCGGGGCGCGGGCGGTCGTCTCGGCGGCAGGGCTGGTCTCGGGTGTCGTCGCAGGCACGGGACACGACGCTAGCCGACCACGGTGCGCCGCGCCGGGGTGCGCGGCGGCACGAGTTGCGGGCCGTGCGTTGTGGGAGCCCCACAAAGTGTGGGCACGACCACGTCGTGCGGCCCTGCCCGCGCCCGGCGCCTACGATCGGGTGGTGAGCACACGTCGCCGCGGCGCCCCGGCGGAGCCGGAGGTGCACCGCATCACGTCGGCCCCCGAGCCGCTGGCCGACGACCTCGCGCGCCGGCAGCGCCGCTACCTGTGGCAGATGGGCGTGCGCGTCGTCTGCTTCGCGGCGGCGGGCCTGATGTGGTCGCACGTGCCGGTCGCCGTGCCGATCGTGCTGCTCGTCGCGGCGACCGTCCTGCCGTACGTCGCCGTCCTGCTGGCCAACGCCGGCCGCGAGCGCCGCGACGAGGGCGACGTGTACTTCGAGGCCCGCGAGCTCGGCGCGGCACCGCGCCACGACGAGCTCGGGGGTGACCGGTGACGGGGGCGTCCGGCGACGCGGCGGTGCCCGACGCCGTCGGCGAGCTCGTGTGCAGCGCGCGGCGCTGCCGCAACGCGCCCGCGTGGGGCGTGCTGTGGAACAACCCGAAGCTGCACACCCCGGACCGGCGCAAGGTGTGGCTCGCGTGCGACGACCACCGCGAGCACCTGACCGAGTACCTGCGCGTGCGGGACTTCCTGCGCGACGTCGTGCCCGTCGACGAGCTGGACCGGGCCGAGCCGTGAGCGACCGGCAGCACCTGCGTGCCGCCGCCCGCCGCCGCGCGCTCGGGCTGCTGGTCGCCGGGCTCGTGGTCGCGGTGACGTGCACGTTCCTCGGCCGGTGGCAGTGGCACCGGCACGTCGCACGCGACGCGGCGATCGCGGTCGTCGAGGCCAGCTACGCGGCTGCGCCCGTCGACCTCGCGGACGTCGTCGCGGACCCCGACGCACGGCTGCCCGACGCCGACGCCTGGCGCTCGGCGCAGGTCCGCGGCCGGTACCTGGCAGACGCGTCCGTGCTGCTGCGCAACCGTCCCGTCGACGGCACGCCCGCGTACCACGTGCTGGTACCGCTGCTCGTCGTCGACGCCGCCCCCGGCACGTACGGCGCGCCCGTCGCGGCGGGACGCGTGCTCGTCGTCGACCGCGGGTGGGTGCCGACGGGTCAGGACGGGTCGGCGGACGTCGACGTGCCGGCGCCCCCGCCCGGCGACGTCACCGTGACCGTGCGGCTGCGGCCGGGCGAGACGACGAGCGTCCGCGACGCACCGGCCGGCCAGGTGCAGGCGATCGCACCCGCGCAGGTGCTCGCCGCGGGCGGTGCGGACGGTGAGCCGTACGCGGCGTACGGTGCGCTGCTGCGCGAGGAGCCGGCCGCGGACGAGCCCCTCGGCGTCCTGGCGGCCCCGAGCACCGACCCCGGCTCGCACCTGTCGTACGCGTTCCAGTGGTGGGTGTTCGCGCTCGGGGGGCTCGTCGCGTTCACCGTCTCCGCACGACGCGAGTGGGCGTCGGGTGCCGCCGTGGGCGGCGACGGTGAGCCCGCGCCGCCGAGCCGGCCCCGTCGCGCCCGGGGACGCGACGAGATCGACGAGGACGCCGAGATCGACGCGCAGGTCGCGGGTGCTCGCCCGTGACGCCGGGCCTCAGGCCAGCGCGATGAGGTCCAGGTAGTCGGCGCTCCACAGGTCCTCGTCGCCGTCGGGCAGCAGCAGCACGCGCTCGGGCTCGAGCGCGGCGACCGCACCCTCGTCGTGGCTGACGAGCACGACCGCCCCCTGGTACCCCCGCAGGGCGGCGAGGATCTCCTCGCGCGACGCCGGGTCGAGGTTGTTCGTGGGCTCGTCGAGCAGCAGCACGTTGGCGCTGGAGACCACGAGCGCCGCGAGCGCGAGGCGCGTCTTCTCGCCGCCGGACAGCACGCGCGCAGGCTTGTCGGCGTCGTCCCCGGAGAACAGGAACGAACCGAGCACCGAGCGCACCTGCGTGTCGGTGAGGTCGGGCGCCGCGGTGCGCAGGTTCTCGACGACCGTGCGCGTGAGGTCGAGCGTCTCGTGCTCCTGCGCGTAGTACCCGAGCTTGAGGCCGTGCCCCGGCTTGACCTCACCGGTGTCGGGCTCCTGCAGACCGCCGAGCATGCGCAGCAGCGTCGTCTTCCCGGCGCCGTTGAGGCCCAGGACCACGACCTTGCTGCCCCGGTCGATCGCGAGCGACACGTCGGTGAAGACCTCCTGCGAGCCGTACGACTTCGACAGCCCCTCGGCCGTCAGCGGTGTGCGACCGCACGGTGCGGGCTCCGGGAACCGGAGCCTGGCGACCTTGTCCGAGACGCGCACCTCCTCGAGACCCGACAGCATGCGCTCGGCGCGGCGTGCCATGTTCTGCGCCGCGACGGCCTTGGTGGCCTTGGCGCGCATCTTGTCGGCCTGCGCCATGAGGGCCGCGGCCTTCTTCTCGGCGTTCGCCCGCTCGCGACGTCGGCGCTTCTCGTCGGTCTCGCGCTGCAGCAGGTACGCGTCCCAGCCCAGGTTGTACTGGTCGAGCTGCGAGCGGTTCGCGTCCAGGTGGAACACCTTGTTGACCGTCGCGCGCAGCAGCTCGACGTCGTGGCTGATGACGACGAACCCGCCGGGGTACGCCTTGAGGTAGTCGCGCAGCCACACGATCGAGTCGGCGTCGAGGTGGTTGGTCGGCTCGTCGAGCAGCAGCGTGTCGGCGCCCGAGAACAGGATGCGCGCGAGCTCGACGCGGCGACGCTGCCCGCCGGACAGCGTGCCGAGCGTCTGACCCAGCACGCGGTCGTCGAGGCCGAGGGCCGCCGTGATGCGGTGCGCCTCGCTCTCGGCCGCGTACCCGCCGGCCGCCGTGAACCGCGCCTCGAGACGCGTGTACCGGTCCATGGCCTTCTCGCGCGTCGCGTCGTCCGCCGACGCCATCGCGCCCTCGGTCTCGCGCATCGACGCCAGGACGGCGTCCAGCCCGCGCGCGGACAGCACGCGGTCCAGCGCGAGCTGCGACAGGTCGCCCGAGCCCGGGTCCTGCGGCAGGTAGCCCACGTCGCCGCCGCGCGAGATCGTCCCGCCCGTCGGCTGGGTCTCCCCCGCGAGCGTCCTCGTCAGGGTCGTCTTGCCCGCGCCGTTGCGGCCGACGAGGCCGATGCGGTCGCCCGAGGCGATCCGGAAGGTCGTCGGTTCCAGCAGGACGCGGGCGCCGACGCGCAGCTCGACGCCCGAAGCGGTGATCACTGGGGTGGTTCCTCGGTTTCCTACGAGAAGACCGGGCGGGTTCTGGCCCCCGGCACAAACGCCGACCATCGTACCCAGCCGCTAGCGTGGCGAGCGGTCGGGCGCCCGGCCGCGACAGGTCCTCGTCCTCGCACCTGGTCAGCCCGCCACGCGCGGGCGTCAGGTGCGACGACCCTCCACCATCATCGGCGGGAGACACCGCATGTCCAGCTCGTTCCCGGACGACGCCACCACCACGGTCACACCCGCGCCGCAGGACGCCGTCCCCGGTCCCGTCCCCGACCCACCGGCACCCCGGACCGCGCACCGGACCAGCACCGACGTGGCGCTGGTCGCCACGTTCGCGGCGTTCGTCGCCGCGTGCGCGCTGGTCCCGGCGATCCCCACCGGATCGGGTGTCCCGATCACGCTGCAGACGTTCGGCGTCGTCGTCGCCGGCCTCGTGCTCGGTGCGCGCCGCGGGTTCCTCGCGGTCGCGCTGTACCTGGCCGTCGGCCTGGCCGGCGTCCCCGTCTTCGCCGAGATGACCGGCGGGCTCGGCGTGCTCGGCAAGGCGTCCGTCGGCTACCTGCTCGCGTTCCCCCTCGCCGCCGCCGTCGCCGGGTGGCTCGGCGGGCTCGCGCTGCGGGCACGGCCCGCGTGGCGCTACCCGCTGCTCGTCGCGGCCGGGCTCGGGTCGTCGTTCCTGGTGACGCACCCCGCCGGCATCCTGGGGCTCATGGCGCGCCTGGGTGTCGGCGCCGGTGAGGCGCTCGCGATCGACCTCGTCTACTGGCCCGGCGACGTCGTGAAGAACCTGCTCGCCGCCGGTGTCACGCTCGCCGTGCTGCGTGCGTTCCCCGACCTGCGCCGCGGTCGGCGCTGACGGGCGTGATCGAGCTCGACGCGGCCGAGGTCACCGCCTGGTCCCCGGACCCGGCCGGCGGCCCGGACCGCGTCGTGCGCCTGCTCGGGCCGGTGTCGCTGCGGCTGACCGAGCGGCGCGTCGCGGTCGTCGGGGCCAACGGGTCGGGCAAGTCCACGCTCGCGCGGCTGCTCAACGGGCTGGTGCTGCCGTCGGCGGGGCACGTGCGCGTCGACGGCCTCGACACCGCGGCCGACGGCACGGCCGTGCGGCGTCGTGTCGGGTTCGTGTTCACCGACCCGGACGCGCAGATCGTCATGCCGACGCCCGTGGAGGACGTCGCGCTGTCCCTGCGGCGCGCGGTCCCGGACGCCCGCGAGCGCGAGGCGCGCGCGCTCGACGTGCTCGCGCGCTTCGGTCTCGCGGACCGCGCCCACGTGTCGGTGCACGCGCTGTCCGGCGGTCAGCGCCAGCTCCTGGCCCTGGCGGCCGTGCTGGCCACCGACCCCGCCGTGCTGGTGTGCGACGAGCCGACGACCCTGCTGGACCTGCGCTGGCGCACGCACGTGGACGCGCTGCTCGCGTCGCTCGACCAGCAGGTCGTCGTCGTGACGCACGACCTGGACGCGGCCGCACGGGCGCAGCGGGTGCTGGTCGTCGACGACGGCCGCGTGGTCGCCGACGACGAGCCGGGCCCCGCGCTCGCGCACTACCGCGCGCTCATGGGCTCCGCGTCGGCGGTGCTGCCGTGACGGGCGGGCGCCCGCTGCGTCCGCCGTGGGCGGGTCCGCTGGGCCTGCACCACCCCGGCGACTCCCTCGTCCACCGCGCACCGGCCGCGCTCAAGCTCGCCCTGCTCGCGGTCACCGGTGTCGTGGTCGTGCTGCCCGTCGGTCCGGCCGCGGCGGTGGGCGGGCTCGCGCTCGTGGTCGTCGCGACCGCGCTCGCCCGCGTGCCGTGGCACCGCACGACGCGCGGCCTGCTGCCCGTGCTCGTGACCGCCGCGGCGCTCGGCGCGTACCAGACGTGGGCGCGCGGCCCCGCCCGCGGCACCGAGGTCGCGCTCGACCTGCTGACGCTCGTGCTCGCGGGGACCCTCGTCACGGTGACGACGCGCGCCGACGACCTGCTCGCGGTCGTCGCACGCGCCGCACGTCCGCTGCGGCACGTCGGGCTGCCCCCCGAGACGGTCTCGCTGACCGTGGGGCTCTTCCTGCGCACGGTCCCGGTGCTCGTGCACGTCACCGGCGAGGCACGTGACGCCGCCCGCGCCCGCGGCCTCGAGCGCGACCCCCGCGCCGTCGTCGTGCCCGCCGCGGTCCGCATGGTCGGCCACGCCCGCACCACCGGGGACGCGCTCGCGGCACGCGGCCTGACGGACTGACGACCCAGGTCGACCGGCGCTCGCGGGCGGGGTCCGGGACGCCAGGGGTCCCGGACCCCGCCCGCCACGGCTGCTCGCGCGGAACCGCAGGTCACGGACTAGCGTGTGCGCGTGACGTTCAGCGGCGGTGGCAGCTTCGAGGGTGGTCGGGTCCGGCGACGTGGACGTGCCGGCGGCGCCGCGGCCGGCGGCGGCATCGTCGGGCTCATCGCGCTGGCGATCTACCTGTTCACGGGCTACGACGCCTCCCCCGTGCTGGACGGCCTGCAGGAAGGCGGGGGCGGCGGCCAGGCCGAGGCCGTGGGCGAGTGCACCGTCGAGCAGGCCAACACCGACCCGATCTGCCGCTTCTCGGCGACCATCCAGTCGCTCGACGCGTACTGGGCGGCCACGCTCCCGCAGGACGTCGCGTTCCAGCAGCCCGGCGCCGACGAGTTCACCGGCGGCGTGGGCACGGGCTGCGGGCAGGCGTCGTCGGCGACCGGCCCCTTCTACTGCCCGCCCGACCAGACGATCTACCTCGACATCACGTTCTTCGACACGCTGCAGCAGCAGTTCGGCGCGCAGGGCGGCCCGCTCGCGGAGATGTACATCTACGCGCACGAGTACGGCCACCACGTCCAGAACCTCACGGGCGTCTTCGACAGGGCCGACCGCAGCGGTGGCGGCGCCGACTCCGACTCGGTACGCGTCGAGCTGCAGGCCGACTGCTACGCCGGCCTGTGGGCGGGTGACGCCGCGACCCGGATCGACCCGGACCGCGGCGAGACGTTCCTCGAGCCCATCACCGCCGAGGAGCTCGCCCAGGCCCTCGACGCCGCCGCCGCGGTCGGCGACGACCACATCCAGCAGCAGTCCGGCGGCGGCGTGGACCCCGACACCTGGACGCACGGGTCGAGCGAGCAGCGCCAGCGGTGGTTCACGACCGGCTACGAGCAGGGCACCCTCGCGGCGTGCGACACCTTCGCGACGAACGACCTCTAGAGGACCCCGGCCCCGCGCTCGGCCGCGGCAGCGCCTCCCTGGCCGCGGCCCTCCCTGGCCCGCCGCTGCGTCAGCACGGTGCGGTCGGCCGTCAGCGCCCGTCAGCACCCTGCCGTCAGCGCGGCGCCTGCCCGAGCCACTCGTCGAACGTCGGTCCGACGACCTCGGTGCCGTCCGGCGGCAGCAGGGTCCCGTCCCGCATCGCGCGGCCCGACGCGCCCGGTACCGGCAGCGGGACCGTGACGGCGGGCCGGCGCGGCAGGGCCCTGGTCATGCGCCACAGCGTCGTCCCGTCAGGCCCGCACACGTCGTGCTCCGCGAACGTCCGCTCCCCGAGGCACCGTTCGGCGACGACCTGCGCGACGGCGTCGAGCGCGCACGGCCGCACGCGCATCGACGGGACCGCGGCGAGCGGACCGATGCGCAGCCGATCGGCGTTCTGCCGTGCGAACTCGTACCAGAGCGTCGTGCGCAGCAGCGCACCCGTGGTCGCACGCCGCTCGAACGCCGTGAACGCGTGCTCCTGCGCGGCCTTGCCCGCGTAGTAGCCCCCGGACGAGAGCGCCGGGTCGGTGCAGCGCACGATCGACACGAGCACGTGCAGCGGCACGCCCGCGTCCTCCGCCGCCTTCGCGACGTGCCGGGTCGACGCCACGAAGAACGCGCGCGCCGTGCGCGAGTCCTGCGTGAACACGTCCGTCGCCTCGACCACGGCGTCGAACGACCCGTGGGCCGCGAGCGAGAACGGTGCGGTCACGTCGGCACCGTCGGCGCGACCGAGCAGGACGACGTCGGCGCCCCGTGCGGCGAGGGCCGTGCGCACGGCGCCGCCCAGCCGGCCCCGGCCCACGACGGCGACGCGCAGGTGCGTACCGCGCGGCAGACCAGCCACGCCGGTCAGATGTTGAAGCCGAGCGCCCGCATCTGCTCACGCCCGTCGGGCGTGATCTTCTCCGGTCCCCACGGCGGCATCCACACCCAGTTGATGCGGAACCCGTCGACGAGGCCGTCGAGCGCCTGCGCGGACTGGTCCTCGATGACGTCCGTCAGCGGGCACGCCGCCGACGTGAGCGTCATGTCGATGACCGCGGTGTTGGTCTGGTCGATGACGACGCCGTACACGAGGCCGAGGTCGACGACGTTGATGCCGAGCTCGGGGTCGATGACGTCGCGCATCGCCTCCTCGACGTCGGCGACGGTCGGCGCGTCGGCCGGAGCAGGGGTGATCGGTTCGGTGGTCATGCGTCCTCCGTCGTACGGGCACCGGACATGATGAGGGCGTCGCCCAGCGCGACCCAGCCGAGCTGCGCGCACTTGACGCGCGCGGCGTACCGCGAGACGCCCGTGAACGCGGCCGCGTCGCCGAGCAGCTCCTCGGCGTCGTCGCCCAGACCCGCGCCCTGCGACTGCATGAGCTCGCGGAACGTCGCTGCGAGCAGGTCGACGGTGGGCAGGTCCGCACCCACGACCAGGTCGTGCAGGACGGACGTCGAGGCCTGCGAGATCGAGCAGCCCTGTCCCTCCCACGCGACGTCGCGGACGACCGGGACGTCGCCGCTGGTGTCGACGTCGACGTGCAGCGTGACCTCGTCGCCGCAGGTCGGGTTGACCTGGTGCGAGGTCGCCGAGCACGTGCCGTGGTCGGCGGCGGCCACGCCGACCGCCGAGACACCGGCGGGCAGACCCCGCCCGTGCGGGAACTTCGCGTGGTCGAGGATGACCTGCTGGTACAGCTGCTCCATGGCCGAGCTCACGCGGGCCTCCCGTCCGTTATCGCGTCCTGCACCCCGAAGAACGCGCGGACCCCCGCCAGTGCTTCCCGGAACGCCGCGACGTCGTCGTCGGTCGTGTACACGCCGGCGGTCGCGCGCGCGGTCGCGGCGACGCCGAAGCGGCGGTGCAGCGGCTGGGCGCAGTGGTGGCCCACGCGCACCGCCACACCCGCGTCGTCGAGCACCTGGCCGACGTCGTGCGCGTGCACGCCCTCGACGACGAACGACACGGCCGCCAGGCGGTCGACGTTCTGCGTCGGGCCGATGACCCGGACCCCGGGGACGGACGCGACGGCGTCGAGCAGCAGCCCGGCGAGGTGGTGCTCGTGCGCGGCCACCCCCGCCATCCCGAGCTCCGACAGGTACTGCGCGGCGGCGCCGAGCGCGACCGCCTGCGAGACCATCTGCGTGCCGGCCTCGAACCGCTGGGGCGGCGGCGCGTACGTCGTGGCCTCCATGGTGACGACCTCGACCATCGACCCGCCCGTCGGCACGGGCGGCATCGCCTCGAGCAGCTCACGCCGCCCGTACAGCGCGCCCACACCCGTGGGGCCGTACATCTTGTGCCCCGAGAACGCCGCGAAGTCCACGCCGAGCGCGGGCAGGTCCACCGGCAGGTGCGGCACCGACTGGCACGCGTCGAGCACCGTGAGCGCACCGACCTCACGGGCCCGCGCGACGAGCGCCTCGACGGGCGTGAGAGCGCCGGTGACGTTCGAGGCGTGCGTGAACGCCAGCACGCGCGTGCGGCCGGTGACGACCGTCGCGAGGTCCTCGAGCCGGATCCGTCCGTCGTCGTCGAGCCCGAGCCAGCGCAGCGTCGCCCCCGTGCGTGCCGCGAGCTCCTGCCACGGCACGAGGTTGGCGTGGTGCTCGGCCTCGGTGACGACGATCTCGTCGCCGGGCGCCAGCGCGAACCTCTGCGCCGCGGCTCCCCCGCGTCCCGCCGACGCGTTGGACATCGCGTACGCGACGAGGTTGATCGCGGCCGTCGCGTTCGACGTCCAGACGAGCTCACCGGGCGAGACGCCGACGAAGCCCGCGACGCGCGCGCGCGCGTCCTCGAACGCCTCGGTGGCCTCCTCGGCGAGCTGGTGCGCACCGCGGTGCACGGCCGCGTTGCGACGCACGTAGAAGTCCTGCTCGGCGTCGAGGACGACCTCGGGCTTCTGCGACGTCGCCCCGCTGTCGAGGTAGACGAGCGGGTGGCCGCCGCGCAGCGTGCGCTCGAGCAGCGGGAAGTCGGCGCGCACGGCGGCGAGCTCGGCGGCCGACAGGGTCGGGCCGTCGGCGGTCGCGCCGGGCATCAGCGGCTCGAGCGTGCTGGTCATGGGTCCTCCGGGCGGACGGGAGGCGGCCGGCGGTGCACCGACGGTCGGGCGGCGCAGTGGCGACGGTCGTCCAGGGACGAGGGTGCGGCGGCCGCCGGGTCGGGCCCGGCGGCCGTCGCGACGGGCTCAGGCGGACGTGCCGGCCGGCAGGAAGCGGTCGTAGCCCTCGTTCTCGAGGCGGTCGGCCAGCTCGGAACCGCCCTCCTCGGCGATCTTGCCGTCGACGAAGACGTGCACGAAGTCAGGCTTGATGTACCGCAGGATGCGCGTGTAGTGCGTGATCAGCAGCACGCCGACGTCGCCGCTGGACCGCACGCGGTTGACGCCCTCGGAGACGACGCGCAGCGCGTCGACGTCGAGGCCCGAGTCGGTCTCGTCGAGGATCGCGAACCGCGGCTTGAGCAGCTCCATCTGCAGGATCTCGTGGCGCTTCTTCTCCCCGCCGGAGAAGCCCTCGTTGACCGAGCGCTCGGCGAACGAGGAGTCCATGCGCAGGTTGTCCATCGCGGCGCGCACGTCCTTGACCCACGAGCGCAGCGGCGGGGCCTCGCCGTCGATCGCGGTCTTGGCGGTCCGCAGGAAGTTCGAGACCGACACGCCCGGGACCTCGACCGGGTACTGCATGGCGAGGAACAGGCCCGCGCGGGCGCGCTCGTCGACGCTCATCGCGAGCACGTCCTCACCGTCGAGCAGCACGGTGCCCGACGTGATCTCGTACTTCGGGTGCCCGGCCAGCGAGTACGCCAGCGTGGACTTGCCGGACCCGTTCGGGCCCATGATCGCGTGCGTCTCACCGCTGCTCACGGTGAGGTCGACGCCGCGCAGGATGGGCTTGGCGCCCTCCTTCGTCTCGACGCTGACGTGCAGGTCGCGGATCTCCAGGGTGGACATCGGGGGTACTCCTCGGGTGGTCAGAGCGGGGCGTCGACGTCGACGAGCACACGCTCGCCGTCGACGGTCACGGGGTAGACGGGGACGGGGCGGATCGCGGGCGGCGACAGCGGCTTGCCGGAGCGCAGGTCGAACCTCGACCCGTGCAGCCAGCACTCGATCGTGCAGTCCTCGACCTCCCCGTCGGACAGGGAGACGGCACCGTGCGAGCAGATGTCGCTGATCGCGTGCCACTCGCCGGACTCGTCGCGGACGACGGCGACCTCGACGGGTCCCGTCTCGCCCTCGAGCTCGACGCGCAGCGCGCCGGCGACCGGCACGTCCGCGGTGAGACAGGCCAGCTGGGCGCTCATGCACGCTCCGCCGTGGCGGCGGCGTCGGAGCCCCCGACCTGCGGTGCGGTGCCGAGGATCTCGCTCATCGACTTCTCGAGCTCGGCGTCGATGGACGCGACCAGACGCTCCTCGACCTCCGGCACGCCGATCTCGTGGATCAGCTCGGCGAAGAAGCCCTTGACGACCAGACGACGCGCGTCCGTCTCGGGGATGCCGCGGGCGCGCAGGTAGAACAGCTGCTCGTCGTCGAACCGGCCGGTGGCGCTGGCGTGGCCCGCACCCTCGATGACACCGGTCTCGATCTCGAGGTTCGGCACCGAGTCCGCGCGCGCCCCGTCGGTCAGGACGAGGTTGCGGTTGAGCTCGTAGGTGTCGGTGCCCTCGGCGGCGGCGCGGATGAGGACGTCGCCCACCCACACGGTGTGGGCGCCCGCGCCCTGCAGGGCGCCCTTGTACGTCACGCGCGACACGCAGTTCGGCACCGCGTGGTCGACGAACAGCCGGTGCTCCTGGTGCTGGTCGCTGTCGGCGAAGTACAGGCCGAGCGCCGTGACCGACGCGCCCTCACCGACGAACTCGGTGTCGGGCGTGATCCGCACGACGTCGCCGCCGAGGGTCACGACGATGTGCTTCACCGTCGCGTCGCGACCGATGCGCACCCGGTGGCTCGCGGCGTGCACGGAACCCGGCGCCCAGTCCTGCACCGACACGACGGTCAGGTGCGCGCCGTCCTCGGCCACGATCTCGACGGTCTCGCTGAGGTCCGCCTGCCCGACGTGGTCGAGCACGACGACGCCCTGCGACAGCGGCTCGGCGTGCACGAGCAGGTGCGCGGCGGTCGGCTCGAGCGGCGAGCCGGCCACGCCGGTTCCCTCGACGACCACCGACGTGACCTTGGTCGACACCGACTCGCGCGGCAGCGTCACGACGGTCGCGCGGTCGAACGACGCCCACGCGGTCGCGGCGGTGCGGTCGCCCGGCCGGCCGGCGGTGCCCAGGCGAGCGTCGTCGCGGTCGACGATCTCGACGCGCGCCTCGGGGGCCTCGACGACGGTCGTCAGGACGCCGTGGCCCGGCAGCACGCCGTCGGTCGCCGCGGCGAACAGACCGGCGAACCGGTCGACGGGCGCGAACCGCCACTCCTCCTCGCGCCCGGTGGGCACGGGGAAGTCGGCGACGTCGAAGCTCGTGGGCCGCGACGCGCGCGACGCCTCGGGCACGACGCCGCCGTGCGTGTGCGCACCGTCGGCGACCGCGCGCGAGTGGTCCGTCGAGAGGCCCGCCGTGGGGGCCGGCTCGTTCGTGGTGGTCGTCATCAGCCGACGGCCCCTTCCATCTGCAGCTCGATGAGGCGGTTGAGCTCGAGGGCGTACTCCATGGGCAGCTCGCGCGCGATGGGCTCGACGAACCCGCGCACGATCATCGCCATGGCCTCGGTCTCGGCCATGCCCCGGGACATCAGGTAGAACAGCTGGTCCTCGCTCACGCGGGACACCGTGGCCTCGTGGCCCATCGACACGTCGTCCTCGCGGACGTCGACGTACGGGTAGGTGTCGGAGCGGGAGATCTGGTCGACCAGCAGGGCGTCGCACAGCACGTTGGACGCCGAGTGCTCGGCCCCCTCGAGGATCTGCACGAGCCCGCGGTACGACGTGCGGCCACCGCCGCGCGCGACGGACTTCGACACGATGGACGACGACGTGTGCGGCGCGGCGTGCACCATCTTGGAGCCCGCGTCCTGGTGCTGGCCCTCGCCGGCGAACGCGATCGACAGCGTCTCGCCGCGCGCGTGCTCGCCCATGAGGTAGATCGCCGGGTACTTCATGGTGACCTTGGAGCCGATGTTGCCGTCGACCCACTCCATCGTCGCGCCCTCGGCCGCGGTCGCCCGCTTGGTGACGAGGTTGTAGACGTTGTTCGACCAGTTCTGGATCGTCGTGTACCGCACGCGGGCGTTCTTCTTGACGATGATCTCGACGACCGCGGAGTGCAGCGAGTCCGACTGGTAGATCGGCGCGGTGCAGCCCTCGACGTAGTGCACGTACGAGCCCTCGTCGGCGATGATCAGCGTCCGCTCGAACTGGCCCATGTTCTCGGTGTTGATCCGGAAGTAGGCCTGCAGCGGGATCTCGACGTGCACGCCCGGCGGGACGTAGACGAACGAGCCGCCCGACCACACGGCCGTGTTGAGCGACGCGAACTTGTTGTCGCCCGGGGGGATCACCGAGCCGAAGTACTGCTCGAAGATCTCCGGGTGCTCGCGCAGACCCGTGTCGGTGTCGAGGAAGATGACGCCCTGCTCCTCGAGCGACTCCTGGATCTGGTGGTAGACGACCTCGGACTCGTACTGCGCGGCGACGCCCGCGACGAGGCGCTGCTTCTCGGCCTCGGGGATGCCGAGCCGGTCGTACGTGTTCCTGATGTCCTCGGGCAGGTCCTCCCAGCTGGTGGCCTGCTTCTCGGTGGACCGCACGAAGTACTTGATGTTGTCGAAGTCGATGCCCGACAGGTCCGCACCCCACCAGGGCATGGGCTTCTTGTCGAACAGGCGCAGCGACTTCAGGCGCGTCTTGAGCATCCACTCGGGCTCGTTCTTGAGCCGCGAGATGTCGCGCACGACGTCCTCGGACAGGCCGCGGCGCGCGACCGCGCCGGCGACGTCCGGGTCGTGCCAGCCGAAGGTGTAGTTGCCGATGGAGGCGATGGCCTCGTCCTGGCTCAGCGGCTCACCGGCCGCCGGCCGGGTGGCCGTGTCGTCCGTGGGTGCGCTCATGGTGTCGGTCCTTCCGTCGAGTGCACGGGGGCGGGTGGGGGCAGGGGCGTCGGTCGTCGGGACGGGGTCACCGTCCGGCGGCGGGGGCGGGGTCGCCGGGTGGTCCGGTCCCGTGGCCCGCCGGCGACCGGGTCGGGATGGTCGGGATGCTCGTGGTGCACACGTGCCCCCCGGACGTGAGCGTCGAGAGCCGCTGCACGTGCACGCCGAGCAACCGCCCGAACGCGCGGGTCTCGGCCTCGCAGAGCTGCGGGAACTGCGCGGCCACCTCCTGCACGGGGCAGTGGCCCTGGCAGAGCTGGACGACCGTGGTGCCGGGGACGGGGCGCGCCGAGGCCGCGTAGCCGTCGCCCGCGAGCGCCTGCGCGAGCGCCTGGGCCCGCGCGCCGACGTCCTGGCCGGCGGCGTCGACGACCGCGGCGTGGCGCTCCTCGAGCTCGCGGACCCGGTGCTCGGCGAACTGCTCGACCGCGTGCGGTCCCGCGGCGTCCGCGAGGAAGTGCAGGGCGTCCGCGGCGATCTCGGCGTACCGCTGCGACAGCACCGCCTGACCCTGGCCGGTGACGACGTAGCGGCGTGCGGGCCGGCCGCGGCCGCGCGTGCCGGCGGGGCCGACGTGCACGGTGACGTGGGCGGCCTGCTCGAGCGCCTGCAGGTGGCGGCGCACGCCGGCCGCGGCGAGGTCGAGCACGCCCGCGAGGTCGGCGGCGCTCACGGGTCCGTCCGCGGCGACGAGCTGCAGGATCCGCCGACGGGTCGACGCGTCCTGGTCGCGCGGGGTGTCGGGGGTGCCGTCGGCGTGCGGCGTGAAGCCGGCCATGCGCACCTCCCGGGGGCGTCGTGTGCGGAGCGCGACCCGTCCTGGGAGGGCGGGTGCGGCGGGCACGCAGAGGCACCCGATATCGGCAACATCCTTGTTGCCGAAATCCATCCCCGCAAGCAAGGCGAGCCTTCGTGAGGCTCGCCTTGGTCACACGCGCCGGTGCGTCAGGCCCGTCCTGCGACGTCCACCGGGACCCGCGCGGTGCGCCCCTCGGCGGCCGCGAGCGCGATCCTGCTGGCCTCGACCTGGTCGTCCGGCGCGCCGTCGCGCACCCTGCGCTCCAGCGCGGACGCGAACAGGCCGACGGCCTCGACGTACCGTCCCGCGTCGTAGCGCACCTTGCCCTGCCCCTGGTCGGCGAACGCGAGGACCGCCGAGCAGTCCCGCAGCGTCGCGTCGTCGGCGCCCGCGGCCTGCGCGACGCCGTGCGCCGCCCGACGCACGGCGTCGACGACGAGGTCCGCGGCGTCGAGCCGCCCTCGCCAGTGCAGCACCTGCGCGAGCCGCAGCAGCGGGCGCCACGCGGCGGCCGGCACCGGGGCACCGCCCGGGGGCGCGACCTCGAGGAGCGACGCCGGGCCGGCGTGGCGCGCGGAGTCCGCCCAGCCGAGCGCCTCGGCCGACGCCAGCGCGCCCAGGACCCGCAACCACACGACCCGCTCGCCGTCGCCTGCCGCGCCCAGCCGCTCGAGCTGCTCGACGTGCTCCCACGTCGCTGCCACGTCCTGCGGGACCTCCCGCAGGGTCGTCGTGTCGATGCGGTACGTGACCACTGGGCCTCCAACGCCGGTTCCGGACGCACGGGGACGACACGGACACGTCTCCCCCTGGCGGGCCACCGTAGGGGCCGGCGTCCAGGACCGCACGGCCTGTCCACGACCAGGACACCGGGCCGACGCCGCGTCAGGCCCCACGCGGCGGTCCACGACGCGGTCCACGACGCGGTCCACGACGGGGTCCGGCGGGCACCGCGGCACGCACAGGCCACCGACCGCCTAGACTCGCGCTCCGTGCCGCACTCCCCCGCCGTCGAGGTCCGCGGCCTCGTCAAGAGGTACGACGGGCGCGCCGTCGTCGACGGTCTCGACCTGGCCGCCGCGGCGGGTCACGTGACCGCCGTCCTCGGGCCGAACGGTGCCGGCAAGACCACCACGGTCGAGTGCTGCGAGGGTCTGCGGTCGCCCGACGCGGGCACGGTCCGCGTCCTGGGGCTCGACCCCGTGGCCGACGGCCCGGCCCTGCGCCCGCGCGTCGGCGTCATGCTGCAGGACGGCGGTCTGCCGACCGGTGTGCGGGCGCGCGAGATGCTCGACCACGTCGCCCGCATGTACGCGCACCCGCTCGACACCGACGTGCTCTCCGAGCGGCTCGGGCTCGGCGCGTTCGCGCGGACCACGGTGCGCCGGCTGTCGGGCGGGCAGCGTCAGCGGCTCGCGCTGGCCGTCGCCGTGGTCGGACGGCCGCGGGTGGTCTTCCTCGACGAGCCGAGCGCCGGCATGGACCCGCAGTCGCGCCTCGCGGTCTGGGAGCTCGTGCGCGAGCTGCGCGACGGCGGTGTCGCGGTCATCCTCACGACGCACCTGATGGAGGAGGCCGAGGGCCTCGCCGACCACGTCGTCGTCGTCGACCACGGCACGGTGATCGCCGCCGGCAGCGTCCCCGAGCTGCTGGCGACCGAGGCCGCCCCGCACGGCGACGCGTCCGCGACGCTCGTCGTGCACACCGCGAGCGACGTCGACCCTGCGGGCCTGGCGGACCACCTCGGCACCGGTGTCGCGGTCGAGCGCCGTTCCGGGTCGTCGCTCGCGGTCACCGGCACCGTCGACCCGTCGACCGTCGCGGGCGTCACCGCGTGGCTCGCGGCGCGCGACGTGCTCGTCACGCGCCTCGACCTGGGCAGGCGCACGCTCGAGGACGTCTTCCTCGACCTGACCGGACGGAGCCTGCGATGACCCCGCCCGCCACGCCCGCTGCCGCCGTCGTCGTGCCCGCGGCGGCACCCGCCGGGCGGCGCGTGCTCGCCCAGAGCGTCTTCGAGGCGCGCATGATCCTGCGCAACGGCGAGCAGCTCCTCGTCACCGTCGTCATCCCGGTGCTCGCGCTCGTGGGGCTCGTGCAGGGCACGTTCGTCGACGTCGCCACCGGCGGTGCGTCGCGGGTCGACTTCCTCGCACCGGGCGTGCTGGCCCTCGCGGTCATGACCGCGTCGTTCACGTCGCAGGCCATCGCCACGGCGTTCGACCGACGCAACGGCGTGCTGCGGCTCATGGCCACGACACCGCTGGGCCGCGGCGGTCTGCTGTCCGGCAAGGTGCTGGGGGTGCTGGCCGTCGAGGCGGTGCAGGTCCTGCTCCTGGGCGGTGCGGCCCTCGCGCTCGGCTGGCGTCCCGCGGCGGGCGGGGTCGTGCTCGCGCTCGTCGGCGTCGTGCTCGGCACGGCGGCGTTCACGGCGCTCGCGCTGCTCGTCGCCGGCACCCTGCGTGCCGAGGCGGTGCTCGCGCTGGCCAACCTGCTGCTGCTGGTCCTGGCGCTCGGGGGCGGCGTGATCGTGCCGGCCGACCGGCTGCCGGGTCCGCTCGCGGCGGTCGCGGTGTGGCTCCCGTCGGGTGCGCTGGGCGACGTGCTGCGCGGTGCGCTGCTCGACGGCACGCTGCCGCTGCTGCCGGTCCTCGTGCTCACCGGCTGGACCGTCGTGCTCGGCGCGCTCGCCGCGCGCCTGTTCCGCTGGCACTGAGCCTCGCGTCGTCCCGCCGGGCGCGATGAGACGCACGCCGCACCCAGGCTGTGCCCGTACGGCCCCGTGGCAGCGGCTGCGCGACCTACCCTGGACCCCGTGACCGGCACCGCCCCCTCGTCGACCTCGCTGCTCGCACGCGTGCGGCCCCGCTGGACCGTCCCGGCGGTCGTCGCGAACCTCGTGGGGCAGATCGTGATCGTCGTGACCGGCGGCGCGGTGCGCCTGACGGCGTCGGGGCTGGGCTGCTCGACGTGGCCCGAGTGCGAGCCCGGGCAGTTCGCCCCGGAGTTCCACCCCGAGATGTCGATCCACCAGGCCGTCGAGTACGGCAACCGCACGCTCACGGGGGTCCTCGTCGTGCTGGCGGTCGCGGTGGCGCTGCTCGCGGGCCGTGACACCGCCCGGTCGCGCCGGTACCGCGTGCTGGCGTGGGCGCCGCTCGTCGGCGTCGCGATCCAGGCCGTCGTGGGCGGGATCACCGTGCTGGTGGAGCTGCACCCGGCGGTCGTGGGGTCCCACTTCCTCATCTCGATGGTGCTGGTCTCGGTCTCGGCGTGGCTGCTGGTGCGGACCCGCGAGGGGGACGGTCCGGTGGTGCCGCTCGTCGACGAGCGCGTGCGCACGCTGTCGCGGGGTCTCGTGCTGATCGGCGCGGTCGTCCTGGTGCTCGGTGTCGTCGTCACGGGCGCGGGCCCCCACTCGGGCGACGACGAGGTCGGGTACCGGTTCGCGGTCGACCCGTACGCGATGGCGCGGCTGCACGCGCTGGCCGTGTGGGCCTTCGTCGGGACGCTGGTCGTGGTCCTCGTGCTGCTGGTCCGGGCGCGCCGCGCCGCGGCGCCTGCGCCGACGGCCCCCGCGACCGCGACGTACGCACGCGCCGACGGCCGCCCGCAGCCCGCGCGCGGGACCGTGCCGGTCCACGCACCGGCCGCGAGCCCGGCACCCGACGCCCCCGGTGCGCAGCGCGCCGGGCTCACCCTGGCGCTGCGCGCGGGGCTCGTGCTGCTGGGCGTCACGCTCGCGCAGGGCGTGATCGGCTACGTCCAGCTCGTCACGGGGCTGCCGATCGCGCTCGTCAACCTGCACATGCTCGGTGCGGCGGTGCTCACGGCGGGTCTGGCGATGTTCCTGGGCACGCTGCGCGCACGGGACTGACCCGCACACGGGACTGACCCGGGTCACGGCTCGTCCCGGTGGCCCACGGCCGGGGCGCCGTCAGCGCGGTGTGACGTCCTCGAGCCCCGACCAGCCCGCCGCACGCGCGGCGGCCGCCGCGAGGACGCCCGTCACGGCCGTCGGCGAGTGCAGCCGGCCGGCGAGCGCCGCGGCGACGGCGTCGTCGAGCGGCACCCACGCCGGCACCATCGCCGCCTCCTCCTCGCCGCGGACGTACCGGTCCGCGTCGGGGACGGTCGTCAGGTCCCGCGCGAGGAAGACCGTGATGCGCTCGTCCGAGCCACCGGGCGAGCTGAAGAACTCCACGAGCCGCCACCAGCGCCCCGCGACGAGGTCGGCCTCCTCGGCGAGCTCGCGCGCCGCCGCGGCGACGAGGTCCTCGCCCTCGACGTCGAGCAGCCCCGCGGGCGGCTCCCACAGCACGTGCCGGACCGGGTGCCGGTACTGCGACAGCAGCAGCACCCGGTCCTGCTCGTCGAGCACCACGACCGCGACCGCACCGGGGTGGTCGACGTACTCGCGCACGACGTCGCCGTCGTCCAGGCGCACCGTGTCGGACACGAGGTCCCACACGCGTCCGGCGTGCAGCAGCCGGTGCTCGACGACGTCCCGCTCCCGCGGGACGTCGTGCAGGTCGTCGTGCAGCGCGTCGTCGCTCACGCGGACGCCCGCGCGGCGAGCGCCGCGCCGACGAGGCCGGCGAACAGGGGGTGGGCGCGCGTGGGACGCGACTTGAACTCCGGATGGGCCTGCGTGGCGACGTAGTACGGGTGCTCCGCGCGCGGCAGCTCGACGAACTCGACGAGCGACCGGTCCGGCGAGACCCCGGAGATCACGAGACCCGCGGTCTCGAGCTTGTCGCGGTACGCGTTGTTGACCTCGTACCGGTGGCGGTGGCGCTCGGACACCCGCTCGCTGCCGTACGCCTCGGCGACGACGGAGCCGGAGGTCAGCGTGGCGTCGTACGCACCCAGACGCATCGTTCCGCCGAGGTCCCCCTCGCCGCCGACGATCGCGAGCTGCTCCTCCATCGTCGCGATGACCGGGTGCGGCGAGTCCGGGTCGAACTCCGACGACGACGCGCCCTCGAGCCCCGCGACGTTGCGGGCGTACTCGATGACCATGCACTGCAGACCGAGGCACAGCCCGAGGGTCGGCACCTTGCGCTCGCGCGCCCAGCGCAGCGCGCCGAGCTTGCCCTCGATGCCGCGCACGCCGAAGCCGCCGGGCACGAGCACCGCGTCGACACCGCCGAGCGCCTCCTGCGCGCCCTCGGGCGTGCGGCAGTCGTCGGACGGCACCCAGCGGATCGTGACGCGCGCGTCGTGGTGGAACCCGCCGGCGCGCAGCGCCTCGGTGACCGACAGGTAGGCGTCGGGCAGGTCGATGTACTTGCCGACCAGCGCGACCTCGACCTGGTGCGCGGGCTCGTGCACGCGCGTCAGCAGCGCGTCCCAGCCGCTCCACTCGACGTCGCGGAACGGCAGGCCCAGGCGCTGGACGACGTACGCGTCGAGGCCCTCGGCGTGCAGCACCCGCGGGATGTCGTAGATGCTCGGCGCGTCCTTGGCGATCGCGACGGAGTCGACGTCGACGTCGCAGAACAGCGCGATCTTGCGCTTGATCGACTCGGGGACCTCGCGGTCGGCGCGCAGCACGATCGCGTCGGGCTGGATGCCGATGCTGCGCAGCGCGGCCACCGAGTGCTGCGTCGGCTTGGTCTTGAGCTCGCCCGACGGGCCGATGTACGGCAGCAGCGACACGTGCAGGAAGAAGACGTTGTCGCGGCCGAGGTCGTGGCGCACCTGGCGCGCCGCCTCGAGGAACGGCTGCGACTCGATGTCGCCGACCGTGCCGCCGATCTCGGTGATGATGACGTCGACGTCGTCGGACGCCTGCGAGCGCATGCGCTCCTTGATCTCGTCCGTGATGTGCGGGATGACCTGCACCGTGTCGCCCAGGTACTCGCCGCGCCGCTCCTTCGCGATCACGTTCGAGTACACCTGGCCGGTGGTGACGTTGGCCGAGCCGACGAGGTCGACGTCGAGGAACCGCTCGTAGTGGCCGACGTCCAGGTCGGTCTCGGCGCCGTCCTCGGTGACGAACACCTCACCGTGCTGGAACGGGTTCATCGTCCCGGGGTCGACGTTGAGGTACGGGTCGAGCTTCTGCATCGTGACCCGCAGGCCGCGCGAACGCAGGAGCCGACCGAGGCTGCTGGCCGTCAGGCCCTTGCCCAGTGAGGAGGCGACGCCCCCGGTGACGAAGATGTGCCGGGTCAGATAATCCGACCGCCCGGAGAGTCGATGTGCGCGATCCATCACGGGCTTCCACCCTACCGGACGCGGCGGCCGCTGCAGCCGACACGCGCGTGTCGGCGCACGACGCGCCGTCAGCGCGTCGTGACGGACGCGGTCTCGGCGCGCAGCACGCCGACGAGCGTCGAGCGGTCGAGCAGCGCGACGGCGGCGGCCACGACGGCGCCCGCGACCACGGCGCCCCCTGCGGCGGCCGCGGCGGCCGTGAGCGGGTCGTCGCCGACGACGTCCAGCACGGCATCCGCGACGACCCTGCCGAGGGCGGACGCGACGGCCGCCGCGACGAGGACGACGACGAGCGTGCGCGACAGCCCGGCGAGGGCCGCGGTCCCCACGGTGCGCCCCAGTGCCACGAGCGCGACGACGCCGCCGACGGCCATGCCGACGGTCGTGCCCAGGCCGAGCCGCGCGAACAGCTCCGTGCCGGCGCCCTGCGGGGCGGTGAGCACCGCGAGGAGGCTGGCCGCCGTGACCGCCAGCCACGCGACCGCGCTCACCGCGATCGCCGTGCGGGGACGGTCGACGGCGTAGAGCGTGCGCGAGACGTGGAAGAGCACACCGAGGCCGACGACCCCGGGCGCCATGGCGACGAGCGCGGCGGTCATCCCGTCGGTGACGGCACCCTCCCCGGCGAGGCCGGCGAACACCGAGGCGAGCGCGGGCCCGCCCGCGAGGACGGCCGCCGCCCCCAGCGCGGCGACCGCCAGCACGGCGCGCGTCGTGACAGCCGCGACGTGCGTGAGCCGCACCCGGTCGACCGCGGCGGCGTAGCCGGCGATACGGGGGAAGGTCGAGGTCGCGAGCGGCACGACGAGCACCGCGTACGGCAGCAGGTACACCTGCTGGGCGTACATGAACGCCGTGAGGCCGGAGTCCCCGCCCGGCAGCCGCTGCGTCGCGAGCCACAGCACGACGGCGACCGAGACCTGCTGAGCCGCCACCGAGCCGATGCCCGCGAGCGCCAGCGCGCGGAAGCGCACCCCGCTGCCCGGCGGGAACCGCAGCGTCGGCCGCAGCCGGACCCCGAGACGACGGACCGGCCGCAGGACCGGCAGCACCATGGCCGCCACGCCGGCGGTCGTCCCCCAGGCGAGTGCGGCCAGCGCGCCGGCCGGCAGGCCCGCCGGGTCCACGCGCTCGCCGTCGGCCATCACGCCGTACACGACGTAGGCCACGATGACGACCAGCGAGTTCAGCACCGGGGCGAACGCCGGCCAGAAGAACCGCTTGTGCGCCTGCAGGACGGCGTAGAGCAGGACCGCCAGCCCGTACATCGGGACCTGCACGGAGAACACCAGCACGAAGTAGCGCGCTGCGGCGACGAGCCCGGGGTCGCCGCGCCCCACGGCGGCGGCGAAGGGGCCTGCGGCCGCCGCGAGCACGAGCCCCAGGGGCACCAGGACGAGCAGGGTCCACCCGAGCGCGGCGCTGGCGATCCTGCTGACGCGCTCACGGTCACCCGCGGCGATCGGTGCCGCGATCAGCGGCACCACCGCACCGGCCAGGGCGCCGCCCGCCGCCGTCTCGAAGAGGATGTTCGGCAGCTGGTTGGCCGCGTTGTACATGTTGGCGATGTCGTTGGCGCCGACCGCGTGGGCCTGCACCAGCACGCGCGCGAGCCCGAGCACACGGGACAGCACCGTGATGGCAGCGATCATCGCCGCCGCGCCGACGAGCCCCTGCACCCCCCGCCGCACGTCCGCGCGCGTCACGACTCCGCGTCCGTACCCGCCCGCGGCGCCGCGGGGCGCCGCCCCCACGCGTCGACCTCGCGCAGCACCGGGGTGCGCTCGATGACGCGCGTGAAGCTGACCTTCTCGCTCGCGAGCGTCAGGGCGACGACGACGCCGAGGACCGCGAGCCGCACGGGGCGCGGCGCGCCCAGCACGACCGCGGTGCCCAGTGCGGCGCCGAGCGCGTTGGCGCCGGAGTCGCCGAGCATGTCGGTCTCGGCCAGGTCGGCCTCGATCGCGGTGGAGGCCGCACCGAGCACGGCGCACGCGGCTCCCCCACCGGCGGTGCCGACGAGCGGCGCGGCGGTCAGGGACGCGGCCTTCAGCGCGCGTCCGGGGCGCAGGTCGAGCAGGTTGAACAGGTTGGCCGTGCCGGCGACCAGCGCGGCCGACGCGAGCGTGTCGGCCGCCCGCGCGACCGGACGCGCGGCGCCGCCGCCGGCCGGTGGTGCGAGCACGGCGGCGGCGAGCGCGCTCACGCCGATGCCCAGGACCTTCAGACCACCGGTGGTGAGACGTCCGTGTGCGAGCGCTCCCAGGTGACCGCGCAGACCCTTCGTGCGCGTCGCGGCGTCCTCCCGCAGGTCGTCCACCAGGCCGAACGCACCTGCCCCCACGACGGCCACCGCGGTCGCGGCGGTCGCGCGCGCTCCCCCGGCGCCGACGAGCGCGCCCGCGAGGACGCCCGCGGCGACCGCGGGCCCCTCGAGCAGGCTCACGGGCTCGCCCCGGTGGTTCGTCCGGGTCCACGTCGCCGCACCGCCCGGCGGCTGCCAGTCGAGGCCGCCGCGCGCGGCGCCGGTTGCGGCGGCCGCGACGAGCGCGGCGACGGCCCGTCGCGCGCCGCTCATCCGTCGCCGTCCACCGACTCGTCCGCGGGCGCCTCGCCCTCGGGGACCTGGTCCGTGGTCGTGTCGCCGGCGTCGGCCTCCGGCACGACGGGCGTGCGGTCCACCGGCGGCAGCTCGACGGCCGGCGGCAGCGCCTCGAGCGCGTCACCGTAGCCGTAGTGGCCCGGCCGGCCTCCGATGCTCGCGGCGAGCGCGAGCGGGACGACGACCTGCCCGGTCACGGTCGTCGCGTCGGCGACGGTCGTCACGGTGTCGGCCAGGACGTCGTCGCCGTCGACGGCCGTCACGAGGCTCTCGCCTGATCGCGAGCTCCCGGCGACGACGGCGCCCTCGGACAGCCGCTGGGCCGCGCCGACGAGCGCGAGCTGCGCGTCGTAGGTCACGGGCGTCAGCTCGGTCGTCGGGGACGCGTCCGCGACGGCCGGCGGCGCACCGACGACGAGCACGATCGCGTCCGCGGGCCGCGTCACGTCCTGCGCGAACGTCACGAGCGCCCGGTCGCCCTCGGCGAGCACGTCGAGCAGCGACGACGCGTTCTCCGAGAGCGTGTCGGGCGACGCGGAGTCGGCGCCGACGAGCCCCGACACCAGGGACTCGGCCAGCTCGACCTCGGTCCCCGCATCGGCCGCGGGCGGCGCGTCGAGGTACGACACGAGCGTGCCGGCGAGCGTGCGGCGGTACGTCGCGAGCCCCGGGTCGGTCCACGTGTCGTTCACGGTGACGGTCGCCGACACGCTCGCCCCGGCCTGCCCGATCCGCTCGGTGATCGCCGCGACCTCGTCCTCGGGCACCTCGTCGAGCAGCACGAGCGCGACGCGCCGGTCGGTGAGCGACCCCGCGAGCAGCCGCTCGCCCGACGCCGACACGAACGCCTCCGCGGCGCCGAGGTCGCCGCCGGTCTCGTCGAGCTGCGAGCGCAGGGCCTCCTTCTCGGCGCGCAGGACCTCGACCTGGCCCGTCAGGGTGTCGCCGATCGTCTCCTTCAGCGGGCCGGCGCCGAGCGCGATGCCGACCGCGAGCGCCAGGAACACGGAGATGAGGGAGACGATGTGGTACCGGAAGTCGATCACAGGGCGGGCTCTCGGTCGGGTGCGCGACGGGTCGCGGCGGGGCGTGCGAACAGGACGCCGGCCCGCGTGCGGGCGGCGGGGTGGGGGGCGGGGCCGGTCACGGCGGTCCGCCGAGCAGCGAGCCCACCCAGGAGACGAGGTCGTCGACGCGAGCGCCGACGAGGCCGATGAGCGTCTGCCCGGCGGCCGTCGACGCGAGCGCGACGCCGAGCGCGAGCAGACCGGCCAGCACCAGCAGCGTGAGCTGCAGGTTGGAGATGCGGTGCTGGTAGAGCTGGGACACGCCCTTGGCGTCGACGAGCTTGCCGCCGACGCGCAGCCGCGTGAGGAACGTGCTGGCCATGCCGGAGCGCCCCTTGTCGAGGAACTCGATCAGGGTCGCGTGCGTCCCGACGGCGACGATGAGCTCGGCACCCTTGTCGTCGGCCAGCAGCATCGCGACGTCCTCGCTCGTGCCCGTCGCCGGGAACACGACGTGCGGCACGCCGAGCTGCTCGACGCGTGCGATCCCGGGCGCGCGCCCGTCGCGGTAGGCGTGCACGACGACCTCGGCGCCGCAGCGCAGGGCACGGTCGGACACCGAGTCCATGTCGCCGACGATCAGGTCCGGCCGCCACCCCGCCTCGAGGATCGCGTCGGCCCCGCCGTCCACGCCGATGAGCACCGGGCGGTACTCGCGGATGTACGGGCGCAGCGTGACCAGGTCCTCCTTGTAGTGGTAGCCGCGCACGACGATGAGCACCTGGCGGCCGTCGATGCGGGTGTCGATGTCGGGCACGCCGACGCCGTCGAGCAGGAGCTCGCGCTCGCGGCGCAGGTAGTCCATGGTGTTCGCGGCGAAGGACTCGAGCTGCACGGACAGGCCGGCGCGCGCCTCCTCCATCGTGGCCGCCACGGACGCGGACGTCTGCGTGACGCCCTCCGCGACGAGCGTCTCGCCGTCGTACACCGCACCGTCGACGACGCGCAGCACGTGCCCCTCGGTCAGGGCCATGACGTCGGGGCCGAGGTCGTCGACCAGCGGGACGCCCGCGTCGACGAGGATCTCGGGCCCCAGGTTCGGGTACCGGCCGGACGTCGAGCGTGCCGCGTTGAGGACGGCCGCGGGCCGGCACGCGACGAGCGCCTCCGCGGAGACGCGGTCGAGGTCGAGGTGGTCGATGACCGCGACGTCACCGGGCTTCAGCCGCTTCGTCAGCGCCTTGGTACGGGGGTCGACACGGGCTGGGCCGACGACCTCGGCGTCATCGGTCGCGGGCGTGCGGCGGCGCAGGGAGACTCTCATCGCCGGTCATCGTCCCACGGACTGGGCCAGCAGCTCCGCCGCGTGCGCGCGTGCCGTCTCCGAGTCGTCCTGGCCCGAGAGCATGCGCGCGAGCTCGCGCACCCGGTCCTCGCCGTCGACCTCGCGCACGTCGGACTCCGTGACGACGTCCACGCCGTCGGCGACCGACTTGGTCACCACCAGGTGCCGGTCGGCGAACGCGGCGACCTGCGCGAGGTGCGTGACGACCAGGACCTGCGTGCCGCGCGCGAGCCGCGCGAGCCGCTCGCCGACCTGCGTGGCGGCGCGTCCGCCGACGCCCGCGTCGACCTCGTCGAAGACGAACGTGCCCGGTGTCGCCGCACCCGACCCCTCCGCGGTGGCCAACGCGACCTCGAGCGCGAGCATGACGCGCGAGAGCTCACCGCCCGACGCCCCCTTGCCCAGGGGCCGCGCGGGCGCACCGGCGTGCGGCACGAGCAGCATCTCCACGTGGTCGGCCCCGTGGACCGCGTGCTCGTCGGCCGGACGCACCGCGACCTCGAGGTGGGCACCGCCCATCGCGAGGCTCGCGAGCTCGTCGGTGACCGCCTGCGCGAGGCGCTCGGCGGCGGCCGTGCGGGTCGCGGTGACCGTCGCGGCGAGCTCACGCAGACGCGCGTCGAGCGCGTCCCGCTGCGCCGTGAGCTCCGCCACGCGCTCCTGCCCGCCGTCGAGGTCGAGCAGGCGCCGCGACGCGTCCTGCGCCCACTCGAGCACGGCGGCGACGTCCTCGCCGTAGCTGCGCGTCAGCCCCGTCAGCTCGGCGCGGCGCCGCTGCACGGCGTCGAGGCGCGCCGGGTCCGCCTGCAGGTCCTGCACGTACGCGGACAGGTCGGCCGCGACGTCGGCCAGCAGGTACCCGGCCTCGGCGGCGCGCGTCGCCAGGTCCGCCAGCGCGGCGTCGTGGTGCCCGGCCTGCTCGAGCGAGCGACGCGCCTCCTCGACGAGCACCGTGGCCGCCGCACCGACGTCGGCCGCGTCCTCGTCCCCCACGAGCGCGACGTGCGCACCGGCGGCCGCGGCCCGCAGGTCCTCGGCGTTCCCGAGCCGCTCGGCCTCGGCCACGAGCGCCAGGTCCTCCCCCGGCTGCGGCGCGACGCGCTCGACCTCGGCCAGGCCGAGGCGCAGGAGCTCGGCCTCACGCGTCCGCTCCTGCGCGCGTGCGACCCGGTCGTCGAGCTCGGCCTGCGCCCGGGCGCGCTCGGCCCACGTGCCGGCGTGCTCGGCGAGCACCGCGGCGTGCTCGGGCCCCGCGAACGCGTCGAGCGCGGCCCGCTGCCGGGCCGCCGAGCGCAGCCGCATCTGGTCGGCCTGCCCGTGCACCGTGACGAGCTCCTCGGCGATCTCCGCGAGCACCCCCTGCGGGACCGACCGCCCCCCGAGGTACGCGCGCGACCGCCCCGGCGAGTCGGCGGTGCCCGCTCCGACCGTGCGCAGCACGACCAGCGTGCCGTCGTCGTCGACGTCGGCACCGGCGTCGCGCGCCCGCTCGAGCGCCGGCGAGCCGGACGGGAGCAGCACGCGGCCCTCGACGGCGGCGCCCGTCGCGCCGGTCCGCACGGTCGCGGGGTCCGCGCGCCCACCCAGCAGCAGGCCGAGGGCCGTGAGCACCATCGTCTTGCCCGCACCGGTCTCACCCGTGAGCACGGTCAGCCCGGCGCCCAGGCGCACGTGCGCGCGCCCGATGACGCCGAGGTCGTCGATCCGGATCTCGTCGATCACCCGGCACCGTCCTCCTCACCGTGACGAGCCCCGCGCCAGCCCACGACGGGCAGGTCGAACTTCTGCACCAGACGCGTGGTGAACGGCGCGGGGTTGAGACGCGCGAACCGCACGGGCACGTCGCTGACGCGCACCTCGAGACGTGTGCCGCGCGCGAGCGGCAGCTGGCGGCGCCCGTCGCACGTGACCACGGCCGTCGACGGCGAGCGCTCGATGACCTCGACCGCGAGCACGCTGCGCGGCCCCAGCACGAGCGGCCGGGAGAACAGCGTGTGCGCCGCGAGCGGCACGAGGACCATGCCCCGCACGTCGGGCCACACCACGGGACCGCCGGCGGAGAACGCGTGGGCGGTCGAGCCGGTCGCGGACGCCACCACCAGGCCGTCGCAGCCGAACGACGACAGCGGCCGGCCGTCGACCTCGATGACGACCTCGATCATGCGCGCGGGGTCCGTCTTCTCGAGCGCGGCCTCGTTGAGCGCCCAGCAGTCCCGCACGGTGCCGCCGGGGTCGACGACCCGCACGTCGAGGGTCGTGCGCTCCTCGACGCTGTAGTCGCCCTGCGTCAACCGGTCCACGGCCGTCGCGACGTCCGCGGGCTCGATCTCGGCGAGGAAGCCGACGTGCCCCAGGTTGACGCCGAGCAGCGGCACGTCGGTGCCGCGCGTCAGCTCCGCGGCGCGCAGGATCGTCCCGTCGCCGCCGAGCACGACGGCGAGCTCGAACGGCGGCAGCTCGTCCGGGGTGGTGTCCTGCGACGCCCGCACGGGCTCGACGCCGGCCGCCCGCAGCGCACGCAGCACGGCCTCGGTGGCCTCGACGGCCTCCGGTCGGCCGCTGTGGCGGACGACGAGCGCACGCCTCGTCATCAGGCGCCCTGCCCGCGCGAGGCGTCGACGGCGGCGGCGACCGCACCCGCCACGGCCGCGGGGACGTCGAGGACCTGACGCGTCGGGCGGGCCTGCGGTGCGAGCGCCCAGAGCACGAACTCGACGTTGCCGTGGGTGCCCGGCAGCGTGGACGGTCGCACGTCGCGCACGACGGCGCCGCGGTCGACCGCGTGCGCGCACACGGTCGACACGGCCTCACGCCACAGCCCGGGGGCGCGCACCACGCCGTCGGCGCCGAGCCGCTCGCGCCCGACCTCGAACTGCGGCTTGACCAGCAGCACGAGGTCGGCCCCGGGCGCGGCGACGGCCAGCAGGGGCTCGATCACGAGCGTGAGCGAGATGAACGACAGGTCGGCGACCACGAGCCCGGGGGCGGGTCGCACGTCACCGGCACGCAGGTCGCGGACGTTGACGTGCTCACGCACCTCGACGCGCGGGTCGGCCCGCAGCCGCGCGACGAGCTGCCCGTGACCCACGTCGACCGCGACGACGTGCGCGGCACCGCGCCGCAGCAGCACGTCCGTGAAACCCCCGGTGCTGGCGCCCGCGTCGAGACACGCCCGGCCGGCGACAGCGGGCCCGTCGGCGCCGTAAGCGTCGAGCGCGTCGGCGAGCTTGTGCGCAGCGCGCGATGCGTACCCCGGATCGCCCGGGTCGGTGTCGACGTGGACGTCCTGCGCCTCGTCGACCTGGGTCGCCGCGCGTCGTGCCGGCGCACCGTCGACGCGCACGCGTCCCGCCGCCAGGAGGTCGGCCGCGTGCCCGCGGGAGCGTGCGAGACCGCGCCGCACGAGCTCGGCGTCGAGCCGGGCCGTCGTCATCGTGGTCATCCCTCGGCGTCCGCCAGCCGGTCCTGCAGCGCGCCGTGGACGTCCTCGAACGCCGCCACCTGCGTGCGCAGGTCGTGGTCCTCGACACCCTGCAGCGAGCGCAGCGCCTCGTCGACCGCCGCGTCGCCGGTGAGCGGCGCGTCGTCCGCACCCGGTGACGGCCGTGGAGTCGGTGCGGGTGCGACGACGTCGCCGTCGGGCGTCGGCACGGCACCGGCCGACCCGGACCCCAGCACGGGCTCGCTCACGTCACGTCCTCTCTCGACCCTGCGCGTCTCGTCCGTCACGCCGCGGTGCCCACGGCCCGCCCACGACGGCGCGGTCGCGGTGACACGAACCCGACCGGCGCGCGTCCACGCTACCCGCCACCGACGACACGGGTGGCGCGCCGCCCACAGGACGGCGCGCCGGACGTCAGCGCAGGCGCTCGGGCACCGACCTCGCGTCGAGCTCGTCCCCACGGTCGACCGCGTCCCACGCGGCAGCGCAGGCGGCGCGCACCAGGTCGACCGGGTCGGCCGGGTCGCCCCGCAGCTCCAGCGCGCCCGCCACCACGCGGGCGGCCGCCTCACGGCACGCCCACCACCCGTCCTCGGGGACGGGTTCGGGGTGGGGCGTGAGCAGCGCACGCAGGTCACCCGCGAGGTAGTGCGGCCGCTCACCGGGCACCGCGAGGACGGCGTCGCGTGCCGTGCTCACGCCCGTGAGCACGTGGAGCCCCGGGATGTCACCGGCACGCGCGCCTGCGAGGTCGGTGTCGAGACGGTCACCGACGACCAGGGGCCGGCTCGCGCCCGCCCGGTCGACAGCCAGCTGGTACATCGTCGGCGACGGCTTGCCGGCGCTCGCCGGCTCGACACCCGTCGCGGCGCGCACGGCACCGACCAACGCCCCGTTCCCGGGCGCGAAGCCGCGCGCCGTCGGCAGGCTCAGGTCCAGGTTGGACGCGACGTGCCACGCCCCGCGCTGGACCGCGTACGCGGCCTCCGCGAGCTCCGTCCACCCCACCTCGGCGGCGTACCCCTGCACGACGGCCACCGGACGGTCGTCCGCGGACGCCACGACGCGGTACCCCTTGGCGGCCACCGCGGTGTGCAGACCCGCTCCCCCGACCACGAGCACGGCCTCGCCCGCCGGCACGCGTGTGGCGAGCAGCTCCGCGGCCGCCTGGGCCGCGGTCATGACCTCGTCCGGTCGCGTCGGGATCTCGAGCCCGGAGAGCTGGTCGGCGACCGCCTCGGGCTCGCGCGACGCGTTGTTCGTCACGAAGACCAGCCGCATGCCCGCCGCCCGAGCACCTGCCAGCCCTTCGGCGGCACCGTCGATCGGCTCGTGCCCGCGGTACGCGACACCGTCCAGGTCGACCAGTGCCAGGTCGTACCGCTCCGCGAGCGGCTCGTCGCAGCCCAGCAGTCCCCGTGCGCTCACCGTGCTCCCTCGTCGTCCTGCGCCGCGGCCTGCGCGGCGTCGTCCGGCTCGCCGTCGTCCGACGTGCCGTCGTCCGGCTCGCCCTCGTCGGGCGCTTCCTGGGCCGTCGCGTCGCCGTCGGACGCGTCCCCGGCGCCCGCGCCGCCGACCTCGGTGCCCTCGACGTCCGTGCCCTCGACGTCCGTGCCCTCGGCGTCTGCTCCGTCGTCGTCCGCTCGGTCGACGTCCGGGCCCTCGGCGGGTCCGGGCTCGGCGCGCGGTGCGACGTCGTCCGCGGGCGCGTCCGGGTCCTCCGTGAGGTCGTAGACGACGACGTCCTCGTCGACGGGCACGTTGCCGGCCGCCTCGTCGAGCACGTCCTGCGGGTAGGCCGCCAGCTCGGCTGCCGCGGCGTCGTGCCGGCCCGCGGCCTCGAGCGCTGCGGCACGCGCCTGGGCCACGCGCGCGGCCACGAGCCCACGCGCGGCACGCACGTCGGCACCCGACAGCGCCGCGACGGCCGCCTCGGCCTGCCCGAGGTCGAGGCGGGCACCGCTCACGACGATCGCGAGCTCGATCTGCGCGTCGCGTCCGAGGGTCGCCGCCTCGGGCTCCTGGGACAGCGAGATCGCACGCTCGGGGCGACCGAGACCACGCTCCGCGTCGGCCATCACCGCGAGGTGCTCCGAGGACCCGTTGAGGCGCCGCACGGTGCGCAGCTCACGCAGCGCCTCCGCGTACCGACCGGTGCGGTACGCCGCCAGCCCGGCTGCCTCGCGCACCACGTCGACACGGCCCGCACGCCGCACGGCGGCCTGCGCGTGCTCGTACGCCGCCTCAGGGTCCTCGTCGAGGAGCCGGCCCACCATGACGAGGTGCCGGCCGACGCGGTCGGCGTTGTCCTTGCTCAGCGTCCGCAGCCGGCCCCGCACGTCACGGTCCAGCAGCGAGAAGGTCACGTCGTCGGGCAGCGCCGGATCCGGGACGCGGGTCTCGCGGTCGTCGTCCCGGGCCGACGGGCCCGGTCCCCCCGGACGACCCGCACCGCCGCCGCGCTCCGGCCGCCCACCGCGATCGGTCCGGGAGCCGTCACCGAAGGACCGCCCACCACCGGTGGGACGGGCACGGTCGCCGAACGAGCGGCCACCACCGGCACCCGGCCGCACACCATCGCGGAACGGGCGACCCGCATCACGCTCCGGACGACCCGCACCCGCCGGCCGGCCCCCGCCGCCGTAGGCGCGGCCACCACCGGCAGCACGTCCACCGTCACCGAACGGCCGGCCACCCTCACGCTCCGGTCGCGCGGGACCACCACGCTCGCCGCGCCGGTCCTCGAACGACCGACCGCCACCACCGGCAGGACGCCCACGGTCGTCGGACGGACGCCCACCACCGGCAGAACGCTCGCCCTCGCCGAAGGGACGACCGGCGTCGCGGTCCGCACGCGCGTAGCCGGACCGCCCGGACGCACCGGCGACCCGCCCGCCCGACGATCGGGACGCCCCGGCGCCACCGCCCGAGCCTCCCGAGCGGCGCGGATCCGACGACGGTGCCGAACCGCGGGCGCCGCCGGCGCCGTACGCACCGCGCCCCGCACCGTACCCAGCACGCTCCGTCCCGGGCACCCCGCGCCCCGTGCCGTACCCACCACGCTCCGTCCCGGGCGCCCCGCGCCCCGCACCGTACCCACCACGGCCCCCACCCGGCGCGCCACGCCCGCCGCCTGCGGCACGGGGCCCGCGGTCATCCCGTCCCTCACCGGACCGGACGTCCCGACGTGTCTCGCCGCGCGATCCGCGGTCGAACGTACCGGCGTCGCGCCCAGACTCGCCGCGTCCCGCCCAGCCCTGCGTCGGACCGCCCGCAGGACGACGCACGCCGCCCTCGGGACGGCGGACTGCCGACGCGCCACGCGTGTCACGTCGGTCGCTCGACCACGAACCCGCCGCGCGGTCCTGCCGGGGCCCGCGCACTCCGGCACTCCCCCCTGCGGTCGGACGGGGCCCGCCGGAGCCGCCGGTGCGCGGACGGTCCGTGCGCGGACGGTCCTCGGATCCGGGACGAGACGACCTGCCGTCTCGCGCACCCGACCCGTACGAGCGCGTCCCGCGCTCGTCGCGCGGTCCGTCACCACGAGACCCGTCACCACGAGACCGGTCGCCACGAGACCGGTCGTCCCGCGCCCGGTCACCGCGCCCGGCGTCGTCGTGCCGCCCCTGCGTGAACTGCGACCCGCCACCGCCGGCGCCACGGTCCGGGCGACCCGTCCCGGTACCCCGAGCGCCGCGCGCCCCGGCACCACTGCCGTACGGACGCGACGTCGACGGACGCGCACCACGGCTCTCCCGACCGCGGTCCCCGCGGCCACCTGATCCGCCGGATCGCGGCGGTCCGCTCCTGCGCGGCCGGTCCTGGTCGCCCGAGCTCGTGGGCGCGTCGCTGTTCATCTGTACTCCTCGATCGATGCGTCTGGCCCCATCGTCCCATCACCAGCGCAGAAACGACGCACCCGCAGTGACCCCCGCATCCCGACGTCCTTCCTGTCCGGTCCCCGCACCTCCTGTGGAGTGCTCGTGGGCGGGGTTGGGGACGCTGGGTGTCTCCAAGTCCGCACGCGGTGGTCGTGCTCTGGGGGTCAAGGGTCCCGGAGGGCAGAGGTCTGGGGGTCGAGGATGCCCGGGCGGTGGCGAGCGGCATGGAGGCGGGCAGTCTGGTGGCCGATCCGTCCGAGCAGACCAACCGTCTGAGCAGACCAACCGTCTGAGCAGACCAACCGTCTGAGCAGACCAACCGTCTGAGCAGACCAGCTGTCTGAGCAGACCAGCTGTCTGAGCAGACCAGCTGTCTGAGCAGACCAGCTGTCTGAGCAGACCAGCTGTCTGAGCAGACCAACCCATCTGAGCAGACCAACCCGTCTGAGCAGACCAACCCGTCTGAGCAGACCAACTGTTTCGGTCGGCGTGCTGTTGGGGGTGGTGGGTCGTCGGGGCGGGCGAAGGGTTCGGGGACGACGAAAGGCCCACCCCGTGGGGGGTGGGCCTTTCGTGAATGGTTGTCCGGCGGCGTCCTACTCTCCCACACCCTGGCGGGTGCAGTACCATCGGCGCTGAAGGGCTTAGCTTCCGGGTTCGGAATGGGACCGGGCGTTTCCCCTTCGCTATGACCGCCGTAACACTATCGAGTTGTCAACGACACACGAGGGCCGTTGGTTTCTCGGGAACCGCACAGTGGACGCGTAGCAATGAATGAAGTTAGTCAAGTTGTCGGCTTATTAGTACCGGTCAGCTGCGGCAGTCGTTAGTCCTGCCTTCCACATCCGGCCTATCTACCCAGTGGTCTAGCTGGGAGCCTCTCACCCCGTAGGGCGTGGAAACCTCATCTTGAAGCAGGCTTCCCGCTTAGATGCTTTCAGCGGTTATCCCTTCCGAACGTAGCCAACCAGCCGTGCTCCTGGCGGAACAACTGGCACACCAGAGGTTCGTCCGTCCCGGTCCTCTCGTACTAGGGACAGCCCTTCTCAAGTTTCCTGCGCGCGCAGCGGATAGGGACCGAACTGTCTCACGACGTTCTAAACCCAGCTCGCGTACCGCTTTAATGGGCGAACAGCCCAACCCTTGGGACCTACTCCAGCCCCAGGATGCGACGAGCCGAC